>Ga0208327_1000073_pt1 | contig 27517 bp, 27 predicted proteins | sample LakMenEpi26Jun08_FD_150733 | JGI IMG/M metagenome (GOLD analysis project Ga0208327, IMG submission 150733) | Freshwater microbial communities from Lake Mendota, WI - 26JUN2008 deep hole epilimnion (SPAdes) | ecosystem: Environmental > Aquatic > Freshwater > Lake > Epilimnion/Euphotic zone ...
CCAGCCTTATGACGTCTATGACCGGATGGAATTCGACATTCCCGTCGGCACGCGTGGCGATTGTTACGACCGGTTCATGGTCCGCGTCGAAGAAGTGCGCCAATCGGTCCGCATCATGAAGCAATGCCTGCAACAGATGCCCGAAGGTCCGGTATGCAGCGACGACCGCAAGGTTGCGCCGCCCAATCGCGCCGAAATGAAGCAGTCGATGGAAGCGTTGATCCATCACTTCAAACTCTACACCGAAGGCTTCAAAGTGCCCGCAGGCAGCGTCTATGTCGCCACCGAAAGCCCCAAGGGCGAATTTGGCGTCTACCTAGTCGCCGACGGCAGCAACAAGCCCTATCGCTGCAAAATCCGGCCAACCGCCTTTTCGCACCTTCAAGCGATGGATTTCATGACTCGTGGGCATATGCTGGCGGATACGACCGCAATCTTGGGCGCGCTCGACATCGTTTTTGGGGAGTGTGACCGGTGATGTCTCGCGAGCTTATGTTTTTGGCATCGGCGGCATTTGGTTCGGTCGCGTTGGTCGCGGCCTATCTCTATTTGTTTCATGCCGAGGTGTCGGCAAAAGAAGTGGGCTCGACCGCTGCGGCCATGATGTTTGGCGCGTATATCGGGCGGATTTGGGGACGGAAAGAAGCACATGGCTGACGCAGTAAATATCCCCAACGAAGCCGAAACTCGCGTTAAGCGGCGCGTTTCCGATGACTAGACTCTCGACAGCCACCCAAATGATCGTGCATTATAACGCGCAAGATGATGACTCTTACGTTGCGTTGATGACCGACGATGCCTGCGAAGCCAGCTATCGCGGTGCTGTGGTGCGTGAGGGGAAAGAAGGCACGCGGGCAGGCCTGAACGCCATGTTCGCCGAATTTCCCGAAAACCGAGCCGAAATTCTGACTGCCTATGAACTCGGCGATTATGTTGCGTTGCATGAACGTGTGTTTCGCTCAGCGAAGGCAGAGCCGTTTGAAGTAATGTCCATCTACAGTTTTGAAGGCGACAAAGTCAGTCGTGTGGAGTTTGTGCGATGACAAATCCTCAGCTCTCTTCATTCGTCACCCTGAACTTGTTTCAGGGTCCATCGTGCAGCCAGTCCGGCGCGTGCAGTGGCCAAACTGAATCGGAAACATTGCGTTCGATTTCAAAAATTGAGCGTGCAGATAAATGGACCCTGAAACAAGTTCAGGGTGACGGAGTGTGTGGTGGCTGATTCAGTAGCAATCCCCAACGAAGCAGAAACCCGTGCGACATGGGGCAGCTTTGCCTTTTCGCCGGAATATAAGGCCAAAGCCGATATGTATATCGGCCGCTACCCCGCCGGACGGCAGCAATCGGCCGTGATGGCGTTGCTTGACCTGGCACAACGTCAGGTCGGCGCAGAAACGCAGACGCAAGGCTGGTTGCCGGTGCCGGTGATCGAATATGTCGCGAACTATCTCGGCATGCCCTATATGCGCACCTATGAGGTTGCGACCTTCTACACGATGTACAATCTCGCGCCCGTGGGCCGTTATCATGTGCAAGTGTGCGGGACCACGCCATGCATGTTGCGCGGGTCGGATGATATTATTGCGGCGTGCAAGAGCCGTGGGCTAGTGAAAAATGCGACGACACCTGATGGCATGTTTACGCTGACCGAAGTTGAATGCATGGGCAATTGCGCGTCGGCACCGATGGTGCAGATCAACGACGATAATTACGAAGATCTTGATCATAGCAGCATGACCGCGATCCTAAAAGACTTGGCCGAGGGCAAGCAGCCAAAGGTCGGCACGCAATTGCCGGGTCGGCACACGGTGGAACCTTATGGTGGCGTAACGACCTTGCATGCGATGGTGGACAAGAACCATGACTATCGGGGGGAATGGAAGTGAGCCATTACCTTCCAACTCAACGTCACCCTGAACTTGTTTCAGGGTCCATTTCGCTCCTTTACTCTTCGGTCTGCGTGGCACGATGGATGCTGGAACGTCAGTCACCAGAGGTGAAACAAGTTCAGCATGGCCGCAGTTTAGGCGAGGTATTGCCGTAATGGAATTTCTCCCCCTCATCGGCATTCTCATCGCCGCGTTCGTCGCGTGGAAATTGCTCAAGGGCGTTATTAAGCTGGCCGTTATTGGTTTGCTGATCGCTGGGGCGGCTTGGTTTTTTATTGGAGGTTTGGGCTGATGCTCGCTGACAAAGACCGCATTTTCACCAACCTCTACGGCTATCAGGACTTCGCCCTGAAAGCGGCGCAGGCGCGTGGTGATTGGGACAAAACTGCTGACCTGATGAAGGTCGGGCAGGATGCGATTATTGAGGAAGTGAAGGCGTCGGGACTGCGCGGTCGCGGTGGTGCGGGCTTCCCGACGGGAATGAAGTGGAGCTTCATGCCGAAGGCCCCGACGCCTGAACGTCCCAATTTCCTCGTCATCAACGCCGATGAATCTGAGCCCGGTTCGTGTAAGGACCGCGAGATCATCCGTCATGACCCGCATAAACTGATTGAAGGCGCGCTGATCGCTGGCTTTGCGATGCGCGCCCGTGCGGCCTATATCTACATTCGCGGCGAGTATATTTTCGAAGCCAAGGTTCTCGAAAAAGCGGTTGCCGAGGCGTATTCGGCAGGTTTGCTGGGCAAGAATGCCGCAAAGTCGGGTTATGATTTTGACGTATTCGTCCATCGCGGCGCGGGCGCCTATATTTGCGGCGAAGAGACCGCGATGATAGAAAGCCTTGAGGGCAAAAAGGGCCAGCCGCGCCTGAAACCCCCATTTCCGGCAGGGGCAGGACTATATGGTTGCCCGACTACGGTCAACAATGTCGAAAGCATTGCGGTGGTGCCAACCATATTGCGGCGCGGCGCGGCGTGGTTCAAAGGCTTTGGTCGCGAGAATAACCATGGCACGAAACTGTTCCAAATCTCCGGCCATGTCGAAAAGCCATGCGTGGTCGAAGAAGAAATGGGCATCCCGTTTCGCGAGCTGATTGAAAAGCATTGCGGCGGCGTTCGCGGCGGTTGGGACAATTTGCTTGCCGTCATCCCCGGCGGTTCGTCAGTGCCATTGGTCCCTGCGGCGATGATGATGGACGTGCCGATGGATTTCGACGGCTGCAAGGCTGTTGGCTCCGGCCTTGGCACGGCGGCCATTATCGTCATGGATAAATCCACCGACATTGTGCGCGCGATTTCGCGATTGAGCTATTTCTACAAGCATGAAAGCTGCGGCCAATGCACGCCCTGCCGCGAAGGCACAGGATGGATGTGGCGCGTGATGGAAAAAATGCGGACGGGTAATGCCGAGATTGGCGACATCGATACCTTGTATGATGTGACCAAGCAGGTTGAAGGCCACACCATTTGTGCATTAGGCGACGCGGCGGCGTGGCCAATTCAGGGCCTGATCAAGCATTTCCGTCCCGAGATGGAGCGGCGGATTAACGAGGCTAAGGGCGATAACATGTTGGAGGCGGCGGAATGAAGGTCGATTTTTCCAAACACGTCACCCTGAACTTGTTTCAGGGTCTATTTCGCCTTTCTGGGTCTGGATATGCTGCACAATGGATGCTGGAACGTCAGTCACCAGAGGTGAAACAAGTTCAGCATGACGGCAGATTGTTGGAGGCGGCGGAGTAAACATGCCTAAAGTCACTGTAGACGGTCTCGAACTCGAAGTCCCTGCTGGCGCTACCGTCCTTCAGGCGTGCGAGATGGCGGGGAAGGAAATTCCGCGTTTTTGCTATCATGAACGGCTGTCCATCGCGGGCAATTGCCGCATGTGTTTGGTTGAGGTTGCCCCCGGGCCGCCAAAGCCGCAGGCGTCTTGCGCGTTGCCCGCTACCGAGGGCCAGATCATCCGTACCGATACGCCAATGGTTAAAAAGGCGCGCGAAGGGGTGATGGAATTTTTGCTCATCAACCACCCGCTTGATTGCCCGATTTGCGACCAAGGTGGCGAATGCGATTTGCAGGACCAAAGCGTGGCTTATGGGCGTGGTGCTTCGCGTTTTGAGGAAAACAAGCGCGCGGTTACCGAAAAATATATGGGGCCGCTCGTCAAAACGGTGATGACGCGCTGCATTCAGTGCACCCGCTGCGTCCGTTTTGCCGAAGAAGTCGCCGGCATCGAAGAGGTTGGCGCGATTGGTCGCGGCGAGAATATGCAAATCACGACCTATCTTGAGCACGCCATGCAAAGCGAGCTTTCGGGCAATGTCGTTGACCTGTGCCCCGTGGGTGCCTTGACCGCGAAACCTTATGCTTTTGAGGCGCGTCCGTGGGAATTGAAAAAGACCCCAAGCATCGACGTCATGGACGCCGTGGGCACAAACATCCGTCTCGACAGCCGGGGCAGGGCCGTATTGCGCGCCTTGCCGCGCATCAATGACGATGTGAACGAAGAATGGGCGTCGGACAAAACACGCCATGCCGTTGATGGCCTGATGCATCGCCGTTTGGACAAGCCTTATATCCGCAAGGATGGGAAGCTGGTCGCGGCAGATTGGGCCGAGGCTTTTGAAGCCATTAAGGCGCATTGGACCGGCGAAGCGGCGGTGCTGGCAGGGGATCAGGTCGATTGCGAAACCATGTTCGCCGCGCGCGAGCTGGCTGGGGTGTCGATGTTGGAGGGTCGCCAGACGGGATTGGCTTATGACACATCCTCCCTGTCTGCGGTGAATTTCAACACCACGATTTCCGGCATCGAAAATGCCGATGTGATCTTATTGGTCGGCAGCGATTTGCGGCGTGAGGCGCCATTGGTGAACACAAGGCTTCAAAAGGCCATTCGCAAGCGCGGGGCAAACGTGTTTGCCATCGGTCCCGTGACGGACCTGACGTATAAGGTCGAGTGGCTGGGCGATGACCTGAGCGCGCTGACCAAATTGCCTAAGGCCCTGTCCGATGCGTTGAAGACCGCCGAACGTCCGGCGATCATCGTCGGTGGCGGTGCGCTGCGTTATGCTGGCGTCCACGGCGCGGCGTTGGCCTTTGCGAAAAAATATAAGCTCGTCCGCGATGGTTGGAACGGTTTCAACGTTTTGCATTTTGCCGCGGCGCGGATGGGTGGCCTGATGCTTGGCTACGCACATGATGGTGGCATCAAGAAGCTGGCGGCTGCTCAGCCGAAACTGGCGTTTTTCCTTGGCGCGGATGAGGTGGATTACAGCCTGTTTACCGACAGCTTCAAAGTCTATGTCGGCCATCATGGCGACGATTTTAATAGGGCGGGGGGCGCGCATCATGCCGATGTGATTTTGCCGGGCGCAGCGTATAGCGAAAAATCGGGCACCTATGTGAACTTGGAAGGCCGCGTTCAACGCGGCGAGCGCGCGGTATTCCCGCCCGGCGATGCCCGCGAAGATTGGGCCATATTCCGCGCTTTGTCAGATGTGCTGGGCAAGCGCCTGCCGTTTGACAGCCTCGACGCCTTGCGCGCCGAAATGGCGAAGGCCGTGCCTGCTTTGGGCGTTGAAGGGTTGGCGGATTATGGTTGGTCGGAACCATCGCTGCCATCGGATGTGAACGGTAAAATTATTGATTATCCGATTAAGGATTTCTACCTGACCAACGCCATTTGCCGCGCGTCCGAAACGATGCAGAAATGCTCGGCGGAACTGTTGCATGGCACACAATATTTGGAGGCGGCGGAATGACGAGCGCTAGCGCAATTCTACCTTCCAACGTCACCCTGAACTTGTTTCAGGGTCCATTTTGCCTTTCTTGGTCTGGATGTGACGAGGGAGTGGAATAATGACATCCTTCTTCCAAAATCTCGGCATGAGTTATGAGGCCGCATGGTTCACAGCTACAATCGCGGGAATCCTCCTGATCGCGCTGCCGCTGATGCTCGCGGTGGCGATGATCATTTATGCGGAACGTAAATTATGGGCGGCTTTCGCATTGCGCCGGGGACCCAATGTCGTCGGCCCATTTGGGGTGCTGCAAAGTTTCGCGGATGGCTTGAAGGTATTCTTGCAAGAAACCATCATCCCAAGCGCGTCGAACCGTGGCTTGTTCCTGATCGCGCCGATCATCACCTTTACCGTCGCATTAATGGCGTGGGCGGTCATTCCCTTTGCCGATGGCGTCGTGCTGTCGAATATCAATGTCGGCTTGCTCTACATTCTGGCGATCAGCAGCTTGGGCGTTTACGGCGTGGTGATTGCGGGATGGGCATCCAACTCCAAATATCCATTCTATTCGGCGATGCGCGCCGCCGCGCAGATGATTTCATACGAAGTCTCCATTGGCTTCATCCTGATCTGCGTCGTTCTTTGGGCTGGCACCTTCAACGTAAGCGGTATTGTTGAGGGGCAGCGTGGGCATATATTTGGCTTTATCAACGCCTATGCCTTCAACCCCTTGCTATTCCCAATTGCGGTGATGTTCCTCATCAGCTCAATGGCGGAAACGGCACGTGCGCCGTTCGATTTGACCGAGGCGGAAAGCGAATTGGTTGCCGGTTATCAGACCGAATATTCCTCCATGGCCTTCGCTTTGTTCTGGTTGGGCGAATATGCCAACGTCCTGTTAATGTGTGCGCTGAACGCGATTCTCTTCTGGGGCGGATATTTGCCACCCGTTGACTGGGCGCCGCTTTACGCCGTTCCGGGCATAATCTGGTTCTTTGCCAAAATCCTGCTGATGTTCTTCATCTTTGCATGGGTCAAAGCCACCGTGCCGCGTTACCGCTATGATCAATTGATGCGTTTGGGTTGGAAAGTGTTCTTGCCCATCTCGCTCTTCTGGGTCTTTTTGGTGAGCGGCTATCTTATGTTCACAGGACATTTCGCATGACCAGCATCACCCACCTCATCAAAACCTTCACTCTGTGGGAATTCGTCAAGGCGCACATGTTGACCTTGAAATATTTCTTCAAGGCAAAGGCGACGATCAATTATCCGTTCGAAAAGAACCCGCTTTCCCCACGTTTTCGCGGCGAACATGCGCTGCGTCGTTATCCCAATGGTGAGGAACGGTGCATCGCGTGCAAATTATGTGAGGCGGTGTGTCCCGCCTTGGCCATTACCATCGAGTCCGAACCACGCGACGACGGCAGCCGCCGGACCACGCGCTATGACATCGACATGACCAAGTGCATTTACTGCGGATTTTGCCAAGAGGCATGTCCGGTCGACGCCATTGTCGAGGGGCCGAACCTCGAATTCGCAACAGAAACGCGTGAGGAACTGCTCTATGACAAGGCCAAGCTCCTCGACAACGGCGCAAAGTGGGAGCGGGCAATTGCCGCGAACCTTGCCGCCGATGCACCCTATCGTTAAGGGCGGCGCTGGAATGACACAAGTGCTCACCTTTACCAACAAAAACTTCGTCGCCCCAGCGCAGGCTGGGGCCCATCACGTCTGTCCGTCTAGAACGATAGGCGAGATAGGCACCAGCCTACGCTGGTGCGACGTTTTGATACTTACTGAGGTTTTGGCATGATCCAACTCGTCTCCTTCTATATCTTCGCAAGCATTGTCATCGCGTCCGCCGCGATGGTCATCTTTGCCCGAAATCCGGTGCACAGCGTGCTGTGGTTGATTGTTGCGTTCTTTAACGCCGCAGGCCTTATGGTCCTGATCGGTGCAGAGTTCATCGCGATGTTGTTGGTCATTGTCTATGTCGGCGCTGTTGCAGTGCTGTTCCTGTTCGTAGTGATGATGCTCGACATTGATTTTGCCGAATTGCGTGCAGGGTTTGTCAAAAACGTGCCGCTTGGGCTTTTGCTCGCGGTGGTTTTGGTGGCTGAACTGGTGTTGGGCATTGGCGCGTATCAGGCTGGTGCCGTTAAACTTGGCACGCCTGAGGCTGGTGTTGCGACGCTATCGGCGACCGTGCCGAATATCGAGGCGATTGGTGCGTTGCTGTATAGTAAATATGTGTTCTTGTTCGAAACGGCAGGGTTGATCTTGCTGGTCGCGATGGTTGGCGCAATCGTTCTGACGCATCGCCGCAGCCACGGCACACGCGGCCAGAACATTAGCAGCCAGGTTCAGCGCCGCCCGCAAGACGCGACGCGCAATGTTAATCAGCCCGTCGGGCAGGGGATTGAGCTGTGATTGGTATCGAACATTATCTCGTCGTCAGCAGCATATTATTCGTTATGGGCGTGCTTGGTATTTTCCTGAACCGGAAAAATGTCATCATCATATTGATGGCGATTGAGCTCATATTGCTTGCGGTGAACATCAATCTGGTGGCGTTCAGCGTGTTTTTGGGCGACCTGACCGGGCAAATCTTTGCGATGTTCGTTTTGACCGTCGCGGCGGGTGAGGCGGCAATCGGCCTTGCGATTTTAGTTATTTATTTCCGCGGACGTGGCACAATCGCGGTTGATGACGTCAACCGGATGAAGGGGTAACATCCAGTGACTGCAATCCATATCATTGTTTTTCTGCCGCTTTTGGCTGCGCTGGTCGCCGGTCTTGGCCAGCGCTTCATTGGCGCGTTGGCAGCCAAGACGATCACAACCGCTGGCTTGTTTATCGCTGCACTCCTAAGCTGGCCGATCTTCATCGGTTTCCTGAATGGCAGTGAAACGGCCTATGTGCAGCCCGTGATGACATGGGTCCAATCGGGCGATCTGACCTTTGACTGGGAATTACGCGTTGATGCGCTGACTGCCGTGATGCTCGTTGTCATCACCAGCGTGTCGGCGCTCGTCCATCTCTATAGCTGGGGCTATATGGAGGAAGACCCGGATCAGCCGCGCTTTTTTGCCTATCTGTCGCTGTTTACCTTCGCGATGTTGATGTTGGTTACGGCCAACAATCTGGTGCAGATGTTCTTCGGTTGGGAAGGCGTTGGCCTTGCGTCTTATTTGCTGATCGGTTTTTGGTACAAGAAACCAAGCGCGAATGCGGCGGCGATCAAGGCATTTGTCGTCAACCGGGTCGGCGACCTCGGCTTCATGCTTGGCATTTTCGGCATATTCTGGTTGTTCGGCACGGTTTCGATCCCCGAAATCCTCGCTGCCGCGCCCGATAAAGTAGGGTCAAGCATCGGCTTTTTGGGCCTGCGCGTTGATACCATGAGCTTGCTGTGCATATTGCTGTTCATCGGTGCGATGGGTAAATCGGCGCAGCTTGGGCTGCACACATGGTTGCCGGACGCGATGGAGGGCCCAACGCCCGTTTCCGCGCTTATCCATGCGGCGACCATGGTCACCGCTGGCGTGTTCATGGTGTGCCGCCTGTCGCCTTTGTTTGAAACCAGCCAGTTCGCATTGGATGTGGTTACGATCGTTGGTGCAACGACCGCGATTTTTGCTGCAACGGTTGGTCTTGTGCAGACCGATATCAAACGCGTCATTGCGTATTCCACCTGTTCGCAGCTGGGTTACATGTTCTTTGCAGCCGGAACCGGTGCCTATGGCGCGGCCATGTTCCATTTGTTCACGCATGCCTTTTTCAAGGCGTTGCTGTTCCTCGGCGCTGGTTCGGTCATCCACGCGATGCACCATGAACAGGATATGCGTTATTATGGCGGCTTGCGGAAACATATCCCGCTCACATTTTGGGCGATGATGGCGGGCACGCTGGCGATTACCGGTGTTGGTATCCTTGGGGTAGCCGGATTTGCAGGCTTTTATTCAAAGGACGCCATTATTGAGGCCGCGTTCGCGAGCGAATCCACCTATCACATGTATGGCTTTGCCATCGGTGTGATCGCGGCGTTGCTGACCAGTTTCTATAGCTGGCGTCTGATGTTCCTAACTTTCTTTGGAAAGCCGCGTTGGGAGCAATCGGAGCATATCCAGCACGCGATGCATGATCATGGCGACCATGACGCACATGCACATAGCGCGACCAGCGACGGAACGGCGGGCTATCATCCGCATGAAAGCCCATGGTCGATGCTGACGCCTTTGGCGCTGCTGACCATCGGTGCGGTTTTTGCAGGTTTTGTCTTCCACAATGCGTTTATTGATGCGGAAGCGGGCCAAGCGTTTTGGGCAAACAGCACGCTTTATTTCAACGCGCATCTGATGCATGCGATGCACGAAGTGCCGTTGTGGGTGAAATTGTCGTCGACCGTGGCAATGCTTATTGGTCTCACCACGGCCTATTTGATGTACCAAAGGTCGCAAGATGCACCACAACGTTTGGCGACGACCTTTGCGCCAATTTACCGTTTCTTCCTCAACAAATGGTATTTTGACGAGCTGTATAGCTTCGTTTTCGTGCGCCCAGCCTTTTGGTTCGGACGTCTGTTCTGGAAGCAAGGCGACATCGGGATTATTGACCGCTTTGGCCCCAATGGTTCGGCGGCGTTTGTTTCCTTCGGTAGCAAATTGGCTGTGCGAATGCAGTCGGGTTATCTTTATACATATGCGCTTGTGATGCTTCTTGGTTTGGTCATCGCGGTTAGCTGGATGATGGTGAGAGTGTAATGAACGCCGCGGATATCCCTGTACTTTCGATCATGCTGGCCATTCCAGTGGTCGCAGCGGCAATATGCCTATTTGTGCGCGCTGAACTTGCGCGCATGATTGCGCTGTCGGCGACATTGCTGAACCTGGTTCTTGGTGTCGTGCTCTGGCTGTATTATGATCCAGCGGGCGCGCAGTGGCAGTTTACCGAAAGCTTTAATGTGTTCGGCCCCATTGGCTGGCGGCTTGGCATTGACGGCATTTCGCTGACATTGATCATGCTGTCGGTATTCCTGATGCCGATTTGTATCGGTGCAAGCTGGACATCCATCCAAAAACGCGTCGGCGAATATATGGCGGCGTTCCTGCTGATGGAAACGCTGATGATTGGCGTTTTTGCGGCGCAGGATTTGTTGCTCTTCTACATCTTCTTTGAAGCCGGCCTGATCCCGATGTATCTCATCATCGGCATTTGGGGTGGGCAGGACCGCATTTACGCGTCGTACAAATTCTTCCTCTACACCTTGCTGGGCTCACTCGTGATGTTGATCGCGATGCTTTGGATGATTCAATTTGCGGGCACGGCAGATATTCCGACATTGTTGAATACCGATTTCCCTGCAGAAGCGCAGAAATGGCTGTGGTTCGCGTTTTTTGCATCCTTCGCGGTGAAAATGCCCATGTGGCCAGTGCATACATGGCTGCCCGATGCCCATGTTCAGGCACCCACTGCCGGTTCAGTCATATTGGCTGGCGTGCTCCTCAAAATGGGCGGTTACGGCTTTTTGCGTTTCTCTTTGCCGATGTTTCCAGAGGCAAGCGCTGACTTCATTCCATTGGTGTTTGGTCTGTCGATGGTCGCGGTTGTCTACACCTCGCTCGTTGCATTGGTGCAGCAGGATATGAAAAAGCTGATTGCGTATTCATCGGTTGCGCACATGGCGATTGTGACTGTCGGCCTATTCACCTTCAATCAACAAGGTATCGAAGGCGCGATCATCGTGATGTTGAGCCATGGCCTCGTTTCGGGCGCCTTGTTCCTGTGCGTTGGGGTGATCTACGACCGCCTGCATACGCGTGAGATCAGCCGTTATGGTGGCCTCAGCGTCAATATGCCCAAATATGCCTTGCTGTTCATGCTGTTTACGATGGCGAGCGTAGGCTTGCCTGGCACGAGTGGGTTTGTGGGTGAATTTTTGAGTCTTGCGGGTGCTTACAAGGTGTCGACTTGGGCCACATTCATTGCGACCACGGGCATTATCCTTGGTGCCGGCTATATGCTGTATCTCTACCGCCGCATTGCATTTGGGCCGCAGGTCAATGCCGATGCCGCTGCGATGACGGATGTAAATGGCCGTGAAATGTGGCTTCTCGCGCCCATCGCGGTCGTTGTCTTGTGGATGGGCGTATATCCGGAAACATTCCTGGCACCCATCCGCCGCGACGTGGCGACGATTGTCGCCCGCATTGAACGCGCTGCACCCGTTGGGGACAGCAAGCTGAAATTAGTCGACCCGACAACCGCGCGGTATCGCGTGGTGCATGGTCCGGAAAAAAACTTGGCTGAGGGGAGCCATTGATAATGGAACTTAACGCCTCTCTTTCTCTGGTCCGTCCAGAAGTGATCTTGAGTTTCTCTGCGCTTGGCCTGCTGCTTGTGGCGGCGTGGCGTGAACAGGCCGGTCGCTTGATCAGCATATTGGCGGTTACTGCGCTTGGTGCCGCTGCCGCATTTGTCATCAACTTTATGATGAATGGCACAAATTCATCCGCTTTTGATGGCCTTTTGGTCAATGATGCATTTGGCAATTTCTCCAAGATATTGATCTTCATTGCGGCCGCAATCTCGTTGATGATTGCGCCCCGCTTCTTGGAGAATGCGGGTGCGATGCGGGCAGAATATCCGGTGCTGATCCTATTGTCTTGTGTTGGCATGGGCGTGATGGTTTCGGCAACCGATCTGATTTCTCTCTATATTGGTTTAGAGCTGCAGAGCTTGTCCGCTTATGTCCTTGCAAGCTTTGTGCGCTCGGACGGGCGTTCGGCAGAAGCCGGGCTTAAATATTTCGTCCTTGGTGCATTGGCCAGCGGCATGCTCTTGTTCGGCGCGTCTTTGGTGTACGGCTTTGCAGGCTCTACAAGCTTTGCTGCCATCGGCACGGCCATGGATACCGAGGTCGGCCTTGGCCTGATCTTCGGCATTGTGTTCATCCTCTCGGGCATGGCCTTCAAAATTAGCGCCGCGCCTTTCCACATGTGGACGCCGGACGTGTATGAAGGTGCGCCAACCCCTGTAACCGCATTCTTCGCCAGCGCGCCAAAGGTTGCGGCAATTGCGTTGACCATCCGCATCGTGCTTGAGGCATTTGGCTCGCAAATATTGGTGTGGCAGCAAATCATTATAGCCGTAGCGTTGATGTCGATCATCATCGGCGCAGTCGGCGCCATTGGGCAGCAAAACCTGAAGCGCCTGATGGCTTATAGCTCGATCAACAATGTCGGCTTCATCCTGATTGGCCTTGCCACCGGAACAGAGCAGGGCATTTCTGCCATGCTAGTCTATTTGGTGATCTATGTTGCCATGACCTTAGGCAGCTTTGTCTGTCTGATGCAGTTAAAGGATAAGGACGGCGGCTATCGTGAAGAATTTGCCGACATATCCGGTCTATCCAAGACGCGTCCTGCCTTGGCCGCTGCGTTGGCAATATTCATGTTCAGCCTTGCCGGTATTCCGCCATTATTCGGTTTCTGGGGTAAGCTCGTGGTGTTTAACGCCGCGGTGGCCGCTGGCCTGTTGCCACTGGCCGTGATCGGCATCACCGCGTCGGTGATTGGTGCATTTTATTATCTGAAGGTCGTCAAGGTCATGTATTTTGATGATGCTGCGGATGTGATTGTTGAAAGCGATGATAAGGTTCTCGTCTGGACCGGCGGCGTGCTGGCCGTAGCCAACTCACCTTTGGGCTATTTCGCTATACCTGCGCTTGGCATCTGGACGGCTTATGCCGCGAGGGCGCTGTTCTGACGCCCATCTTTGAAGAAGTTGCGCTAACTGGGTCAACGAACGCGGATCTCTTATTGCGGGCGGCACAAGGCGCGCCCGAGGGGTTATGGCTTCGCGCCGATGCGCAAGATGGTGGGCGTGGGCGACTTGGCCGTGCTTGGGAAAGCCCGAAGGGCAACCTCTTTGCCAGCTCCATTGTGCGCTTGCGCGATACAGACCCTTCGCCCGCGGGTCTGGCCTTCGTAACCGCCGTTGCCGTATATGACGCCATCCGGCACATTGCGCCGCAAGTTCAACTTATCCTTAAATGGCCCAATGACATTCTGGCGCATGACGGTTCAAAGCTATGCGGCATATTGTTGGAACGCGCGTCTGACGCGGTGGTTGTGGGCATTGGCCTAAACCTTGTCTGGCACCCGCAAAATCTGGATCGGAAGGTGTCTGACCTGCTGACACTTGGCGCAACGCCGCCCGATGCCCAAACGGCACTGGAAATACTGGCCGAGGCGTTCGCCCGCTATCTCAATGTCTGGCGGCAATCGGGGTTGGGGACCATCGTCCGGCATTGGGAAGCGCATGCCCACCCACGCGGCACGGCCTTGACGGCAAAACTGCCTGATGGAGAGGAAGTAGACGGTCTGTATACCGGGCTCGATGATGATGGTGCTTTGCGGCTTCGCTTGGCGGATGGTTCAATTCGTGCCATTCACGCCGCCGATGTTTTTCTAATTTAGCAGGAGTGGGCTATGCTGCTCGCGATTGATACGGGTAACACCAATGTGAAATTTGCATTGGTCAATGACGCTGGCGAAATATTGCAGCGATGGCGGATTGCGACCGATGCGCGGCGCACGTCGGATGAATATGCCGTATGGTTGGATCAACTCATTCAGATGGCCGGCTTTCGCCGCTCAGATATAAACGCGGTCATTATTGCCACGGTCGTTCCGCGCGCTTTGCACAATTTGCAGTTGCTCGCGACACGCTATTTTGGGTGTGAGGCCTTAGTTGCCGGACGCGGAAGCGTCGGTTGGGGCATCCCATTGCGTGTGGCAGAACCGCATGCCGTTGGCGCCGATCGCGCAGTAAACGCCATTGCCGCGCAGTCCTTGGCCGACGGGCACAAGGTCGTCATCAGCTTTGGCACAGCAACCACCTTTGATTATATAGGGCCAGATGGTTCCTATCGTGGGGGCAGCATCGCGCCGGGCGTTAATCTGTCACTCGATGCCCTCTATGCCGCCGCAGCCATGTTGCCGCGAATTGCAATCGAACCACCGCCAAATGAAAGCGTTATTGGTACAACGACTGTTGGACAAATGCAGATTGGCATCTATTGGGGCTATGTGGCGATGATCGAAGGGATCCTCGCACGGATGAAAGCTGAAATTGGCGAACCAGTATCGGTCATTGCGACTGGTGGTTTGGCCATCTTGTTTCAGCAACATGGCCATTTATTTGACCGGGTAGAGCCCGATTTGACGCTGCGGGGGCTGGCGCTTTTATATAGGAATAGAGACATTAACTCATGACGACCCCAAAAAATGAACTGCTTTTCCTTGCCCTTGGTGGGTCCAACGAAATCGGAATGAACGTCAATTTATACGGTTGTCAGGGCAAATGGGTGATGGTCGACTTGGGCCTTACATTCGCGAATTCGGAATATCCTGGAATTGACCTTGTCCTGCCTGATCTGGAATTCATCGAAAAGCGCAAGGACGACCTTCTGGGTATCGTTCTAACCCATGGCCATGAAGATCATATCGGTGCCGTTGCCTATTTTGCCGCCGACTTGGGCGTTCCACTCTATGCCACACCGTTCACGGCAACTCTCATCCGGGGCAAGCTGGAAGAAGAAGGCATCGCCGACATCGTGGAACTCAACGTGATCCCGATGGAGGGTGCGTTTTCTATGGGACCGTTCGACTTTAAATTCGTCACTTTGGCCCACTCGATCCTTGAAATGAGCGCTTGCTTGATAAGCACGCCTTATGGGAAAATTTTCCACACCGGCGACTGGAAACTGGATCCGCAACCCGTATTGGGCACGCCGTCGACGCAAGAAGCGCTGACCGCCATTGGCGACAGCAAAGTGTTGGCGATGGTGTGTGATTCTACCAACGTGTTCAATCCGGAAACTAGCGGCAGTGAAGGCAGCGTAAAGGAAGACCTGCTGAAGTCTGTTAAGGCTGCCAAGGGCAGGGTCGTTGTCACAACCTTTGCGTCAAATGCTGCGCGGTTGCAGACCTTAAGCGAGGTCGCGCGCGAAAGCGGCCGCACCTTGTGTTTCGCAGGACGCTCGCTCCACCGGATTATTGAAGCCGCGCAGGCGAATGGCTATTTGAAAGATATGCCTAAGACGGTGGATATGGAGAGCGTCGATAGCCTCCCACGTCACGACGTTATCGTGGTCGCCACAGGGGGGCAGGGCGAGGCACGTGCGGCTTTGGCGCGCATATCCGAGGGCAATCACCCGGTGAAGCTGGAAGCAGGCGACACGGTTATTTTCTCGTCGAAGCAGATACCGGGTAATGAAATCGCTATTGGCGTGATCATGAACAAGCTTGCCGAACGTAACATCCTGACCGTTACCGAAAAGCAGGCGCATGTGCATGTGTCCGGCCATCCGGGGCAACCGGAACTTGCCGCGCTCTATGATTGGGTTCGGCCAGAAATCCTTATTCCCGTCCATGGCGAGCGCCGGCATATGGCGGAACAGGCGCGGTTTGCGCGGGCACACGGTGTGCCAAAGGCAGTGGTGCAATCCAATGGCGACGTGGTGCGCCTCGCGCCCGGTGAGCCTAAAATCATCGGCAAGGAACGGACTGGCCGCTTGATCCTCGATGGGGACACCATCATCGCCGCCGACGGCGCGACATTGAACGAACGCCGCCGCCTGTCATGGTATGGCCTGATTTCGGTCGCCTTCGCGCTAGACGCTAAAGACCGGATGCTCGGCAACCCTGAAATCCGATTGCACGGTGTGCCGATTGAGGAAGATCTGGACGATTTTCTGGAAGAAGCCACTGCCGCTGCTGTTAAGGCGGTGAAGGACCATCGCGGTGATTATGACAAGTTGGGCGAAACTGTGCGTTTGGCTGTGCGCCGTGTGGCGGTAAGCTGGACGGGTAAAAAGCCGATCGTGGATGTTTTGATAGTGGAGACCGCATGACCTGGACCTCGATTATTGCCATTTATTTGCTGTTTTGGGTGATGACGGCGTTCGTCATCTTGCCCATCGGTGTGCGCACGCATGACGAACTGGGCCTTCCAAAGACTCCAGGCCAAGCGGATAGTGCGCCGGGGAATTTCCAACCCCAGAAGATTTTGCTGAGAACGACAATGCTTTCGGCTGCTTTGTTTGCGTTATATTACGCCAATTATAGCTATGGCTGGATAAACCGCGACAGTTTCGATGGGTTGTTTAACCCGCCCGTTTAGAACTTATTGGCGCAGCCGCTCAATGGCTTGCGCCAGCGCCACGTACAGCTTGCCTATGTCCGAAGACAGCAAGGTAACGCCAATCGCGTTGCCATCGCGCGTGCTGAGCAACAGGCGCATGATGCTTTCAAAATCATGAACGTAACGGTTCACATGTTCGCGGAACTCGCTGTCATCGCCATAATGTTTGGCAATAATTTTTGCCTCACGTGAATCCAGCAAGCGCACGGCGCGACGGGTAAACACGCCCCGGTCGCCCTTTAAATAGGCTGCCCATGCGGTATCTGTAACGTCATTGGACAATATTTTGGTGACGTCGATGGCGGTGGAATTCAAAGATTCGGTCAAACGCACCATGCGACGGGCAAAGCTGTCATCTTGGACCGATTCAAAGCTGTTTATCGTATCTGCTATTCGGCCTTCAAGGCGCATCGTCATGTCGTTGAGTTCGCCAAGTTGTTTGGCCACCAAAGAAGAGGCGGTTTGCGACAATTCGATGTTGCGCGATATGGCTTCCTGCACAGCTTCATTCATCGACGCGACCTGCGCATCAATTGCATTGGCCAATGCCGCGCGGTTTTGTTCGGTCAACTGATCGGCGATATGCGCCAGTTCCTCGTCGAGGATCTTGCGGCTGCTTTCTGCGGCAGCGCGCGTTGTTTCACGCACGCGAAGCAACGATGTGACCAAATTGTCATTTGCTTGATCCGACATGTCTTGCAGCAGAGCCTGCGTTTGCTTGAGCGCAGCGCCGAGGGCATCTACTTGTTCATGGCGTGCGGCAAAATGCGCATCGCTTTGGGCCATCAACGCGCCAACAGCGTCATGTTGCGCGGAGATTAATTGCTCAATATCGTTGAGCTTTCCAAGCGTTCCGTCGCTTATATTGTCGAGCGCTTCCGCAGCAGCAAGAGCCGAGTTCACTTGCTCTATGCCCTGTGTCATGCGCGCGTTCACACTGTCCATCGCGGCGGGAATCTTATGGCTTATCTCCAGATTGGCCGCGCTGAGTGATTCAATCAACTTGTCCGATTGGTCCAATAAGCTTCCCGTGGTTGATTGGTTGTCGGACAGGGCGCTTCCCAGTGAGCGGGTGCGTTCAGCCAGCGCCGATACGGCAAAGGCAAGTTTCGACGTCTGGTCAGTGGCCGTGCGATCAATTTCTGAAATCTGCGCCGCACTGGATTGAATATGTTCGCTAATATTGGCGATTATGGCCTGAATGCGGGCTTCTTCCTGGCTGGATTGCCCTTCAATGTCACCCAAAGCGCGACGTAGGTCGGCGAGGTTGGCCAGGATTTGGGCTTTGCTGCGGGTAATGAGAGTGTCGGCATCGCTTGATGCCTGCGCGATGCCATTGGAAATCGCTTGTGCGGCGCTGTCCATAAGCGTGGCCATTTCGGCGCTTCGGTCGAGCGCTTCCGCGCTTTTGTCGTCGAGCAGCTTCACATTGTCGCTCAACGATTGCTCTAGCCGGTTGGACAAGTCATCCGCGCGCGTTTCGACATTCTCCATGTAGTCGCTTACCGATTTACCCGCATCGCTTACGCGCTCAAGGGCGGCAATCATTGCCTTAATCTGCACCTGCGCATCATTACCTGCGCTTCCGATCTGGTTGCTGACATCTTTGGCTGCGCTTGTCACAACAGGCAAATGTTTGCGGAGTTGCTCCAAATTTGTATTGGCGGCGTTGCTCACCGATTCCAGCGTCTTTGCCTTTTCATCGCTATCCGCAAGAGCAGCCGATAACATTTGCGCAGAGTCCACTAGGTTTTTTGAAGATTGGCGACCGACTGTTTCCAGCTCACGCGCATTTTCGGACAGAAATTGGCGCGCAAGCGATATTTCTTCGTTCACCGACCGCATCCGTATTGCCAACGCGTCGCTTTCCGTCCGCAGCACGTTCGCTACCTTGCCAAAGCGTAAGGCTTCCCGGCTGCTGTTGCGCATGGACAGCAGCCACAGGACAGCAATTAAAAGCGTAGGAATGGCCCATGTCGCGATCAGCGTTGCAACCCGATCATTGTTTAGACCGAATTGCGCTTCAGACCAATATGTTAGGCCAAAAAACGCCGACCAAGCAACGAACGCGACCAACAGCAGGGTTGGGGCAACATATTGCCCGACACCCGCATGGTAGGACGTTTCGTCCACCCCATGATCATAATCATACTCCGCCGCTTGATTATTTTCCGCAAGGCCGTCGGTATTGCTGTTTACATCCTGCACAGCAGTTTTGGGTTCGGTTTCAGCGATTTCGCGGTTCAGGCCGACGATTTTGGAGCGAGAAGTCATAGGGCCCCATCTAACACAATATTCGGTGAGAGAAACGCAAACTTATCAAATTGCGCAAAGGTTAATGAAACGACCGAGGATTAGGGTCAGGTTATGGCAAAGTGAGTGTCGCAATTGAGCACTTTAACGCACCTATGTAGGCAGGCATATCATATTTCTGTTGGCAAAACGGCCTTAACGTTCATATCTGGACAATGCCTTCCGTTCGAAATTCGAATTTCCCGACAATCGCTTTGCTCTCCGTCGCGTGCGATGATGGCAGCAGACAGGATGCTGCTAATGGTGCTGGGCGTTCGGACTTGGCGGGCGTATCCTTGATTGAATATCAGATAACGACGCTAGCGCGTGCCGGCATCCAACGGTTCCTGATTGAAGTTGAAAATATCGACGGTGTGTTAATCGCGCTGGCCGACCGTTGTGCTTCGCGAAAACTGACGATCGATTTTGTCCGTACGGGCGGGGATATCCTGCGTCACATCAACGCCGATGATCGCATATGGGTGCAATCTGGGCAGTTATATGTGCAATTAGGGCTGGTTGAAACACTTCTTAAATCTACTGAAAATTTCATCGCCACAATTGATGGCCGTGACGAAAATCGCGCGTTTGAACGTATTGATATCAACACACGGTGGGCTGGTGTCTCGGTTGTTGGATATGAAGCTATCGCGATGTTGCGTGACCTGCCAGAAGACTGGAGCATTATATCATCCCTGCTGCGGCAGGCGTTGCTGGCTAAAGTTCCCTTCCGCCCCCTGTCTCAACAACATGTGCATAATGGCACGCTGACCGTGCTGACGGGCGCGCAGGACTTTTCGGAACTCAATCGCCAGATACTTCGGCGACGTGTTGCAAGCAGGGCAGGCTATGTTGAGGCAAAATTGTTCGGGCCGATTCTCGCCCGTCTCGTTCCGCTTATCTGGCAAAGCCCAACTGCGGTAACCGCGACTAAATTCGCGGCCCCTGTGATAGCGTTAGCGGCACTTGCGTTGGGGCTTGGAAATCTGGTGACAGCAGCAACTGTCGCGGCATTTCTATCCATCGCGGCGAACGCGCTGCGTTTGGCGGTAACAGATGATGCGGATGGCAGTGATCACATACAAAGCCTGTCTGTTGTCACTTGGACGCTGATCATATTGGCGATGTTCGGTAGCGCTTATGTGGCGGAATCCTATGATGACAACGGCTTATTTGCGGCGTTTGCCGTCGCTTCGCTTGCATATCTTACCCACAGAATGGTGATGCCTGGTTGGGCTAAACAGGTGTTGCATTCACCTGCTGCTTTGGCGTTACTTGCTATCATTGGGGCCGCGACCGTCGGAATAACAACTATATTACAATGGATTATGGTATTACAGCTTAGCGTTCTGATGATCGCAGGCATGATGCGCGACGCCGAAGGCAAAAAATCAAACTAAGCTTAAAGCCGCGTTAACCTAAAATCCCTATAGCCATGGCTGTTAACCATATGGGATTGGCGTTGAATCCACCATTTGACTCGCATGAAGATTTGCTTTCGATCGCGACCGCACATGCGCGCGATGTGGATGCCCTGTGCCTTGATACGGCGGCTATCATTTTCCCATCAGCCACGCTTTCTCCCTCTGAAGCGATGATAAGCGCTGTTTCGGTCAAGCTTCTTCAACTTGTGCGCGACATTGAGGTAAAACTTGCGGGCAACGCTCGTGAACCAAAGACATGGCCGTTGTTGGTTCGGTCCGGCTTTTTACGCGAAACGGCGTTGGTCGAATTTGCCATGGCGCGGGTGGCGGAGGACAAAATAAATGATCGTCTTGGCCAAGGCCAACCTGCATTTGTGACTGGGTTGTTGGACCACCCGGAGAGGAATGTTGCGGATGCTGCACAGATACTGCTTGCCGCCGATAGTCTGCACCTGCGGGCGGAGGGGCGGACGTTTCTAAACCTGCCGCCTGAACTTCTTTACAAAAGCTGCTGGCGAGTCGTCGCAGCGCTTGAGGTGTCGCAGGGTGAGCGTTCTGAAGTTGTTATCAAGGCAGCCCACGCACTTATCGCCTTATACGACGAAGCCCGCACTGCTCCTGCTGCAGCGCGCAAAATCGTTCATTTCCTAAATGATGAATTGCGCGATGACCTTTTAAATCCGGCCACGTGCGGCGTGCATCTTTTCGTAGCGCAGCTGAGTGCGGAACTGAATTTGGAACATGACCATATCTTGCGGATTATAGATTTTGAATCTGCTGTGGCATTCATGATCTTAATCGCAGCAGTCGGCATAACAAAGGCTGATGCTTTACCGATATTATTGGATGTCCGTTGTAAAATGCTTACCCCGCGTGAGGCCGCGATATTCGAAGCAAATTACGAAAAAATCAGCAGGCAAGACGCGCTGAATACTGTCGCATCCTGGTCGGCATCGCGGCTTTCACTTTTGACATTTGGTCTGAAATGACGGGTGCGGCACTTTCGTCATTGCCCGTTACGGGCGAATTGTCGCGTGACGGCCATTTGCTGCGCGCCGATGATAGGCTGACCAAGTTGCATGCGGGTGCAGGCGGAACGCGCGGCGGCATCATTGCCTGTCCAGCGCTATTTGGGTTGGTCCAGATTGTTTCCCGCCTTCAAATGCGTTTGGCGCGCGCACTGATCGTGTCAGATGGCACCGACAATTTCGAATTGTGGGTCGAAGCGGAGCCAGCAGGCGAGAATGTGCGTATCGCCATTTTGAGTTGGCGGAGCAAAACCGCAAGAAATCCGGATCCATCAGGCAAGTTGCCCTGGGCAAGCGTAATGGATGAGACCATGACGCTCAACTTTGACCAAGCTTTGAGGTTGGTCCGTGCAACCGGTCCAGTGGGCGATGTGATTCATCAGGAAGATTTCGGTTGTGGCGCGCGACATGTCGTCACGCGGCTCCTTGGTGATACTGGAGACATATATCTCCGCGACATGGAGAAATTCACTGCCATTGGCCGATCAAGCACCAGTTTAAATACAAATAACGATACGTTGTTATGGGGCGAACCGGAAACCAGCTCGTCTGGCGAATATACGGGCTATGCACTATACATTTCCAGTGCCCCTACAGGCGCTTCTGTCGGCTACAAAAGATCGCAACTTGTCGATCCGACGTTTGTTTTTGGGAAAAATCTCACGCCTATTCTACATCGGCCGTTAAGCCGCATCATCGCGAATGCCGACACAATCGGAAATGAGCTTCTTGGACCCGTTCGGTATAATTACGCCACCTATGCGCGCGATATTTCTAATGCTGCGCGCCACCTGACGGCTCTGGTCGAAGATCTGGGGGATTTAGAAGCTGTTGAAAGGCCCGGATTTACAACCGCGCCCGATAGAATTGAACTTGGCGATATGGCGCGGCGCGTGGCTGGGCTTCTCGCTCTTAAAGCCGCCGACCATAGCATTAATGTGAAAGTTCCGGACGAAGCAATGCAGGTGAATGCCACCGCAGAATTCCGACGTGTGCTACAGATTCTGTTGAATTTGGTCACAAACGCCATCCGTTATGCGCCAGACGGAACCGAGGTAAGTTTGGACATCCGCGCTGAACCCGATTGGTCTATTATTTCGGTTTCCGACCAAGGCAGCGGCGTATGTGCGACAGACCGAGAGCGTATATTCGTCAAATTTGAACGTTTGGGTAGGTCGGGCGATGGCGGAAGTGGCCTTGGCCTGTATATCTCGCGCCGTCTGGCGCGGGCGATGGGCGGCGACCTTACCGTCGGAGATGCCGAAGGCGGAGGGGCAATCTTTACGCTCCGCCTTCCCCGATAATTCAGCGCGAGTCTAAGCTATGGTAAGGACGGTGACTTGGTCCGGTATACAACTGACGCGGGCGACCAATTTTCTGTGCGGGATCCGAAATCATTTCGTTCCACTGGGCAACCCAGCCAACCGTGCGCGACAATGCGAATAATACGGTGAACATTTCGGTCGGGAAACCAATCGCCGATAGGATAATGCCGGAATAGAAATCTACATTCGGGAACAGCTTCTTCTCAATGAAATAGGGGTCGTTCAACGCCATTTCTTCCAATTGCATCGCAACGTCGAAAATCGGGTCGCTGATATTCAATTCGGTAAGAACCTCACGAACCGTTTTCTGCATGACCGAAGCGCGCGGGTCATAATTTTTGTAAACCCGATGACCAAAGCCCATCAAACGGAATGGGTCATTCTTGTCCTTTGCGCGATCAATATAATGCGGGATCCGGTCAGGCGTGCCGATTTCGCGCAGCATGTTCAATGCAGCCTCGTTCGCGCCGCCATGGGCGGGGCCCCACAGGCAAGCGATGCCAGCAGCAATACAGGCGAAGGGATTAGCGCCCGATGATCCGGCCAAGCGGACGGTCGAGGTGGATGCGTTCTGTTCATGGTCGGCATGGAGGATGAATATCCGGTCCAACGCGCGCTCAATAACGGGGTTCACAACATATTTTTCCGCTGGAACACCAAAAGTCATGCGCAGGAAATTGCCAGTGTAGGACAAGTTGTTGTCGGGATAGACAAAAGGTTGCCCGACCGAGTATTTGTACGCCATGGCCGCGATTGTGGGCATCTTCGCGATCAAACGGTGGCTTGAAATCATTCGGTGTGTTGGGTCGCTGATATCGGTGGAGTCATGGTAAAACGCCGATAGCGCGCCAACCACACCGCACATTATGGCCATGGGGTGCGCGTCGCGGCGGAAACCACGGTAAAAAGTTGCCAATTGTTCGTGCAGCATCGTGTGCCGCGAAATCGTGTGACTAAACTTGTCCAATTGCGCCTTGTTTGGCAGTTCACCGTTCAACAGTAGATAGGACACTTCCATGAAGCTCGACCGTTCGGACAGCTCTTCAATGGAGTAACCCCGATGCAAAAGAATACCTTTGTCGCCATCAATAAAGGTCAGCGCCGATTCGCAGCTTGCCGTCGATGTGAAGCCAGGGTCAAAGGTGAAATGGTCCGACGCCCCGTAAAGCTTGCGGATGTCGATCACATCAGGGCCTTCTGACCCTTGCATGATGGGCAAGTCATAGCTGGTGTCGCCAACGGTGAGCGTTGCGTTATTATCGGCCATTCTGAAACTCCATATCTTCTAAGCTATTTACCGGGCTGCCCTTTAGAAAGGCATGTTTTTTTATGACACGGGACGCGGTCGGCACCCGTGACGACAATTTAAGGCCCTTCAAGTGCCAATGTTTCGTGGGGAGAATATGGCTATGTCGTTGACTAGCCCAATGATAGGAAATTCCATGGGCGTCAAGGCAAACAATGGCTTGCGCATCGCGGATAAATTGCGCTTTCATTTCTTGGTGCTAAATAGCTGCGGTGGAACAGAAATCTGGCAATTTGGTTGAGGACGTAAACGTCTGGTTCGGTGCGCCAAGGGCGCTGTTTGCAGTTCTGGAAAACTGGCTCGACCGCGAACGCGACCAATTACCCTTATGGCTTCCCGTTGGTATTGGATTCGGCGTCGCATTCTGGCAGTTTTTTGGCACATCTGCTTGGGCAGGATTGGCAATGTCATGCGCTTCCTTATTGTTTTTCGGGAACTTGGCGCCACCATATAGCCGCTTGCGGCAAATGGCCCGAATGGCGGCTGTTGCGATATTGCTTGGTTTCTTCCTGATTGCCTTTCGATCAACGACCGTTGCCCAGCCAGTTTTAGGAAAAATATGGACTGGGGAGTTTTATGGGCGGGTTGAAGCGGTTGAAAATATCTCCGCGCGCAATGTTTACCGGCTGCGGCTCGCCACTGGCGATAGCTCGGACTTGCCGCCTTTTGTGCGTGTGAACCTGTCACCGGAACAATATCAAGACGACTTTCAGCCCGGGGCGATCATTCGCCTGCGGGCACGCTTGCTGCCTCCGGCAGGGCCAACTTTGCCCGGCGGATATGACTTTTCCCGGCGTGCGTGGTTTCAACAGATTGGCGCGACCGGAACGGCTTTGGGCGATGTCCGGCTTTTTCAAAAAGCGGACAGCGGGGCATGGTTCGCGACGCAGCGCACCGCGCTAACAGAGCATATACTGGCATCCATGCCCCCCGGAAGCGGCGGCATAGGCGCAGCATTGGTCACGGGGGATCAGGGGCATATCAGCGCGGCCGACGCACAAGCCATGCGGGACAGCGGTTTGGCGCACCTTCTATCCATCAGCGGGCTGCATGTGACGGCGGTGGTCGGGTTCATTTTCATCGCGGTCAGCCGCCTTTTGTCATTGTCGTCATGGCTTGCATTGCGGATTCCCATCCCCGTCATTGCCGCAGCAACGGCAGCTTTAGCTGCGCTGGCATATACGTTGTTAACGGGGGCCGAAGTGCCAACGGTCCGATCATTCATTGCCGCGGTTCTCATCTTGATTGCGCTGGCGTTGGGGCGCGATGCGCTCACGCTGCGATTGGTGGCCTTTGGAGCGTTAATAGTCCTGATATTCTGGCCGGAGGCCATATCTGGGCCGAGTTTTCAACTCAGCTTTGCCGCCGTTGCAACTATCGTCGTTATCCATGATCTGCCGTTCATAAGGCGGCTGACCGAACGGCGCGACGAGAGCCTGGCGCGCAAGGCGGCGCGGGCGGTCGGGTCGCTCATCCTGACCGGCGTGGCTATTGAGCTTGTCCTTACCCCCATCGCCCTGTTTCATTTTCACAAGGCAGGGCTCTACGGTGCCTTGGCCAATGTGGTGGCCATCCCGATGACGACGTTCATCATCATGCCGTTGGAAGCATTGGCGCTGGTTTTTGACCTGATTGGCTTGGGGCAGCCATTTTGGTGGCTGGCAGGGCAGGGCATCGCCGCGATTTTGGCGCTCGCGCATTCCGTCAGTGGCCTGCCCGGCGCGGTCACGATGATGCCTGCGATGCCGATATGGGCCTTTGCTGCTTTCGTTGCTGGCGCGTTGATATTTGGCTTGCTGACCACAAATGTCCGCTATTGTGGCGTTCCGCTTTGCGCGATCGGCATCATCGCAATGGTGACGGCGCCACGACCGGATATTCTGGTGACGGGTGATGGCAAGCATTTGGCCTTGGTCAGTGCAGACGGAGAGGTCGCGTTACTGCGCGGAAGGGCGGGTGATTTTGTGCGCGGGATGATTTTTGAAAAAGCCGGAAGCTTTGCAAAAGCTACGCCGATTGAGGATTGGCCCGGCGTCCAATGCACGTTGGACAATTGCGTGATCACCGTGACGGGTGCAACGCGATCATGGACGTTGTTGGCCACCAGAACACGCACCCCCATAGCGTCCATGGAAATGGCCGCAGCGTGCAAACGCGTCGACATCGTCGTGAGCGACCGATGGTTGCCCCAGTCATGCCGCCCCAAATGGATAAAGGCGGACCGCCGATTGCTTGAACAAAGCGGCGGTCTGGCCTTTTATCTGGATGCACAACGCGTGGTCACGGCGCATGAGGGCAACCGCCACACACCTTGGGTACAGGCCGCACTCAACGCGCGCGCGGCGGACGCATCCCATCAATGATATCGGCGGAGCAGTCCGGCAAGCTTACCCTGAACCTCAACCTCATGCGGCGCATAATATTGCGGCTCATAACTGCCATTGGCGGGATCAAGGCGGATTTTCTGACCTTCACGGCGCAGATATTTCAATGTTGCTTCCTCGCCGCGCACCAACGCCACCACAATTTCGCCATCGCGCGCCGTGTTTGCCTTACGGATCAGGGCATAATCGCCGTCCAATATCCCCGCCTCAATCATCGAGTCGCCGGATACCTCAAGCGCATAATGCTCACCTGCACCCAACAATGCCATCGGCACCGATAATGAATTCTGACCTTCCAGCGCCTCAATCGGCACACCGGCGGCGATCTTGCCGTGGAAGGGAATTTCCATGACATCATTGGCGGCAACAGGAATCTGAATCTGCGGTTTGCTTTCCTTAACAGGCGCAAAGCGGGCCACATTGTTACCGCCCATATTCCCGCCTTCGGGCATTTTCATCACTTCAAGCGCGCGCGCGCGGTTGGCCAATCGCCGAATAAAGCCGCGTTCTTCCAATGCGCCAATCAAACGGTGCACACCGGATTTACTCTTCAGATCAAGCGCCTCTTTCATTTCCTCAAATGAAGGAGAAATGCCACTTTCATCCAATCGCTGATTAATGAATATAAGCAGTTCGTGCTGTTTCGCCGTGAGCATATTCAGGGTCCCATCCTGTTGAACATGAATGGAACGATTAGAGAACAAAAGCGGTTAAGTCAAGCATAATCGCATATATTGTGCCCAGATTTTACGACAGGCGCATATACTGCACCTCACTGCCTTTCACTCGCGGCGGAACATGGGGTTGTTGCACCAATAGCGCATTGGCTTGGGACAAGGTGCGGGTCAGGCCGCTGTCCTGCGATATGAACGGGGTGATATCGCCGCCTTCGACCGTTGCGCGCAAATATTCGGCGCGGTCT
>Ga0208327_1000074_pt1 | contig 27419 bp, 25 predicted proteins | sample LakMenEpi26Jun08_FD_150733 | JGI IMG/M metagenome (GOLD analysis project Ga0208327, IMG submission 150733) | Freshwater microbial communities from Lake Mendota, WI - 26JUN2008 deep hole epilimnion (SPAdes) | ecosystem: Environmental > Aquatic > Freshwater > Lake > Epilimnion/Euphotic zone ...
GGGGCGTTATCCGTAAGGAAGGCAATCGCCTTTCCCATATCGACAATGGCGAGATTGTAACCGACGCCAAATTGCCATTGGCCAACCGCCTTGTGCTTTTGGATGAAAAATTGAGCGCAGTGCTTGACCAATTTCGCCCGGATTATGCCGCGGTCGAAGAGGTGTTTGTCAACAAAAACCCGCAATCGACGCTAAAGCTTGGGCAAGCGCGCGGCGTGGTGCTTTTGGGGGCGGCGCGCAACAACACACCCGTGACCGAATATGCCACGCGGCTCGTAAAGAAATCCGTCGTCGGCACTGGCAAAGCGGAAAAGGAGCAGGTTCAGGCCATGCTGCGCATCCTGTTGCCGGGGTTGAAGCTCGCCGGACCAGACGCGGCTGATGCGTTGGCGGTGGCGATCACCCATGCGCACCATATGCGCGGTTGATGGGTGCACGCAGAGGCGCAAAGGGCACAGAGTATCTTGCCCATAAAATTACATATTTTAATCTCTGCATCCTTCGCGCCTCTGCGTGAAAAAATCCTGCCCTGTTCCCGCGATGTTCTCTTTTGCTTGCCGATTTGAAATCGAACGGCTAACCCGCGAATATGATTGCAAAGCTGTATGGCCGCATTGATGAAACCGGCGTTGACCATCTGGTGATTGACGTCAACGGCGTCGGCTATCTGGTGCAGGCCAGTGCGCGGACGCTATCGGCCTTGGGCAAGACCGACGATTTCGCGACCGTCTTCACCGAAATGCAAGTGTCGGAAAACGACATGCGCCTCATCGGCTTTGCCACCCGCGAAGAACGCGACTGGTTCCGCCTGTTGACGGGCGTGCAGGGCGTCGGCGGCAAGGTTGGCCTCGCCATATTGTCCGCAATTGAACCGCAGGACTTGGCCCTCGCCATCGGCAGCGGCGACGCCGCGATGGTCGCGCGCGCCAATGGCGTCGGGCCAAAGCTTGCCAGCCGCATCGTCAATGAATTGAAGGACAAGGTCGGCGCTTTGGCGGGCATCGGTGGCGGCGCGAAGCTGATGTCCACCGGCGCAGCGGCTGGGAACCACGCGCAAGACGCGATGTCCGCACTCGGCAATCTGGGCTTCAAGCCCGGCGAGGCAGGAAGCGCCGTGGCGCAAGCCGTCGAGGAACTTGGCCCCGATGCGACCTTGGATGCATTGGTCCGGCTGGCGTTGAAACGGGCTTCGCGGTGAGTAATAGACAAATTCCTACAGAAATGTATAAGGATGCTATGGCCCAATTAAACATATCTATTCCACCTGCGCTTAAAAGCTGGATTGATCACCGCGTTACGGAAGGTCGATATTCAAGCGCGAGCGATTATATGCGTGATCTCGTTCGTCGCGATCAGGAATCTGAGCCCGATGATATCGAATGGGTTAAAGCCATGCTTGCGGAAGGCATGGCTTCCGGAATTTCAGACGAAGAGCCGGAAAAGATTATCGAAAACATTATCGCCAGACGGCGTGCAAGGCGTGGCTAAAGTTTCATTTTCGAATGCTGCCGTTGCTGACTTGTGTGCCATTGACGAATGTGATGAGATGGTCCTGATTGTGCGCATTTTGCACCATGCAGTAGACGCAAAGCTGGCGTTGAAGGGGGATGCGCGGTGAGTTTACTCTCTGCTCCAGCTACGCGCCCCTGTAAGTCTGGCGCCTCTAAATGGACCCTGAAACAAGTTCAGGGTGACGGTGGAGGGAGAATGACTGTCACATGCCATCGCAATATCACCTGTCATCACAAAATCACCTGCCATCGCAACATTCGTCACCCTGAACTTGTTTCAGGGTCCATCGGGAGGTTAACCCTTCCCCACCGGTGGCAAACCCAGCCCGACAGCCAAATCCATCCAGTGCGGATTCGCGTCGTTAATCAGATTGATTTTCCACGCCCGATGCCAATTTTTCAACTGCTTCTCGCGCGCAATCGCGGCCTCCATCGTGCCAAAAACCTCAAAATGCACCAATCGGTAAATCGCATATTTGGAAGCATGCCCGGGTGTCACACCGCCCCGATGTTGCGAAAGCCGCTTGAGCAGGTCAGACGTGACACCGATATAAAGCGAACCATAATGCTTGCTTGCAAGTATATATACGCAAGGAGTTTTTTCGTCTCTCACACGCTGGATAGTGCCGCAAAATGGACCCTGAAACAAGTTCAGGGTGACGTAAATTTTGGCAAAATGTTCCGCATGAATTCAAACCTCCACGCCGTCACCCTGAACTTGTTTCAGGGTCCATCGGGCGATCCAAAACTAACGGTGAGAAATGCGCATGACTGACGAAGATCGCCTCACCACGCCGGACAAACGGCCCGAGGACATAGACGCCGCGCTTCGTCCAAAAACGCTTGCCGAGTTCATCGGGCAGGCCGCCGCGCGCGACAATTTGCGGGTGTTTATTGAGGCGGCGAAGGGGCGGGGGCAGCCATTGGACCATGTGCTGTTCTTTGGCCCGCCGGGTCTTGGCAAGACCACGCTGGCGCAGATTGTGGCAAAGGAAATGGGCGTCGGTTTTCGCGCCACCTCCGGCCCTGTCATCGCCAAATCGGGCGACTTGGCGGCGTTGTTGACCAATTTGGAAGATGGCGACGTCTTGTTCATTGACGAAATTCACCGCCTAAGCCCCGTGGTTGAGGAAATCCTCTATCCGGCGATGGAGGACCGCGCGCTCGATATCATGATCGGCGAAGGGCCTTCGGCGCGGTCGGTGCGGATTGATTTGCCTGCGTTTACGCTTGTCGGCGCGACCACGCGGCAGGGTTTGCTGACCACGCCGTTGCGGGACCGCTTTGGCATTCCGGTGCGGCTGAATTTCTATACCCATGCCGAGCTTGAGTTGGTCGTCACCCGCGCTGCGCGATTGCTGGACTTGGGCATTGCCCCCGACGGCGCGAACGAGATTGCCAAGCGGGCGCGCGGAACGCCGCGTATTGCCGGACGGCTGCTGCGCCGCGTGCGCGATTTTGCCAATGTGGCTGGCGAGCCCGTTGTCACCGCCAAAATCGCCGATAGCGCGCTCAACCGGTTGGAGGTCGATGCGCTTGGCCTTGATGCGATGGACCGGCGTTATCTGTATATGATCGCCGACATTTACCGTGGTGGACCAGTGGGTGTCGAGGCGTTGGCCGCCGGCCTTTCCGAGCCGCGTGACACCATTGAGGATGTGGTCGAACCTTATCTGCTGCAACTGGGCCTGATCGCGCGAACGGCGCGTGGCCGCTGCCTCAATGCGCCGGGCTGGAAACATCTTGGCCTCAACCCGCCCGCCGGGTCACAGGATGGATTGTTTGACGCATAAGACGTGCCGAGTCCCTCAAGCGACCAATTGCGGACGCTTTTACTAAAACCCCTTCCCGCCGGACTCCACAAAGGTTAAGCAACGCGTGTAATGTCCATGCCTCAACCCTATCAAGGTCATTTTGACGGCACGCGGCACTATTTTGCCGTGCGTGTCTATTTTGAAGACACCGATTTTTCCGGGGTGGTCTACCATGCGCGCTATCTGCATTTCATGGAGCGGGCACGTTCGGATATGCTCGCCTGCGTCGGCATTGATCAGCGGACCGTTCATGCCGAGGGGCAAGGCGCGTATGCCGTGACCGAAATGCACGTCAAATATCGCCGCGCCGCAGTTTTTGACGATGCGTTGGTGGTCGTCAGCACCGTTGAGGCCGTCCGCGCGGCCAGTTGCGACATTCATCAAACCGTCATGCGCGGCGACGAGATACTCACCGAAGCGCGGGTGACCGCCGCCTTTGTTTCACCCGACGGCAAGGCCCGCCGACAACCTGCGCATTGGGTTGCCGCGTTCCAGCCGATTCTTCATCGACCCGCAGAATAGGATATCCATGAGCCTGCTTATCGCCACCCAAAATATGGGCTTTTCACCCTTCAATTTGTTTATGGACGCCGACTTGGTGGTCAAATCTGTCATTGTCGGCTTGGCGCTGTCCAGCATCTGGGTGTGGACAATCATCATCAGCTTCATGGTGAAGATGTCAGGTATCAACCGGAAAAGCGAAGCGTTTGAGCGTGAATTTTGGGGCAGCTCGGATATTTCGGCTTTCTCCAAGGCACATGCCCAAAATGAACTGCCGGTGGCGAAGGTCTTTGCCGCTGGGATGGCCGAATGGCGGCTGTCAACCAAAGGCAAAAACATTGACCGCGCCGGAACGCGTGAGCGCCTTGCCACGGCGATGGATGCCACAATCGCCGCGGAAACCGACCGCCTCGCCAATCGCCTGAACTTTCTGGCCACCACCGGCTCCGTTGCCCCGTTCATTGGCCTGTTCGGTACCGTATGGGGCATCATGCGCAGCTTTGCCGCGATTGCGGCAGAGCAAAATTCCAGCCTTGCCGTTGTCGCGCCGGGGATTGCGGAGGCGTTATTTGCCACCGCCATTGGCCTGTTTGCCGCCATTCCAGCGGTCATCGCTTATAACCGCTTCTCCCACCGTCTGAACCAATATGAAGCGCGCATGGGGCGCTTTGCCGATGGCTTTCATGGGACGTTGAGCCGGGAATTGGAGCTTGAGATTTAAGCATGGCCATGAACACTTCATCTGGCCGCAGCGGCGGCGGACGTGGGCGACGGCGGGGAGGCCGACGCGCGCCGATGGCGGACATCAACGTTACACCGTTTGTCGACGTCATGCTCGTTCTGCTCATCATCTTCATGGTCACCGCGCCCTTGTTGGTAACTGGCGTCCCCGTCGAGCTGCCGGAAAGCCGCGCAAATGCGCTGGATCAAAAGGATGAACCCATAGAAATCGCCATTGACCGCGACGGCGTGACGTTCATCGATGGCACCCAGGTTGCGCCCGCTGACCTTGCCGTTAGGCTTGGCGAAATCGCCGCTGCCGAAACACCTGATAAACCGCGTCAGATCATGCTGCGCGGGGATACCGCGATCAGCTACGGCCAGATGATGCGCGTCATGGGCGAATTGAACCGTGCGGGGTTGAACAGCGTAAGCTTAGTCACCACCGGTTCATCAAACGAAAACTAACCAGATGGCAATGGATCGGGCGGAGATATTCGGATTTGGCGCTGCACTTGGCGTCCACGGCCTGTTGCTGGGCGTGTTCGCGCTTGGGCTGATGGCATCTGCAAAAACTGCGCCCAAGCCAGAGTCGATCTCTGTTTCGCTTGTTGGCGAAATCGCCGATGTCTCGAGCGCGCCAGATGCGATCCAAGAGGAGCCCGCGCCGCCAGCCGCAGGCGAGACCGCGCCCGCCGAACCGCCGCCTGCCCCGACGCCTGTGATGAAGGTCGAAAAGCCGCAGCCCAAGCCACTGCCTAAACCCGCCAAAGCAGAAACGGCCCCATCTGTTGCCAAGGCCGCGGCCAAGCCGGTAAAAACCGCCGCCGCCGCTCCGCCCAAAAACACCAAAACCACGCCGACCAAGCCCGGCGGCCTCAGCCGAAGCTTTGAAGACAGCATTAACACTATCGGCAAGGCCCCCGGCGCGGGCAAGGCCGTGGGCACGCCAGCCGCCAAAACCGCCACCGAAGTGCGTCGCTCGGTTGGCGTCAGCATCGCTGGCCAAATCCGCAGTCGCGTGCGCGCCTGTGCGCCAACGGGCGTCGACATCAACAAGATAGAGACGTTCGTGACGTTAAGCCTTGAACCATCGGGCAGGTTGGCCTCCGTGCGTTTTGACAAGCAAATTGGCCTCAACGACACCAACCAAACACAGGCAGGGCCGTTGAAAGATTGCATCTTGCAAGCGGTGCGCGCAGCATCCCCTTATGTCGGGCTTGATCCTGAATATCATGACGTTTGGAAAACCCACGCGCTTCGTTTGCGCGCCACGGGATAAAGGAATGAGATCCATGTCACTCTTCGCACTGAACCGGAAACTGGCGTCTTTCCTGCTTTTAATCTTGGGCACGCAAGCCGCGATTGCGCAAACACCTCCCCCTCCGGCGCCTGCAACAGATGAGCCGGAATTGGTCGAATTTGACACCTCCAAAACCCGCTCCATCGCGGTCCCTGCATTGGTCGCGCCGTCGCCAGCGGACACGCCAGCCGGCAATAGCGCTGCGCTGGGCCGCCAAATTGCAGAGGTTATCTCCTCCAACCTGCGGGCATCGGGGGTGTTTGAAACCCAAGGGCCAAATGGCCTGCGCATGATTGGCTTAGCCGAAGTGACCGCGCCGCAATTTGGCTATTGGAAAGCGCGTCCGGTCGAACAACTGGTGCAGGGCTTTGTCCGCGTGGGCGGCGATGGCAATTTGACCGTTGGCTGTTATCTTTATGACGTTGGCTTTGGCAATGAAACCACGCGGCTTGGCTTTAATGTGCCCCCGCGCGAATGGCGCAGGGCCGCGCACAAATGCGCCGATGCAATCTATTCACGGCTGACGGGCGAACTGCCCTTTTTCGATAGCCGCATTGCCTATATCGCCGAAAGCGGGCCGAAGAATAAACGGATCAAGCGGCTGGCGATCATGGATTCGGATGGCGCAAACCATCGCTTCATTACCAATGGCCAATCGACCGCACTGACGCCGCGATTCTCGCCCAGTTATAAATCGATTCTGTATTTATCCTATGTCGACGGCAACCCGCGTATTTACGTCTATGACATTGATGCCGGACGTCAGCGCCTGATTACCCAATCCAACAGCCCGACATTCGCGCCGCGCTGGTCGCCGGATGGCCAAACGATACTATATTCGATGGCGGTTTCGGGCAATACCGACGTCTACAAGATTTCGGCGAGCGGCAACGGCACGCCCGTAAAGCTCACCAGCTCACCCGGCATTGATGTCGGCGGCAGCTTTTCCCCCGATGGCCGTCAGATTGTCTTTGAAAGCGACCGTTCGGGCAGCCAGCAAATCTATGTGATGAACGCCGACGGCAGTAACCAGCGCCGCATCAGCTTTGGCGCGGGCCGTTACGCCACGCCCGAATGGAGCCCGCGCGCTGACTTGATTGCCTTTACGCGCATCGCTGGCGACTTCCGCGTTGGTACGATGCGGCCTGACGGTTCGGGCGAACGGCTGCTGACCAATAGCTGGCAAGACGAGGCGCCGACTTGGGCGCCCAATGGCCGTGTTATCCAATTCTTCCGCACGGCCAAAGGAAGTGGTAAAACAAGTATCTGGCAAGTTGACCTTACCGGTTCCAACGAACGCCAATTGCCCACGCCTGTCGATGGTTCAGACCCGGCATGGGGACCAGTATTGCCGTAACAACATTTACCCTCATACCTATCCCGACCGAATGTCGGGCAAAGCCCAAGGAGAAGACCATGACGAAAAATACGATCAAAATGGCAGCCCTTTTGCTGGCATCGACCGCGCTTATTGCCGGCTGCGGCAAGAAAAAGGTTGATACCTTGCCACCTGCGGCCGAAGGCACCGATTATGGCCAGACGCCAACTGACCCGAACGCTAATGGCGCTGGCCAGATCATCCCCGGCAGCCAGGAGGATTTCCTGCAACAAGTTGGCCAGTTTGGCGACCGCATCTTGTTTGAAACCGACCGCTTCAACGTTGATGCCGAAGATCAGGCGACACTCCAGCGTCAGGCGCAGTGGTTGGCGCAATATCCAAACACGCGTATCACCGTCGAGGGCCATGCCGATGAACGCGGAACCCGCGATTACAACCTTGCCTTGGGTGAGCGCCGCGCGAACTCCGCCAAAAACTTCCTCGTTTCCATTGGTGTTGACGCCAGCCGTATTCAGACCGTCAGCTATGGCAAAGAACGGCCATCGGCCTTGGGATCGGACGAGCAAGCTTGGGCGCAAAACCGCCGGGCGGTTACTGTAACCATTCGATAAAGCGAGGCCATACCCGCAGTTTCGGTCCGACGAAGAGCAGAAAAATGCGGGCTTGAATTGTAGGATTTGTTTTGAAAGAGTGCCAGTGGCGGCCTGTTTGGTTGTCAGGCGCTCTTTCTTATCTTTAGTCCGGTTATAGCTTGTCGGCACAGCCGTTTAGGTGAGACCTTAGTGTGACTTTCCAGCGATAAGCCCCACATTTGCGTGGTTTTTCGAAACCCAAGTCATTTGGCAAAAGTCGTTCGCGCAACGCTGGGTTCGGGTTATCAAACGCGCGATGCGGGCTTGCGGACACGCGCTAGGCATGACAACCTAAACACTATACGAAAAATATAAGGGGAGCCTATATATGAAAAATTACATCAAATCCGTCTTGTTGCTGAGCGCGGCGATTCTGCCGACGAGCGCATTTGCCCAAGCGCCAGCCGCTGCCGATGACAAGGCCACCAAATGGGATGTTGCCGCTCCTCCGGGCCTGACCGTGCGTCAGATCACCATCGACACTGACGAAGGTTCATGGATGAACCTTGACGTCAGCCCCGATGGCCGGACGATTGCGTTCGATCTGCTTGGCGATATCTATATCATTCCCGTAACCGGCGGCACGCCAACCCGCATAGCCGAAGGGCTGCCGTTTGAAACACAGCCGCGCTTTTCGCCCGATGGGACGCGCATTGCCTTTACCTCCGACCGGGGTGGTGGCGACAATATCTGGATCATGAACCGCGACGGTTCGGACAAGAGGCAGTTGAGCAAAGAGGATTTTCGCTTGCTCAATCAACCAAGCTGGAGCCCCGATGGCCGCTTCATCGCCGCCAAGAAGCATTTCACCACTGGCCGCTCGCTAGGAACAGGCGAAGTCTGGCTCTACCATGTGTCCGGCGGTGCAGGCGTCTTGTTGGTCAAGCGGCCTAATGAGCAGCACCAGAAGGAATTGGGCGAACCTATCTTTGCGCCCGATGGCCAGCATATCTATTACACGCGCAACATCACCCCCGGCCCCATTTTCCAATATGCGCAGGATTCCAACGGCCAGGTTTTCGATATTGAAAGCTATGACATCGAAACCGGCAAGACCGAAACTGCGGTATCCGGCGTGGGCGGATCGGTTCGCCCAACCCCTTCGCCCGACGGCCAAAAAATCGCCTTTGTCCGCCGCGAGCGGACTCAGTCCAAACTATATGTGAAGGACCTCAGCACGGGCGAAGAGCGCAAGATTTACGATGCGCTGGATCAAGATGTGCAGGAAACCTGGGCCGTTACGGGCGTCTATCCCAACATGGATTGGTCGCCCGACAGCAAGACCGTCTATTTCTGGGCAGGCGGCAAGATCCGCAAGGTTGATTGGCCAAGCGGCGCGTCTAGCGTCATCCCGTTCCGCATTTCGGACACGCGCGACATGATTGACCCGCCGCTGCCTCAAATTGAAGTAGCGCCGACCAGCTTCGAAACCAAAATGCCGCGCAGCCCAGTCACCGCGCCAGATGGCCGGACCGTGCTGTTTGAAACCATGGGCAAATTATGGCTAAAGCCCGCAGCAGGGGGCACTGCACGACGCCTGACCGCGTCCGATACGGGTATGGAGGCTTATCCCACTTGGTCGCGCGACGGTAAAACCATCGCTTATGTCCATTGGACCGATAAAGGCCTTGGTAACATCCACACCATAAGCGCAAGCGGCGGTACGCCCAAAAAGGCAACGGCGCAGCCCGGCCATTATGCCCGCCCGCGTTTCTCGCCCGATGGCAAGACGATCGTCTTTGAAAAGCAGGAAGGCGGCGGACTAACCTCGCCATTGCGCTCGGACCAGTCCGGCATCTACCGGATGCCCGCGATGGGCGGACCGGCAACACGCGTCACCTCGGCCGGAACCACGCCACATTTCGGTGCCTCCAACGACCGAATGTTTTACACAGAATCGGGTGCGAATAAGCGCATGCTCGTCAGCGTGGATATGAACGGCGAAGCCAAGCGCACCCATGCCAGTGGTGAACTAACGACGATTTACGAAGTGTCGCCCGATGGCAATAACTTTGCCTTCCGCCAAAATTACGAAGCCTTTGTCATGCCGTTGATGCCGGGCACGCAGGACGTGACCGCGTCGTCATCGGGCAGTGCGCTTCCCGTGGTTAAGGTCAGCAACGGCGGCGCGGATTATATGCATTGGAGCCGCAATGGCGACACTTTGCATTGGGCAATTGGGCCGATGCTTTACGCGGCGCAGACCAATGCTTTCTATCCCAATGGGCCGCTGGCCAAGGATGCTAAGCCCGTTAAATTTGCTCCGCCGAAGCAAGGCGTATCGCTGTCCATGACGGTCAACTCGGACCGCCCAAGCGGCGTTGTCGCCTTCACGGGCGCACGCGTTGTCACCATGGCGGACAAGAGCGGCGGGATAATCGACAATGCCGTGATCCTGGTCGAGAATGACCGGATTAAGGCCGTTGGCAAAATGGGCGACTTTGCCATTCCTGCTGGCGCAAAGACCGTTGACGTTGCTGGTAAGACGATCATTCCTGGCCTTGTCGATGCGCATGCCCATGGCCCTTATGGCGTGGACGAAATGACCCCGCAGCAAAATTGGGTGAATATGCTCAACCTCGCAATGGGTGTTACCACGCGCCATGACCCGTCAAGCAGCGCAGCCACCGTGTTCCCGGCGTTGGAGATGCAGCGGGCTGGCCTGTTGCTTGGGCCACGCTCCTTCTCGACAGGCGAGATCGTTTATGGGGCCAAGGCCGCGGACGTCTACGCCGAAATCAACGGCCTAGATGATGCGCTGGCGCATGTTCGCCGGTTGAAAGCGCAAGGCGCGCATAGCGTCAAAAACTACAACCAGCCGCGCCGTGAACAGCGCCAGCAAGTGGTGGCCGCCGCGCTTCAGGAGAATATGCGCTCGGTCGCCGAAGGGGGTTCGCTGTTCGGTATGGACATGAACCTGATCGCCGATGGCAACACCACGCTTGAGCATAATATCCCGCTCGACATCTTCTACGATGATGTGCTGCAATTCTACTCCAAGTCGAAGGTGGGTTATACGCCCACGCTTGTGGTGACCTATGGCGGGCCAGCGGGTGACCCTTATTGGCGGTCACACACCGATGTGTTCCGGCATCCATTAATGGCGAAGCATTATCCGCCGACCGAGCTTGCGGCCAATAATGCCCGCCGCGAAATTGCGCCGGAGGAGGATTATGTCGACGACAACAGCGCGCGTGAGGCACATAAGCTTGCCAAGCTGGGCGTCCCTGTCTCCATCGGTGCGCATGGCCAAGAAGCCGGCATCGCCGCGCATTGGGAGCTTTGGTCCTTCGTCCGTGGCGGGATGTCACCTATTGAGGCGCTCGCCGCTGGCACCATCGAGTCCGCACGCTCGCTGGGCTATGACAAGGATGTGGGCTCCATCACGGCAGGCAAGCTTGCCGACCTCGTCATCCTTGATGCCGACCCAAGCGTTGACATCCGCAATTCGGATAAGGTCGCAAAGGTCATGATCGGTGGCCGTCTATATGACGCAGCCACGTTGAATGAAGAAGTCACCGGAACACGCAAGCGCATGCCTTATTATTGGGAATAAGCTTATCCCGGTGAGTATAATTTTCTGGCCCGGGTGCATATCCCGGGCTGGAAAATGGTGCGCCAATCGCGCCTGCGCATTCCGGTCGCTATGTGACGATATGCCAAATCATTTCAGGAGAAAAAAGCAGACTCCACATTGCTGCAAAATGCAGTATAGAACAAAACATGAACATAAAGGCGATTCTACCAAAAGCGGCTTTTCCTTCTGTGCATACTGCATGGAAGCAATATCAGCCGAATGCATCGCCCCCCTTATTGCCCATCGGCGCGCCCCAAGTCGACGAACGCTTGCGCGGCGGCATAGTCCAAGCCGGGCTGCATGAATTTTTTGGCGGGGCAAAGGCCGACTCTTATGCCGCCGCCGCATTTGCGCTGTTGCTGGCATGGCGCTTGCCGGAGAATGACGCAGGGATCTTCTGGATAACAGGCGACAAGGAACGTCAGACGTCGGGCCGGCTATACCCGCTTGGGCTATCGGCCATGGGCGGCAATCCATCGCGGATATTGCTGGTCCAAACCGCAGATTTGCGTGACGCCCTTCGGGCAGCAGCCGACACTATCCGGTCAAAGGCGGCGCGCGCGGTCATATTGGAAACGCATGGCAATGCGCGTTTGGTGGACCTGACATCGACGCGGCGCTTGGCGCTCGCTGCGGCGGAAAGTGGCGTATTGGCATTGCTGGTGCGCGGCGATGCTGTGCCGATGCCCAGCGCGGCCAGCACACGCTGGCAGATATGTTCTGCGCCATCGGTGCCATATCCGGGCAATGCGCCCGGCCTTCCAACCTTTGACCTCCGCCTTCTGCGCCATCGCGGTGGCACAGCGCCCTTTGCGGCAAGAGTAACCTGGGACCATGCAACACGAAGCTTTTTTGACACGCCGCTATCTGGCGGTCTTTCTGCCGCTGTTACCGACGCAGAGGCTGATCCGCAGCAACGGTTCCGCGCCTGATACGCCCTTTGCGATGGTCGAAAAGCAAAGCGGGGCGATGCGGTTGGCGGCCTGCGATACAGCGGCGCTTGCGCTTGGCTTAAGCGCGGGCATGGCACTGGCCGATGCGCGTGCGCGCGTGCCTGAACTTGCGGTATTTGACCATGACCCGGCGGCGGACATCGCATTGCTTGGCTGGCTGGCGGACGGGTGCGAACGGTATAGCCCGGCCTGCATGCTTGACCCACCGCAAGGGCTGTTGATCGACATCACGGGCTGCACCTATCTCTTTGGCGATGATGAGGCGCGCTTGGCCAAGGACCTGAAGCAACGCTTGCGCCGCCATGGTCTTACGGGCCAAATTGCCTTGGGCGCAACTCCCGACAGCGCGCGGGCCAAGGCACGTTATGCCAAATCAGCCATTCACGCTTTGCCCGTCGAGGCATTGGACGCAGGAGACAAGGTGCATCAGGCACTGCGCCGTGCGGGCCTGAAAACATTGAAGGACTTGGCCTGCCGCCCGCGCAAGCCTTTTGCCGCCCGCTTTGGCAAGGCGACCGTCGTCAAACTGGCGCGCCTGCTGGAGGAAGAGGATGCGCGCATCACCCCGCGCCGCCATGTGCCCATTATCACCATCACGCAGAATTTTGCCGAGCCTGTTTCGCGCACCAATGATGTCCTCGACACCATCGCAACGCTGACGGGCAAAGCCGCTGCGCAGTTGAATGACCGCAGCCAAGGTGGCCGCCGGTTTGAGGTCAGCCTGTTTCGAAGCGATGGCCATGTCGCGCGGCTGGCGGTTGATACTGGCGCGCCGACACGGGATTCCGCCTTGTTAATGCGGTTGATCCGCGAACGCATTGACACGCTGTCCGACCCGCTTGACCCCGGTTTTGGTTATGACCTCATCCAAATCAGCGTGCCGACGGCGGATATTTTGTTGCCATCGCAGGCCGGGTTGGAAACGAGGGTCGACCGGTCGGCGCAAACCGCAGCATTGATTGACCGGCTAAGCGTTCGGCTGGGCAGCGACCGCGTGCGCTATTTTGCAGAACGCAACAGCCATATCCCCGAACGCGCCGTCGTCGAATGCGCCGCGCAATCGGGCCAGCCGCAAAAGGATTGGCCGCAAGCAACTGAGGCCGAACCGCCCATGCGCCCCTTTCGCTTGTTCGAAACACCGCAACGGGTGGAGTCGCTGGCCTCCATCCCCGATGGCCCGCCGCGCCAGTTTCGTTGGCGCAAAAACCTGCATCATATCGTCGCCTATGAAGGCCCCGAACGCATTGCCGCCGAATGGTGGCGGCGCAAGGCGGGGCATGAACAGGGCAAGGGCGGCCCAACGCGCGATTATTACCGTGTGGAGGACAGCGAGGGGCGGCGTTTCTGGCTGTTCCGCCATGGCTTATATTCCGAAACCGATGCGCCGATCTGGTATCTGCACGGGCTGTTCGCATGACGCCGTGCTTTGTCTATGCAGAGCTGGTCGCGGCGACCAATTACTCTTTCTTGCGCGGGGCATCACATCCCGCCGATATGGTGTTGCAGGCCGCCGCGCTTGGCTTGAACGCCATTGGCATAGCCGACCGGAACAGCGTGGCTGGCGTCGTGCGCGCATGGGTCGCGGTCAAAAAGGCGAAGGCCAAAAATGTGCTTCCGGAGGGCTTCCGGTTGGTCACGGGCAGCCGCCTGGTCTTTGCCGATGGCACGCCCGACATTGTTGTCTATCCCAAAAACCGCACAGGATGGGGGCGGCTGACCCGATTGCTGACGGTCGGCAATATGCGTGCCAACAAGGGCGGGTGCATATTGCACTTCGATGATCTGGCGGGATATTTGGAGGATTTGCTGCTCATCATATTGCCGCAGTCGACTGCCGAAGAAACCAACCCGCACAAAAAACCCGTCGCATATAGCCACACCGATGGCGACGAGAAATTGCGTCTGGTGGAAACCACACCCGCCGATTTGGACGCGGTAATGCGCCGACTGCAAAAGCTTGCGCCGGACAGGGTCTGGCTTGGCATAATGATGCATGGGCGGGGCAAGGACCAACGCAGGCTTGAGGAACAGCGCACCTTGGCCAAGCAATGCGGGGTGCCGATTCTAGCAGTCAACGACGCGCTCTATGCCGATGCCGCCGCACGGCCGCTGCATGATGTGCTGACCGCGATCCGCTTGGGCGTGTCGGTGGATCAGGCTGGAACGCGGCTGGAGGTTAATGCCGAACGCTATTTGAAATCGCCTGCTGACATGACGCGGCTGTTCGCCCAAGCCCCCGAAGCGATTGCGGAGAGCCAAAAGCTGCTCCACCAGATCACATTTGACCTAAGCCAGTTGAAATATGAATATCCCAATGAACCGGTGCCGGACGGGTGGGAACCGCAGGACTGGCTGGAACATCTGGTACGCAGCGAAGCCGAACGGCGGCACCCCGATGGCCTGCCGCCAAAATGGGTCAGCGCGCTGGACGAAGAATTCCATTTGGTGCGCCAGAAAAATTACGCCTGCTATTTCCTGACGGTCCATGACATCGTCCAGTTTGCGCGATCGCAAGACCCGCCGATCTTATGCCAAGGCCGGGGCTCTGCTGCAAACTCAGTGATTTGCTACTTATTGGGCATCACATCGGTTGACCCTGTGGCCAACAATCTTTTGTTCTCGCGCTTTCTGTCCGAAGAACGTGACGAACCACCCGATATCGACGTCGATTTCGAACATGAACGGCGCGAGGAGGTGATGCAATATGTCTATCGTCGGTTTAAGCGGCACCGCGCGGGCATTGCCGCCACGGTCATCCATTATCGCCCGCGCAGCACCGTGCGTGAGGTGGGAAAGGCCATTGGCCTGACCGAAGACGTCACTGCGCGGTTGGCGGGCACCGTCTGGGGCAGCTTTGGCCGGGACTTGCCCGAGGCGCGCTTGATTGAGGCCGGGTTTGACCCCGACAACCCGCAGATCGCCCGACTACATGCCTTTGTCGGCCAATTGCTCGATTTCCCGCGCCATTTGTCGCAGCATGTCGGCGGCTATGTCCTGACCGAAAACCGGCTGGATGAAACCGTGCCGATCCACAATGGCGCGATGGCGGACCGGACCTTCATTGAATGGGACAAGGACGATATCGACGCGCTAAACTTGTTGAAGGTTGATATCTTGGCATTGGGTATGCTGACCTGCATCCGCAAAAGCTTCGAAATGTTGCGGCAGACAGGCGGCGGGGATTATAGCTTGGACAGCGTCCCAGCCGAGGACCCGGCGGTCTATGCCATGCTGCAAAAGGGCGACAGCATCGGCACATTCCAGGTCGAAAGCCGCGCGCAAATCAACATGCTGCCCCGCCTGAAGCCCAAAAAGTTTTACGACCTCGTCATCCAGATCGCGATTGTTCGCCCCGGCCCGATTGAGGGCGACATGGTCCACCCGTATTTGCGGCGGCGCAACGGGGAGGAGAAGGTCGAATATCCCTCCCCCGCGCCGCCGCATGACCCCAATGAGCTGCACGATATTTTATACCGCACGTTTGGCGTCCCGTTGTTTCAGGAACAGGCGATGAAACTGGCGATGGTCGCCGCCGCGTTTACGCCGGATGAGGCCAATGGCCTGCGCCGCGCAATGGCGACCTTCCGCAATTCGGGCACCATGCCGCAATATAAGGACAAGATGATCAACGGCATGGTGCAGCGCGGGTATCAGCAGGATTTTGCCGAACGCTGTTACAAACAGATTGAGGGCTTTGGCAGCTATGGTTTTCCCGAAAGCCATGCACAGGCCTTTGCCCATTTGGTTTATATTTCATCATGGCTGAAATGCCATCATCCGGCGATTTTTACCGCCGCCTTGCTCAATTCGCAGCCCATGGGTTTTTACGCGCCAGCGCAGCTTGTGCAGGATGCGCGGCAGCATAAGGTCGATGTCCGCACCATTGATGTGAATTTTAGCAATTGGGATAATGCTATTGAGGCGGGTGCCTTGCGGCTTGGTTTCCGGCAGATTGGTGGGTTTCAGCAAGATTGGGCCTTGGGTATTGAAGCCGCGCGGCCCTTTGCTTCGTTGGAGGAGCTGGCGCGCAAGGCGAAGTTACCACCGCGTGCCTTGCACTTGCTGGCGGATGCCGATGCCTTGCGCTCGCTTGGCCTTGACCGGCGTGAGGCTGGGTGGGAGGCGCGGCGGACGCCATCGGATGAGCTGCCCTTATTTGCAGCGGCAGATGCGCGGGAACTGGCGCAGGAGGCGGAAATCGCCTTGCCTATCATGCCCGTCAGCGAACATGTCGCCGCCGATTATCACATGACGCGATTGTCGCTGAAGGGGCACCCGATGGAGTTTCTGCGCGACATGTTTGCGGCCGAGGGCATATTGACCTGCGCGCAGACCGATGCGGCGAAGCATGGCATGCGGGTAAAAACGGCAGGCGTAGTGCTGACGCGGCAAAGGCCGGGGAAGGGCAATGCCATTTTCATCACGATTGAGGATGAAACCGGCGTCACCAATGCGTTACTGTGGTCGCGCCTGTTCGAACGGCAACGCCGCGCCGTCATGGCGTCACGGTTGATGGTGATTGAAGGTGAGGTGCAGCGCAGCAAGGAAGGCGTGGTGCACCTGATGGCGACGACCATCATCGACCGATCACATGAGCTGGAGCGTCTGTCGCAGGACCATGATGCCAATGTGCCGCTCAGCCGGTCGGACGAATTTGCTCAGCCTGTCTATCCGCGCCACGGCCATCCGCGCGATGTCCGCCTTTTGCCCAAGTCACGCGATTTTCATTAAGCCTTAAGCGGCGTCCTTGGCGGCGCGGCGTGCGGCGAGTTCCTCCACCGACGCGGCCCGCATGAATGGGTTGGTTGCGCGTTCTAGCGCAATCGTCGTCGGCACTGTCGCCTCGCCCCGTTCGCGATGGGCAATGACATCGGCCAGACGCGCGGCAAGGTCGGCATTATCCGGCTCGACCGTCACCGCAAAGCGGGCGTTGCTGAGCGTATATTCATGCGCGCAATAAATCGCGGTATCGTCGCCCAAAGCCTCGAGCTTGCGCATATTGTCATACATTTGCGCCGCGGTGCCTTCGAACAAGCGGCCACATCCCATTGCGAATAAGGTATCGCCGACAAAGGCGGCATGCTCGTTTGCGAAATGAAAAGCGATATGTCCTGCGGTATGCGCGGGCACGTCCATCACCGTTGCGCGCAATGCGCCCAACTGGACAACATCCCCGCCGCGCACATGCACATCGAGCGTCGGAATCCGTTCGGCTTCGTCCGCAGGCCCCGTGATAACGCACCCCGTCGCGGCCCTAATCTCCGCATTGCCGCCGACATGGTCGGGATGCCAATGCGTGTTCCAAATCTGCGTAATCGTCCACCCACGCGCCGCAGCAGCAGCCAAGACAGGCGCCGCAACAGCCGGATCGACTACCAGAGTCTCCTTACTCTGCGCTTCATGCACCAACCAGACATAATTGTCCGACAGCACAGGCACGCGCACGATCTCCAGCATACTCACCACGCCCCGACATTGGGCATGCTCGCCCATGGTTCCGCAGGCGCAAGATGCCCCTCTTGCAGCAACTCAATCGAAATACCGTCGGGGGTCCGCACAAACGCCATATGCCCGTCGCGCGGCGGGCGGTTGATCGTGACCCCTGCATCCATCAGCCGCTGACAGGTCGCGTAAATGTCGTCGACGCGATAGGCCAAATGGCCAAAATTGCGTCCGCCGTCATACGCCTCCGGCGCGCTGCCATCTGCCGGCGGCCAGTTATGCGTCAACTCCACCTCGGCAAGGCCGGCCTGCCCGGGTGCCGCCAAAAAGATCAGCGTGAAGCGGCCTGCGTCACTGTCAAAGCGGCGCACTTCCTCCAGCCCGATCAGCTTGAAAAAAGCGACCGTTGCATCAGGGTCGGTGACACGGATCATGCTGTGCAGATAGGTTGTCGGCATTTTCATTCCATTCACAAAAGCGCGTTGTTTGCGACATTGCCATGAACCTTGACCGCTGTCCACGCAAGCAAGGGGCGCGCGCACTTATCTGGATTGAGGCTCGCTGGTCGGTGCAGGCGTCGCCGCCGCTAAAGCCGTAAGCTGTGCCGTTGCGGTCGCGGCTTGCCGACTATTTGGCCCGATCTTGATGACCTGTTCCCATTGCTTGCGCGCGGTGTCATCATCGCCAGCGGCAATCGCGATATTGCCCGCCTCCAACGCCACTGCCGGATCGCTGGGCAGCACCGCCGCCGCGGTTTGAATAAAAGCCAGCGCATCGGGCAATTTGTTCAATCGCCGGGCCAAGGTTGCCGACAGCAACCATGCCGCGCCATTTTCGGGTGCCAACTGCCGCGCCGTTGCCAAGGCGGCCTCACCATCGGCATTTTTGCCCAAGGCCACGAACGCACGCGCGCGGTCGACTTCGCTATCGGCGCGTTCATTGCTATCGAGGGCCTTAGACGCCAGCGCTTTGCCGAGCGCGTCCACGGCGACATCTGGCTGCCCCGCCGCGATGGCCGCATTGCCCGCTTGGGCCCAGAACCGCGCGGCGCGGGGGTCGCCTTTTGTCTCCGCCAGCGTCGCCGCCTCGGTCAGGATTGGCACCGCAAGGTCAAATTTAAAATCGGTCGCCAACGCAAAGCCATGGCAGGCGCGCGCAAGATAGCCGCCATTTTGCTGCGCCCATAGGCTGGCGCTGGATATCGCCGAAGCGGGGTCTTTGCGCGCAAGGTCGAGGCATTCGGTAAACTGCACCTCGTCCAAAGTCGGGAGCGGTTGCGCAGCGGCAGGGGCCGCCAGTTGCAGCAGGATGGGTAGAAAATGCAGCATGGTCGCTCCGGTAAAGTTCAGCAGGCCAGCTTTGCAACAACATCGATCAGCAACGCAATATCCTGATCCCGCGAAAGCCGGTGGTCGCCATCCTTGACCAATATCGTCTGCACATCAGATGAACGAAGCGCAGCAGCGAGCTTTAATGACGTCTCCCACGGCACATCGGGGTCGCATTGCCCGTGGATCAACCGCACGGGGCAATCAATGCCGACCGTGCCAGTCAGCCGCAGGTTGCTTTGCCCCGATTGCCAAAAACCTTGCGTGATGACCATCGGGTCATAGCCATAGTCGCTTGGGCGTTCGATGCGGCCAGTCGCGGCGATGGTCGCGCGGTCGGCGTCATTGAAATCCCAATCGGTGAAATCGGGTGCCGCCGCAATGCCAACCAGCCCGGTGACTTGGTCGCCAAGTGCTTCGGCCAGCAGCAGCATGAGCCATCCGCCAAAGGACGAACCAATCAAGATGATCGGCCCGACCGTGGCCTGCGCAATCACCGCCAGAACATCGTCGCGCCAAATGTCGAGCGTGCCGTTTTCGAAAGCGCCTTCGCTTTCGCCGCAACCGGAATAGTCCAAACGGAGCATGGCGTGGCCTTGGGCATTTGCCCACTCCGCCAAAGCCTGCGCCTTGCCGCCCTGCATGTCGGACATGTAACCGGGCAAGAAAATGATGGTGGGGCCTTCGCCGCGCAAATACCGATACGCCAGCCGAACGCCGTCAGCGCGTGTAACAAATTCCGGGGGATGTTCCACCCGTGTCAAATCACCCAGTCGACGGTCAGCATTTGGGTCACATCCTGCCCCTTTGCGCGGCGTTGTTCGACCATGATATGGTTCAACCTTTTTACCGTATCGCTGCCCGAGGTGATGCACAGGCCGGGGATGACCGCGTGGACAAGCGCCTGCATCCCGCCCCAAATCATCGTAAAGCCAAAGCGGCTCGCAACGCCGAAATGTTCACTGTAATTTTCATCGACGCTTTTGGGGTGGTCGACAAACAGGCGTTTGAACATGGAAGATTTCCTTATTGAATGATGCGGTAGGCGATTGGCCTTAGGGTCAGGACCTAGTGTAACGTGGTCGCTAATTAAAATCAAAGCCCAAGCCCGATTTCGCCTTTCTATCCTGCGCACACATCGTTTTCAGCTCGGTCCATTCCGCTGGTGTCAGCGCCGGCGTGTAGTTTTTGCCTTTGACGATGCTCTTTTCAAACGCGTCTTTGCGCGATGCCGACAGCGGGTGGCTGGATAGATAGCCGGTGATGCCTATATTGTCCTTAGCCACGCCAGCGCTGCCGTCCAGCGCGGACAACCGGTCGAAGAAGGACGCGGTGCCGATGGGCGAGATATTGGCGTTGCCCAACACCTTCATCGAATGGGCATCGGCCTCGGCCTCGGCATTGCGGCTGTAACTCATCGCCAGCAAATTGTTGACCATAGCGCCGCTATTACCATCCACGCCGCCCAGCACCACCGCAAGGCCCATTTGCCGCAGCAGCGCCTGCATCACATGTTTTTCGCGGACATGGCCGATTTCATGGGCCAAGACGCCCGCAACCTCATCGGGCGAGCGCGCCTGTTTCAGGAGGCCATCGAACAATATGACATTCCCGCCGGGCAGGGCCACCGCGTTCAGCATGTCGATATTGGCCACCTCCACCCGCAAATCTTGCGGCGCATCATCAAGCGACGCCACCAGCTTATTCAACGCCGCATCCCCCGCTGGCGTATGGCAAAAGCGGCCGCCAAAATCCCCCACCAATGCATCACCCAGCCTGTCGTCGACACTATCGGGGATCAATGGTGCCAGCCACTGCGGGCTTAACAACGCAACCGCAATCGCCACCGCGCTGGTCAGTGTAAAGGCAAGCGCCGCCTTGCCCAGCCCAAGCCGGTCCACCCATCCGCCATAATTGCGCGGCGCAGGCAACAAAGCGGTCAGTTCCGATGGCACTGGCCCCGACAGCGTCAGCCGCCAACCATCGCGGCCACTAAGGCCATAGACATCGGCCTCCCCCTGCTTTGTCACATATTCGACATCGGCAAAGGGAAAGGGGCCGCTGCGCCGTTCGTTCTCTGCCAAATAGAAATACTGGCCAACGACCTGCACCTCCACCTTGCGCTTCACGGCGCTTTGGCCGTCATAATGCGCGACGTCGAAGAAAGCGGACATTGTTTAGATCGCCCCCACGTCAAAGGCATCGAGCAAGCCTTCGCCATGTTTTTCAACCACGGTCTGCGACTGGGTCAATTCGTCGATGTTAATCTCACCATACGCTTCCATATGGTCGACGAAGAATTTCCAGTTGCGATAGGGCATGAAGATATAGCCAATGCCCAAGGTGCAGATGATGATCGCCATATTGGCCAAAAAGAACAATATCCAGTCCGCCGCGCGCGCGCGAAATTCAAATTCCAGCGTGTGCAACCGCAAGCCGCCGACGGCCAGACGGAAATATTTGCTGTAAAATATCAACGCGACGAGCGGGATGATGATGTAAAATGCCAAGATGGCAACAACGGTGACGATAGCGCCAATCGCCATGCCCGTATTGCCCAAAACGTCGGGCGCGCTGCCCGAATGGGCCATGCTGAAACCGAAAATCACCACCCCAACAAAAAGGAGAAACGGCACGAGATAGAACAGCAAATAACGCTTCATCAGCGGCGTCCATTGGGCATTCGCGCTGAAACGGTGCGGGCCAAAGCTCATCGCGTTCCACCGGTCGTTCCACAAGGATATCATCGCCCATGGCACCATCAGGAATATCGGCAACCAGCCAAGGACGCTTTTCCACATATAGGACAGCCCATATTGGAAACCCGGGTCATCACTGCCGCCGCGAATGCCGCGCCAATAAGTGCGGCTGAGCCGGTACCGCAGCGCGCGGAAATAGGCGACGCCCGTGAGGTAGAATAACAACAGGAACATTGCGAACGTCAGCAGTCCGGCCAACACCGGCGCGCCCTGAAAAATCAGGCCCTGCGTCACCAATTGAATGACAATGAACGGCAAGCCAATGAGCAAAAATACCATGATGAAGCCGATAAAAAGCTCCATCCCGCGCCCCGTCCATTCCAGACGTTCGTCAATGAAATCGGTCTTACCCCACAAATATTCGCGTTCGCGCGTGGTCGCCCAAAAACGGTAAATGCCAAGCGTGACGATGGTCAGCAACAAATTGGAAACGGCAATGCGCGCAAATTCCTGCCAGCTTCCATGAAAGCGAAAGGCACTATGCTGCGGTAATTGTTCGTCGTTCATGGATGTGCGCCCCCCGTTTGCGATGCGCCAGACATGCGGTCAAATGTTACGCCTTGTCAACAAATGCTTTTCTTTGAGGGACATGGGGGCGGTGGGGGGGGGACTTAAGAGTTGGTTTGCCGCCAGGCTTTCCAATCGACAGGCTCGCGCGAAACAGTCCGAATGTCTTCGAGATTGATAGCGTCAAGGAATAGGACAATGTTTTGACATTCCCATCGTGCGGAAGGTGCAATGAGACCGTCAAAACCAAGGAACATCGCTGCGGCGGCGATTTCTTGTGTTCGGCTGGATAGCAACTCGCGATAGCGGCTGCTTTCGACGCCCAACCGCTCAAGCTGATCCATATCTGCTAAGACCATTGTCTGCTGCGCGCGTACATTTAACCCAAACAAATCGTGGCGCATCCGTGAAGGGAAGACAGATTGTCCTTGGTTCAGGTGAAAATGAATTTCGGAAATCGCCCCGTCCGGAATGGCCGCCCCATAAAGCACCGACATTTCCGACGTGTTCCACCGCCCCGAACCGCGCGAGCCATCAAGCACATCGCGGCCCTGCCGAACGACCCGCCACATATTGCCGTCATACGGCACCCCGTCGATCCCGCCGACAAGATCGAGCAGTCGGTCATCAAGCGCGCGGCGGCGATCCACTTACAGATAGACCCCGCTGTCGAGCCTTTCGATGATTTCAAGAACCTCGGCTGTCCGATTTTCGACGATCAAGTCATACGGGCGAACCCCCGCCAACTGTGGATGCGGCGATTGCAACCAAAGCCTTACTTCGTCCGGTTCATAGAAATCGGCCAGTCGCGCCGCGACCCAGCGAAGCTGGGCCATCGCGGTCTGCTTTTCGATCGTCGGGTCTGCCTCACCCTTGCTCCATCGCGTCACGGTCGGTGGAGAAACACCAAGGATGTTAGCCAGATCCCGCCCCTTCAATCCTGCAATGGCCTTAAGTTCGCCGACCAGTCGAGAGACAGCAGTTTCGCGGTGAAGGGCAGCAGTGGTCATGATAATCTTTCTTGGCACGTTCCAATGTTGCGCATAATATTACGAAATAATTTCGTAATTTGCAATCATGAAATATAAATGAAATTCTATAGTGCACGCGCGGAATGGTGCGAGGGGTAGAGCGGCAAAGGCAGACTGCGCCATTAAGCTCGCATGCACCCAAAGTCGGGGTTCATTCGCGGCGCGGGCATGTGCCTCTACGCTATTGAAAAGCGCGCGGAACAGGGCAGAGATTTATAAAAGTTTTTCGGTAAGCTGAGCGGCGGCTAATCGACAGTTTTCAGCCAAAGCTGCCTTTCAGGACACGACAACGGAGCGGACATTAACGCCTAGGGCTGAACAACTTCCGCCAGCGGTTTGCGTCGCACTGCTATGAAAAAGAAACCGGTCCCGACAACCATGATAAAGCCAAGCATCTGAAATGCCTCTGCGCTGGCCTGACTAGCAACCCATAAGGATGATATGACAGCTAACACTGATACGGGCAGGTGCCACCATGGTGCCCGTTTGGCCTCTCGATGCCCTAGCACTGGTAATGCTAATGCACAGAGCAGATACATCACAAGCCGCGACAGTGTACTGGCGACTGCGAGCGCAGCAAAGCCCGCCCACAGGCTGAACAGGATTGCCATTCCACCTAAAAAAAGAATCGAAACGTGGGGCGTTTGGAACCGGTTTGAAACTTGGGCGAAAATCTGGGGAAGTGTACCTTGTTCTGCCATGCCGAACGTCATTCGGGGCAATACGATGCCGCCAACAAGTGAATTTGCCCCAATGGAAAAAGCGGCCGCTAGCGAAATCACAATCACGCCGACCTGACCTACCAACTGGCTAGCCGCAGCCGCCAAGGCGTTTTCGTTACCGTCTGCTTGTGGTGCGATAGCTGCGTAAGTCCAGATCACCAGCATGTAGAAAAGGGTGACACACGCAAGCGTAGTCATCATTGCTAACGGTATTGTTCGCTTTGGATTTCGCACCTCTCCGGCGGCCATGGTGCAATTCTCGAAGGCCATGAAAGCGTAAAATGTCAGTAAGACCACGCTTTCAAATTCACTGAATTGGGGCAGCCGCAAACCTATTGCCGGATCTTTCATAGCAAGGCCAACGACAATGAGAACAAGAAGCGGAACGATTTTGACCACAGTCATGACGCCCAAAGTTCGCACCGACGTTTGCATGCCAACAAGGTTCACTGAGACCATAAAGATGATAAAGCTAATGACCGCGACAGACTTCAGCGCAGGATCATTTAATATCGGAAAGAGCACAGCCAAAAACGCAACCGCCACATGGGTGTTCGCCGCAATGCTCACAACGCCCGAAGCAAATCGTGTCCAGCCTGATTGAAATCCGAGGAATGGGCCGAATGCGGCGTGGACGTAGATCGGCGGACCACCGTTCATTTCAAAGCGGGTCGAGAGTGCGGCAAGTACCAACACCAGTGGCAAAATCAGCAGCGCGCCTATCAGCATCATCCAGGGCGCGAAATTTCCGACCGCCGCGAACATGATAGCGGGTAAGGCGAAAATGCCTGCCCCGATCATGCCGTTTACCGGCAACAAGGCAGTGCCCCAAAACCCCACAGTACGCGGTAATGTTTTAGTTTCAGTCATATCGCTCAATGCCAGGTTCCCTTCTGCACGGCGATTGGGCTGTGCCAAGCCATGTATCGCTCCCCAATATATTCTAAACTGGCTTTGGCTTTTATTAAAAAGCTTCGTAAAATCAACACCAAATCAGCGCATAACAAATTGCATAGATACATTTGCAGGCGCACACAGAGGAAGCTCGGACGAAGCGGGCTGCTTTTGAAGTTACGGAATTAGCAGTTGTGCGCGTCGCCCATGGTCTCCGCAATGGCGTTGCCATTGCTCCGGCTGAACGAGGTGCTAATCCAGCCCTCACCAAAACCAACAAAAAAGGCCCCACTAGGGGGCCTGAACTATAGATTTGTGTTTGGGTTGCATGGGCCCCGGATCGGGTCAGGGGCAACGCAACGCTAAGCGGCTTTGCCGCTAAGCTTTTGCGTTGGTTGCGGGAGTAGGATTTATGCGTTTTGCGCATTGTCGCCGCCGCTTCGCGGCTACCCAAGTGCAGCCTCCACCTTTCATTACCGGTCCAAGCGGTGCGCGTGAATTCTGGGTCAGGCGCGACGAGGGTACCGACGCTCAAGTTCCTACAGGATGTCGATATGGAGCATAGCTTGCAACGGCGATCCGAGAAGTAATCAGATGCTGCGTCGTGCGCTGCGGCACCTGATTATCGTTTATAGACCTCGCGGCGATGCCCTATATCGACAACCAGCACACGCACGGCATTTTCGTGTATCTCGCAAATTATGCGATAATCACCGACACGGTAGCGCCAATAGTCCCCTAGCGGGCCTTTGAGGGATTTCCCAAAATCATGCGGGTCGTCAGCCGCGCCAATGCGGTCGGTTAGATATTCGACAATTTGGCGCGCGCTGTGCCTGTCCATCTTGCGCAACGCGCGCCGCGCCGTATCGGTATAATCAATCGTCCAAACCAAGGTCAGCCCTTATCTGGTCGGTTGAATAAATCCGTTCCTCACCCTTGCGAACGCGCTCGCTGGTTTCAGCGGCAAGATAATATTCTTCCGCTTCGTCGATTCCGCGCTCGATCATTTCACGCAGATAATAGGCTTTGGTCCGCCCGGTGCGGGAGGCCAGATGATTAAGTCGATCCTCAACGCCGGAAGGAAGTCTGATTGATGTCGCCATGTTTAACACTCTTTGTGATGCATGTATTCACTGTATCACATGTGTTATGACAGCGATAGTTTTTTGGTATTTTTAAAAAAGAGTGCTCCATTTGTGTTCTTGGTCTGAACCCAACTGTCATCCAGTTTTGATGAGAGCCATGGCGTTGATTTTAGCCATATGGGCTAGTGAAGCAAGGGGGCTGCATGGGCCCCGGATCGGGTCCGGGGCAACGCAACGCTAAGCGGCTATGCCGCTAAGCTTTTGCGTTGGTTGCGGGAGTAGGATTTGAACCTACGACCTTCAGGTTATGAGCCTGACGAGCTACCGGGCTGCTCCATCCCGCGCCACCAACGAAGCGACATTTCTATCGCCCGGAAGCCTTTTTTGTTTCCCGTTTTGCTCTCACAAAACGGCGGCGGGCTGCTCCATCCCGCGCCACCAAAATACCCTCTATTTCAAAAGGGTAAAACGAAAAAAGGCGGACATCCGTCGAATGAACGACAGCGGTCCGCCTTTTGAATTATGAATGGGTTTTTCCAATGCACACTTTGTTTGTTACCGCGATTTCTTAACCGCAAAATCCGCAGATTTTGCTCGAAATCGCTAATATCATGAGCGCCGGCTGCAATGCCTGGCGACGCCCTACTCTTCCAACGCTTAAGCGGTAGTACCATCGGCGCAGTTTGGTTTCACGGCCGAGTTCGGGATGGGATCGGGTGGGTCACAAACGCTATGGTCACCAAGCAATGAAGCAGGCGCTCATAATATGGGACGCTATCATTACGATAGCGTCGCCACACATAAGTGTAATTGGGTTATAATCGATGCCCGTGCAGGGAATATTTTATCTGGTATGACTTTAATCATCCGCCATCGAGCATGCTGAAAGATCAGCATTGTCATTGATGGTGGGACTTCAAGCGCGAAAAGAGTAATTAGGATTGGTTAGCTTCACGCATTACTGCGCTTCCACACCCAACCTATCAACGTAGTGGTCTACTACGACTCGATGAAATCTAATCTCGAGGGAGGCTTCCCGCTTAGATGCTTTCAGCGGTTATCCCGTCCATACATAGCTACCCTGCTGCGCGGCTGGCGCCACGACAGGTACACCAGAGGTATGTTCAACCCGGTCCTCTCGTACTAGGGTCAACTCCTCTCAAATTTCGACGCCCACGGCAGATAGGGACCAAACTGTCTCGCGACGTTCTGAACCCAGCTCACGTACCACTTTAATTGGCGAACAGCCAAACCCTTGGGACCTGCTCCAGCCCCAGGATGTGATGAGCCGACATCGAGGT
>Ga0208327_1000075_pt1 | contig 26765 bp, 24 predicted proteins | sample LakMenEpi26Jun08_FD_150733 | JGI IMG/M metagenome (GOLD analysis project Ga0208327, IMG submission 150733) | Freshwater microbial communities from Lake Mendota, WI - 26JUN2008 deep hole epilimnion (SPAdes) | ecosystem: Environmental > Aquatic > Freshwater > Lake > Epilimnion/Euphotic zone ...
GCTAGGTCCTGACGCTAGAATGTGGAATCCTCGACCATCATCGCGAGTTCGAGCCAACGTTCCTCCGCGGCATCCTTTTCGGCGCGCAGGCTTTCGGTCTTGGTGGTCAGTTCGGCAAAGCGCGCTGGCTTTTGCGTGTACAAAGCCGGGTCGCTCATTTCCTTCTCCGCCGCCGCAATCTCCGCATCGATGTCTGTGATGCGCTTTGGCAGGAGGTCATAGTCGCGCTGGTCTTTGTAGGTCAGCTTGACTTTCTTTAGTGCTGATGGGGCCGCAGAGGCGGGCTCGGTCGAAACGGTTTTTTCGGTCCTCTTGGCGGCGGGCTTGTCCCGCTTGTCGCGTTTTTCTTCCCAATCAGCATATCCGCCTGCGATGATATCGACATGGCCTGAACCATCCAAACCTAGCGTCAAATTGACCGTCCGGTCTAGAAAGTCGCGGTCATGGCTGACAATCAAAACCGTGCCGTCATAATCGGCGATAACCTCTTGCAACAGGTCCAGCGTTTCCAGATCAAGGTCGTTGGTCGGTTCGTCCAACACCAGCAAATTGGCTTCCCTGGCAAATTCTCGGGCGAGCAAAATGCGCGATTGCTCGCCGCCGGACAAGGAACCGATCCGCGCCTCAATCAAGGCGGGGTCGAACAGGAATTCCTTGAGATAACCCTGTACATGTTTGCGAACGCCGCGCACATCGATCCAGTCGCTGCCATCGGCCAACACATCGCGCACGCGTTTTTCGGGCGTCAGCAATTTGCGTTGCTGGTCAATGACGATGCCTGTCAGCGTTGGTGACAGCGTGATGCTGCCCGTGTCGGGTTCAGTTTCACCGGTCAGTATACGGATCAGCGTTGTTTTGCCCGTACCATTTGCGCCGACAACGCCGATGCGGTCGCCGCGTTGAATGCGCAGCGTGAAATCCTTAATAATCGTGCGATCGCCAAAGCTTTTGCAGACATTCTGCGCGCTGATGACCGTTTTGGTTTTGCTGTCGTCGCTTGAAGCAGCGAGCTTGGCCGTCCCTTGCGGGCCAATCATCGCGGCCCGCGCGGCACGCATTTCCCAAAGCTTTGCCAACCGGCCTTGATTTCGCTTGCGCCGCGCAGTGACGCCGCGTTCCAACCAATGCGCCTCAATCTTCAACTTGGCATCCAGACGGTCTGCATTGCGCGCATCTTCGGCAAAGACGCGTTCAGTCCAAGCGTCATAGCCACCAAAGCCGATTTCATTGCGGCGCAGCAGCCCGCGATCCAGCCAGAATGTCTGTCGCGTCAAGCGCGTCAGAAACGTCCGGTCATGGCTGATCACCATGAATGCGCCGCGATAGCGCGTGAGCCATTCCTCCAGCCATTCAATCGCGGCAAGGTCAAGATGGTTGGTCGGCTCGTCAAGAAGCAACAAGTCGGGCTCGCTTGCAAGTGCGCGGCAAATTGCCGCACGGCGTTTTTCTCCGCCGCTTGCGGTTTTCGCTTCGCGATCAAGATTGATGCCCAATTGGTCGGCAATCGCGCGCACCGCATATTCAGGCGGACCTTTTTCACCATGAATGGCAAAATCGATGAGCCGGTCGAAGGCGCTGACGTCGGGGTCTTGCTCCAACATTACGATGTTGGTGCCGGGCACGACGACGCGGTTGCCCTTGTCAGCTTCGACGGTTCCCGCCACCAGCTTCATCAACGTCGTTTTTCCGGCCCCATTGCGACCGATGAGCGCCAACCGGTCGCGCGCGCCGATGAATAAGTCGATATCCTGAAACAGCCAGCCGCCCCCTTGCTGGAGCGCGAGATTTTCGAAGGCGAAGATAGGAGGTTGCGACATATGGGCTGGCGGATAGGGGGTAGTACCAGCAGGGGCAAGCCAGATTGTCTAATCAGCATATTTTGTCATTCCCGTTTTCGCGGAAATGACAATGTGGATGTTGACGATGGCTGATGCTTCAAGCAAAGCCCTCACATGCGCACTATCTATCTCAACGGAAGCTACATCCCCGAAACCGAAGGCAAGGTGTCGGTGTTCGACCGTGGTTTCCTGTTTTCGGACTCAGTCTATGAGGTCGTCTCCGTACTCGACGGCAAACTCGTTGATTTCGACGGCCATGTGCAACGCCTCGCCCGATCGCTCACAGAAATCGGCATCATCGGCGCACCAGGCGCCGACGACTGGCTCGCCATCTGCCGCGAACTGGTTGCGCGTAATCATGTCGAAGAAGGCATGATCTATTGGCAGGTCACGCGCGGCACGCCTGAAGACCGAGATTTTGTGTTTCCGCCCGCCGACACGACGCCCACGGTTCTTGCCTTTACGCAATCGCGCACGCTTGCGGACAACCCGGTGGCGCTTCGCGGGCTTCGCGTAGTGACGATGCCTGATTTGCGTTGGGGCAGGGCGGACATCAAAACAACGCAGTTGCTGTATGCGTCCATGATGAAAAACGAAGCTATGGCACGCGGCGCGGACGACGCGTGGATGGAACGCAATGGCTGGATTACCGAAGGCAGCGCGCAAAACGCGCATATCATCACGCATGAGGGCGTTTTGGTCACACACCCACTTAACCGCGAAATCTTGCACGGCATTACCCGTGCATCCGTGCTTCCGCTTGTGGCACAACACATAGAAGAGCGGCCTTTTTCGGTTCACGAGGCGGAGCAAGCCGCCGAAGCCTTTGTGTCGTCCGCCTCAGGCTTTGTGATGCCCGTAGTGCAGATTAACGGGCATATAATCGGCAACGGCCAACCCGGTTCGGTCACCGTTCAGCTTCGCCATGCCTATATGGATTGGGCACGCCGAACAGCAGTATAAATGGTTGGCATAATATGGGAGTTTCACATGCGTAAATTGATTTTGGCAGCGATGCTGGTGACCGGCGGGATGATGGCCAGTGGCGCGATGGCGACTGAGGTGCATGTTACCACCGCCAATCCGGTCATTGACCTGACGATCTCAGAAACGGTCGAAACCCCTCCGGACATCGCCACATTTTCAACGGGCGTTCAAACAATGGCACCAACGGCAAGTGCTGCGGTCCGCGCCAATAATCTGCAAATGGCATCTGTCGTTGCGCGGCTGAAGACGCTTGGCATTGCTGATCGTGATATCCAGACTACACAAATCAATTTGAATCAGCAATTTGACTATCGCGACGGGCAGCAGATTTTTAAGGGCTATCAGGCATCGAACATGGTCAATGCTAAGCTACGCGACTTGAATAAGCTTGGCGCATTCCTTGATGCGCTTGCGGTGGATGGCGCGACCAATTTCAATGGACCCAGCTTCGGAATTGATGACGACAGCAGATTTCAGGAAGCCGCCCGGGATAAGGTGTGGGCTTCGGCGATGAACCGTGCGCGCAGCTTGGCACGCAAGGCGGGTTACAATGATATCCGTGTGCTGCGCGTCGAAGAAAATGATCAGGGACGGGGGTTTACACCAATGCCAATGGTTGTGCGTTCGATGGACGCCGCAGCGGAAAAAACCACCCCTATCTCGCCGGGCGAACTGAGCGTTGCAGCAAGCATGTCCTTCACATTTGAAATGGTAAAATAATGGGTTTTGGACATCATGCGACGCGAAACGTGGGCGCCCCATTCACTTTGCGTTCAATGCCGCACGCTTAGGGGGCAAGGATGTTACACCGACTTGTCCTTGTCTCTATGTTTGCAAGCATCGCGATGCTTAGCCCCGTAACGGCCGACCCGCGTCGGGGCGAACAGAATGAAGCGCGGGAGGATATGAAGGCGGGGAAGATAAAGCGTCTTCCCGAAATCGAGGCAATCATTGTGCCACGAATGCGCGGGATGCAGTATCTGGGACCGGAATATGATCCAGTCGCCCAAGTCTATCGTCTTAAATTCATCAACCGCGACCGGGTGATCTTTGTCGACGTAGATGCTCGAACCGGTAACGTGATACGTCAACGGTGATAGGATTTTGTGGCTGCAAAGAAATCTGCTAGCCATATCGATATACAAAAATTGACAATATAAGGGAACGGCATGCGCATCTTGATCGTGGAAGACGAACCCAATTTGGGCAAGCAGCTCAAGTCCACGCTTGAAGGCGCTGGCTACGCTGTTGACCTCTCGGTTGATGGTGAGGATGGCCATTATATGGGCTTCACCGAAAATTATGACGCCGTCATCCTTGACCTTGGTCTGCCGGAAATTGACGGGCTGACCGTTCTTGACCGCTGGCGCAAGGAAGGCAGGAAATTCCCTGTTTTGGTGCTGACGGCACGTGATAGCTGGTCGGACAAGGTCGCTGGCTTGGATGCAGGTGCCGATGATTATCTCGCCAAGCCGTTCCAGACCGAAGAATTGATTGCACGATTGCGTGCGCTTATCCGCCGTGCGTCTGGCAATGCGTCGAGCGAGTTGACTGTAGGCGATGTCCGGCTGGATACGCGTTCGGGCCGTGTGACGCTTGACGGGCAGCCGGTTAAACTTACCGCGCAGGAGTATAAGCTGCTGTCGTACTTGATGCACCACAAGGGCAAGGTCGTTTCGCGGACGGAACTCATCGAACATATTTATGATCAGGATTTCGACCGCGATTCTAACACCATTGAGGTCTTCGTGACCCGCATCCGCAAGAAACTGGGGCAGGACGTGATTTCGACGATCAGGGGCCTTGGCTACAGCCTAGAGGAACCTGTCAGCTGAAGCCGCCAGTCGCCATTATGTCCTCACCAAAGCCGCCAACGTGGCGCAGCCAATTCCAAAGCACGGGATCGCTTACTCGTCGGATGATCCTGACGGCAGCTGCGTGGATTACGATTTTGCTGATCGGCGGGGGCGCTGCGCTGGACCGCGTGTTGACCAATTCGGTCGAACAGAATTTTGATACTCAGATCGAATATGTCCTAACCGCGATGATTGCTTCGGCAGAAATCGGCCCTGACGGCGAAATCCGAATGAACCGCCCACTTGGGGACCAACGATTTCTCGAGCCCAACAGCGGACTTTACTGGCAAATTACTGGCAAAGACGCGATGCCATTTCCCTCTCGCTCGCTGTGGGACCGCGCACTTAGCCCGCCCGCTGGTCACAAAGATCAGGCGGTTCATTTTCGTAACAGTGACGAATTTCCTGACGAGCCTCTGCGCATCGCAGAGCGCTCCATAAAGCTTCCGGACTCCGATATCGCTTGGACATTCATGGTGGCGCAGAGCCGCAATAGCCTTGATGCGCAAATTCAGGAATTGCGGTCGGTATTGGTGACAAGCTTCTTTCTGCTGGCGCTTGGCCTCATCATTTTGGCGGCGTTACAGACATTTTATGGACTATGGCCCTTACGTGCCGTCCGTAAAGCGATCGCGCAAATGCGCAGCGGCGAGGAAAGCCGGGTGACAGATGCCTTGCCCGACGAAGTGATGCCGATGGTCAATGAACTGAACGCCTTGCTCGACCATAATGAGAAACAGGCGGAGGAATCGCGCCGTCATGCGGGTAACCTTGCGCACGCGCTCAAGACGCCATTAACGGTCATCATGAATAGCGCGACCGCGCAAGCCCCCGATATATCGGAGACGGTCATTCGCGAAGCCACAACGATGCGGCGTCAGGTGGACCATCATTTGGCCCGCGCCCGCGCCGTTGGCCGCCGGGGCCACAGCCACAGCCGCGCGGTAGTCTGGGGCAGCTTGGAAGCGGTGGAGCGCGCGGTCGGCCGTCTTTATGCGCATGTCCGACTCGATATGGCCGGAGACAAGGCAATTGCCGCACGGGTGGAACGTCAGGATCTGGATGAAATGCTTGGTAACCTGATCGAAAACGCGGCCAAATACGGCGGCGGCAGCGTGTTTGTGACCGTCGAGGATGCTGGCGATTTTGTGGAAATGATCATTGAGGATGACGGACAAGGCATCCCCGAAAGCGAACGTGAACGGCTGTTTGATCGCGGTGCGCGGCTGGATACTGGCAAGCCCGGTACTGGCCTTGGTCTCGCGATCGTCCGCGACGTTGTCGAAATTTATGGCGGGACTGTCGCGTTGGAAAAAAGTGAGGATCTCGGCGGACTTTTGGTCAGACTACGTTTACCAAAAGCGATAAGTTGATTAGGGTCAGGACCACTTAAATCCACCTTCGCGGTTTGAGGCCATACTGTTCAGTGCAAGGCGGCAAGCGCAGGACTTAGCGGTTCTAAGTCCAAGCTTGCCAACGCGGCAATGGACAGTATGGGCCAAATCCGAAGGACGTCTTGACGCCGCCAAGGTGGATTTAAGTGGTCCTGACCCTAACTTCCGTCGCGGATTTGCTGATGATGGCGGATGACTTCGTCAATGATGAAGCGCAAGAATTTCTCGGTGAAATCAGGATCAAGCTTGGCGTCACGTGCCAATTGCCGAAGCCGCTGTATCTGCCGCTCTTCACGTGCGGGGTCTGCGGGTGGCAGCGATGACTGCGCCTTAAACTCCCCCACCGCCTGCGTTATCTTGAACCGCTCGGCGAGCATGAAAACCAGCGCAGCATCAATATTATCAATGCTGTCGCGAAATCGGGCGAGGGTGTCTGCGTCGTTCATTGATGCCATCTGTGCCGATATTGACCGCAACGGACAAGAGGAAATGCGCCATTTGCACTTGCCTATCCATGCGGCGCGCTTCACAACGATCAGGTTATGACGGCAACTATCCATAAAATCGGCGGACATCAGGCGCCATCGCTTGACCCAATCTTGAAATTGGTCGCTTTGGGTATGAATAAGGTCAATGCGGTTATTCTTGACCGTATGCAGTCCGAAATCCCGCTTATTCCTGAACTGGCTGGCCATTTAATTGCCGGCGGCGGCAAACGAATGCGGCCAATGCTTACCTTGGCCTGCGCGCAGTTGCTGGATTATCCTGGTGATCGTCATCATAAGCTGGCCGCAGCCGTAGAGTTTATTCACACCGCTACCTTGCTGCATGATGATGTTGTCGACGGCAGCGACATGCGACGGGGCAAGACTGCTGCGAACCTGATTTTCGGGAACCCAGCGGCTGTGCTTGTCGGCGACTTTCTGTTCAGCCGGTCGTTTGAGCTGATGGTCGAGGATGGTTCGCTCAAGGTTCTTAAAATCCTTTCAAATGCGTCGGCGGTTATTGCAGAGGGCGAAGTCCACCAGTTGACCGCACAGCGGCAAATTTCGACGACTGAGGAAAAATATCTCGACATCATTGGTTCAAAAACGGCGGCTTTGTTTGCGGCGGCGTGCCGGATATCTGCGGTTGTTGCCGAAAGCGGGGAGGCGCAGGAAATGGCGCTGGATGCCTTTGGCCGCAATCTTGGCATTGCGTTCCAGCTTGTTGACGATGCCATCGACTATGTCTCCGACGGCGCGACCATGGGCAAGGACAGCGGCGACGATTTCCGCGATGGCAAGGTTACGCTGCCCGTTATTCTCGCGCATTGCCGTGGCAACGCCGAAGAGCAGAAATTCTGGCGCGACGCGATGCTTGGCAACCGGGTGAGTGACGCCGATTTGGCCCATGCTCGGGCATTGTTGCGTGCACATCGTGCCATTGACGACACATTGGATCGAGCGCGGCATTATGGTCAGCGTGCAATAGATGCGATTGCGCATTTCCCCGCAGGCGAAGCCAAATTTGCGCTGACTGAGGCAGTGAAGTTCGCAATAGCCCGCGCATATTGACGGATGAAGCGGTGCCGTCCGCGCTTAACATGACCGAAGCATTGCCTGTCATGGCGGTGATGCCCGATTTGCTGGCATCGTTGCGCGCGGCGCCCAACGCCGTTCTTATTGCCCCGCCTGGCGCGGGTAAGACTAGTATGGTCGCGCCCGCCTTGTTGGATGAGCCATATTGCGACGGGCAAATCCTGTTGCTGTCACCGCGCCGCTTGGCCGCGCGCATGGCGGCGGAACGTATAGCCGAAAATTTGGGCGAAACGGTCGGCGGACGGGTTGGATACGCGACACGGCTCGATAGCAAAGTTGGCCCCAGCACACGCATATTGGTGATGACAGAGGGCATTTTTCGCAACCGGATTATCAGTGACCCTGAGCTATCAGGCGTTTCTATTGTGCTGTTTGACGAGGTCCACGAACGCAGCATTGATAGCGACTTCGGCCTCGCGCTGGCGTTGGAGGCGCAGGCCGCTTTCCGGCCTGATCTGCGCTTGCTGGCAATGTCGGCGACTTTGGATGGTGCCCGTTTCTCAATATTGATGGACAACGCGCCTGTACTGGAAAGCGAGGGCAAAAGATGGCCTTTGGAATATCTTTATATCGGCCGCAGGACCGAACTGCCGATTGAAACCGATATTGTGCGCATAGTGCGCCAAGCGCTGTCGGAACAGCAGGGCGACATATTGGCATTCCTGCCCGGCGTGCGCGAGATTGACCGTGCCTTTGACATTTTGGGCGATTGCGGATCTGAAATCGTTGTGCACAGACTGCATGGGCAGATTGATCCAGTGGCCCAGCGGCTTGCGGTCCGCCGTGACGCGCAAGGCCGCCGCAAGGTCATTTTCGCCACAAACATTGCTGAGACCAGCCTGACCATTGATGGGGTGCGTGTGGTGGTAGACAGCGGCCTTGCACGACGCGCGCGCTTTGACCAAGCGGCTGGCGTCACGCGGTTAGTCACCGAGCGTGCAAGCCTGTCCGCCGCAACACAGCGCGCCGGGCGTGCCGCGCGCCAACAGGCCGGGGTTGCCTATCGGCTGTGGGAGGAGGCGGGCAATGGAGGTCTGCCGCCATTCGACCCGCCCGAGATTCTTGAAAGCGACCTTGCGCCTGTGTTGCTCGATTGTGCGCGCTGGGGCGAAAATGATCCTGCGAAACTCCGTTGGCTTGATCGGCCACCTGCTGCCGCCGTTCAGCAAGCGCGTAAGCTGTTGATGTCGGTGGACGCATTGGACGCGCAGGGACGGATTACGGCGCACGGAACGACGCTTGCCAACCTGCCTTTACCGCCGAACCTTGCGCATATGGTCGTGACCGCCGCTCATAGCGGGCAAGCGGAGGACGCAGCGATGTTGGCGGTCCTGTTGCAAGAGCGTGGTCTGGGCGGGCAAAGTGAGGACATTGACGCACGCTATGAACGCTTCGTGCGAGAGCGCGGGCCAAAGGCAGAAGCTGCACGCAAGTTGGCGCAGCGTATTGCGCGGCTGTGTAGCGGTAATGGCGGGGTCGAGCCCTTGAGCATCGGCGGCCTGATCGCCACAGCATTTCCTGAGCGCATAACGAAGCGTCGCGACTCCAAGGGCGAGAAATGGATCAGCGCAATGGGTCGCGGGCTTCAGCTTGACCCAGCATCGCCTCTCGCACGCGCGGAATGGCTTGCTGTGGCCGATGTGCAAGGCGCGGCATCGGGCGCGCGTATATTGTCGGCGGCGGCGCTGACCGAGCCGGAAATCATGGGTCGATTTGCGCATAGAATCGTCAGTCAGGAAATATTGTCTTACGACAAAAGCGCAGACCGTGTGGAGGCACGCATGCAGCGGCGGCTTGGCGCGATTGTGCTGAGCGAGGGGCGCGTTGAAAAACCCAACCCGCAGGCCGTTGCCAACGCTTTGGTAGCCGCTGTGCGAGATATCGGGATCGACGTGCTGCCTTGGTCAGTTTCGGCTCGTGCGCTTCGGGAACGCGCGGTGTTTGCCGGTATTGCGGCGCTCAGCGACGACGCTTTGGCGCACAGCGCGGAACAATGGCTTCTGCCCTTGCTGGGCAAGGTGAGCCGCTTGCGTGATGTCGCGCCATCGGGTTTGGTGCAGGCGCTGGACAATATTCTTGGTTGGGACGTGCGGACCCGCATTGACCAAATCGCGCCTGCGTCGTTCAAAAGCCCTGCCGGAACCGAACATGATATCGATTATGCCGCCGAAGCCGGCCCAACCGTCGAATTGCGCGTGCAGGCTTTGTTCGGCCTTGATACGCACCCGTTGGTGGGCGTTGACCGCATACCACTTGTTCTCAGCCTAACCTCCCCTGCAGGTCGTCCTATTCAGACAACGCGCAACCTGCCCGAATTCTGGCGCGGAAGCTGGCGTGATGTCGCCAAAGAAATGCGGGGGCGTTATCCAAAGCATAACTGGCCAGACGCGCCGTGGGAAAGCATCGCCAGTCTCAAGACCAAAAAAGCACAAGCGCGCGATACGCCCCGGAACGCTTGACGACTCAGATGCTGTTCGGGCAAGGCGGTGGCGAAATAACCGTCAGGAAATACAATATGTCCGCCCGTATCTTTCAACGCCCTAAAAATGCCATGCAATCGGGCAGTGGACGCCGCGAATGGGTGCTGGAATATGTGCCGGCAGAACCACGCAAAGCCGACCCGCTGATGGGTTGGGCAGGCTCAGGCGATACGCAAGCGCAGGTGCAATTGACCTTCCCAAGCATGGATGCGGCGCGCGCTTATGCGGAGAAAAAGGGCATTGTCGCGACCTTCATCCCAACGCCGCCGAAAACGCTGAAGCTTCAGGCTTATGCGGATAATTTCCGTTAAGCGATCATTCCGGGCAGCATCAGCAGCTTGACGTCCATGACGCAGCCTTCGGCACGCTTTTCCTGAACAAAATGCGGCAAGTCGTCCAAGGCAACGCGGTGGACGATGATATTTTCGCCGTCAACACCGCCGCCTTCACTTACTTTCGTCAAGCCACGCGCGCGGACGAGTGAAAAGCTTTCGCTGACCATTCCTGGTGACGAGAAAAACGTGCCAACGATCTCCAGGTGGTCGGCGCGATAGCCGGTTTCTTCCTCAAGCTCTCGGGCAGCAGACACCAAGGTGTCTTCGCCCTCATCATGGTCACCAATCAGGCCAGCGGGTAGTTCAATGCAGCTTGCGCCAAGCGGAACGCGATATTGTTCGACGAGCAGGACATGATCATCTTCCATCGCGAGAATCACCGCTGCCTTGATGCCGCGCGCACGGCTGACATATTCCCATTTTCCGCGCGTCTTCGCCGTGATGAAGCGCCCTTGCCACATCACGGTTTCTTCCTCGTCTTGTTTCATCATAATTCGATGAGCCTGTCGGGTAGTTCGTTAGGATTATTGCTGCCCTTGGGGAAATGTTCGGCCAAAACCACGCCCATTTGCGCCACCGCTGCCGCGACACCAGCGCCTGGATTCCCGGCCTTCACCTGATCCAGCAAGGCGACCATTGCGTCACCCCAAACCTCTGGCGCAACTTTGGAAGCAATGGCTTCGTCCGCGACGATTTCCGCGCGATGCTCTTTCATCGAAAGATACAATAAAACGCCGGTTCGGGCCTGTGTCTTTGACTCCGTTCCAACCTTAAAAAGACTGATCGCACGGTTGCGCACGCGGGCCAGTTTCGTGGCTTTTGGCGTGAGCGCCATGCGCAAGGGTGTCCATTTCAGGATCAACCAAGTTCCGACCCATTTCAACGCAACTGCGGTCACCAGCAGTGCGACATATTCACCCGTTGTATATTCATGACCCCAGCCACCCGAAAGACGGGTAATTAGACCGATGTAAAATTCAGGAAAGGTCGCGTAGATCACCAGCGCAAGGAACGCGACCGCGCTTGCCCAAGCCATTGCAATATCGTCATAATGGTCCGAAAGGTCCGTCACAATCGTAACGATTTCGCCGCTAGTGTGTTGTTCGGCATCGGCGACTGCGGCTGTTACCAGCACATGGTCGGCTGCGCTCATTTGGCTGATTTTATGTATGTTCATATTAAACGTTCCTACCAGCCACCCGACGCACCGCCGCCGCCGAAGCTGCCGCCTCCGCCGCCAAAGCCACCGCCCCCAAAGCCGCCTCCACCGCCGCCAAAACCGCTACCACCACCCCAGATGATGACTGGCCCCATGCCGCCGCGCCGGTGCTTGCGCCCGCCACCATTCATGGAACGGAACATCGGCAGAAATACGAAGAAGATCAGGAACAGAACGAATATGATCGCGCCAAAAGGAATGCCCTCATCGCGCCCGCGCGGTTCCTGCGCTGCGTTGGCTATCTTGGCGGCTTCATCGGCGGGTAGCTCCAACTGTGTGACGATGCGGTCAACGCCCGCATTGATGCCACCGACAAAATCACCGTCTTTAAAACGCGGCGTGATGTCGTTGCGGATGATACTGGAGGACAGACCGTCGGTTAGAACTGGCTCCAGCCCATAGCCCACCTCAATCCGCATTTTGCGTTCATTAGGCGCAATGATCAGGATTGCGCCATTGTCCTTCTCAGTTTCGCCTTTGCCATCCTGACCCAGTGCCCATGCGCGGCCAAGCCGGTAGCCATAATCGGAAATCTCATAGCCTTCGAGGCTGTTCAGCGTTGTTACTACCAACTGACGCTTGGTGCGGGTTTCCAGCCCCGCCAACTTGGCAGTGAGCGCGGCCTCTTGCTGTGGGTCAAGCAGGTTCGCCTGATCCACCACACGGTCAGTCAGTTTGGGAAAATCCTGCGCAACTGCTGCTTGGCCGGTAAGGGCCAGCAGCAGCGCAATCATGAGGCCAAGGGCCTTATTCATGTTCAATTCCCTAAATTGGCCTTAGGCTGCGGGCGTCATATCTAGCGTTGGTGCGGTCTCGGCACCTTGTGTTGTGGCTTGATAGGGAACCATCGGCTTTGCGCCATGGATGATTTTTGCGCCAATGATATCGGGGAATGTGCGAATGGTGGTGTTATAGCCGCGCACCGCTTCATTATAATCGCGCAGCGTAATACGCACGCGGTTTTCCTGACCTTCCAATTGGTCCTGCAATTTCAAATAGCCTTCCTGGCTTTTCAACTGCGGATATTGCTCGACCGAAACGAGCAAGCGCGACAGGCTGCCCGACAATTGATTCTGTGCGGCCTGAAAGGCGGCCATCTTTGCAGGATTGCTTAAGTCGTCAGGGTTGACCTGGATGTTGGGCGCGGTGGCTTGCGCACGCGCCTGTATGACTTCAGTGAGCGTCTTGTTTTCCTGCGCTGCTGCGCCCTTAACGATATTGGCTAGGTTGGGAATGAGGTTAGCGCGCTCTTGAAACGCGGCTTGCACATCGGCCCACTTCGCCTTGGCATTTTCTTCAGCCGTCGGAACGCTGTTGATACCGCATCCGGCTAAGGATGCCGCGGCAACGGGCACCAGAAGAAATTTCAAAAAGGTTATACGCATCTAACGAACTCCTCCACTTGGCATAATGCCTAGAAATCCAGCCCTTAAGGGGCGTGTATTATGTACATAAGGCGCGCTATGGTCTTTCGCAATGACTGCTGTTGTTCGCACGATGAATTTTACTAACGGGCTTTGGCGATAAATTTACTTCGCTTTGGCGCCATTATCTGATGTATTGCGGAAGTGGTTCGAAGTACGGCGGCATCAATGTTGCGCCGGTCACTTTAATCAAAAGATAAAATATTGGGGGAGCAGGATGAAAAAATGGATATTCGGGTTTTTGCTGGTCATGTCATCGGCAGCGGGCGGTTTCTGGGTCAGCGCGGACAAGGATATGAAAGCGCTCCTGTCCAGCCTGCCGACGGATGCTAACGTGCTGTTCTGGAGCGTAGAGCAACGCGACGCCGCGTTTCGTATGATTGATCGGATCCCCATCCTTGCTAAAGCCAATGTCATTGCAAAAGGCGACGAGGTATATCCTTTGCCCAAGGGCGCGCCGCTGACGATCGCAACGGATGTCGATGCCTATATGAAGGCGCAACGCACCGCGGGACTGGTCATCATTCAGGATGGCAAAGTGCGGATGGAAAAATATGGTCTCGGTTTTGGCGCAGAGGGTAAATGGACGAGCTTCTCTGTCGCGAAATCCTTCACCTCGACCTTGGTCGGTGCAGCGATAAAAGACGGCTATATCAGAAGCATCGATGACAAGGTTTCGGCCTATATACCTGATCTGAAAGGCTCGGCGTATGATGACGTAACCATCGAACAATTGCTCACGATGACGTCTGGCGTCAAATGGAATGAGGATTATGGGGACCCCAAGTCCGACGTCGCTTTGTTTAACACACATAAGGCCGAAAACGGCATGGACGTGACCGTCAGCTACATGCGCAAATTGCGGCGTGAGGCGCCTGCTGGTACAAAATGGGTCTATAAAACCGGCGAAACCAATTTGATTGGCGTGTTGGTCAGCTCCGCCACAAAGAAGACCTTGTCCGCTTATTTGTCCGAGAAGCTATGGGCACCATTTGGCATGGAACAGGACGCAAGCTGGCTGTTGGGTGCGACCGGGCACGAGATCAGCGGTTGCTGCATTCAGGCATCGACGCGCGATTATGCACGTTTTGGCGTGTTCATGCTGGGCGGAGCAAAGGTCAAGGGCGCAAGCATCTTGCCCGACAACTGGATCGCGCCAGCGACGAGCAAGCAAGCCGACATCGGTATGCCCGGTAAGGGCTATGGCTATCAATATTGGACTTATGACGACGGCAGTTACGCCGCCCAAGGCATTTTCGGGCAGGGCATCTTCATTGACCCAAAGCGTAACCTTGTGATCGCATCGAACAGTAACTGGCCCAAGGCAACTGACCCCAACACGGTGGGTGCGCAGCGGGAAGCCTTTTACAAGGCTGTTCAAGCGGCGGTTGATGCAGAGGTAGCGCCGCGCGCGAAATAGTTTTGTTGCGGTGCAAAACAATTAAATTGCGCCGCAAAATATGGAAAAAAGGGGCTTTTCTAAGTCTGGATATTAGTCCAGCATAAACGCCTCACAGACGGGGACTCAGAGGGAGATTGGCCATGGATTTTAAGACCTTTTTGCACGCAGGTAGCAATCGGCGCGCTATGCTGAAAGGCATGGGCGTTGCGGCGGTTGGCTTCTCGCTGACTGGTGCGCTTGCTGGATGTGGCGAGAAAGAGGCGGCAAAGCTTGCCAATGGCGAAGAGGCCAAGCTGAACTTTTATAACTGGGACACCTATATTGGTGAGACCACGTTGGAAGATTACAAGGACAGCGCCGGCGTTGACGTGAACATGACTTTGTTCGCCAGTAACGACGAATTGTTCGCCAAGCTGCGCGCTGGTAACCAAGGCTATGACGTTATCGTACCGTCGAATGACTTTGTTGAGCGCATGGCCGCTGCGGATATGCTGGTTGAACTCGACAAGGCGCAGATCCCCAATTTCAAGAATATTGCCCCTGATTATCAGGATGTGCCTTATGATCCTGCGCGCAAATATTCTATGCCTTACACATGGCTGGCGCTTGGCATTGGTTATCGCAAGTCCAAGGTGAAGTCGGTGCCGGATAGCTGGAAAGTCCTGTTTGACAGTGACCAATATAAGGGCCGCATTGCCGTGCTGTCCGAGGCTGGCGACATGTTCCGGCTTTATGGCAAATATCTGGGTAAATCGGTCAATGGCTTGACCGACGCTGATCTGAAAATGATTGAAGCGATGATGATCAAGCAAAAGCCGAACATTAAAGCCTTCCATGAAGACAATGGGCAGGATCTGTTGCTGAAGGGCGAGGTCGATCTTGTCCTTGAATATAATGGCGACATTGCGCAGGCGATGGTTGAAGACCCCGACATTGGCTTTGTCATTCCCAAGGAAGGCAGCCAGCTAAATTCCGACAATCTGTGCATTCCAAAGGGTGCGCCGCATCCGAAAAATGCCCATGCTTTCATTAACTATTTGCTGGAAGCCGAAGCGGGTAAGAAGATAACCGAGACAATCCTCTATCCAACACCCAATGACGCAGCAAAGGCGTTGATGCCCGATGATTATAAAAATAATCAGGTCATTTTCCCGCCTGCGGCGGTTCTGGCGAAATGCGAATATGCCAAATTCAATCCAGAGTTGCAGCCGAAATATGAGGAGGCGTTCACCCGCGTTCGGGCGGCTTAATTAATGTCAGGGCCGTTGCAGGACTGGAAAAGCCAGAAGAAACCTTTTGCCGCCGTTGCCTCGGCACCGGTGTTCTGGCTTGCCCTGTTCTTCATCGCGCCCATGACCATTGTCTGGCTCTACAGCTTTGGGCAGAATGCTGGTCCAGCCGACATTGATATTTCCGGCACGCTCGACAATTACAAACGCGCGACCGAGTGGCTGTATCTTTCGATCTTCCTGAAAAGCCTTGCGGTGGCGGCGCTCACGACGTTGATTTGCCTCATCATTGGATTTCCCGTGGCAATGGCCATTACCTTTGTTGCGCCGAAATGGCGGCCTTGGCTGCTGCTCGGCATCATGCTGCCGTTTTGGACCAATCTGTTGATCCGCACATATGCCCTGATGGCGTTGATGGGCACCAACGGCTATATGAACAAGGGGTTGGGCGGTCTGTGGGAGGGCGCAAGCTGGTTGCGCACATTGGTGGGCATGCAACCGCTTGAGGCTTGGACGCCTGTGCAGTTGCTCTACAATAATTTCGCGGTCGTATTGGGGCTGGTCTATGTGCACCTGCCCTTCATGGTATTGCCGTTATATTCGGCGCTCGACCGGCTGGATAAAAGCCTGATTGAGGCCAGCCTTGATTTGGGCGCAGGCCATTTCAAAACCTTCATGCAAGTCGTGGTGCCGCTTGCCGCACCCGGTATTGTTGCCGGCGTTATGATAACGCTCATCCCGGCATTGGGGGCATATCTGACGCCCGACCTTATGGGCGGCACCGATAGCCAGATGATTGCTAATGTTATCGAACGGCAGTTCAAGCGCGCCAATGACTGGCCGTTTGGCGCGGCTTTGTCCTTCTTGCTCATCTACGCAATGTTCATTTTGATTGCGCTGCAATCGATGCGGTCGAACAAAGTGAAGGAGGTGCGCTGATGTTTACCCGCACCGCGATCGCCCCGCTTGAATATACCCGCAAGCTTTGGATGCGCAGTTGGGTCGGGTTGACCATGCTGTTCCTCTATGCGCCGCTTATCGTCCTGATGATTTTCAGCTTTAACGACAGCAAGCGCAACGTGATGTGGAAAGGTTTCACGCTTAAATATTATGAAAAGGCGCTGAACAATGACAGCCTGGTCGAAGCGATGGTCAATTCGCTCACCATCGCGTTTTTGGCGACGATCGTCAGCCTGGTCATCGGCGCGCTGGCTGCGGTCATGCTCTGGCGCTTTCGTTTTCCATTCAAGGGGCTGGTCGAAGGTACCATGTCCTTGCCGATCATCGTTCCCGAAATATGCCTGGGCGTCGCGTTTTTGATCTTTTTCGCCAAGGTCGATTGGCCAACTGATCTGCCATGGCCGCTCAACCTGTCTGCGATTACCATTGCGCATATTACTTTCTGCTTTCCCTTTGTCGCTATGGTCGTGCGCGCGCGGCTGGCGAGTTTTAACAATGAAGAGGAAGAGGCGGCAAAGGACCTTGGCGCGACGGAGTGGCAGGCGTTTCGCGATGTCCTGCTGCCGCATATAAAGCCATCTTTAGTGGCAGGCGCGTTGCTCGCCTTCACGCTCAGTCTCGACGATTTCGTCATTACCTTTTTCACCAGCGGTCCCGACACCATTACCTTCCCAGTAAAGGTATATTCGATGGTCCGCTTCTCGGTGACGCCAGAGGTTAACGCCGCGTCGACCATCCTCATCGTTCTCACTGTCGCCCTGACCTTCGTCGCGCTGAAATATCAGGGTGTGAAAGGCATATCGGATGCCCATTGAGATGCGAGCCGCCACTTACGGAACACTGATATGACCGAAACCAAACAGCCTATCATCCAAATCCGCAATGTGTCCAAACGCTTTGGCAGGGTGACGGCGGTTGATAATGTCAGTCTGGATATTCGCGCAGGCGAATTCTTCGTTCTGCTTGGACCTTCAGGCTGCGGCAAGACGACTTTGTTGCGGATGATCGCCGGGTTTGAATTGCCAACCGAGGGACAGATTCTAATCGATGGACAGGATATGAGCCTTGTTCCGCCCAATAAGCGCCCCGTGAACATGGTGTTTCAAAGCTACGCCGTGTTTCCGCATATGAATGTGACTGATAATGTCGGCTATGGCCTGCGCATATCCGGCGTATCGAAAGGCGAGATTCGCGACCGCGTGGCCGAAGCGTTGGAGCTGGTGAAGCTTGGCGGGTTTGAGGACCGGATGCCCGACCAAATGTCAGGTGGGCAGCGGCAACGCGTTGCACTTGCACGCAGCTTGGTCATGCGGCCCAAGGTCTTGTTGCTTGATGAGCCACTCTCCGCGCTTGACGCCAAACTGCGTGCGCAAATGCAATTTGAACTGGCGGATTTGCAGGACAAGGTCGGTATTACCTTCGTCACCGTCACCCATGACCAAGACGAGGCGCTGTCGATGGCAAGCCGTGTTGCCGTGATCAATAAAGGCGAAGTCGCGCAACTCGCGCCACCATCCGATCTTTACGAATATCCCGCCAACCGCTTTGTTGCGGATTTCGTGGGTTCGGTGAACATATTTGAAGGCACGCTGACGCTGGATGAACCCGATAAGGCTGCCGTCGATTGCCCGGGCCTTGGTAAGGTTTACCTGAACCACGGTGTCACTGGCCCCCATGGAGCAAATGTCTGGATCGCGTTGCGGCCCGAAAAGATCTATCTGCACGTTCCCGGCGAAGGCAAAGCCGTCCGCGCTGCGGCCCAAGACGCGCCCGACGGCCACAATCTGGCGCGCGGTACGATTAAGGGCATGAGCTATCTTGGCGATGTCACTTTATACGATATTCAACTTGAAGGCGGCCAAATCATCCGCGTCAGCCGCCCCAACCTGTCCCGCCATGACCAGGACGATTTTACCTGGGGCGACAAGGTCAGCATGCACTGGCGCGCCGACAGCCCGGTTGTTTTGTTGAGCTAGAGGCCTCGTTCTCAATTGTCACCGCTTGGCGCTGGCCTCAAATCGATCAATGTGACGATGATGTTGCTTTGCGGCGATCCGTCTGCGGCTTTAGGCATGCAAAAACGATAAGTTGACCCTGTCTGCATCATTTTCAGGCTTTCGCTGAAAATCGGCGATGCTTGGTTCAACGGGATTTTCTCCCATTCGCGTTTTTGCTGCACTAGGCCGGTCGCGGCGTCGAAGATGGTGAAGTCGACCAAAGCCATGTCGCCATCGGTTGGCTTTTTGCCCGTGGCGGATTTTACGATTTCGAAACCGAGGCCCGTCGCGGTGGATTGCGAACAAGTGCGTTCGGCGGCGGGAATGACGGGTTTTGGTGGCGGGTTGGTGAAGGAGAGCAGATCAACCTCAAACACCAGATCGGCATTGGCCGGGATGGGGCCAGTTCCCGCTGCGCCATAGCCAAGCGCCGCAGGGATGCAGAGGCGGTAGCTGCCGCCCGGCTGCATCAGTTGCAGCCCCTGTGCAAATCCGGGAATGACGCCGCCAACGGGGAATTGGGCAGCTTGGCCGGAATCAAATTCGGTGCCGTCTGCGGTCAGCATGCCCTTATAATTCACTATGACCTTGGACTCGGCATTTGGCCGATCACCTGTGCCTGCCTGTATGACGGTGTAGGACAGGCCCTCTGGTGTTTTGACACTGCAGGTGAGCACGGGATTTTTTGGCTTTGCCGCTACCTGCGCCGCCGCTTGGACGGGCGCTAAAGCAAGGATAAGGGCAGGTGTGACAATAGCGGCCATGAAGGCACGTTTGAGCGTTAACGATTTCATAAATGCCTTCGATAGTGACTGGTCGTCATTTGTCCAGTTGGGTTTTATACGTCTCAAACAGAGTTCAAACAGAGTGACCGAATTTGGAAAGTCACACTAAGGTCTCACCTAAAACGATCTGGTGCGCGGCGATTACCGCATATTCTTCATGCTGAGAAAGAGCCACGCCAGCCTTTTGCCAGCGCGGCGATTCTCTCAAATGAAATCCTACATTGCAAGCGGGATCCGAGCAGATGCGGAAACGCGTTCAGCATGCGGAAAGGGCTTGTGCGCCACTCTTGTCACTCCCCCCGTCATCGCCGTTACCCTCAATATCGCCGTCACCCTGAACTTGTTTCAGGGTCCATTTTTCCAGAAACCCTTTGGTCACGAGGCAGGATAGACCCTGAAACAAGTTCAGGGTGACGTTAGCGGTGTAAGAACAACTTCTCGCTGTAGGTCAGAGGGCTACGGTTTCTTGTTCGCTCCTACCCAATCGCCCGCAATTTCGGCTCTGCTTCATCGAGCGATTTGTGAATGATGCCGACAAGCTCGTCAATTTGGGCAGTGCTGATAATCAGCGGCGGGCACATCACGATGCTGTCGCGGATACCGCGCACCATCAGGCCATTGCGGATGCAGATATCGCGGACCATCGGGCCTGCTGTGCCCTCTGCGCCGCCAAAGCGCGCGCCTGTTGCCTTGTCCGCCACAATCTCGACCGCGCCAAGCAAGCCGATGGAGCGGGCTTCGCCGACCAGCGGGTGGTCACGCAAGGGGGCCAGTGCCTTGGCGAGATATGGCCCAGTTTCATTGCGGACCCTATCGACCAGGCCTTCGCGTTCCATGATCTCGATATTGCGTAAGGCAACGGCGGACGCGACCGGGTGGCCCGAATAGGTATATCCATGCACAAAATCGCCGCCGGTCTTCATCACCTTTATGATGTCCGCGCTTACTGCGACAGCGGAGATGGGCAGATATCCAGACGACAGCCCCTTGGCCATCGCGATAATGTCCGGCTGGATGCCCATGGTTTCATGGCCCCAAATGTTACCGGTACGCCCAAAGCCGCAGATGACCTCATCACAGACCAATAATATCCCATATTTGCGGCAAATCGCCTCGACCTGCGGCCAGTAATTGGCAGGTGGGATAATAACACCGCCAGCGCCTTGTACGGGCTCGCCAATGAAGGCTGCGACATTTTCAGGGCCGACCTCTAATATTTTGTCTTCAATGGCTTGCGCACATGCCGTGCCGAAATCCTCCGGCGTCATGTCGCGGCCTTCATTATAATGATAAGGCTGACGCACATGTTCAATGCCAGCCATCGGCAGTATGCCCGGCGCGGGGAAGCCTTGGCCGTGCATCGCCTTCATCCCGCCCATGCTGACGCCCGCGACGGTGGAACCGTGATAGGCATTATGGCGGCTGATGATGATAGTGCGACTATGTTCGCCCTTCACCTGCCAATAATGGCGGACCATCCGCAATATGGTGTCATTGGCTTCGGAACCGGAGCTGTTGAAAAACACATGCGGTAGGCGGCCACCTGTTAGGCTGGCAATCTTGTCCGCCAGCATGATCGCGGGCGCGTTCGCGGTTTTGAAGAAGCTGTTATAATATGGCAGCTCACGCATTTGTTCGCGCGCGACCTCGGCCAATTCGTCACGGCCATAGCCGACATTGACGCACCACAGGCCAGCCATGCCGTCCAATATGCGGTTGCCGTCGCCATCATGAATATAGCAGCCTTCGGCATGGGTTATGATCCGGCTGCCGCCCAGGTCCTCTATTTCCTGCCAATCGGCTTGCGCGGGCAGATGGTGGGCGATGTCCAAACGGCGTAGTTCGGCGATGTCGTAATTACGTGGCATATCTAAAATCCTCAGATATTTTGGAAGAACCAAGCCCCTCCTCTTCAGGGGAGGGGCAGCGAGACTTGGCAGCTTGCTGCCTAGTCGCAGCGGGGTGGGGATTTGAGGCGCAGTGTAAGGCCGATAAACCCCACCCCAACCCCGTGGAGCCTCTCGGACCAGTCCGGGGGACTGGTCCCTCCACGCCTAAAGAGGAGGGGCTTATATGCCCTCAGGGCGAAAAGCCTATCCGCGCTTGATAGCGATTATATCGGGTCACTGTTTTGTTCACAGTTCGCCTCTTAACGCCTTTCCCAAAAGGTGGAAATAGGTTTGCGAATCCGGATCATTTTCTGTGCCCCATTCGGGGTGCCATTGCACCGCGAGCAAAGGCGCGCCGTTGGGCCGTGCGCTATAGGCCTCCACCAAGCCATCCGGCGCGCGGGCTTCGACTTGTAGACCATCTGCCAAGCGACCAATCCCTTGATAATGAACCGAGTTTACGTTCAATGCGCTTTTGGCATAAGCGCCCGCCAGTATGCCGCCATCGGTAAGATCGACCGCATGGCGATGGTCAAACATCGCGTCAAAGGCGACATCATCCGGCGCATGGTGGCGAAGCAGGGCATCATTAACACTGGTGTCGCGGCGTAAGCTTCCGCCCAAGGCGACGTTGATTTCCTGAAAACCACGGCAAATGCCAAATACCGGCTTTTGCGCATCGATCATCCGGTCCACCATCGACAGCGCGATCTCGTCGCGACCTTCGTCAAACGGGCCGTCGCCGCCATCTTCGTCATAAAGCCGCGTTGCGACGTTCGATGGGCTACCCGTCAGCAATATGCCGTCTATGCGCGGCGCGACGTCTGCGGCGGTCATCAGGTCGGGCAGGGAAGGGATGATCAACGCCGCAACATCGGCATAGGTCATGGCCGCGCAAATATAGCGGTTCATGACGGCTTGGGCGACTTCGCTACCGACCATGCGATTGCAGGCGATGACGCCCAGGACGGGACGTGCGGTCATAAAAGGCTACCGACCAATGCGCTCATCCAGCCGCTCCGATCAGCTCCCGGCCAATCAGCATCCGCCGAATTTCATTTGTGCCCGCACCAATGTCGAGCAATTTTGCATCGCGCCAATAGCGCTCGACTGGCCAATCCTTGGTATAGCCAGCGCCGCCGAGGGCCTGAATCGCTTCGCCAGCGACCTTCACCGCGCTTTCACTGGCAAGCAGGATTGCGCCCGCCGCATCAAAGCGCGTGGTCTGCCCCGCGTCACATGCGCGCGCGACATTGTAGACATAGCTGCGGGCAGAATTGAGCGCCACATACATGTCGGCGACCTTCGCCTGCATAAGCTGGAAACTGCCAATGGGCTTACCGAATTGCTTGCGTTCGCGCACATAAGGCAGGACCACATCCAAGCAGGCCTGCATCACGCCAAGCTGAAGTCCGGCGAGCACAACGCGTTCGTAATCTAGGCCGGACATCAATACGCCAACCCCGCCATGCATCGGGCCCATCATCTGTTCGTCGGATACGAAGCAATCGTTGAATACCAGTTCCGCCGTTGGCGAACCGCGCATCCCGACCTTATCGATTTTCTGGCCAATGGAAAAACCCTCCATGCCTTTTTCAATCAGAAACGCGGTGATACCACGCGACGCCGCTTCTGGCGCTGTCTTGGCATAGACAACCAAAGTGTCGGCATAAGGCGCGTTGGTGATCCAAAATTTGGTGCCGTTCAGGATATAACCGCCTTGAACCGCTTCAGCCTTGAGCTTCATCGACACAACATCGGAGCCAGCGCCCGCTTCGGACATGGCAAGGCTGCCGACATGTTCACCGGAAATAAGCTTAGGCAGATATTTCGCCTTTTGCTCAGGCGTGGCCCAGCGTGCGATCTGATTGACGCACAGGTTGGAATGCGCGCCGTAGGACAAGCCAATAGAGGCAGAGGCACGGCTGACTTCTTCGACCGCGACAACATGCTCCAAATAGCCAAGACCAAGGCCGCCATCGGTCGGATCGACGGTAATTCCATGCAAGCCGAGTTCGCCCATGGCTGGCCAAAGCTCATCCCGCGGGAACCAGTCATCCGCGTCGATTTTGGTCGCGAGCGGCGCGATTTTGTAGGTAGCAAAACGCTTCGTCGTTTCGCGGATCATGTCGGCATTATCGCCAAGGGCAAAGTCTAATGTCATGCTTGTCATGGCCTTGCTTTGCCAGTTAATTGCATATGCTGCAAGCATAGGACTAGCCAGTGGGCGACCTTTTGCCTACCGCTCAATAGATGTTTGTTAAGCGAGCGAATCTGCACTGATGCATTATGATATTCTTATTGTCGGTGGCGGCCACGGCGGCGCGCAGGCCGCGATTGCGTTACGGCAGGCCAAATATGACGGTAGCATCGGCGTGGTGAACGCTGAGCCTGAATATCCCTATGAGCGCCCGCCTTTGTCGAAAGACTATTTCGCGGGCGATAAAGCGTTTGAACGCATCATGATCCGGCCGCCCGCTTTCTGGGCGGAGCGCGGCGTCGATATGCTATTGGGATTGCGCGTTGAGGTGGTTGATCCATCTGCCCATAAGGTGACACTGTCTGACGGGGCGGCCATTTCCTATGGCAACATGATTTGGGCGACTGGCGGCAGTCCGCGGCCATTGCCCGTTGAGGGCGGCAATCTGCCCGGGATGCACGTTGTGCGCACGCGGGCGGATGTGGACGGGATGCTGGACGGCCTCGATGATGTTGCGGAGGTCGCGATTGTGGGTGGCGGGTATATCGGACTTGAGGCGGCGGCTGTGCTCTGTAAAATGGGCAAGAAAGTCACTGTGCTGGAAGCGATGGCCCGCGTGTTGGCGCGGGTGGCTGGCGAGCCCCTATCGCGCTTTTACGAGGCCGAGCATCGCGCGCATGGTGTTGATGTGCGCCTGGGTGTTGAAATACGTGGCATACAGGGCGAAGATTTTGTCACCGGTGTGCGTTTGGCCGATGGCGAAGTGATCCCCGCCCAAATGGTCATTGTCGGCATTGGTATTATAGCTGCTGTCGCGCCATTGCTGAACGCGGGCGCGGCGGGCGGGGCCGGAGTTGATGTCGATGCCTATTGCCGGACGTCATTGCCTGACATCTATGCCATTGGCGACTGCGCGGCCCATGCCAATGATTTTGCAGGCGGCAATGTCATGCGCGTTGAATCTGTGCAGAACGCCAATGATATGGCGAATGCCGTGGCCAAAAGCCTGACTGGTGCGTTGACGCAATATCATGCGGTGCCATGGTTCTGGTCCAACCAATATGATTTGCGCCTGCAAACGGTAGGCATCAGCGCGGGTTATGATTCCACGGTGTTGCGCGGAGACCCTGCTACCCGCAGCTTCTCTTTGGTCTATCTGAAGGCCGGTAAAGTTATTGCGCTCGACTGCGTCAACGCGACCAAGGACTATGTCCAAGGCCGCTTGTTCGTGACCGAAGGACTGTCGCCCTCGGCTGAACAATTGGCCGATACCGACGTGCCATTGAAGGAACTCGCCGCAGCTTTGATGGCCAACTGATGTAAATTTGCCCCCAGTCCGTTCCGCCCTCACGGCCATTTTAGGCCCAACCAATACGGGTAAGACGCATCTTGCTGTCGAACGGATGTGCGCGCATTCCAGCGGGATGATCGGGTTTCCTTTACGCTTGCTGGCGCGGGAAATTTACGACCGCGTTGTCGCCATGAAGGGCGTGCAGAATGTTGCTTTAATCACGGGTGAAGAGCGGATCGAACCGCCGCAAGCCCGCTGGTATTGCTGCACCGTTGAAAGCATGCCCATTCAGAAGGAATTTGCCTTCGTCGCCATCGACGAAGCGCAATTGGGTGCCGACCCCGAGCGCGGGCATATTTTTACCGACCGGATATTGCATGCGCGCGGCCGGGAGGAAACGATGATCCTGGGCTCGGAAAGTCTCCGCCCGATTATCCGTTCGTTGCTGCCCGATGCTGAAATCATCTCCCGTCCGCGTTTTTCGACGTTGAGTTATGCTGGCGCGAAGAAGCTGTCGCGTTTGCCCAAACGGTCAGCGATCGTCGCTTTCTCTATAGAACAGGTCTATGCGGTCGCCGAAACATTGCGCCGAATGCGCGGTGGCGCGGCGGTCGTTATGGGGGCGTTGTCACCGCGTACCCGAAATGCCCAAGTCGCGATGTTCCAATCGGGCGAGGTGGACTATCTCGTTGCGACCGACGCCATTGGCATGGGGTTGAACCTTGATGTCGCGCATGTCGCATTCGTCAGCCTGTCCAAATTCGACGGTTCGCGCCGCCGCCGCCTGACCGTCGCCGAAATGGCGCAGATTGCTGGACGTGCTGGCAGGCACCAGCGCGATGGTAGTTTCGGGACATTGGCTGGCGAGGGCAGCGAATTCACGCCGGAAGAAGTGTTGGCGATTGAGGGGCACAGTTTTCCACGTCTGGATTGGTTGTATTGGCGCGAAGCCAATCCGCGTTTTAACGATATCGCGACGCTGATAGCGGATTTGGAGAAGAAGCCACATCGTCCGGGGCTATTGCCTGCGCCGAAGGTCATCGACCTGTTGGTGCTGAAACGCTTGGCGGAAATGCCCGATGTGAAAGCGCTCATCCGCCATCAGGTGGACGTTGCCCGTCTTTGGGAGGTCGCGTGCTTGCCTGACTTCCGGCAAATGGGCGAGGAGCATCACAGCCGATTCGTTGCGTCTTTATGGCAATATCTGGGACAAAATGACCGTGTCATTCCACAAGGCGTCTATGCCAGTGAACTCGCGCGGCTCGACAATATCCAGGGCGATGTCGATACGCTTTCGGCGCGAATCGCGGCGGTGCGGACATGGACTTATATCGCCCATCGGAGCGATTGGTTGACCAATCCGCCCGCCATGGCGGAACGCGCACGCGCGTTGGAGGAAAAACTGTCCGACGCGTTGCACGATGCATTGCGCCAGCGATTTGTCGATAAACGCACATCCATGCTGCTGCGGAAAAGCGCGAAAGACGTCGGTTTATTGCCTGTGGACATTCAAGCCGACAACCGTGTTCTGGTCGATGGGGAGGACATTGGAACTTTACAGGGTTTCGCCTTTCGGGTTGACCCGGCGGCCAAAGCAAGTGACCGTAAGCTGTTATTGGCCGCCGCCGAACGACATTTGGCAGCATATTTGAGACAAAAGGCAAAGGACGTAAGCATGGCAGAGGATAGCGAATTCTCGCTCGCAGCCGATGGAGAAGGCAAGCCCGCAATTTTCTGGCAGGGCGAAATATTGGGCGCGCTGACCAAGGGGCGGACACTGCTTCAACCTGCATTTACGCCGGTGAAGGCGGTTGCTGGCCTTGAAGGCGACGCGTTGCGCGAGATTACCACCCGGGCCGAAGGCTGGATTGCAGCGCAATTGGCGAAGGCCATGGGCGG
>Ga0208327_1000076_pt1 | contig 26686 bp, 26 predicted proteins | sample LakMenEpi26Jun08_FD_150733 | JGI IMG/M metagenome (GOLD analysis project Ga0208327, IMG submission 150733) | Freshwater microbial communities from Lake Mendota, WI - 26JUN2008 deep hole epilimnion (SPAdes) | ecosystem: Environmental > Aquatic > Freshwater > Lake > Epilimnion/Euphotic zone ...
TAGCTCCTAGCTCCTAGCTCCTAGCTCCTAGCTCCTAGCTCCTAGCTCCTAGCTCCTAGCTCCTAGCTCCTAGCTCCTAGCTCCTAGCTCCTAGCTCCCAAGTTTTTCAGTTCTTGGTCTTGAGTTCGACCACATCATGCGGGGCGGCCTCGCGCTGGCCCGCGGGACTGACACGGATGTAGCGCGCTTTTTCGCGGAGTTGCTCGAGATTTCCCGCGCCGAGATAGCCCATGCCGCTCTGGATCCCGCCGATGAGGCTGGCCAGGACGCGGTCCACGGGGCCGCATGCCTCTTTGAGCGCCTCGACGCCCTCGGCGGCCACCTTGCGTGTGGTGTCAGCCTTGTCGTGACCGTAGCGGGCGGCACTGCCGGCCTTCATCGCCGAGAGACTGCCCATGCCGCGGTACTGCTTGTAAAGCTTGCCACCGATCTCGACGACATCGCCGGGTGACTCGGTGCAACCCGCGAACATGCCGCCGCAGATCACGCCCTGTGCTAGGGTCAGGGCCTTCACGATGTCGCCCGACTTGGTGATCCCCCCGTCGGCAAGGATCGAGATTTTCTTCTCCGCAGCGGCCTTGGAGCAGACGTACAGGGCGGTCATCTGCGGGATCCCGACTCCGGCAACGACGCGCGTGGTGCAGATCGAACCGGGCCCCTGACCGACCTTCACGATGTTCGCTCCGCAGTCGGCAAGATACTCCACCCCGGCGGCGCTGGTGACGTTGCCGGCGATGATGGGCAGCTTCGGGAAAGCGTCGCGCACCACCCTGACCGTGTCCCCGACCCCCTTGCTGTGGCCGTGGGCGGTGGAGACGGCGACGACATCGATGCCGCGTTCGACGAGAGCCGCGACATGGTTGAGGATCCGCTCCCTGTCGAGTTCGCCGAATGCATTGCGGGTGGCAGAGACCGCCGCGCCGCAGACCAGACGGAACTGAGAGTCGCGCGCGGGTTTGAACTGGGCCTTGCGCTCCTGAGTGATCCTCTCCACGTCGCTCATAGTGATGAGGCCGTGCAACCGGTCCTCCTCGTCGACGACCAGAAGCTTGTGGATGCCGAGATGCTCGGTGAAGAACTTGTCGGCGATGGCGATGGGATCTGTGCCAAGCTCCATCCTGGTCACGGTGTGAACCTGGCTCCGCGGAGTCAGCGCCTCGGAGACTTTCTTGGAAGCGTAGCGCGGCTTGACCACGTGACCGGAGAGGAGGCCGACGAGCGCACCCTTCTCATCCACGACGGGGAAGGTGCTGAACCCGAAGTTCTTCTCCTCGATGAGCTTCAGGACGTCGCCGATGAACTGGTCGGGCGATACCTTGATGGGATCCTGGATGAGCCCCTGGACATGGTATTTCACGCGGCTCACCTCCCCGAGTTGGTCGCGCTCGGGCATGTTGTAATGGATGAGCCCGAGGCCGCCGTTGAGCGCTAAGGCGATCGCAAGGCGCGATTCCGTGACCGTGTCCATGTCCGCGGAGACAATGGGAATATTGAGCTGAAGTCCGTCGCTCAGACGGGAATCAAGCTTGGTCTGGCTGGGCAGAATATCCGAATAAAGCGTCGCCAGCGTGACGTCGTCGAAGGTCAGCCCGATGTCCGAGTTGGCCGTGAAAAAGGAATCGGCTCCCCGGTAGAACGTCTCGTCGAAATTGGAATGATTCGTTGCTGCCATGAAGGAAATTGCCCGTCATGCGGCGGCTTTGGCAAGAATTTTCCCCGTCACGGGGGACAAGGCACCGCAAGTCGCCGACTACACCGCCTGGACGGAGTCAGGGGTGTCAGGATGGTCGATGTCGATGTAGGCAAGGTAGACGATCAGTTGCCCGGACGGGATCCCCATGAAGTTCACGAGGAATCCGACATTCCTGACAAGGAACGAGAAGAGGTTCCTCTGCCATGCCGGCATCGCTCCGCCGTCCGTGGCGGGGAACTCCTTGGGGAAGATGTAGAAGGTGTCCTCCGGGTTGAAGGTGAAGGCGCCGCCGCTTGCCTCCGCGGCCGCACGCAGGCTTCCGGGCGCATCCGCCTCGACCATATACCCGTGGGGAACGGTAATCTCCCAGAGCCCTCCGTCGTGCTTTTTGACCACGGGGTTGCCGATGACCTCGTAAGGATCGGACCAGTTCGAGGGCAGCATCAGGATCACGTTGTTTTCCGCGACGGATTTGGTCCTCCTGTGGAACTCGAGGATGGAGGCCACGGAATGCTCCGGGGTCCGCTCGCGCGTGAGATAGACCCTTGACCCGGCCACACGCGGCAGGATGGATGTGGCCAGTTGCACGCCCAGTTCCCCGGGTGAGATGAGGCCCTCCTTCATCGCCTCATTGATGAGTTTCCTTCCCCGGTACCATGAGAACATCAGAGACATGATCCCGACCGCCAGGAAGAAGGGGAGGAATCCCCCGTCAAAGAATTTGGTCAGGCAGGACGAAAACAAGGTGAGATCCAGCAGCAGCAGGCCGCAGAGAATCAGCAAAGTCCTCGATGCGGGAACCTCCGCCCGGGAGAGCATCACCATTCCCCAGAGGACGGAGGTGACCACCATGGCTCCCGTCACGGCAACACCGTAGGCGTTCGCCAGCGAGGCTCCCGTACGGAAGACCGCGATCAGCATGATGCAGCAGATCCCCAGCAGAAAATTGACCGCGGGGATGTAGATCTGCTCCCTCACCCCCGGATTGGTGTGCCTGCTGACGAACGGGGGAAGAATGTCGAGGGACTTACCCTGACGCACCAGCGTGAAGACGGCGCTGATCAGGGCCTGCGAGGCAATGATCGTGGCCGCGGTGGCCAGCAGCACAAGCGGCCCCCTCATCGGCATCGGGCAGAGCAGGAAGAAAAGCCCCGTGTCCGATGCGGCGGAGGCGTTGAGATCGAGGTACGCCGCCTGCCCAAGGTAGTTGAGAAGCAACGCAGGAAGGGCGACTCCATACCATGCGGTGAGGATGGGCCCCTTGCCGAAATTGGCCAGATCGGCATAGAGGGCCTCTGCTCCGGTGACGGCGAGGGCCACGGCACCCATGATAGCGAAACCATGCCATCCGGATTGGAAAAGCAGTGCGAGTCCGAAGAGGGGATCAAGGGCCCGGAGCACCGAGGGGTGGCGCACGATCTGAACCAACCCCATGAGGGCGATGCTCAGGAACCACACCAGCATCACCGGACCGAAGATCGACCCAAGCCTTCCCGTCCCGAAACGCTGGATCCCGAAAAGCACGATCAGGATGGCAATGGCCGCACCGGGGGCATAGCCGTAGAGGGAGGGATGGATCGTCACGATTCCCTCGACGGCGCTGAGAACGGAAATGGCGGGTGTGAGGGTGCCGTCACTGAGCAAAAGCGCCGCGCCGAATGCCACGATCACAATGACCCCGAAGGGTATCGGCCTTGGGGCGCGGGCCGTCTTCAGGAGCGCGAAGAGGGCGAAGACACCCCCCTGCCCCTTGTAATCCTCCTTCATCATGATGAAGGCGTACTTCACACTCACCACCAGGATGACCGTCCAAAGGATCAGCGAGGCGACCGCAACGGCGTGGGCGGCGCCGGTCAGAGCGACCGCGGTTTGGAAGGCGTAGAGGGGACTTGTCCCGATATCGCCGAAGACCACGCCGAGCGCCGCCAACCAAAGGAGCGATGTCTTTTGGTTGGTTGCGGAACTCATCGTATGTCCCGGTTGGAACTGAAGATCGCCTTCCCTAGTGAAAGAGCCGGGGTCAGATCGCCTTGGCCACGGCGTCACCCATCGCGGCGGTGCCGACCTTCGTTGTTCCTTCGGACCAGATTTCGCCTGTTCGGAGGCCGGAGGCGATCACCTTGCGGACTGCGGTATCGATCGCATCGGCTGCGGTCACCTCGTTGAGGGAGTGACGCAGGAGCATCCCGGCGCTCAGGATCTGGGCGATGGGATTGGCGATTCCCTTGCCGGCGATGTCGGGAGCGGTGCCGCCACTCGGCTCGTACATGCCGAAGCGTCGCGACTCGCCCTTCGACTGGCCGAGGCTGGCGCTCGGGAGCATACCGAGCGATCCCGCGATCATGGCCATCTCGTCGCTCAGGATGTCGCCGAAGAGGTTCTCGGCCAGCACCACGTCGAACTGCTTGGGGTTCTTGATGAGCTGCATCGCGGCGTTGTCGACGTAGAGGTGTGAGAGGGTCACGTCGGGGTACTCCTTCGCGATTTCGCTCACCGTGCGGCGCCAGAGGATGCCGTTCTGAAGGACATTCGCCTTGTCGATCGAGGTTAGCTTCCTGCCACGGCCTCGTGCGGCCTCGAAGGCGACGCGGGCGATCCGCTCGATCTCACTCTTCTTGTAGACCATCGTGTCGACGGCGATCGGATCAGCCTCGTTCTCACCGGAATCTTTCAGGAACTTCGGCTCGCCGAAATAGAGTCCACCGGTGAGTTCGCGCACGCAGAGGACATCGACCCCTCCGGCGACCGACTCGGGACGCAGGGGCGAGGCATGGGCCAACTCCGGCAGACAGATGCAGGGACGGAGATTAGCAAAGAGGCCGAAGTGCTTGCGGAGCGGGAGCAGTGCGGCGCGCTCGGGCTGCTCGTTAGGAGGGAGACTCTCCCACTTAGGGCCGCCGACGGAACCGAAGAGAATCGCATCGCTCTCCTCGCAAACCTTGAGGGTCTCTGCGGGAAGGGCCTTGCCGGTCGCATCGATCGCGGCGCCTCCCACGGGCATCGGAGTCTCCTCTAGGGTGAAGCCGAACTTCTTCTCGACGGCCCGGAGAACCTTGGCGGCCTCGGCCATGACTTCGGGTCCGATGCCGTCTCCGGCCAACACTGCGATGCGGTAGGTCTTGCTGACCTTGCGGATTTTTTCCAGTAGGTAGCTGGCCTTGTCGAGCGTCATTAGAAACTTATCCATCCGATGCCTTTTCATCGACTGGATTTGGAAATCAAGGAAGTCCCCCAACTCATCAAGCACTACGTTCTGCTTTGTCATGTGTGACTTGCTAACCTTGCGGATTTTTTCTAGCAGGTAGCTGGCCTTGTCGAACGTGATTAGAAACTTATCCATCCGATGCCTTTTCATCGACTTGATTTGGAAATCAAGGAAGTCCCCCAACTCATCAAGCACTACGTTCTGCTTTGTCATGTGTTTCGTTTTTAGTTTCTTAACTGCTTGTTTTTAAATGCTCTAACCAAAAATCAGTTGCCAGATTGGCTAATTCTTCACAACAAGATCCCGTGATGTCGATTGATGACCTCGACTCGTTGAATCAGATAATAGAGTGTGATGCAATGCTCTTTCAGGTTGCAAGCGCCGCCTCAACGAACTCACCTCCTACATTGGGCCCTTGCTGCTTGGCAAGTACTTCGGCCCCACTTGTAACATCGGAGGCATCGGGGGGTTAACTAAGTAGCGGCAGGGCCGCCTCAAGCGAGGCGACGTCGGAGACGCTGATTACCTCGCTTCCCTTGCGGATGCGGCCGACAAGGCCGGCAATGATGCCGCCGGGGCCGAGTTCGAGGAAGCGGGTGATGCCGAGATGGTCGATCATGTACTCGATGCTCGCGGTCCAGCAGACGGAGCCGGTGACCTGATCAGCCAGTGACTTGCGGATGGCGTCGGGGGATTCCGCCGGACGGGCATCGACATTCCCGACAACGGGCACACGCGGCATGACAATCGGGGTCTCCTCCAGCACGGTGCTCAGGCGCTGATAGGCGGGCTCCATGAGGCGGGAGTGGAACGCCCCGGCCACAGTGAGCTCGACCGCCTTGCGGGCGCCGTATTCCTTGGCCATCCCGACGGCGAGGGCGATCTTGGACTTCTCTCCCGAGATGACGATCTGGCCGGGGCTGTTGAAGTTGGCCACGTCGACATCGGCCGCGGCGGCGAGGTTACGCACCCCTTGCTCATCGGCACCGATGATGGCGGCCATGCCCCCCTCGGTCGCCTCGCACGCCTCCTGCATGAAGCGGGATCGCTTGTCGACCAGACGGAGACCCGTCTCGAAGTCGAAGGTGCCCGCGGCGGCGTGGGCGGTGAACTCCCCGAGCGAAAGCCCGGCGGCGGCGTCAAAGGAAAGGGAAGGCACCTTTTCCCTTAGAACGGCCAGAGCGGAGAGGCCGTGGACATAGAGGGCTGGCTGGCAGACCGAGGTCCTGGTCAGTTCCTCGACCGGACCCTCAAAGGCGGTCTGCGAGAGGGAGTAGCCAAGAATCGAGTCAGCCTTGGCAAACAGATCGGCGGCGACGGGATAGGCTGCTGCAAGGTCCTTGCCCATGCCGACTGCTTGGGCTCCCTGACCGGAGAAGAGGAGTGCTGTTTTCATGATGTTCTAAAAGTAAAAAGGGCTATAGAGAGCAACAGGTTCGAGGGTACTAATTTGGAGGAAAGATGAGGCAGGATTGCTTAGCCCGCTTATCCCATCAGCAAGAAGTCAAATGGGTGCTGATTCTCCTGGTATCTTGGCCCAACGCACTTCTGTGAAGATTTTTTTCTTTTGGGCGGGTGTGATGGCACGTCCCCCAATCTTAAGAATCCAAGCATCAAGCTCCCTGACAGAGGATGCCTTGCTGGGAAGAGAGCTCTTTTCTACCGTCTTACGTGAGGTAGTCATGGATGATTTTGGAGTAATTTTTACGGAAGTTTTCGATCGCATGGGCGTAAATCTCTCTGGCTGAAAGTTTGTCCATCCACACCTTTTTGACAAGACCCTTCCTGTGATGAAGCACATCCTGATGAGGAACCCCATGGGCCGTGTCATACCTGCCTGCATCAGTCCAAGCACCCTCATGCAAAACCATGAGAATAACAGCAAATGATATCAATGCTCCCCTCTCTGTGGTCCGGGACACCAGAATTCGCGTGGTGTCGTTCAGCCAGATCTCAAAATCCTTTTCGGGCATACCGTGCCGGCTAAAAGTAAAAAGGGATTCCGGCTTTGGCGAAAGCCTCTTTCTGGTCCTTCAGGTAGGTGTTCCCGAGACGATCGAATCCGCCGGAGGCGCGGAATGATTTCAGGAAGGCGTTCACCTGAGTCAGGCCCACCGTATCATCGGGACGGAGGGCGACAGCCCATGATTCGGCCTGCACCGGCCTGAGGAGTGCAACCGTTTCGACCGGATGCTCCTGATGATGCTTCCAGACGCTCATCTGGTCATAGAGGAATCCGTCGGCCTTTCCCTGAACGACCTCGAGGACGGCGGATGACTCCTTATCGAGCACCAGGACCTTCGCCTGCTTGAGATGCTCCTTGGCCCAGACTTGGGCGGTGGTTCCCTGACGGACCGCCACGGTTCTGCCGGGGCGGTCGAGATCCGCGGCGGCGGTGAGACCGGAGTTTTTCCCGGCAAGAAGCGCCAATCCGATTGTCAAGTAGGGATCGGAGAAGGCAATGGCCTTCCGCCGCTCGGGCGTGTCGGTCATCGAGGAGATCACCACGTCGATCTTGCCGGTGAGGAGCGATGGAATCAGCCCGGTGAAGGGGATGTTCTCGATGCGAAGGGGGCGCCCCAGTTCCGCGGCGAGGGACCGGGCCAGATCGACGCTGACACCGGAGGGCTTCCCCTTGGCATCAATCATCTCGAAGGGCGGGTAAGAGAGATCCATCCCAACCACCAGAGGACAATGAGCGTCCGGTGTGGAGGAGACCTGCCTACCGCAACCGCTGACAAGGATCAGGAAAGCCAATGCCAGCAGGAGGATCGGCTGGTTCCCTCCTTTCTGCATTTTACCTTCAGTCTTCAGTCTTCAGCCTCGCTTTAGACCTGCGGTGCATGCCATCCGCCCGAGGGGAGGAGGACATCGTTGACCGCGTCGGGTCCCCAGGTGCCGGGCTTGTAGGGATGGACGGGGACGGAATTGCCGATGATTTTTTCGACGATCCGCCACCCCTCCTCGACCACATCCTGACGGGCGAAGAGGGCCTGATCCCCCTGGATGGCATCTCCGATGAGGCGTTCGTAAGGGGTCATCTCGTCGGGTTGCTGGTCGACAACCTTCAACTCCATCGGCTCTCCAACCATCCGCTCGCCGTCGATCTTGACCTGCATGCAGATGCCGATCTCGATGCGGGGAGAGAAGAGGAAGCGGACGTAATTGTGCATCGGGGCCTGCTCGTCCGGAAAGACGACCTGAGGCGGGCGGTGGAACTGGACGCGCACCTCGGTCGCCGAGACGGGCAGATTCTTCCCGGCGCGGATGTAGATGGGCACTCCCTGCCAACGCCAGTTGTCGATGAAGACGCGGACGGCCGCGAAGGTCTCTGTCTGGCTGTTGGGGGCCACGCCGGGCTCCTGCAGGTAGCCCTCGAACTGGCCCCGGACGATGTCGTTGGTCGAGATCGTGCGGATCGACTTGAAGAGCTTGACCTGCTCGTCGCGCACGCGCTCCTTGTCGGGCCAGTAGGGGGGCTCCATGCAGAGGAAGCCGACCACCTGCATGAGGTGGTTCTCGATCACGTCACGGAGGCAACCGGTGGCGTCATAGAACGCACCGCGTCCCTGCACGCCGAAGGACTCGGCCATGGTGATCTGGATGTTGCTGATGTAGTTGCGGTTCCAGACCGGCTCGAGGAAGGCGTTCGCGAAGCGGGTGTAGAGGACATTCTGCGTCGCCTCCTTGCCGAGGTAATGATCGATGCGGAAGACCTGATGCTCCTCAAGGACCTCGTGGAGGGTGCGGTTGAGGGCCTTGGCGGAGGCGGCGTCATGGCCGAAAGGCTTCTCGACGACGACACGGGCGTCGTCGTTGAGGCATCCGGCGGCCTTGAGCCCCTTGGTCACCGTTCCGAAGAGGACGGGCGGGATGGCGAGGTAGAAGAGCGGACGCTTGGCGTCGCCAAGGGCCTTCTTGAGGTTCTGGAAGGTCGCCGGATCCGCGTAGTCGCCATCGACGTACTGGAACTGGTCGGCGAATTTCTTGAAGACCGCCTCGTCGACCCCGCGACCGAAGGTGGTGATCCCCTCCCGGGCGCGGTCGATGACCTGCTCCCGCGTCATGCCGCTCTTGGCGACCCCGATCACCGGCCCCTCAAGCACGCCCCGGCGGTAGAGCGCCTGGATCGTGTCGAAGAGTTTCTTGTGGGCCAGGTCTCCGGTGGCTCCGAAGAGCACCAGGGCGTCGCTTTTTTCAGCAGGCATGAGGTCGGGATGGCTGGGGTATTTCGGAGATTACTTGGAACCGGCGGGTTTCTCGAGGTGACCGCCGAACTCGAAGCGCATCGCCGAACAGATCTTGTCGGCATACTCTGCCAGATTGCGGCTCGAGAAGCGCTCATAGAGGGCGGAGCTGAGGACGGGGGCGGGAACGCCCTCCTCGATCGCGGCAAGGATCGTCCAGCGGCCCTCGCCGGAGTCGCTGACGCGGCCGCCGAAGGTCTTGAGCTCGGGATCGCGGGCCAGCGCGTCGGCGGTGAGGTCGAGCAGCCAGCTGGCCACCACGCTGCCGCGGCGCCAGACCTCGGTGATCTCGGGGAGATCGAGGTCGTACTGGTAGTTCTCGGGATCACGGAGCGGAGTGGTCTCGGCGTCGATCTCACGCTTCACCTTGCCGGCGTTGGCGTTCTTGAGGATGTTCAGGCCCTCGGCGTAGGCGGCCATCATGCCGTACTCGATGCCGTTGTGGACCATCTTGACGAAGTGTCCGGCGCCGTTGGGACCACAGTGGAGGTAGCCCTCCTCGGCCGTTCCCTTGCGGGTGCGACCCGGAGTCACCGGAGCATCTCCCTTGCCGGGGGCAAGGGCCTTGAGGATCGGGTCGAGGTAGCCGACCGCTTCCTTCGATCCGCCGATCATCTCGCAATAACCGCGCTCGAGACCCCAGACTCCTCCGGAAGTGCCGACATCGACGTATTCGATGCCCTTGGCGGAGAGTTCCCCTGCGCGGCGGATGTCATCCTTGTAGTAGGAGTTGCCGCCGTCGATGAGGATGTCCCCCTTGCCGAGCAGGGGAGCAAAGGTGGCGATCGTGTCGTCCACATAGGCTGCGGGAATCATCATCCAGACCGCCTTGGGTCCGGTGAGCTTGGAGACCAGGTCCTTCTGATCGGCGGCCGCGATGGCCCCCTTGGCGGCGAGATCCTTGACCGCATCCTGACTGCGATCCCAGACAACGACTTCGTGACCTGCCTTGATGAGGCGGAGAACCATGTTGGCTCCCATTCGACCGAGACCGACCATTCCGATGCGCATAATGTGTGTTCCTGGTTGTTCCTTCGTGAGGAGGGGTGTTTGTGAACCCTTCAAATCACAGAGGATGGCCATTCCGTCAAGCATCGGCTCACAAGAAACGCGATCCATTCGTCACTCGCCGCGGAGGAAACGGGTCTTTACCCTTCCGGCATGAACACGCGCACCGGGATCATCGCCGCCATGGAATCGGAAATCCGCGACCTCTCCTCGTCGCTCGAGCATGAGGGTGCTGAAACGGTAGCCGGCAGGGAAATCCGTTACGGCCGTCTGGAGGGAGAGTCCGTGGCCCTGATTCTCTGTGGTTGCGGCAAGGTGAACGCGACCCTCTCGGCCACCCTCCTCGCAGCGCATGCGAAAGTCTCAAGGATCTTGGTCACGGGAGTCTCGGGAGGCTTGGCGGAGGATCTTAAGGTGGGTGACGTCGTGATCGGGGACTCCTTCGCGCAGCATGACATGGATGCCCGGCCCCTCTTTCCCCTGCACGAGGTTCCCTTCGAGGGATTCTCAACCATCGAGGCTGATTCTGAACTGCGACGCCTGCTCATGGAGGCTTCCCGGAGCATGCTCTCCTCCACGAGGCCTCCGGGACTCGAGGAAGCACGGGTCCGCGAGGGACTCGTGGTGAGCGGCGATCAGTTCCTCTCCAGCAGCGAGGCGAGAAACAAGGTTCTCGGGGCCCTTCCGAATGCCTCCTGTGTCGACATGGAGTCGGCCGCCATCGCCCAGGTCTGCCGGGCGGCCGGACTACCGCTGGGAGTCCTGCGCGTCATCTCCGACTCGGCGGATGGGAGCGCCCACATCGATTTCGCCAAATTCGTGGAACAGTCCGCCTCCCGGGCCTGCGCCGAGACGGTGAAGCACGCATTGCGCGCCTTGGCGCGCTGAAGGCCTGCTAAAGCAGGCCAAGGCTATTAGCCGTTTAGACAACCAAGCACGTGGGAACGAGCGCGGAAGATCCCGCAACTGCGGGACCCCGAAGCAAGGGGTGGCACCGGACGCCGGGAAGCGAATGCCATCAATAGACTGTTAGGAAATCAGGAAACCAAAGGGCGAAAAGTTGTTAACTTGGTTCTTTTGCTGGGAACGTGCTAGCTCAGGGGCGCGGAGCAGGCTTGACGGTGTAGTGCCCATCTGGAGCAGCGGGTTAGGCCTGCGTCTGCTAATAGACCACAAACCGACCCCCCGGTGGATCAATTCTTTCCAATAAACCGTTTGTCTTTCTGGAGAAGAAGCCGAGACGCACTTGACTCATAGAAATACACTTTTCAGATTCGAAATTCAGGAATGCTTCCTCGTGAAATTCAGTTGGATTTTCATGGACAGAGCCTTGCCAAGCTATGTTGAACCCTTGCTTATTGTTCCAATAATAGATAGCGGCCAAAGAGGTTGACAGGAAATCATGTTTTCCAAGAGAGGTGTGCTCGACTAATAGAGCATTTCTTAGGAAGGAAAACCCTTTCCCATTTTCATATTCGAAAAACGCTTCGGTACTAAAGCGATTATTTCGATTCTGGTTCCGTAACGAACCATGTTTCCAAAAATCTGCGGTGTCCGAAATGATTCTATGTTGAAAGCACTCTTTATATACTTCTGAGTCTTTTAATCCGATAGTATCGACTTGATGGCGAATTGCTACGGCAAGCGATCCAGCCAGCCGTGTTACATCGGATAAGTCTGGTTGTAGCGCTAACCGCTTGGCCAGTAGAGCGTTCAACTCATCCCATGGCTTAACGACGTCATTTACAAAGCGGAGAACTGACATCATGGTATAACGTTCGAGTTAAGCCGCCCGCGGTGGAGTTGCCTTCAAGCTCTTGCGAAATTGTTGCGATTGCGCGATTGATCACATTTAGGAGCGGGTCATGAAAGCTTGCTGTCTCCTTTAGGAGCTTCTGCCCAGCATTCTGGCCGTCCGGGAACTTTACGTTCACGCCGTAGACAACCTTCATGATGTGTCGCTCTCTCTCGGACACCAGGGCAATCATGCGATAGGCGTCTGATATTGCGCCTAGGAGCTTCGGTTCAGAGATATGGACAAGGTTCCCACCTTCTCGCATTGCGTTCCATATCGACATCTTCATTGGTTCAATCGGAATTGAGTCCGCCATCCCTAGTCTTACCTTTGCACTCAATCGCGCATCCAATAGCTCTTGCATTAGTAGTGTGAGTGTGGCCTTTCGGATGCGTTCAACTTCTACCTTTCTGTTGGTCTCTTCGGCAGCGTTTCGAACCCTCTCAAGATGCAGTGCCACCGGCACACCAGTAACAATTCCGAGCAACGTTGCCAGCCAATTGCCGACAGCCCCATCCCAGTACTGGATCTCGCGCCCACGGTAAAGGGAGTACGCTATGGCGGCAGTGGCCAAGCCGATGGGTATAGCCCAGCGCAGAACCGTGGACAAGGAGGGCTTCATTGTGATGCCTAACGTTTGAATTCACCGGACGCTGAAGGCGTTCCGGTGGAATGAAGTGTTAGGTTTCATGCCTTCCGAATCACGCAAGTATTTGCGAACTGCTTACCAAGCTCAGTAACACGCAAGTATTTGTGTTCGATAACGTGATGAACCATTGCATTCTTGCCGATCGCCTCGATCAACGCCTTAATGGATAGATCGTTGTCAAGCGCATCGTAAGCACCTTTGGTGGTGTATTTAGACATTGCCGGAATCTCGGCCAAGCCAAGGCGACACAAGTTATCGATGTAGGTCGGTGTCATGTGCTCAAATTCACAACCAGCCTCTCGCCCCAAGTGGGAGAACGATGTGAGTATTGTTTTGCCACCATTATTGCCTTCTGAATTGGGATTGAACTCCCAACGTAGATTGATTAGTGGAAGCATGCGTTCACCGACGAATAGTGCTACCAATTTCGCCTCGTCAGGAGTCAGCTGCTTGATGATCTCAACAAACGCTGGATGGGCTCCATGTGCGGTTGAACTATCCATTGATGCTGCTAGTAGGTTTGCGTACAAGTCGCTTAGTAAAAATTCGTGGCCCGTATAACGCAAGGCCTCTAATGCTGGACCTGCAACGTTTGGCTTAGGTGTGACGATATTCTCGGGTGGAACGTTTTTAAGTCGTTCGGCGACTTTGGTAGATACGAACTCCTTAATCTGGTCGTACCCCCAAACAAGTACACTAACAGGAGCAAGAACCACATGAACAGTTTGAGCGACTGTTTGCAATGCCTTCCCGACCTCTTGAGCCGCAGGCTGAACGACATCTTGATAGACCGGGACGGCTTTGGCTACGCCTGTTACGGCATCAACCACATCTCTAATTTTGTTTTCGTCGCTCATAGTGATGATCTATTTTGAAACCTAACGACCAGGATCAGGCGACGGCGAGCGGAAGACGTTGCTGAAACGACAGATAGCCTTCGAGCCGATGCGTACATTAGTTTTGTTCGTCCCTGGTTTGGCCGTCAAGCTTGTCTGTTCTGGCGTCCATCATTTCAGCTTTGACTCTGCGGCTGGTTTCGGGTCTAGGTCGTTCCGAATCTCCTTCAGGTTTTGATAGTTGGTGATCAACCAGACACCAACAGCTACTAGAACTGTGACTGCGGCACCAAGCCAATTACAATATCGTCGATACCAAGGAGGACCCGGAGATGCTGGAAACAAAGTATGAGACTCGGTGCAGCCGGACTCATGCTTTCGATGGAAGACTTTGATCTCTGGTTCCTTGTCACTCATGGCGGTGGACTTTGTTTCTTGGGCGAACGTCGGAGATCAGCGAAGGTGAGAAGTTGATGAGACATTAGTTTTGAATCGACGAGCCTTTCGCTGCATCGACTTGCTAGAAAACCACCCCAACCTGCGCGCCCAGCACAAGGGCATTGGGGATGGTGCCGGTGCCGCCGGGATTCACGACCCACTGCACGTCGGGCTGGATGTAGGCGAACTTGGTCATGTTGATGCGGTAGCCCCACTCGTAGACGAGCTCGTAGGTGGCGTAGCCGCCGAGGGTGACCTGATTGGCCTGGGCATAGTTGGAGCTGAAGTTGCCGTAGGCCACGCCGAATATGGAGACATCCTGCGGGCGGAAGGGAAGCAGACCCGTGTAGACGAGACCGCCGTTGTACTGGAAGGGGACTTTGGCGGTGTTCTGCTGAGGGCAGAGGACAAAGGCACTCCATGCGGTAAGGCCCGTGTCCTTGAAGGGGTCCATCCGGTAGAGCATCTGGTCGAAGTGCCAGTAGAGGCCGTAGCCGCCGTTCTGCCGCTGCGCGGTGCCCCACTGCGGATAGCTGTAGGTGGAGTAGTAGCCGCCCATCCAGTAGTGTCCGGGAAGGCCGTGCGGGATGGCATCTCTGGCAGGCGTGTTAAGATTCTTACCATCAACAGTCGACTTGCCATCGGGTGACTTGGCCGGAGCGGAAGCAGCGGGCTTGAAGAACTCATGAGTCCAGCCGTACTGGCCGATCAGCATGAGTCCATCCCCGGGATTGAAGTTCCAGTTGAGGCCGTGCATCGAGGGACGCGAAACCTGAGGGGAGACCTGATAGACGCCGAGCATTGCCTCGGTCTCATGGGTGACCAATGCGCGCACCCTGGCCCCCCAGACGCCCCACGGATAGGTGGAGAACATCCCGTTGACCGGCAGCGACTGGGGATTCCCGTCGATGCCGTTGTTCATGTAGAGCCAGTAGAGCGGCGAGGAAGCGAACTCGTCGCCCGCGCTCATGCGCCCCAACTTGAAGCTGAAGCGGTCGTCGCAGAAGCGCTGGTTGTAGGCCAGGGAATAGAAGATCGCGGTGGAGCCCCCGTACACCTGCTGGACGGTGAACTGGTTGCCGATGTTCTGGGCGGAGAGGTTGCTTCCGTCGCGGTTAAGCATGATGACGCTGAGGGTGCCTCCCTTGTAGCCGAAGAGCGGTTGGGACTGAAACTCGAGGTCGAGTGTGAAGTTATCGCAGTAGGTCATCCCTTGGCTCTTGCCCCCGGTCACATTGCCCGCGATGTCGCTGGTGTAGTTGAAGGAAATATCGAGTCCCTTCCTCGCCAGGGTGTCACGGAGGCCGAACCAGTTCTGCAGCGCGTAATCAGACTGAAACCAGTCGCGGGTATTGACCCGGTTGCTGCGGTAGGGATCCCAGAAGCGCTGAGTCCCCCAGTCGAGTTCCGGAATCTGGTAGGGAATGTCGAAACGAAGATCCGCATCCGTGGACATGAAGGGCATTCGGGGAATGTGGAGATGCACCGACATTTTTCTGCGGGCCGGTGTTGCTGGAGTTGCCGGGGAGGCTGAAGGTTCCGCAGCGACCGAATCGGGAGCAGCGGTCGAGACGACGGTCGCCAGAAGGATGGGGAGGATCATGGTTCTGAGGGAGGGTTGGGGAGTGGAGTGGAAAAAGGAAAGCTGCTGAGGCCAACCAAGGGCAACCTGTTTTTTTTAGCCACTCGGAAGTGACGTCTGGTGACCTACGCCCTCCTCTTCTCAGCCTTCAGCTTTCCACCCTCCAAAACCCACGCGACTCTCGATCTCCGCACCTATTCCCAATTGGAGTAGGGTTCGATCGCGCGGGCAGCATCCTCGGATCGAAGGAATCCAGCGCGTTCCTCCTGCGTGCCAAAAAGATAGAGCGCGTAGCCGCCGAATCCTCCGCCGCAGTATTTGCGGCCGAGGCATCCCGCAGCCTCGGGGAGTGGCGACATCCCTTCGCCGAGTTGGACGGCGTAGGAGGCGGCAATCCCCTTGCCAAGCGTGGTGACGTCACTCTTGAGAACACCCTCACGGGCAATGTGGCCCGCCTTGCCGATCGCCGCATAATCCCGTTTCTGATCCGCCATGGAGGGAGTGTCGTGCGATTTTCCGCTCCACCAGAGAGCCATCAGTCCGCGCAGCATGGCTCCGTCATTCTTGAACTCGAGCGAGGGTTTCTGACCGCTGCGCCAGACGCAGAGGCCGGTCTCGCGGATGACGGCCGGATCCTGCCAGCCGACCCCGAGATCGATCTCCTCCTCGACTCCCGTGTTCCCGTTCAGGAGAGCCCAGGCGCCGCTGCCGCCCAGTCCGGCATTGCGTTCGTAGCCCCAGTCCCGGAACGAGACCTTGGGCTGGATGGCGCAGTTGACAATGAAATCGCCGGGTCGTGCATGGCGCGGCACATCGAGCCACCCCCCCGCAAAATCGACCCGCAGAGGGGCATCCTTGGGTGCGCGGATCCACTTCACCAACTGGGACGTGGAGACTGGTTCATATTGGGGAGGGGTCTTGGGAAGGATAACATACTCCGCCCCGACCTCGGCGCAGAGGGACCGCTTGATAGCGCCGTACTGATCATCCTCCGTGACGGCAAGGACATCGGGCTTGAGCCGGCGGAAGTCCTCCAGAAAATCGAGTCCGTGATCGGAGCCTTTTCCCACCACGACCTGATCGATCATTTCCATGGCCTCAAGGATCCCCTTCTTGTGTTCATCGGGCAGGGAGGAACGTCGCTGCTTGTGCGCCCAGAGAACCTCTGCCGAGGCAAAGGAGACTGTCAGGAAGTCGCCGAGTGCCTTCGCTTCGCGAAAAAACTGCACATGGCCCGCATGGATGATGTCGTAGCAACCGGATACAAAGATGTGTCGCATACCCTCAACCATGTGTCTGCGGCTAGGTTAACTGCAAGCCAAGGGATGGAAAAATTGTTGGAATCAGCGGGTGGCCCCATGAGGGGAAGAGGAAAGGATGAGGTCTGAAGGGCGCAGGTCACCAAGAAGTCGCTTCCCTCTCTTTAAAGAACCGCTGATTGGATCGCGAGATGCTTGCGGATCAGATGGTTCAGGCCCTAGATTCAAGGTTCACCATGGCAGCGGAATCCTCCATCGGCATTTCAGCCCTCAAGCGCAACCGCACCGTCGTTGCGGCCTTTTGGGTTCTCGGCGCGATCGCCGTGGTCGAGGTCGTGCTCGCCGCGATTGCCCTTGCCCCGCGCATCGCCACCGGCATGCGCCCGGTCAACCAAACCTCAACCGCGGCTTCACCGGCAACCGCCCCTTTGCCACCGCCAACGGAAGAGAAAGTCGAACCGATCCCCGTTGCCCAGGTCTCACAACCCGACTCCAGACCTCAGGACCTGACCCCGTCGCCCGTGCGGGACGCTCTCGGAGAGAATGAAACGGCGCCCTCCTTCCGCCAGCCTCAGTCCGAATCGAGAGTGAACGACAATTCCTCCCTTCAGATCCTCTACGCCAAGCTCGAGCCCACCGAGGATGGATCGAAGGTCATGCGCATAGCGATCAAGTCGGGTATGCGGCAGAAAATCGACGTCCCAATGGTGAAGGTTCAGGTCTACTTCTACGATCAGGATGAGAACGGAGAGGTGATCCCGAGCAAGGCTCAGGTCACTTCCAAGTGGCTGAGCGCACCAGTTGACTGGCAGGAGGGAAAACCTGAAATCCTCGAGGTCCGTTACATCTCGGACTCCGCGGATCCCGGTCTCAGGTTTTATGGGTATGTGGTGGCAGTCTACTACAAGGGGGATCGTCAGGACTGCCGCTCGGACCCCCCGGTGCTCAGGAAAAAATTCGATCCGAAGTATTTCATCGGCCTGGACGAATCGTGAAAGAGGCCACCCTATCCCTGCCGAAGAGGGCTCTCCCTCCGTTCCTTGTTTTCTTTCTGGTTGCGGCGGCCATCCTGCTCCAAACGCGTCAGGCGCTTTCCCAGATCACGGTCGACCTCTCGATCAAGCGGACGATCTACATCGCCTACGAGCCCCTGCTGGCCACGGTCAGGATCACCAACCTCACCGGCAACCGCCTGCTTCTTGCCGATGTGGAGGGGAAGAAATGGTTCGGTTTCCAGATCCAGACACTCGACGGCCGCCCCATTCCCCCCATCGATCCGAACTATGAGATCGATCCGATCCAGGTAGGCCCCGGCGAATCGATCACCCGAACGGTCAATCTCACCCAACTCTATCCGATCAGCGACTTCGGCAGCTACCGCATCCGGGCCTCCGTCCATGCACCGGAACTTTCCGGCTACTTCAGCTCTCCGCCGCTGACCGTCGAGATCACGGAGGGACGGCTCCTCTGGCAACAGACGGTGGGGGTGCCAGGTCCGGCTGGCACCGAGAGCGGCACCAGAACCATCAGTCTTCTCTCGCACCGGCTTTCGGAGCGCACCGACCTCTACCTTCGCATCGAGGACAAGACCTCGGGAATCATCTACTGCACCCATCGGCTCGGTGACTTCATCTCCTATGGCAAGCCCGATATCCAGCTTGATGCCGGCAATACCATCCACGTCCTGCAGAACAATATCCCCCGTGAATTCATCTACTCCAAGGTGGGTCTCGACGGCAAAATTCTCGACCGGGTCACCCTGAGCGCACCCAAGGACCGCCCCCGGCTCGTCCGTACGCAGGACGGCACTGTCTCCGTGGCGGGGGGCTTCCCGTTCGATCCCAAGGCCACACCCACCCCTGGCCTGATTCCGAAGCTCTCCGAGCGCCCCGTTCCGATGCCAACGCCTGAACAGGCCCCCTCGCCCGCCGCCAAAGGGAAGGCCAAGCCCACCCCTTCTCCCAAGTCTCCGGGCATGGCAAAACCAAAACCCACACCGTCCCCCGTGAAGGTGGACTGATCGGGTCAGCCCCATGGGAGCTAGTGTGATTTCATCCCGCCCCCTTGACGATCGGTGAAATTCATCAATAAGTTTAAAGTCTCATGCACGAAGCATCCACAAGCCGACCCGGAGGTCATTTTCTCGCGGTTGCCGCCAGCGTCATCACGCTGCTGCTTTCTGCCTGCGCCTCTTATGACGGTCGTCTGAATTCCTCGACCACCCGGTATCTCGGCAACGACGGGACCATCGTGACCAAGACCTCCACGGCCTCCCTTGCCGACAGGATCTCCTATTGGGCAGGGGAATGCTCCAGTGGTCCCTCCACGATCGTCATCGATATCAGCGACCAGAAACTCTACTACTACAAGGGAGGCAAGTTGGTCGGTATCTCGGCCGTCTCCACTGGCCGCGAAGGGCATGACTCCCCCGTTGGCAATTTCAAGGTTCGCAAGAAAGAGAAGGAACATGCCTCCAATCTCTATGGAGATTTCGTGGATGCCTCCGGCACCGTGGTCGTCAAGAATGTGGATGCCAAGAAGGACAAGCCGCCCGCAGGAACCCATTTCCAAGGTTCCTCGATGCCATGGTTCATGGAGTTTGCCAACGGGGTCGGCATGCACACCGGATTCCTGCCGGGAGTCCCCGACTCCCACGGCTGCATCCGACTCCCCGACCGCATGGCCAAAACCTTCTACGAAGTCACCCCGATGGGAACTCCCGTCACCGTCCAGCCCTAGGGCTGTTTCAATTGGATGATGGCCACAGTGCGTGGCCGCCCCTTTTCTAAAAAAACTCCGGCATTCGAATGGATGCCGTTTCCCCCTTCATTATTCATCATTCATCATTTTCTCCCGATGCCCTCCTCACTCCTAACCATTCCCGTTGCACTTCAGGACTCACCGTATGAGATCCTGACCGGTGAGGGACTGCTCGGGCAGGTCGGGGAGTTTGCCGCCAAGGTCATCAAACCATGCCGCAGCGTCGTCATCACCGACGACAGGGTCGGCCCTCTCCACGCTGAAAGACTCCTGACCTCCCTCAGCAAGGCGGGATTCGAAACACATCTCCTCAGCGTCCCGGCCGGTGAAGCTTCCAAGTCGATGGAGGTTGCGGCGGGCCTCTGCGACCGATTGATCGAACTGGGCCTCGATAGGAAAAGCGCCGTTTTTGCACTCGGCGGCGGCGTCATCGGCGACTTGGCCGGCTTCGTCGCTTCCATTCATTACCGAGGCATTCCCGTCATCCAGATTCCGACAACCGTTGTCGCCCAGGTCGACAGCTCCGTCGGCGGCAAGACCGGAGTGAACAGCCCGCTTGGCAAGAACCTCATCGGCACCTTCCACCAGCCCCGCTTGGTCGTGGCTGACACCTCCCTGCTTGCAACTCTTCCGGAACGCATCTTCCGCGAAGGACTGGCTGAAGTCATCAAGCATGCCGTCATCGCCGATGCCGCAATGCTTGATGAACTCCCTCCCAAGGATGGTTCCAAGGAAGCGAACCTGCCCTCACTCATCGCCCGGAATGTCGGGATCAAAGCACGGATCGTCGCGGAGGATGAGTTTGAAACCAAGGGAACCCGAGCCCTTCTCAACTTCGGACACACCATTGGTCATGCCGTCGAGTCGGTCGCCGGATACGGTAGCCTCTCCCACGGCGAGTGCGTGGCGATCGGCATGATCGCGGCCCTTAACCTCTCCGTCCGCCTTGCAGGACTACCGCAGGAGCAGGCCGACCGCGTGAAGGGTGTCATCACCGCATGCGGCCTTCCCTGCTCCATTCCTGCAACTCTACCCGACAGAGAAATCCTCGCCGCGCTTGGGCGTGATAAGAAATTCGATGCCGGCGCCATCCGCTTCGTGCTTACCAAGAAACTCGGCTCCGCCTTCCTCAGCGACAAGGTCACGCTCGATGATGTGACAGCCGCCATCCAAGGATTGAGGACTTAGATCATTTTTACCCTCTCGCCACTGTCACTGCGCAGACTTCAGCCGCTCCGGCCTCAATCAGGACGGCGGCGCAGGCATCAAGGGTGGATCCGGTCGTGCTGACATCATCCACCAGCAGCAGGCATGCGTCGGGCGGAATTTCCTTCCCCTTGGCAAGGTCAAAGGCCCCTTCCAGGTTCTTCATCCTGGCGGCACGGTCAAATCCCGCCTGAGGCGCCGTGGGGCGGGTGCGCTTCAGATACTCCCTCACCGGGATACCGAGCCGTTTCCCCAGATGGGCCGCCAGAAGCACCGACTGATTAAATTCACGCTCCCGCTCGCGGAGTGAGTGCAGGGGAACCGGCACGATCGCGTCGAAATGCTTCCCATTGATCCTGGGATCATCAAGCGCCGCTTTCAGCAGGGGGGCCAGCGTATGAATCAGCGACTGGTCACGTCCATACTTGAAGCGCTGGATCAACTCCCGGACAAGCCCTTCGTAACGGCACGCCGCGACGATCACCGAGAGATGCCAGCCACGCCCCTCGCAGTTGGGACACATCAGCATGCCCGTCATCGTGTGGGAGCAGACCGGGCAGCAGTTCCCGGGTGACGGCACAATCCCCGTTCTGCAATCCGTGCAGAGCGTCTCCATGTCGGAGGTGCTCTCCGGGCCGTCCTGAAAGATCATGCAACAGCAGGCGGCGCAGTGCGGCGGGTAAAGGATGTCCAGAATGCCTCCTCCCAACGCCCCCAAGCAACGACGCGCACTTCCAGCAAGCCCCCCGGAGATCATTCCCTGTCTACCTCCAGTCGCTTTCCGGCGGCATGGGGCGCTTCCGAAGCAGAACCAAAGCCAGAAAGCCGGCCAGCAATAGAGCGGCCAACGGCAGGAGTCCCACCGGCACGGCGCCGCTGCACTGGGCAGGACCTATGAAGGGCAGCAGAGCATCCGGTGGAACCAAGCGGAAGGATGCAGCCTTATTGAAGAGCTGCTGACCAAGGATAAAAATCGCATGGAGACCAATCGCGGCATGAAGCGACCCAGTGCGCAGCACAAGCCATCCGAGGATGACTCCGGCAATGAAGAGAGTCGTGAAACCAAGCGCCAGCATGGGAAGAGAAGGCATGGCGGCACCCGCCGCAGCCAGCGCTGCAAGACCGCTCCACCAGTGAACTGGAAGAGGAGCGGAGGATCCGTGCGGAAGATTCAGGAAATGCACAGCCGCGAAAATGATCGCGGAAACGGTGACGGCGACCGAAGGAATGGTGACCCGCCGCAGGAAGCCTAGCAGCACCCCCCGGAAGAGGAACTCCTCAAGGGCCGAGACCACGACAGCGGTGGCCACGATTCCGGGAAGGGCACGAAGCAATCCTGAAAACCATCCCGTATTTGCCACGAAGGCGCCCGAAAGGAGCAGGATCGGCAGCAGGAGAGCCATGCAGAGCAATCCGGAGGCGATGCCTGTTCCGAGATCCTTCCAAGGTCGGGGATTGCGGATCAGACCGAACTCACCCAGCGAGCGGATACGCAGCGAACGCAGAAGAGGGAAAAGCAGGATGATCGCCGAGACCTGCAGGCTGCGTGAGAGATAACGATGGAAGGGCATTCCCTGAACCTGTCCGGCCAACCCATGGAACAGGTCGGGGGGAAGAAAGTGGATCAGATGCCAAGCCTGGGGCGCGGCCAACGCTCCTGAAAGGAGAAGGGAGAACAGGTAGAGAAAGATCTTCCCGAGGGGACTCACGCAGGGGAAACTAACACCATAAGCCATGAGAGGAAACCATGAATGGACGGTCCGCGACGAGGATGGTGTGAAACGCGAACTCCGGGTCATCAAGGAAGCGGGACTTTTCCGCTTCCAGAGCAAGCGTGCCGACGAGGAACGCTGGACCTACTTCGATAACAAGAAGACCAAGCCGCCCTCGGCCGATGTCGAGGGACTCATCGATGTGCTCGAGAGGAAATACCAGCGCAAACGTGCTCCCTACAGCGACCTCCTCCTGGCGAAGAAAATGCTGTCCGATTTACCGAGGTAAGTCGGGAGGCGTTTAAACCCGAACTCCAAAGATAAAAGAGATGGGCTCTTCGCTATTGGAAGTGGGGAAATGTTCCGGAAAAGAGACGGAATGAGTTTCACGCAAAGGACGCAAAGGACGCAACGATCGCAAAGCGGTACCGCCCTGTGGGTCCCGCATTCGCGTTGATCTACCGCACCTCTCCCCAGAGGCTTGGTTCAACTTTCCGCCCTCCTCCGCTCCATCGGGCGCTACTCTTTAATCCAACCTTGGCGACCGTTGCGCCCGTTGCGTGAAAAACATCATCCTTCAATCAACCCACTGTAAACAGCGAGGCGCCAAGAGATGCAACCTGCGGAGGGGAAGATCCGGGATCCTCTCCGGCGTGGAGAACGCGCGCCTTGCGCATGGGTCCATTGCCAAAGTCTTTCCAGAGCCTCCAGCCCATCTTCACGTTGGCATTCTCCAAGGTGATCTTGCCATTCAAACCGAGACCGACAAATACTTCGCTCCCGCCAAGTGAACACCCTATCCGTCGAACGTGATCCCTGAAATCCTCGGTAAATACAGGGCCATTTTCTCCATCGGCCTGCAGAATACCTTTGTCTACCGATGGAATTTCCTGCTTCGCTCCCTCTTTGCCCTGATCCCGCTCTTCGGGACTGTCTTCGTCTGGAGGGCCATCTTCGACGGCACCTCGGGATCGATTGCGGGATACGACTTCAGCGAGATGGTCTTCTACTTCCTGATTGTCCTGCTGGTCGACAACCTGATCACCCCCACGGAGGACGAGTGGCAGATCGCGGCGGAGATCCGTGAAGGCCAGCTCAGCTCCTTCCTGCTCAAGCCGTTTGATTTCCTTGCCTACCGATCCTGCATCTTTGTCGGCTCAAGGCTGCTCTACACCGCCATCACCCTGCTCCCCGTGATCGGCGTCTTTTGGTGGTACGGGCAATATCTGCAGTGGCCGGCTCATGCCTCCACTTGGATCTGGTTCATTGTCAGCCTCGTCATGGCCGGCGCCATCCAGTTCCTGATCGCCTACTCGCTCGCGATGCTCGCCTTCTGGATCCTCGAGATCTCGACCGTCGTCTTCATCCTCTACTCGTTCGAATACTTCCTCAGCGGCAAGCTCTTCCCGCTCGATACCGTCCCGGGAGTTGCCGGAACGGTGTTGCGGCTGCTTCCCTTTCCCTACGAGCTCTACTTCCCCGTGGCGGTCCTGATGGAGAAAATCCAAGGCCCCCAGCTCTGGAGCGGCCTGACGATCCAGGCAGTCTGGGTGCTACTCTGCTTCCTTCTCGCCCGAGGACTCTGGAGTGCGGGTATTCGCCGCTACGAGGCGGTTGGCATTTAGGAATCCACCCCAACCCGTCCGCTCGGGAAGATGGTCGGTGATGATACGAACCGTCGCGCCGGTGCTGACGCGATCGCAGAGCGTGGCGACATCCTTGGAGCGCATCCGGATGCAACCGTAGCTGGCCGGCCGCCCCAGGGCACTCTCCTGCGGGGTTCCGTGGATGTAGATCCCGCGGCCGAAGGCGTTCCTGTTTCCGGCTTCCGTCCCGTCCAGCCAGAGGATCCGCGTGACGATGGGATCCCGGCCCGGGGCGTTCGGCTTGAGAACCTCGCCGGTCGGCCTGCGCGAGCGGAAGACGGCTCCCAGCGGCTGGCCCATACCGATCTTCATGCGGACGAAAAATTTGCCAAGCGGCGTGGCGTAACTCCCCAACCGGTCGCCGATGCCGAATTTGGAGGTGGAGACCGGATAGAGGGCCTCGACCTTCCCGTCCGTCTTGAGGAGCAACTGCTGATCCTTCACGCTGACAATGATCTCGTGCCGGGAGTCACCCTTTGTCGAAGGTGTGTCGGCACCTATCTCCGCGCGAAGAGTCGCCAGCAGAAGCGGGGTGAAGAGTGAAAGAAGGGTGATTCGGCTGAAAAAACGCATTTAGCCCATAAGCTGGCCTTATAAGACCACCCCGTCAACCCACAGTCTTCAGAGTATCGGATGCGCCACCCCGGGAAATGCCTCGTTCTTCAGGGATCCCTCGGTGATCACGACGTGGGCTCCATTGCCGACCAATGAGTAAAGATCGGCCACATCGCGTGAGCGCATCCGGATGCAACCGTAGCTGGCAGGCGTCCCTACCATCGCCTCCTGAGGCGTCCCGTGAATGTAGATGCAGCGACTGAAAGCGTTCCGGTTATGAGGCTCCAACCCGTCCAGCCAGAGAATGCGCGTCACGATCGGATCACGTCCCGGAGCGTCCGGCGCAAGCACCTCCCCCGTCGGTCGGCGTGATTTGAAAACGCTCCCGAGCGGGGCACCCGTACCGATTTTCTTTCGCACGCAGAGATGGCCGAGTGGCGTGGCATAACTCCCTTCGTGGTCCCCCGTGCCGAACTTGGAAGTCGAGACAGGATAGACGGCCGTCGGCTTGCCATCGGTCAGCACCAGCAGCTTCTGATCGGGAACGCTGATGATCAGCCGGTGGCGGGTGTCGGCACAGCCGGCCAGCAGGAGAATGAACGCTCCCGAAATCGATACCAGGGCGCGGTATTTCATGCTCGTCTAACGAAGAGACTCCGCCACCTCGGCGGCGAAATAGGTCAGGATCATGTCGGCACCAGCGCGCTTGATGGCCAGCAACGACTCGTCACGGGTTGCCTTGTAATCGAGCCAACCAAGACGCGCAGCGGCATGGATCTGGGCGTATTCGCCTGAGACCTGGTAAGCCGCAACGGGAAGCAGGGTCGACTCCCTCACGGCACGGATCACGTCGAGATAGGGGCCGGCGGGTTTCACCATCACCATGTCGGCACCCTCCGCCTCGTCGAGCCTCACCTCAAGCAGGGCCTCGCGGAGGTTGGCCGGATCCATCTGGTAGCCGCGCTTGTCGAGGGGGGCCATGACCGTGCCACTCTTCACCGCATCGCGGAAGGGGCCGTAATAGGCGGAAGCATACTTGGCGGAATAGGCCAGGATTCCGGTCTCGAGTCGACCACTCAGGTCCAATGCGGCGCGAATGGCCTTCACCCGGCCGTCCATCATGTCCGAGGGAGCAACGATGTCTGCACCGGCTTCCGCCTGAGCTGCGGCCAACTTGCAGAGAGCCTCCACGGTACGGTCGTTCTCCACGCCGCCGCGGGCATCGAGCAAACCGTCGTGACCGTGGTCCGTGTAGGGATCGAGCGCCACATCGGTGATCACGGTGAGTCCGGGAGCTGCTGCCTTGATAGACCGGATCGCCGCGTAGAGGACATTGCCGTGATCGCAGGCATGGGAACCGATCACATCCTTCTTTGCTTGTTCTATGCAGGGGAAGATCGCCACGGCGGGAATTCCGAGATCGCTGATGCGCCGGCACTCCTCTGAGAGCGAGGCCACCGTGTGACGAACCACCCCGGGCATCGATTCCACGGGCTCCACAGTTCCCTCGCCCGCTTTCACGAAGAGCGGTTGGATCAAATCTTCCGGCCGCAAGGAAGTCTCACGGACAAGGGAGCGAATGGCAGGAGTGGCACGATTGCGGCGCATCCTGCGAAGAAGATCCAATCTAGTGGGCATGCTAGTCATCTCCTCAATCTTTCCTCGGAACATGGCGAGGTCAATAAAAGGGTTCTCGGCGTGTTTTAGACTCCTTGCTGACGGCGTGGTGGCCGCATGGAAGAGCGAGATGATCGGCGTCGGGAATGTTCCCATACGGGCCGAGGTTCTCAAGCCGATCGAAGTGATCCGGAAGCCGAATCGCTCTTTGGCTGGAATCCAGTAGTTTTTTGGAGTTAACAGGTTCAAATGCCTTGACTTTGCTTAATACATATCATCGTATTGCGATATATTGATTATATGAAAAAGACTTGGATCATTTGGCTCTCCCTGTTTTTGGGGTGGGGGGGTGGTCTTGTGCAAGCGGCTTGGCCACGTGTTGTTGTGGGTAGCGGTGCGGATGTTTCGTATCTGGTGATTGAGGAGAAGAGCCTGTCAGCGCAGGGGGTGATTTTCGAGTACCACTACACCTATGACA
>Ga0208327_1000077_pt1 | contig 26677 bp, 25 predicted proteins | sample LakMenEpi26Jun08_FD_150733 | JGI IMG/M metagenome (GOLD analysis project Ga0208327, IMG submission 150733) | Freshwater microbial communities from Lake Mendota, WI - 26JUN2008 deep hole epilimnion (SPAdes) | ecosystem: Environmental > Aquatic > Freshwater > Lake > Epilimnion/Euphotic zone ...
CGGAGTCTCCTGGCGCGAGTGTGTTGGTCGGACGCCACGAGTTGGTGCGTTGGGAGGGGGAGATTGCTATGGCACCGGTGTAGATCTCCTGCGCTTGCAGGCTCAGGGCCAGCATCCCAACAATGATGGTGAGGATGGTGCGCAAGGAGAAGAGAAATGGGAAGGGGGAGGCGGTTCCCCTGTATCGGAAGCAAGGCTCAGCGGACGCCATCTTTATCAGCGGATTTGATGATCGAGTCGTGAGATTCTGAGGAGATCGGAATCACTGTATTGGAGTGCCGTGTACCATCCGGTCGTCACGGCGACGTATTCGGGTGCATCAGGGGAAAGACGTCCCTCCGTGACCTCCTTGTCCATCCAATGAAGGATCCCCCTCGCTCCTGCACGATCCCCCTTGCCGTAGAGGGTGGTGAAGAAGAGCTGATAGCAATAGATGGGGGAGTGCATCGCCTCGGGACGGCTGCGCTGCATCCCTAGTAGCAGGCCATAAGCTCGCCTTCCCTGTCCGAAGCACATGAGGCTCTGTGCGGCTCGGGTGATCTCAACAATAGCGGAGTCGTTCGGGGTCTCGGGGCTGTCCCAGTAGCGGGAGAGCTCCTGAAGGCTGCTCTCGATGTCCGCGGTGGATGAGGGATCTCCTTTCTGGCCTTGCTGGCCTGTTTCCCAGTTCGATAGGGCGCTGTAGAGTCTCTCCTGGAGCTGCACCCGAGCCATTATGTCATCCGCCCCATAGGCGCTAATCATCATTCCAAGCAGTAGAAGGAGAGGCAGGATCTTCATGGAGCAGTGGTTGCGGAGGTGCCTCCCTCTGCCTTGGCAAGTCCCTCCCGAGCCATCTCGAGGTAGCGCTTGTAGGGTAGGTGGGCGTTTGTTTGAGGATAGATTCTCTGGAGTTCTTCGTAGGCCACCACGGCTTCTCTCCACTGCTTCTCCACCAGGAGGAGCCACGCCTTCACAAAGAGCGCCTGTTCCTGCGCAAAGGTGCCGGGGGCACGCTTGCGGCTTATCTGGTCACAGAGTTGAACCGCTTTTTTCCAATCTCCCTGCGGCCCCGATGCCAACTGGACGAGGTGCCATTCCGCCTCGATCTGCCATTTCTCGCTGGCTGCGCTCTCCTGGCTGACCTGTTGCCAGAGCTCTCCGGCCCGGGCGTAGTTCTCTTTGCCATCCTGGAGGTAGAGGCACCACCCTAGCCTCACCCGGGCTTCGTCCTTTGTTGCCTGGGGGGGATTCCCTTCGAGGATGAGCTTGTAGAGGCGTTGGGCCATCTTGGGCTTGTCGTCCTCGAGGACCTGGTTGGCCACGCTGAGGAGCGCCGAGGTATTGCCTCCACTCGTCGCTATGGCGTTGGCCAACTGGAAGCGGGTCTTGGCCGCGTCATCAAGTTTGCCCGCGAATTTTTGATAAAGGGCTGCCGCCTGAGCAAACTTCTGCTGTTCGTAGAGGGTATCGGCTACCGCCACCCAGACTCGTTGCGTGGTGGGGCTTGCCGGGTACTCCTTGAACAAGGATTCTCTGAGGGCTTGTGCTCCGGTGGGGTTGCGGAGTCTATCCTGGATCAGTGCACTCTGTTCATACGCTTTGGCGGCCCACTCGCTTCCCTGATGGTGGGAGATCACCCAATTGTAGGTTCGCAGGGCTTCTTCGTTCTGTTGTCGATTCTGCTGGATGCTCCCGATCAAAAACCTGGCTTCCGGCGCTGACGGATCGCCGGGATGAGCCGAGAGGAACCCTTCAAGTATGCTTGCGGCTTCTGTGTGCTTGTCGGAAGCGAGGAGCTTTCTTGCACTCTCAATCGCTGAAGGTGCCGCAGCCTTGGAGATCGAGGGGACGGCCGGGGAGCCTGAAGGGGATGCGGCAGTGCCGCCAGCGCCTTGGCCGACAAGCTCGGCTTGACAGACCCCTATCCCAAGGAAGCTTAGCGTGACCCAAATTCTAAGCCCGTAAGCCCGTAAGCCCGTAAGCCCGTAAGCCCGTAAGCCCGTAAGCCCGTAAGCCCGTAAGCCCGTAAGCCCGTCAGCCCGTAAGCCCGTAAGCCCGTAAGCCCGTAAGCCCGTAAGCCCGTAAGCCCGGTTGCTGAAGGTGTTGAGGTCATCGTTGATCATTGGCTCGCACCGAAAGCAAAATGCTCCAATGCGCCGCGAAGATGAACAGCTCTCTTTTATTCTGTCAATGTATCTCGTTCCATCGTCTCAAGATCTTTCTGAGTTTGTCTGAAAACTCGGTCAAAGCCCGCTGCGGGGATTCTCCCTCGCAGGTGCCTGACCATCCAGGCAACCCCTTGCTCTCGCTCGTCATTCCCCAGTTTTAAGCGCAATACCAGTCAGGAGGCTGCTGAAGATCGGTCTTGGATCCCCAATAGGAACATGGGTCAGTCAGGGAGACTTAGCAGTCTCTCCACGAGTTCACAGTTACGGATTATGGCGCCTTGATGTGGCTTGAGAACACCGGTCGCTGCCGCGATCATGGCAGATCGTTTGCCGGCATCTTGGAGCAAGGTCCGCGTTGCGGAAGTGATCTCTTCCAAATCATTCACACGGATAGCGGCGCCCGCCTCGCAGAGGTGTGTGGCGAGCGGTTCGAAGTTGCCGGTGTGGGGGCCGAAGAGGACGGGAGCGCCTGCCTGCAGCGGCTCGATCATATTTTGGCCACCGTGATTGACGGAGAGGGAAAGGCTTTTCCCAACAAAGACCACGGTGGCCTTGGGATACCAACCGCTGAGTTCTCCGGTGGTATCCAGAAGAAGAGGCATGTCGGAGATTTCTGCTCCCTCGGAGCGCAGTCGGCAGGAGATCCCGATGCTTTCCAAAGCCGTCCGGACCTCACTGCGCCGCTCTGCATGGCGGGGCGCGATGATGAGTCGAAGCCTAGGAAAATCCTTTCTGAGTGTCAGCCAGGCGGCGGCGACCTCCCTCTCTTCGCCCGCATGGGTGCTGGCGGCGAGGAAGATCGGATCACTCGGATCACTTTTAGGGATGGTTCCCGCTGAGATCGGGGCGTCGTGCTTGATGTTGCCCGTGAGATGGAGGAGCCCCTTGTTGACTCCGAGTGAGATCCATCGCGCAACATCCCCCGGATCGGTCAGCGTGATCAGGTTGAGTTGGTTGAAGAAGGGAGCAGTGAAGGGGCGCACCATCCGGAATCGTTTTTCCGAGCGCGGAGAGAGGCGTGCATTGAGCAGAGCAACGGGGATCTCCTGTGCTTTGCAGGCGGCGATCCGGTTCGGCCAGAGATCCGCCTCGATCATGAGAAGGGCCGAGGGTTTGAGACGACGGACAAGACGGGAGGTGATGACGGGGAAGTCGACGGGGTTGGCGATTGGCTCCAGCCACTCGGAGGCGGATTGTTCAACAATGGCGAGACCCGTGGAGGTGGTCGTGCTGAGGAGGAAGCGCGCCGCGGGGTTCCGACGGCGGTATTCCCGCGCGAATTTCAGGGCGATCCCGACTTCGCCGACGCTCACCGCATGCAGCCAGATCCTCCCCGTGCCGATGCGCGCCAATGCGGTGGCATCGAAGATGCCGAACCGCTGAAGCGCCTTGTTGCCGTAGCCGCCACGCTTCCTGATCCGCGTGAGGTATCCGGGAAGCAGGATCAATAGGATCGGGACAAAGAGCAGATTGTAGAGGAAGAGGGTGATCCGTTTCATGAGGACCTCCTCAGGATCAGGATGCGTGACTCACCATAGGATCGGTCGGTGAGGATCTCCCAGGAGGCGAGGGATGGAAGGGGTTGCCGACGTTCGCACTCCAGGATGAGGAGGCCCTCCTCGCCAAGAGCGACAGGGAGATTCGGTTGGGTCAGCACCTGGTCTGCATGGTTCGCCGGTTCACCGGCGGAAGGGCGTGTGTCCTTGAGATAGGGAGGATCGGCAAAGACGAGATCGAAACTCCCGGGAGGGGCATAGAGTTCCAGGAAGCGAAGCGCATCCATCTGCTGGACGCTTGCCCCCTGGCGGTCGAGGCGCGTGGTCTGGAGATTTCTCCGGATCAAGCCGGCGGTGGGGCCGTGGTGTTCCACGAAGGTGGCCGAAGCGGCTCCCCTGCTAAGAGCCTCGATGCCGAGGGCTCCGCTTCCCGCGTAGAGATCCAGCACACGGGCATCCGGAACCCGCTCGCCGAGTGAGGAGAAGATCGCCCCGCGCACCCGGTCCATGGTGGGGCGGGTCCCTTTGCCAGGGGCCTGCAGGGTGAGGCCACCGGCTGATCCGGCTATCACGCGCATCGAGGAATCAGGGAGTGGGCCGAGGGGGTTGCGCCGGAGGTAAAGGTGGCGGTGTCGCGGGAGCCTGCGGCTTGGGCGCGCCGAAGAGCCCCTGGATCAGTCCCCCGAGTCCGCCAAGATCGCCTCCGATCCTGATGCCGGTGAGGCGTTCGAGAAGGTCTGTCCTGGGATTCATGGCCGGCCCGGAGACACGGAACGCGATCTGCGTGTAGCCCTGTTCGGGTGCGGGCGTGAGTTTGTTGCCAAGGAGTCCCCCCAGTCGGCGGGTGAGGTTTTCATTGAAGAGGAGGCGGGACTCAAGGTTGAGCTGGCCGGTGGAGTCGAGAGGGCCCTTGGCGGCGAGGATCAGGTTTTCCGATCGAAGGAAGAGGTCATCGACCACGAAGCGCCCCTGATCAAAACGGAAGAGGCACTTCCCCTCGGAAAGACGGAGTAGTTTCAGTTCCTCGATATTCAGTAACTGGCCGATCTGCTTGAGGAATGAGACGGGCTCCACGGTGACTTCCTTGCAGAGTAGGTTGCCCTCACCGTTCATCGTGGATCCCTTGCCGGCTGTCCCGGTCAACCGGAGATCCCCCGTGACCCTTCCCTGTGCCGAGGAGGTCCCAAGCGAGGCATCGGAGAGAAGCTTTTCCAGTCGGCTATCGCTCAGATGGAGTGTGAGGGAAAACGAGGGGGACTCACGAAGCGAGGTGAGGGATGCGGTTCCGGAAAGGGAGCCTCCGCCGAAGGAGGCCGTGCAGGGTGAAAGATCAAGCTGGGAGAGGTTGGCTGGTCCCGTGAGTGCGGCATGGAGATTCCGGAAGATCAGTGAGGATCCTATCACGATCGATGGGGCGTTCAGGCTGCCTTGCCAGTTTTCGCCATTCAGCGCTCCGCGCATGGTGAGTCCCTTGAGTGTCAGAATCGGGCTTCCCTTGTCGTCGAGGTAGCTGAAATCTCCACCCTCGATCCTGATGCTCCTGAGGGGGAGGGGAGGGGGTGTCTCCCCCTCGGGGGCGGCAGCAACTGAACGAGCGTTTTGGGCTGGCGCACTTTCCGTAGCCGGGGGAGTGATGCCAGGAGTGGGGGGCGTGATCTCACGGGGAGTTGATGGAGTGGTGAAGCTCCCTCCGAAATTCCCCGGCTTGGCAGCGGAAGATGTGGCAATGGGTTGGCGTGTCGAGAGCCGAAGCGAGGGGGTTTTTAACTCGACCCCGGAGGCCACGATCCGCCCATGCAGGAGTTCCGTGAAGTCAGGACGAAGGATGATGGATCGCGCCGAGAATCCCCGTGGATCTCCTGCTCTCCCTCCCTTGATATTGCCGATCCTGATCGTCCCCACGGGCCAGGGGAGAGCGAAGATGGAGCCAATGGTCACAGGCATGCCCAGGCAGTCACCGATCCCGCTTTCAATCTGGTTCCGGGTCGCCGGAAGGGTGAGGTAGGCGTTCAGGATCAGGCAAGCCGAGAGGACCCCGGCAATCAGAATGGCCGCTATGGTGAGAATGGGCTTGGCAATCGGTCGCACCCGAACAAGTTAGAAGTCCTGACGTAATTGTGAAGTGTGAAGAATCCCCTGATCATTCTTAATCCCGCCGCCCACAGCGAGAAGGCAGGGCGTCTCCCCGAGCGCCTCCGTGCGGTCTGCAGGGAGGCCGAGATCCGTCTGACCGGGATGCCCGGTGATGCGGAGAGGATCGCAACAGAGGCTGTCGGGGAGGGGTTCACGACCATCGTGGCGGCCGGGGGGGATGGAACCATCAACGAGGTGGTCAACGGGATCGTGGCCGCCGGAAAGCCGGGCGTCCGACTCGGAGTCCTGCCTGTCGGCACGATGAATGTCTTTGCCGTGGAACTCGGCATCCCCCTCAACTCGCTGGAGAAAGCATGGGGGATCATCCAACAGGGCGGGATCCGTCATCTGGATCTCCCGATCTGCACCTCTGAGGCGGGAACACGTTGCTTTGTCCAGCTCGCCGGTGTCGGCCTTGACGCCGAAGTGGTCCGGCGCACCACGCGGGAGTCAAAGAAGGCTCTGGGCCCATTGAGTTACCTGCTCTCACTGGCTCAGGTGGCGGGGGAAAAACCGCCTCCGGTGACGATCGAGAGCGCGGAGGGTCCCGTGAGAATCGGCTCCTTCGTCCTGATTGGAAACGGGCGCTTCTACGGTGGTCCTTTCCGGATGTTTCGCAAGGGATCGCCCTGCGATGGGTTAATCGATGTCCTGGTCTTCCGGAACCAGAGCCCATGGGATCTTCTGCGCTACATGCACGCGATCCTCATCGGTCAGCATGCCGAACTTGGAGACGTTGAGTATTTCCAGACATCTTCCCTCACCCTTCATTCCGAAAGCCCCGTCCCCTACGAACTCGACGGGGAGATGGCGGGGTATCTGCCGCTCTCGCTCCGGGTCGAGATGGGTGCTCTCCCCGTGATTGCCTCCCCTGCGGGAGATCGCGGGTAGGATTCCGGGAATACTCCATGGAACGGCTCCGCCAGTCACCGGTCACGCTGATTCTTTTCGGGATCAATCTCGCGTTTTTCCTCATCGAGGAGATTTTCCGGATCTTTTTAGACAGCTCCCTCTTTCCCTTGATGGCGCTGAGCCGGGAGGGTTTCAGCGAGGGGGGATGGTGGCAGCTCGTGACCCATGGATTCCTCCACGGCAATCTGTTTCACCTGATCGTCAACATGGTCGCGCTCTGGTTCACCGGTCCGCTGCTTGAAGAACTCCTCGGGGGATGGCGTTACCTCGGTCTCTACTTCGGGGGCATTATTGCCGGAGGGTTGCTCCAGACCTTTTCCAGCCCTGAGAGCGTTGATCTGGTGGGGGCCTCCGGCGCGGTCTGCGCCCTGCTGGTGGGATTTTCGACGCTCCTGCCGAGACTCGAGATCACCGCCCTGATCTTCTTTGTCATTCCCGTGAGGATGAAGGCGGCGACGCTGGGGTGGTTGATCGTCGGAGTTTCCATTCTCTTCCGGATCTTCGGAATAGAACCCGGAATCGGCCATATGGCGCATCTCGGCGGCGCGATCGCGGGATTCGTGATCTGCCTGACCTACCGGAAGCTTGGTTTGGTAAGGCCTCTTCCCGAGATCCCTCCTCCGATCCCACAGGAGTGATGAGAAGGGGGGAAGGTAGGGGAAGCGCTGATTAAATCGTATGCAGGCCTTGCGGGAAGGCGTAACGGCAGCGAAGCAACGGCCGGGCCAGCCAACTCAGGAAGGAGAGAAGGGGTGCCAAAGGAAGAATGAAAAATGAAAAACGAAGGGTTCTCAGGCGCGATCTTATTCCATGGACGCGATGGAGTTGGCGGAGAGGGTGGAACCTGAGAGATCTTGTGACAATGGAACGAGATACATTGACAGAATAAAAGAGAGCTGTTCATCTTCGCGGCGCATTGGAGCATTTTGCTTTCGGTGGGAAGCCAATGATCAACGATGACCTCAACACGTTCAGCAACCGGGCTTACGGGACTTGCCAAGACAGAGGGAGGCACCTCCGCAACCACTGCTCCATGAAGATCCTGCCTCTCCTTCTACTGTTTGGAATGATGATCAGCGCCTATGGGGCGGATGACATAATGGCTCGGGTGCGGGTCCAGGATAGACTCTACAGCGCCCTATCGAACTGGGAAACAGGGCAGAAAGGCCAGAAAGGAGATCCCTCATCCACCGCGGACATCGAGAGCAGCCTCCAGGAGCTCTCCCGCTACTGGGACAGCCCCGAGACCCCGAACGACTCGGCTATCGTCGAGATCACCCGAGCCGCACAGAGCCTCATGCGCTTCGGACAGGGAAGGCGAGCTTATGGCCTGCTACTAGGGATGCAGCGCAGCCGTCCCGAGGCAATGCACTCCCCCATCTATTGCTATCAGCTCTTCTTCACCACCCTCGACGGCAAGGGGGATCGTGCAGGAGCGATGGGGGTCTTCCGTTGGATGGAGAAGGAGGTAAAGGAGGGACGTCTTTCCCCTAATGCACCCGAATACGTCGCCGTGAAGACCAGTTGGGACACCACACTCCAATACACTGATTCCGATCTCCTCAGAATCTTACGACAAAGCCCAGTTCGAATTTGGCCGTGGGTTGTGACCGTCGCCGTTCTTGGCGCAGTTCTCGTTGCATGGCAACTTATCCACAAGTCTAGGTAACCTTGAGCGTCGTGCAGAAGGCCCCGCTGAAGATATTTTTCTGGTGCCTATAGTTTTTGCGATTTTGTTTGGTGTCGTCGTAAAAGCTGAGCGTGCGCAGGTAGTGGGTTTCATCACCTTGGATTGGGATGGCTTTGTAGCGCCCTTGAAAGAGATGCCCTCTCTGGTGATGCCTCGCATTAACACGGGCCGTGTAGGTGCTTTGCAGCCATTTCATACCATCCACGAGGTTCCCTTCCGGGGTTTGGAGAGGCAGATGGTAGTGGTTGCCCATGAGAACGTAGCTGTAGAGGAAAAATCCCGCTCTCTTGCAGGCTTCCTCCAAGGTAACCAAAAACATTCCTCCTATCTTGGTCGTCCAAGGAGATGGCTTCCCTCCGATCCCCTCGGCTCATGACATGGTAGATGGCTCCTTCATACTGGATGCGGGGTGCACGCGGCATTAGCATCCCTTTGCATATTCAAGGAATGCCCTTTCCAAAAATATGTCAAAATGAATGACCGACCCCTTTTCTTTGGTTGGGTATTCTTTCTCTCAATGTCTCGTACATTCCGCATGTCCAGTAGGACCAGTAGCTTCTGCACACAGCTAGGCGACAGACAGGTGTGTCTCCCGACAGAACGGTGTACGTGATGTTTGGTCCTCGTGTCCACGAGGGCACATCTTCTTCAGAATCAACCCTCAGAACAAAGGAATCCCTGAGTTCGGGGTATAGCGAGGATGCCACCGACAGGGCCGCATCTTTCGCTGACCAGCCTTTGATTCTGCTGACTTCAGCCTGTGTTCCCACTACAGACATGAGGAGGCAAACGGCGATTGAAAAAACAAGACGCACCATGCGACTACGTCTGGTTGTCTTGTTCATGAAGTCGAGACAGATGAAGCCGATCGCAATGCTTGCGCTGAGTGCGCCGAAGACCCAGGGAAGAACCCTCCACACGTCTTCGTGTGAATCGCCAAGAACGAACATCCAGAGCAGCATCGACAGCGGCCACGAAATCGTGACGAAACTAGCGATGAACAGGATTACGCCTGATGCGATTGTCTGAACGATTCGTTTCATCTTCTCAAACCCAACGACCCGAACTGAGCGACGCGTATGATGGTAATCCTATCCAAGATCGACTAACGCCTAGCGTTCGCTCCAGTGATTGGTTAGCCATTCTATTTTTTATTTAATTTTTCCTCTGTAATTTCACGGAATGATTTCTGGACATATTTTTCCCCGTTCCATGTATAAACAACCTCGAATAATCCACCACGCCCACTCGGTAATAGGGAGATAAAATCATGCCACGAACTGTGCTTTTCTGGCAATACCTCGAAGTCGTGATGGCTCCCTTCAACTTCTTCAGAAAGCAAAATCCAGCCTTTATTAGTCTTGGTAAATAGCGCGTATGTCATCCCTCGACCATAACCGCTAAGACCGAGAAACACCTCATTCTCGCCATCAGCATTCAGATCGGCCAGATGCTCTTTTGGCCATATGTATTTTTGTAAACCGCCGTTTTTATGACATGCACGCAGAGACTCGTATGTAATTGAATCCGGATGCTTCCAGCTATTTGCATCTTCCCCTTTTGCGCTAAAACAGATCACTGTGAATAGCAAAATGATCCTTCCATATGAATTCATGGTAGTAGCAACAATGGCTAACGTCCAAGCTCAGCGGCGCTCCGTAGCTGGCGCGACGGGTGCCCCGCAGCCGGCGTGAAAGCGGACGAGTGTTCGCTGAAGCGATTGGTTCGCACTCTTTCTACTTTTCATAATCAATCGTAAACACCCCCGAATCCTGATATCCATCCTGTTTCGGTATTCCTCGGGAATACCCGATTTCAACATAGTCAGGAGCAATCTTCTTCACCTGATAGCTGGTTCTATCGAAGCCACATCCGGGCCACGCAAATTCATCTCCCTCCAACAAGAGCCCATCCGAGGCTTCAAGACCTTTCCCCTTAACTAACTCTAACGGCAACGTTGCATTGGCTTTCGCTTGTATTCGAATCGCAACCTTAGTCTTCGAGAAACGCAATCTTCCGATCATGTCCGCTCTAAGCTTAGCCGCAAACATGCCCTCCGTCGGCGTGACTTCGGAATTGGCCGGACAAATGCCAACAGCGAGGACCAAGAAGAGGAGGATGTAAGGTCTCATGGGTTTGATTCCGGCGAACGTCGGCAGTCACCTATCCTGCTTGCTTCTGGCATCCGAGCCTGCTCAGCAGGCGAAATGCCAGAAGTCCCGAAGGGACAGGGATTAGCTCCATCGGTCTGTTCGGCATTGTTCTGTGGTTTCTCATCTGCGAAATCATGTCTTGTCCGATGCAACTGCGCGCTGTTCTCGCATCGAAAACAGAAACGTGAATCGAAGCGCAGAGACAATAACCCACACGCCCACAATGGCTCCTACTGAGGCGAGTATTTCAAACGTCTTACCAGGAAAGTGAACTCCGAGTTGAGCCAGTGGTGATAGGGTAGCTCCTACTGCCATAAACAGGATGTAATGAATCATGTTCCATCCCGGAATTAAAATGGTCAGGACGAATAGAAGCGTCACGACGAATCCCCACAATCCGCTGGGTGCAATCAATTTCAAGGGTGATTCATGCGACATAGTCATGAGTCCTGATGAAGAGCTTTTGTTTTTGCCGAACGTAAAAGAGCACGCACCCCTAGCAGCGAGGGCGCACGTCGATCACGGGGTTGAGGTTAAAACTACGTAAGATCATGAAAACAGGGCGGCTGATCGGGGTTGCGTGTCTCGACTTGTTAGCCTGATTATTTGGATCTTCGTGTCACATACCAGAATAGCCAGACCATACTGCATCCCAGCCACGCATATCCAATGGTGGCTAAGTCCATCGAAAGACGCTCATAGGGCATCGAGTGACCGAGAAACTCAGGATCTCCAGCAATCTGACGAGCTGCACTAAACGTAATCTTATGAGCCCACCAGAGGGGAAATACAAAGCCCGCGAATAATACGCCGAACAGCGCTTTAATTATGTATCTTAGGGCGATCATGATTTCTGATTACAAAGTGACTACGGAGGTTCTTAATTTCTTGGCTAACGTATTTTAGAATGACATGTCATTATATTGCAATAATGGAACACATGTGTTAATTTATAAAATGAGGCTCTTCGCTGTTTGCAGTGGGTTGATTGAAAGGTGATGTTTTTACGCAACGGGCGCAAAGGTCGCCAAGGTAGGATCAAAGAGTAGCGCCCGATGAAACAGAAAAGAGAAACAACTCTGTTTTTATGCAAGTTCTTGAAAAGCGATCCTTGAAAAACTCAGCGACGTGGAAGCCCTCTTTGCGATCGTTGCGTCCTTTGCGTGATACTCATTCCGTGTCTTTTCCGGAACATTTCCCCACTTCCAATAGCGAAGAGCCCTAAAGCTCAACTACAAACAGAGTCGCCTCACCAATAGCCCCAATGAAATCGTTTATCCCTTCAACCTTTGGCTTCAAGCATCCTCCAGAATCCTTGAGGCGCGGCGTGCGGAGCCCAGCAGGGCGGCCTCGTCGTTGAGGACGATATTGAGTGGCATGCTCTCCATGAGAGATCTCATTCTCCCCTTGTTGAGAAAGCTCTCGAGGAAGATGGGACGGCGGAGGAAGGGGAGGATCTTGGGAGGAATTCCGCCGGCGATGAAGACGCCGCCCGTGGCCATGGTCTTGAGGGCCAGGTTGGCGGCTTCCGCCCCGAGGGTACGGACAAAGAGATCCATGGTGGCACTGCATAGCGGGCAGGTCTCCTCCGCGGCGTGACGGCTGATAACGCCCGCAGGATCGGAACTCAGCATTTCACGGGCCACGGAACCCTGTTCGATGCCCCTCCCGGTATCCCTGAGGAAGCGGTAGATGTTCGGAATCCCTGTTCCCGAGACGACGCGTTCGAAGCTGACGCAGCCGAATTCCCTGTGCAGGAAGTCAAGAAGCTCCTGCTGCAGGTCGTCGGTGGGGGCGAAGTCGGCGTGGCCTCCCTCGCAGGCCCACGGTGTATGACGCTTCCCATCCCAGAACAGACCTGCTTCGCCGAGGCCGGTCCCCGGAGCGATGACGCACTGGTTTCCCGCCCGCGATCCCGATCCCGCCTGAAGCAGGGCAAGGTCGGTGTGGCGGAGTTCAGAAAGGCCGTAGGCGGTGGCCTCGAGATCGTTTAGCACCCCGACCCTGGGGACTCCGAGCAAGCCGGGCAGGGCGTTGATTTCGATTTTCCAACCGAGATTGGTCGGAATGACGATACCTCCAACATTCGGCCCCGGAATCCCGAAACAGGCGGCCTCCAGGGGTGAATCGAGGGTGATGCCTCCGAGAAAGAGGCGCACCATCTCCTCCAGAGAGGAATGCTCGGCGCTTCGGAATTTCGCCTCGTGGAGGCGGGTCAATTCAGTGCCGTCGCGGAAAACGGCGACACGGAAATTGGTTCCGCCGAGATCCCCGGCGAGAATCAAGGCATTCGACCCCGGCATGAATCGGCCCCGGTTATTACAGGCGGATGACCTTTGCCGAGGAGATGTCGGCATCGGAAGTCAACTTGGCCAGCAGGGTCTCGTCGGGTGCGGAGTCGAGGTTGAGCAGCGTGAGCGCCTGACCCCCGACCTCGTTGCGGCTGAGCGACATGCCGGCGATGTTGACCTTGCTGCCGCCGAGAATGGTGCCGAGGTGACCGACGATGCCGGGCCGGTCCTTGTTCTCAAGGAGCAGGATCGTGCCCGAGGGGATGCCCTCCACGAAGCGGCCGTTCACCGTGACGATGCGGGGCTTGGAGCCGTAGAGGGTGCCTCCGACCGAGGCGGTGACGCCATCCTGGGTGATGGAGACCTCGATGAGATCGGTGAACTCGCCGGCCTCGCTCTCGCGGGTCTCGACGACCTCGAGTCCATGGCTGCGGAGAATGGCGGGGGCATTGACGGGGTTGACGTCGTTTCCGTGGCTGTGACGAAGGAATCCGGTAACCATTGAGCGGGTGACAGCCGTGAGGTCGAGGTCGACGAGGCGTCCGCTGTAGCGGATGGAGAGTTTCTCGGCGCGCTTCGGTGCGATCTGTGCGAGGAAGAGGCCAAGCTTGCCGCCAAGCTCGATCCAGGGGCCGAGCGTGGAGATGGTCTTGGCGTCGATGTTGGGCATGTTGACCGAGTTGCGGATCTCACCCTGCAGGAGGGTGGCGCGTACGGCCTCTGCGATCTCGATGCCGACGAGTTCCTGGGCCTCGGCGGTGGAGGCGCCAAGGTGGGGGGTGAGTACGAGGTTGGGGACATCCCGGTGAGGCCACTCGGCGGGGAGGGGTTCGACCTCGAAGACATCGAGCGCCGCGCCGCCGATCTGGCCGCTCTTGAGTCCCTCTGCGAGGACTTCCTCGTCGATGAGGCCACCGCGGGCGCAGTTGACGATGCGCACGCCCTTCTTGAGGAGAGGGAGTTGCTTCCGGCCGATCATGTGGCGTGTCTCTTCGGTCAGCGGCATGTGGACGGTGATGAAATCGGCCTGGGGGAGGATGTCATCGACCTTCTCGACGACCTCGACCTGGAGGGAACGGGCCTTGCTGGCGGAGATGTAGGGATCATAGGCAAGGACCTTCATGCCGAATGCGATCGCGCGGCGCGCCACCTCGGTGCCGATGCGCCCCATGCCGAGGATGGCAATGGTCTTGCCATGAAGCTCGACACCCTCGAACTTTTTGCGGTCCCACTTGCCGGCCTTCATGCTGGCGTCGGCCTGCGGGATGAAGCGGGCGGTTGCGAGCATCAGGGAGAAGGCGTGCTCCGCGGTGGAGATTGTGTTGCCGCCCGGGGCGTTCATGACGATCACGCCGTGCTTGGTGGCGGCTTCCACGTCGACATTGTCGATGCCGACGCCGGCGCGTCCGACAACCTTGAGGTTCTTGGCGGCTTCAAAGACGGCGGGAGTGACCTTGGTCTGGCTGCGGACTACGAGGCCGTGGAACTCGGGAATGATCTTGATCAGCTCCTCCTCCTTGAGGCCGGTCTTGACGACCACCTCGACGACGCCACCCTCGGAGAGTGCTTCGACTCCGCGGGTGGAGACGGGATCTGCGACAAAGACTTTGGGTATGGAGCTCATGATGAAGAGTGAGTGTGTGATTGGTTGTTGGTAGGTGCCGACGGCCGCAGGACGGCTGTGCGGGAAATCTTGGTAAGCCACAATCATTACAAGGAGTTATTCCCTTCAGCAAACGGGAAACAAAAAAATCGACGGCACCTCATGCCTTCGGTCATCTTCGCATGCATCGGCTTAACCCGATTCCCTCAGCATTTTCGCAACATAACCCGTCGATCGGCCATGGATTCAGACAAAACAAGCGACGATGGGCAGGGTTTCGTAGATTCTCCCGATGATGCCCGTTCCTTCGGCGGGAATCCACGGGAAGCAAACGGGCGCCGTTACAGGCGCCGCAGGAGCAATCAGGGGAGCGGTTCTTTCCTCGGTCTAGGCGGAGGGCGGAACAAAGGCTCCCGCGGCAGACGAGGCGGGGGAAGACACGACGCCCGGAAACGGAATGAGCGGATGATTATCGTTGTCTGTTTCGTCCTGAGCATTGCTGCGGCCGGTTTTGCCGGATTCGTTGCCGGACAGCGCTTTGACAAGGGGTTCGATAAGTCCGCCCCGGACAAATCGGCCGCGTTGACGGAAGGGATTTTGCCGTCTTCCGCCTCTGAGGCGTTGCTTGACGATGCGTTCGGTTCCTTATCCACGGAAAATTACAAGAAGGCGCTTGTGGATTTCCAAAAAGTTCAGGGGATCCAACCCACGCTCGCGGGCATCGACTATCTCATCGGAAACGCGGCGTTGCTGACGGGCGAGTATGCCCTTGCGGAACAGTCGCTGAGGCAGTCGTTGTCCAAAAAGGAATTGGAAGACGAATCGCAGCTCCTGCTTGCAATGGTTGAATTCCGCAAATCGGGGGTCCGGGGTTCACCGGCTCAGAAGATGGCTGATCCGGTGTCGGTCGCCGAGTCCGCATTCCGCCACTATGCCTCACTGCGTCCTGCCGATCCCGCCGTCTACGACCAGTGGGCCGATATCCTGCGTTCCAACGGTTCCTACCGGAGTGCCGCCGATCTCCTTCACAAGGGAGTGCTTCGATCCGATGCATCCCTCAACGAGTCCTATCTCTCGGCAAAGGAAGCGCTGACACGCCTGCAGGACGATCCCTCCAAGGAGGTTCCTTCCATGGCCGGCATCACGTCGATGTCCGGTGAGCAGGCGCTCGTGGCCGCGTGCATTGCCCTTCAGCAGAAGCGGGTGAACGAGGCGGTTTTCTTTCTGGAGAGGGCCCGTGAATTCTATCGTCCGAACCTTTTCAGGAAGCTGCTCAGGGATCCTGTCTTCGACGAGTTCCGTTCCGATCCGAAAATCAAGGATGTGTTGAAAAAAAACGAATCGGCGTGACGCGGGTCACTGTCCGGTTTCCTGATTGTTTTTCACAACCGGGGAGCCTTTGACTTCCGGGAAGGGACCGGTGAGCTTGTGAAAAATTTCACAAGCTATCAAAAAGCGCTTGCCACCATGGGTTTTGTTGATTTTGATCTGCGTTCCGTTTTTTCAAGGATTTCCAGACGACACCCATGGTTTTTGCCCCTTCCCTGATCGCCAGCGCGGCCCTCTCCGCGGAGACGCCCTCATTCCTGAACGACTTTCTTCCGTGGCTCACCAACTCGATCCTGGTCAACGTGCTCGTGGTTGGCATCATTGTCTGGATCGTCCGCTCCTGCACCCGCAGGATCGAGGTGATTCCCGGAAGCGGTCAGAATTTCCTGGAGGCTATCGTCGAGGGTTTTTACGGGGCGGTCGAGGGGATCCTCGGTGACAAGATGACCCGCAAATCCTTCGGGTTGCTCGGATCACTCTTCATTTTCATCCTGATCTCGAACTGGTTCGGACTTCTTCCCGGCGTCGGATCGATCGGATGGTCCGAGGTTGTCCATGGTCAGAAGGAATTCATTCCTCTCCTACGCCCCACCACGGCGGATCTCAACATGACCCTCGCCCTTGCAGCTGTCTCCATGACGCTCTGGTTCATTTGGACCATGCAGGAGGCAGGCCCGATCGCCTTCCTCAAGGAACTCTTCGGAGTGAAAGGCGGAATGAAGGGGCCGATCCTTTTCCTGTTGGTGCCGCTCTTTTTCTTTGTCGGGCTTCTCGAGGTTCTCTCGATCGCCGTGCGTCCCGTCTCGCTCTCCCTGCGACTTTACGGAAACATTTTTGCCGGGGAAAACCTTCTCGGTACGATGATCAATATCGGCAATCTCTTCAACGCTCCCCAATGGCTCACCGCTGTTCTCAGTTGCATTGTTCCCATCCCGTTCTATTTCATGGAGTTGCTGGTCGGCTTCCTGCAGGCGATGGTCTTCACGCTCCTGATCATCGTTTATCTCCAGCTTTCGACTTCACACGAGGAACACTGATTCCTTTCCAGACTTTTGGCCGTCGGGACCATGCGGGACGTGGACGGCGGCCGAAAAACAACACCAACCCAAACACCCACATCACATGCTACCCACCATCATCGCTGAAGCCGTCGCGGCCGGAGTGACCGGAAGTTTCACCCTCGGCGTTGCCGGCGCAGGATCCGCCATCGGCATCGGTCTCATCGGAGCCCGCATGGTCGAGGCGATCGGCCGCAATCCCGGAACCCTTCCCAAGGTGCTCATGATCGGCATTCTGACCATCGCTCTGGCCGAGGCCATCGCGATCTTCGGTCTGATCTTCGCCTTCCAGGGCCGATAAGAAACAATCCCTTGCCTAGGGGTGCCTTCCGATAAAGGGAGGGCGCCCCGAAGCATTTCACAAACACCGCAAAGAGAATCGCACTGCAGATGCTTACTCAAATTTTCGAACAATTCGGGGTCACCTGGCCGAAGTTCATCGCCCAGTTGGTTCTCTTCATCATTGTCTATTTCGTCCTGAATCGCTTTGCGTTCGGACCCTTGCTCAAGGTTCTCGAGGAGCGCCGCAAGCGCATCGAGGAGGGGCAACTCAATGCGGAAAAGATCAAGAAGCAATTGGCCGAGGCCGAGCTCCGTTATCAGGAGGTCCTCCGCAAGGCCAACGACGATGCCCAGATCCTGCTCGAGGAATCCCGCAAGAACAACGAGGCCTTCTCCCAGCGCGAGATGGAGAAAGCCGTCAAGGAATCCGCCGCCATTGTGGAGCGTGCACGCCACGAGATCACCTCCGAGCGCAACCGCATGGTTGACGAGGTGAAACGCGAGATGGTTTCCCTGGTCGTCAAGACCACCGCCAAGGTCGCCGGCAAGGTTCTCTCGCCCGAGGATCAGAAGCGTCTCAGCGAAGAGGCAGCCAAGGATCTCTCATCCTAGTTTTCAACCGATACATTCACCATGCAGATCCCCAAGGAAGCACGCCGCAAGGCACGCGAACTTTTTGATGCGGCGCTCGATGCCACCGGTCGCCCCGACACATCGAAGGCCCTTTCGATCGCCGATCTGCTGGTGAAGTCAGCACCCCGTCATTCGCTCCAGATTCTCAAGGAATTCACTCGCCTGATCCGTCTTGAGTCGGCCAAGCACCATGCCGTGATTGAGAGCGCGGCACCGGTTGATGAGTCGACACGCGCCGCCATTCAAAAGTCCCTTGAGAAAAGGGACGGCGGTACCGTCACCCTCGAGACCAAGGTTGATCCGTCGCTGATCGGCGGATCACGCATCCGCCTCGGGAGCGAGGTATGGGATGCCACCGTGGTCTCGCGACTCAATGCCCTCGCCTCCTGATACCTTCCCACCCAACACCTCACCCTCACCCACCTTTCCTCTTAACACCCACACACCATGAGCAACCTCCTGCAAGAACTTGAAGCGAAGATCGACGGACTCGCCAACTCGACCGTCACCAAATCGAATGTCGGAACCGTCCGAGAGATCGGCGACGGTGTCGCCCGTATCGAGGGTCTCGGCGGCGTCATGCTCAACGAGATGCTCGAGTTCCCCGGTGGTATCTACGGCATTGCGCTCAACCTTGAGGAGACCGAGGTCGGAGCCGTCGTGCTCGGTGACTATACCTCCATCTCCGAGGGTGACGAGGTGAAGGCCACCGGCCGCCTCCTTGAGGTTCCCGTCGGCAAGGAACTCCTTGGCCGCGTGGTCGATTCTCTCGGTCAGCCCATTGACGGCAAGGGACCGATCCAGTCCAAGAAGTTCTATCCCGTCGAGAAGATCGCTCCCGGCATCATCAAGCGCCAGAGCGTCAGCCAGCCACTCTCCACCGGCATCATGTCGGTCGACGCCATGATTCCCATCGGCCGCGGACAGCGTGAGCTGATCATCGGCGACCGCGCGACCGGCAAGACCACGATCGCCATCGACACAATCATCAACCAGGCGAAGATCAACCGCGTCGGCGAGGCTTCCGGTGATCCCAAGTTCCGTCCCGTCTACAGCATCTATGTTGCCGTTGGCCAGAAGAACGCCAACATCGCCCGCGTTGTCGACATCCTTTCGGCCAACGACGCCCTGCGTGACACCATCATCGTCTCCGCACCCGCTTCCGACAGCGCCACCAACCAGTACCTCGCACCCTTCGCCGGTGCCGCGATGGGCGAGTGGTTCATGGACAACGGCATGGACGCCCTGATCGTCTTCGACGATCTCTCCAAGCACGCCGTCGCCTACCGCCAGGTCTCCCTTCTCCTCAAGCGTCCCTCAGGTCGTGAGGCTTACCCGGGCGACGTCTTCTATCTCCACAGCCGCCTTCTCGAGCGTTCCGCACGTCTGAGCACCAAGGCAGGTAACGGATCGCTCACCGCCCTTCCGATCATCGAGACCCAGGCCGGCGACGTCTCTGCCTACATCCCGACGAACGTCATCTCGATCACCGACGGACAGATTTACCTCGAGACCGATCTCTTCTACCAGGGCATCCGTCCCGCCATCTCGGTGGGTCTCTCGGTTTCCCGCGTCGGTTCCGCCGCCCAGATCAAGGCAACCAAGCAGGTGGCCGGAAAGCTCAAGGGCGATCTCGCCCAGTTCCGCGAACTCGCCGCCTTCGCCCAGTTTGGCAGCGATCTGGACGCCCGTACCAAGGCTCAGCTCGACCGCGGTCAGCGCATCGTCGAACTCTTCAAGCAGCAGCAGTACAATCCCCAGGCCGTGGAACTTCAGGTCGCCATCCTCTGGGCGATGCAGAAGGGTTACTTCGACGCGATCGCCGTCGATCGTGTGAAGGATTTCCAGAACCAGCTCGCCCAGTTCATGAACACCCGAAAGGAAGCCATTCTCACCAGCATCCGCACGAAGGGTGCGATCGACGCCGAGATCGAGAAGGAACTCACGACCGCGGTCGACGAGTTCAAGGTCATCTTCCGCTAAGGAATCAAGCAACCCAGGAGAAGAACGGGAAACCGACCAACCCCAGCCCATGGCCAATACCCGCGACATCCGCCGACGCATCAAGTCGGTCAAGAACACCGCCCAGATCACCAAGGCGATGCAGATGGTCGCCGCCTCCAAGATGCGCAAGGCGCAGCAGGCGGCGCTGGCAGGGCATCCTTACTCGGAGGTCCTGAACCGCGTGCTTGTTTCGCTCCGCGACCTGGTCAGCGAGTCTGCCCATCCCCTGCTCGAGGCTCGTCCGGTGAAGAAGACCCTCGTGCTGCTCGTCACCTCTGACAAGGGACTCTGCGGCGCGCTCAACACCAATGTTCTCCGCGAAGCGGCGACCTTGGATGTCGGCGCCACCGACTTCGTGGCCTCCGGAAAGAAGGGTGCCTCGTTCCTGGCCCGCACCGGCCGCAACATGATCGCGGACTTCTCGCTTCCCGACAGCCCTTCCTTCCTCCAGACCAAGGCAATCTCGAAGTTCTGCCTCGAGAAGTTCCTCTCCGGGGAAGTCGATCGAGTCTCGGTCCTCTATCCCAAGTTCGTCAACACGCTCACCCAGAAGCCCGTCCTTGTCCCGCTCCTGCCGATTTCCAAGGAAACGGCGGCCGGACATGATCACGATGATAAGTCCGCGGGTGCCCAGTTCCTCTTCGAGCCCGACTCGGATGAGGTGCTCAATGCCGTCCTGCCCTACTACTTTCACTTCACCGTCTTCCAGATGATCCTCGATGCGCGGGCTTCCGAGCAAAGCGCCCGCATGGTTGCGATGAAGAGCGCCACGGACAACGCGAAGGGACTCGTGAAGGATCTGACCCTCGAATACAACAAGGCCCGTCAGGCCAGCATCACCACCGAACTCCTCGAAATCACCACCGCCCAGATGGCATTGGCTTAACCCCTTTTCCCCAACCAACCACCACACTCTCATGAGCAACACAGGCACCATCGTTCAAATCATCGGCCCGGTCATCGATGCCGAGTTCAACACCAAGGAGGGCAAGTTGCCCAAGATCTACGACGCCCTCGAGATCGACTACACCATCGACGGCAAGCCCGCCAAGGTGACCCTCGAGGTTCAGCAGCATCTGGGCGAGAACTGGGTCCGCGCGATCGCGATGTCATCCACCGAGGGTCTCAAGCGCGGGATGGCCGTCCGTTCCCTCGGCAAGCCCATCTCCGTCCCCGTGGGCGAGGGGGTTCTCGGCCGTATTTTCAACGTGCTCGGCGAACCCTGCGACGAGCGCGGTCCCGTCAAGGCTGACAAGACCCTTCCGATCCATCGTCACGCGCCACCGCTTGTTGACCAGGACACCAAGGCACAGGTGCTCGAGACCGGAATCAAGGTCATCGACTTGATCTGCCCCTTCACCAAGGGTGGAAAGGTCGGCGCCTTCGGCGGCGCCGGCGTCGGTAAGACCGTCGTCATCATGGAGCTCATCAATAACATTGCCAAGGGGCACGGCGGTTACTCGCTCTTCGCGGGTGTCGGCGAGCGTACCCGCGAGGGCAACGACCTCTATGGTGAAATGATCGAGTCCGGCGTCATCGCTGTGCAGAAAGACGAGAAGGGACATCCTGTTAAGGATGCCGACGGCAACTTCATCTTCCTTGAGGAAGGATCGAAGGTCGGACTCGTCTACGGCCAGATGAACGAGCCTCCGGGCGCCCGTCTGCGTGTCGCGCTCACCGCGCTCGCCATGGCGGAGTACTTCCGCGACGAGAAGCACCAGGACGTACTTCTCTTCGTCGACAACATCTTCCGTTTCTCCCAGGCGGGATCCGAGGTCTCCGCACTGCTCGGCCGTACTCCGAGCGCCGTCGGTTACCAGCCGACCCTTGCCGCTGAAATGGGCAATCTCCAGGAGCGCATCACCTCCACCAAGGATGGTTCGATCACCTCCTTCCAGGCGGTCTACGTTCCCGCGGACGATCTCACCGATCCGGCCCCGGCGAACACCTTCGCCCACCTCGACTCCACGATCGTGCTCGAGCGCTCCATCGCAGAGCTCGGCATCTATCCGGCCGTTGATCCCCTTGCCTCGACCTCCAAGGCGCTTGCGCCCGAGATCGTCGGCGAGGAGCACTATGCGGTCGCCCGCGGTGTCCAGAAGGTGCTCCAGCGCTATAAGGATCTGCAGGACATCATCGCGATCCTGGGCATGGACGAGCTTTCCCCCGAGGACAAGCTCACCGTTTACCGTGCCCGCAAGATCCAGCGCTTCCTCAGCCAACCGTTCCACGTCGCCGAAATCTTCACCGGATCGAAGGGCCAGTATGTGCCGATCGCCGAGACCATCCGCGGGTTCAAGGAGATCCTCGACGGCAAGATGGATGAAATTCCCGAGGGTGATTTCTACATGAAGGGCGGCATCGACCAGGTGGTCGCGGCTTCCAAGAACTCCTAAGATGGCAACCCTGCACCTCGAGATCGTCACCCCGGAGGCACGCACCTTCTCGGGCGAGGCCCAGATGGTGGTTGTTCCCGGGGTCGAGGGCGAGATCGGGATTCTTCCCGATCACATGCCCCTGATGACCCAGATCAATCCCGGGGAACTCCGCTACACGACCCCCGAAGGCGAGCATTTCCTCGCTGTCGGGAGCGGTTTCCTCGAGGTGCTGCCCGACCGCGTTTCGGTGATGACCGACATGGCGGTCGCGGAGGCTGAGATCGACGAGAAGGCCGCCGAGGAAGCCGTGGCGCGCGCCCGCAAGGAGATTGCCGAGAAGGCGCTGGCGGGTGAGGAACTCGCCTTTGTCCAGGCCTCGCTTCTTAAGTCGCTGGCTCAGCTTCACGTGAAGCGTCGCTCCAGGCACTGATCGGGAAACAGGGGCCAACGATGGAAGCCCCCGCCACCACCCGCCTTCTGCTGGCCTCCTGCCTTGAGCAGGAGAGACATCATATTGGCCAGATCCTCATGGGGGTTGATTTCACGCTCCGCCATGTAGCGGATGATGACCGGGATGATCTCGTGCTTCACACATCCCCCGCGGATGCCCGGGTAATTGCTCGCTATGATGCCGAGGGGAACTTCCGTCCCCTCAAGACGGCTCCCAATCTCAAGCGGGGTTGGCTTCTCGAGGCAGGTTCGCTGGAGGGAATGGAACTGGCGCTGGAGTTCTTTTATCCGGCCGCCCTCGGCATGTGGCTTTCCCATCTGCGCGGGAAGCTTCATCCGACAGCTCTCCGGGAGACCTTGGACCGTCAGACCGGCATGTACCGGATCACCCAGTTGATCAGGGATGATCAGGCCTCGGAACTTGTCGCCCGCTGCTGCACGTCGGAGGGTGGTTGCCTCAGGACGATCCTCTGGGATCTCGCTCCCGGTCATCCGATCACCACGCTTCCCTCATCCAAACTCTCGCTGGAAGAACTCCCTTCAAACCGCATCCCGCTCCTCTGCAGCGAACTCTGCAATCTGGTGGTGGCCGCGGCGCGACCGATTGCCAAAGGCAATCTTCCAAAGAAGGATTAAATCCAAAATCTGGATTAGAGGCGGGATGGACAAACAATTAGAATTTATCAGGATGCAACGGATGCGAAGCAACGGCCAAGCAAGCAAATCAGCCGTAACGGATGCGCAGCAACGGCCGGTCTAGCAAAATCAGGAAAAGAGGTAACTTGGTAGGCGGGCCGGGATTGAATACCGAAGGAACCAAGAAACACACTAAAAGCACGAAATGAATGGAGTCATTGGACTCCATTTTCCCTTCTCTCACCCCTCGGCATTCCGTGACTTTCGCGTTTTGGCATACCCGGCCGTTGCTGTGCATCCGTTACGGCGTGGTTCTCCCTCCCTTGCTTCGTCTTCACCATCCTGGTGAACGCTCCAGATCGGTTGTCATGGTTCCTTTGCATAATTCGGGTTAGAATCCTTTCCATGCCACCTTCCGAAGCCACCCGATTGTTCCGTGCCCGGACCGTCGTGCCGGTGAGCCGGCCTCCGATCGCGGACGGGGGAGTGGCTGTTCGAGAAGGTGAGATCCTCGACGTGGGATCGTGGAACGATCTCATCCGCGGGCATCCCGGAGCGATCCACGAGGATCTGGGGGAGTGCATCCTCCTGCCGGGTCTCATCAATGCCCACTGTCATCTCGACTACACGATGATGAGGGGGGCTCTCTTCGGAGGGGGATCCTTCTCAGCCTGGATCCAACGCCTCAATGCGATGCGCCGTTCGTTGGACCAACGCGACTACCTCGATGCCATTGCGGCCGGTGAATCCGAGCTTCGCCGATGGGGATGCACCACGGTGCTGAACATCGAGTCGTTTCCGGAGTTGGTGCCGTTCCTTCCCGACTCGTCGATCCGTATCTGGTGGTTCCTCGAAGTCATGGATGTTCGCAGCCGGTTGGAATCGAGCGAGGCTCTGGCCGGTGCGATCCATTTCTTTGAGAAGGCTGGTGAGCATCGCGGCGGATTCGGCATCTCGCCCCATGCACCCTATACCGTTTCACACGATCTCTACGCTCTCTCCGCTTCCTTTGCAGGAAAGTACAATCTCCCTCTCTGCACCCATCTGGCCGAGTCGGACGAAGAGTTGGCGATGTTTCTGAAAGGCGAGGGGGCGCTCCATGAGTTTCTCCGATCGATCGGACGGCCGATGGATGACTGCGGCGGCAAGTCGCCGGTTCAGGCCGTGCTTGGATCGGGGATTCTTCCCGAGGGTTCCCTGCTTGTGCATATGAACATGATCACCGGTGCGGACAAGGATCTGCTCCGGGCCTCGGCCGGAATGTATCCCGTGATTCATTGCCCCAGGACCCATGCTTTTTTTGAACGACCCCCCTTCGATCTGGAATTTTACCGGGAGAGCGGCATTCCTGTGCTGTTGGGCACCGACAGCCTGGCCAGCAACGAGGATCTCAATATGTTTGCCGAGATGAGGGCGATGCAGTCCTCGTTTCCTGGGCTCGATCCCTGTGAAATCCTTACCATGGCGACCACCCGCCCCGCCGGCGCCATTGGGCTGGAGGGAAGGCTCGGGGAGCTTGCTCCGGGTGCGATGGCCGATTTCATTGCCATTCCCGATCAAGTGGAGGGGAGTGAAAGCGTGACCGGCGTTTCCGAGAGGATACTGGCCAACCGTATGCCTCCGGCTGTATGGATTGCAGGTCGCCGATGAAAAGCTCCCCCGAGATCCGCGTCAGTCCCACGTCACCGCTACCGTGTTGGTTGCCTGGTGCCGTTCTTACCTTGGTGCTTGCGATCGTTGCGGGCGTCTATGCCCAGGTCTGCACGTTCGAGTTCCTCCCGTTTTGGGACGACGACACCAACATCCACCGCAATCCGCTCTACGCGCCGCTCTCCTGGGGAAGTGTCGCCCTCTTCTGGAAAGGCCCCTTCCAGCAACTCTACATCCCGGTCACCTATTCTGTCTGGGCCGGGCTTGTGGCTCTCTCCCGGATCGTTGCCGGGACTACCGTGAGCTTCGGTCCGATCAACGGTGCTGTTTTTCACGGAACCAACCTGCTGGCGCACCTACTTTCGGTCGCGATGGTTTTTCTAATCCTGCGCAGATTGCTGGGTGCGGCGTTCGGGAAGGAGGGATCCATGCCCCCGCGCGCTCTGCTGGCATCCGCGGTTGGGGCGCTGGCCTTCGGTCTGCATCCCGTGCAGGTGGAGACGGTGGCCTGGGTTTCTGGTCTGCGTGATCTTCTTGGCGGAGCCCTCTCCCTTGCCGCGATCGCATGTTTTCTCTCCTGGTTGGATCGCGGAACGGCATCCGGCCTCTCGTCCCGTTGGAACTGGCTGCGTTATGCGGCGGCCACCCTTCTCCTTCTCCTGGCATTCGGTTCCAAGCCTGGGACCGTGGTGACTCCGGCACTCACGCTTCTCTGCGGCGGGTGGCTGATCCATTCGCGCGGATCCTCTTGGAAACCGCTCCTGATCCTGATTCCTTGGTTTCTACTGGCCGTGGCAGAGGTTGTGATGACCTCCCACTCCCAGCCCGCCGCGGAGCTTGCCCGTTCTCTGGTCCCCGTCTGGGCCAGGCCGCTTGTCGCCGTTGACGCCCTCGCGTTCTATCTTGGAAAACTTCTCTGGCCGCTTCCGCCGTGGGGGGTGTGCGCGGATTACGGGCGCTCGCCGAATTCCCTCTTTGAGGCAGGGATCCTCTTCTGGAGTTGGTTGATTCCTGTCGGGTTGGTCGCCCTCCTTTTTTTTGTCAGAAGGCTCAGGATCTTCCTGCTTCCCTGCGCCTTGCTGGCGGTCGGGGTTCTCCCCACCCTGGGGCTGATCCCCTTCAACTTTCAGGTCGTCTCTACCGTCAGCGACCGCTATCTCTACCTTGCCATGCTCGGCCCATCCCTCGCCTTGGCATTGGTTTTCTGCCGTTACCACTCACGGATCGTCTCAGGGGTTGTTTTTATTCTTCTTGCCGCCTGGCTTTTGATTTCGCTGATCCAGCTACCCGTCTGGCGGGAAGGGACAACATTGTTTCCGGCCATCCTTGAGAGGAATCCCACCAGTTGGAAATCCCGCCATAATTACGCCTGCACCCTCGACGCGCAGGGGAAACTTCCCGAGGCTCTCCGCGAGTTCACCGAGGCGATCCGTCTACGTCCCTCCAATGCGGAGGCCTACAACGACGTGGGCCTGACCTTGATCAAAATGGGGCGTCGGCAGGAGGCGATCATGGCATTCCAGCAGTCGCTTCAGGTGCGGGCCACCCCCGGAGCCGCCCGAAATCTTGCCGCCGTGTTCCTGATGAATGGTGATCCGGTTCAGGCGGCCGCAGTCTACCGTCTGGCCATGCAGATCGATCCGGGTGATCTCCAGAATCAGCGTGCCTTGGCTTGGTTGCTTGCCACGCATCCCGACAGTCGTGTCCGTAACGGCAGGGAGGCTGTCGAACTCTCGCGTCAGATCGTGATCGCCACGAACGGCCAGGTTCCGGTCTTTCTTCTTACCCTGAGCGCCTCGCTTGGGGAGTCCGGGGACTTTGACCACGCG
>Ga0208327_1000078_pt1 | contig 26453 bp, 29 predicted proteins | sample LakMenEpi26Jun08_FD_150733 | JGI IMG/M metagenome (GOLD analysis project Ga0208327, IMG submission 150733) | Freshwater microbial communities from Lake Mendota, WI - 26JUN2008 deep hole epilimnion (SPAdes) | ecosystem: Environmental > Aquatic > Freshwater > Lake > Epilimnion/Euphotic zone ...
CTTTCTGAAAATGCACGTCGAGCCGAACACACCAGACAGCTACGGCTTTGCAGAATCGATTGTGCGTTTGCATGTTTCGCCCGTGCTAGACCGCAAGCCCCTGCCAGAGATAACCCGCCGCGATATAGTGGTGGTGATTGACAGGATCGACGCCGCGCAACCGTCTGTACGCCGCAATTGCTTCGCCGTCATGCGAAAGCTGTTCAATTGGGCGCGGGCGCGTGGCGACATTAAACGGTCGCCACTGGAGGGGATGGAACCACCGCCCCTTGTCCAGTCACGCGACAGAGTTTTGAGCGATACCGAATTGACGCTGGCCTACCGCGCCGCCCAAACAATCGCCTATCCATTTGGACCGCTCTTTGAATTGCTGTTTGCAACGGGGCAGCGGCGCGACGAAGTGGCAGGGCTGGATTGGAGCGAACTGGACCGCACGGCGGGCCTTTGGACGTTGCCAAGGGAACGGGCCAAAAATGATGCGTCCAATATCATCCCGCTAAACCGGCTGGCCATTGCCGCGCTGGATCGGGCGGCTGGCAGGGGATTGGACGCCAGCACCGATTGGCCGCGCAGCGGTTTGGTATTCACGACCACCGGCAAAACGTCCGTATCAGGCTATAGCAGGGCCAAGGCGAAGCTGGACGCCCGCATGGCCGAACTGGCCATAGAAGGTACCACAGAGGCCGCTCCAGTCACAATCAAGCCTTGGCGGGTGCACGATGCCCGCCGGACGCTGGCAACGGGCCTACAGCGGCTTGGCGTCCGCTTTGAAGTGACAGAGGCGGTGCTAAATCACGTATCGGGCAGCCGTAGCGGGATTGCAGGCGTGTATCAGCGCCACGGCTGGGGACCGGAAAAGCGGGCCGCGCTGGACGCATGGGGGACGCATATTGAGGGATTACTCAATCCAGCCGAAAGCACGGGCAATGTCGTGCCTTTGCGCCGCGATGCCTAGGCTGCAACTCCAACGCATTCACGCTATCACAATATGCTTGCAAATATCTCAAGATAGCGTAAAGTGCTAGCATGAATAGCAAACAGGCCAAGATGCTAAAGGCGGTGTTTGCTGATCCTGTTTCGGCGTCGCTGGAATGGAAGGCGATTGAGAATTTGCTGATCGCGGTCGGTTGCCGGGTGATTGAAGGCAGCGGATCGCGGGTGCGTTTTGAAAAGGACGGGATGCTAGAAGCTTTCCACCGTCCCCATCCCGCCAAAGAGGCCAAGCAATATCAGGTGCGCGCCGCCCGGGCATATCTGGTCAGGTTAGGAGTGAAACCATGAGCGATATTTTGAGCTATAACGGCTATACCGCCAAAATCGAATTTGATGCCGAAGACCGCATTTTCTTTGGCCGTTTGGCCGGGATCAATGATGGCATTGGCTTTCATGCCGATACCGTCGAAGACCTGATCGCCGCCTTTCAAGAGGCAGTCGATGACTATATCGAAACATGCGCCAAAATCGGCAAAGCGCCCGAAAAGCCCTATTCTGGCAAGCTTATGTTTCGCGTCGATCCAGAGGTTCATGCCCAAGCTGCCCTTGCCGCCAAGCTGAAAGGCCAAAGCCTGAATGCGTGGGCAGCGGGTGTATTGCGTGATGCGGCACGCGCAACGACTGGCGGCGCGGTGGCGGTTTGAGGATCGGGAAGCTGCTGGTGAAATGTTGGAAACCGTAAATTGGCCGCTTGTAAATCCGGACGGCACACCGTGCTTGGATGAAAACGGCGAGCAGCGTTGGCGAACGACCACACAGCTTTGGACTATGTCAGACGGTATCGAATGCGAAATTCCGGACCGATATCGTCAAGCGACGCTTGAAATGTCGCGTGACCATTTCTTTCAAAACAATCAACACCATTGGCACGAAGAGCAGAACAGCAAATTTCTCTGGACGCGTGACTGTTTCATAGCGGCCTGCGAAGAAGCTCGCTCTATTGATTGGGATGCTGAAAAAAACAGAGCATTTGATAAAAAGCAGCTACGCGAACAGGTTGCTGATTTCACAAAAGCTATTCGGGTATTTCGCAAAGCACTCGATAAAGCACCGTTTCAGTTAGGCGCGCCTCAAAAGCTGACTCATTTGTTCCATCAAATGTATCTGCACTATTCCGATGAAAATCAGGAGCAATGGCTGCCAGACTTGGTGGACAACATGACCAGCGGGCTAACATCTCGGAATCCATTGGCGGCTCTGGACGGTCTTGCGGAATACTATGACGGCTGGAGAGACTTAGGGAGAGGCTATTTTCAATATGGCATGATTGGCTACGAAAAACTGCCAAAGAGGCTTCCTGATAAACAAGTCGCATTGGCAATGATATTGGCGGATTGGTTCACGTCCTGCCGCCCCGATGGTGAACAAGTCCGTCAAATTTACCTACCAAAGGCTGCCACTCTCTCTGTAGACACACCGTGGGAGATGATTCGATTATTTGTCGATGCAGCCTTTAAGGAGCCTTCCAAAAGCAAAAATCTGCAAAGGCGGGTCCAAGCTGCAATCAATGCTGGTGCTAAAATCGGCCTAAGGGCTGGCTGAATAAAAGCCGCCAATTTTTCTTCGTTTTGTTCACTCAGCGCACCAGTCCCAGTCTGGTGCGAATGAAATTCTTTGTCATGCTTAGGGCTGCTTCAACGCAACGTAAGGATGATTGAACATGACAGAATTGATAAATGCCAAACAAACAGCACAGCATTTGTGCATCATAGAAGGGACTTTGGCGAAGTGGCGTTTGACGGGTGAAGGTCCCAAATTTTTGCGGGTAGGTCGCAGGATCGCTTACGATCCCCGCGACGTCCAAACTTGGCTGGACGCCCGCCGCGTATCCAGCACTTCGCAGGAGGCGGCATGATGGACCGTCTCGAAACAAAGACGGAGGCCGTTGCACCGGCCTCCGTTGGGCCCATCTCGACAATCGGCAGCCCCGCCATTTACCCCTTGCCAACCGAATATCGCAAGCCAATTCGCTTTCGCATTGGCGACAGGGTCATAAAGCTGACAGGCGGTCGGGCGTTGGTGTTGGACCGGCTTATCGCGGCTGGACCGGCCGGGATTGATCGGGCCGCAACGCTGCAATGGGTTGCCAATCTGGCAGACACCATCGCTGCATTACGAACGGCTGGAATCGCAATTGAGACGCGGAAAGGCCAAGCCGCCAACTATTCCATTGCCTGCAATGTCGAAAAAATTGGTGGTGCAGCATGATCGTTCTCGAAATCCGATTTGGCGGAAACCTATGGCGCGTGGAATCTTCCAACTTCAATGGCAATGCGCGGGTGAGTATCTGGCCTTACTACGCTCACCATGACGGCAGCATGAAGCCCGGACGGGGTGGCTTGCAAGTGCCTGTAGAGCAAGTAGACGCCTTTGTTAAAGCCATTGCAGATGCAGCCCACCGGCTGCGCTGACGGGCAACAGAGGGGCAGTGTTACGGCGCTGTCCCTCACATCATTCCGGCAAACTTGAAACTTGCGACCGATGGTCCAAACCTATCCCATGCGCCCCGAAAAAAAGCGCAGAAAGCCGTCTAGTGGCAAAACTGGCACGACGCTTGCTTTTATAGATCAGGATAAGAGTGAGTGCACGTTGACGCAACACATGCCCTTTCCGGCTGGGGCGGGGCGCGCAACAGGGCTGACAGAGTGAGCAATTCCCTGACACTCGCAAAGGCACAGGCAATTATTGGCGGCGCGTATCAGGCGCGAAAAATCGGGCTGCCCTTCAATCGCTTCGTCACCATTCACTTTGAGCGCGCCGGATTAAACGATGCAGATGCAGCGACGGCGATTGGCAAGATCATGAAACTTGCGACAGACTGGACACGAAAGCAGGGGCAAGTGATTTCGTATGCGTGGGTGCGCGAAAATGACACTGGCAACGGCAGCAAGGGTAGCCATGTCCACATCCTTTGCCATTGCCCCGATGCCCTGCCAATTGGCCGTATGTGGCAGCGGTGGCTGCGCAAGGCAACGGGTAGGCCATATCGAGCGAGGGCCATAAAGAGTGAGCGCATCGGCGGCACACTTAACGCCTATGCCACGACCCCAGCCGCCTATTTGCAAAATCTGGATAGGGTGTTGGCCTATATATGCAAAGGCGTTGCACCAGCCGACGCTATTGCTCTGGGTTTGCCCCGACAGGAATCGGGCGGACGAATCATTGGTAAGCGCGCAGGATTGTCGCAAAACATCGGCAGCAAAACGCGGGTCCTAACCGCCACTTGATTGACACGCATAGCGGTAAGGAACCGCAAAATCCCTTAGGCGTCGCGGCGTCCGGCTACGTTATTGTTAGAAGTTTCAGTTTCGCTCCAAATCTTTCTTGGTGCTTACACAGTGATTACATATCTAGAATTCGAGCCACTGCCTTCCTCAGAAATTTAAGCAAATCATTGAAATATATGGTGCACCCAACTGGATTCGAACCAGTGGCCCCCAGATTAGGAATCTGATGCTCTATCCTGCTGAGCTATGGGTGCAACGCCCGCGGTCATAGCTGCGCGCAATCGGACGGTCAATTTTTTGCCGAGGGCGGGACGACCGGAAACAACAAAGGCGCAATGCCGACGCCTTCTTCAACCAACGCCTTTGCCTCATCACTGCTGGTTTCACCGTGAATGAGGCGATCGGGTTCTTCGCCATAATATATGGCGCGCGCGGTTTCGGCGAAGTTGCCGCCCACCCATTGCGAGTTATCCAGCATTTCGGATTGCGCGCGGGCCAATTTTTGAACCAGTTCCGCCATGGCCGGGGGCAGGATGGCATTTGCGGGTGCATCCGCCACCGTTTCGACTGCGGCGGGGGCTACCGAAGGCAGAAGGGCGGGCCGTTGGTTGCCCTTGCGCGGCACATTGGGCACCGATAGCGCCTTTTGAATCATGCTGTCATTGCACGTTGGGCAAGCGAGCAGACCGCTGGATTTCTGCGCATCAAAATCGGCAGAGGACGCGAACCAGCCTTCGAACTGGTGTCCGTTGCTGCAGTTCAGGTCAAATGTGATCATTACGCGCCGCCAACTCCCAGCAAGCTATCCAGTTTTCCTTGGGCATCGAGCGCACGCAAGTCATCCGACCCGCCAATCGCGACGTCATTGATGAAAATCTGCGGCACGGTTTGTGCACCCGGCGCACGTGCGACCATCTCGGCGCGCTTTGCGCCGCCCATCGTGACGTCATATTCGGTATAACTGACGCCCTTGCCATCCAAAAGATGCTTGGCGCGCACACAATAAGGGCAAGCGAATTTGGTGTAGATTTCAACTGTTGTTGTCATAGAACTGAAATGGTGATCCCAGTCCTGCAAGTCAAGCGTCGAACGATACCCCCGCGTCGGCTTGCGTCTTGCCGCTGCGCAAGGCACGCGCCCAACAGAATATCTGCACCCAGTCTGCGCCGCCACGTTTCAGCACCGCGACGCAGCCGTCGCTGGTTGCGCCCGTGGTCAGGACGTCGTCGATCAGGATGATTTTGCGCCCTTTCAATTTGCCCTTATATTTTGGATGCAGGGTAAAGGCGCTTCCCACGGCCTGTCTGCGGCGTTTGTGGTCCAAACCTCGCATGCTCGGCGTGCGCTTATGCCGCAATAATATATCGGGCACAAAGGTGATGCCGGTTAAGGCCGCGAGCTGTTTGCCGATCAGCGCCGACTGGTTGAAGCTACGCGACCAGATCCGTGTCCAATGCAACGGCACGGGCGTGATAATAACTTGGTCCGTCTCGTCCGGCACATGGCGCAACAATTGCTGCGCAATGACACGCGCTAAGCCGATTTTGCCACCATATTTTAACCGCAGCGCCACGCGCGCCGATAGATCGTCATATTTTACGGCGGCCCGGATGCCGTCATGTCGGGGCGGGTTTGCGATGCAGGCCGCGCAATAAGCGTCCGCACCACGGTCAAAGTCAAAGGGGGCTGCGCATCCCCGACACCAAGGCGGCCCCATAAATTCCAGCTTTTGCCAGCAGGAGACGCAGAACGGGCCGCCCGCTGCGGTAATAGTGCCGCAACAGGGGCAGCGTTCGGGCAAAACCCAATTCAACATCATATGGAAAATGTGGCTGCCTTTTGCCATATCGCACTTGTCGGACAAAGCTTGGGTCTGCACAAGGGCGCAAATGAACAATGAATTATATCCACCGGAAATTTTTGACCGCCGCCGCCGTCATGCCCTGCGCGCGCGGGCCGCTGGGCGTTCGGGTGATGATTTCCTGTGGCACCATATCGCGCAAGATATAGCAGAGCGGCTGTCTGCGGTTACGCGCACGTTCGAACATGCCCTGATCATCGGGCCCATCGGACGATGGCAAGGGCAAATCCTGCCGCCAAATGTCCCCTGCACGCTTGCCCCGCTCCGCGACAAAGGGGCCGAGAGTGACGCGCCAGTTGCGTTGGAAGAAGACCGCCTGCCCTTCACGCCGGGCAGCTTTGACCTGGTGATTTCGGCAGGAACGCTGGATAGCGTCAACGACTTGCCCGGATCGCTTATTCAAATCCGCCGTATCTTGCGGCCCGATGGATTGTTCCTTGGCCATATGTTCGGCGCTGGAACCTTAGCTATGCTGAAAGCGATGTTGCTGGAGGCGGATGCCGATCGGGTGACGCCGCATATCCACCCACAGATTGACTTGCGCAGCGCAGCAGATCTCATCGTTCGCGCTGGATTCTCTTTGCCTGTCGCGGATCAGGACACTACCGCCGTACGTTATGGTGACTGGCGCTCGATTGTGTCAGATATACGCGATGCTGGGATAGGCAATGCACTTGCCGGACCGCGTAACTATCTGGGCAAAGACATAGCCACACGGCTTGAATATGCCTTTGCCGCCCGCGCCGATGCCAAAGCTAAGGTTACAGAAAGCTTTGCGCATATCTATTTGAGCGGATGGGCACCGTCCGAAAACCAACCCCGACCCGCCAAAAGGGGCAGCGGGCAGGTTTCGCTCGCGGACATATTGTCGAAGGATCAAGCGGGCTAAATCCCCAGCAACTTGCGGACCAGAGGATAATCGGCGGGCGGCATAGGCAAATCCGCCATGTCTTGCGGTAAAGTCCATTGGATATCGGACGCATAGATCGCGGTGGGCACACCCAACCATGTGGTGCAGCGATAAAGCAGAAGCACAAGATTTCGTTCGCCCAATGGTTCGCTGGCGAAGGTTTCGGGCACCAAATCCTGCGCGGCAACGATGATACCAAGCTCCTCCTCAAGCTCTCGCACAAGAGCGTTTTCTGGCGATTCGCCAACATCCACTTTGCCGCCGGGGAATTCCCATAAACCGCCCATTTGGGCATGCATGGGCCGCTTTTGCAGCAGAATCTCTCCGCTCTCGTTGGTCAACGCGGCGGCCACCACAAACAATATACTCCGACTGATTTCCATATCCCCACCACGCTGCAAGCATTTGTTAACTTGTGTGTGAGATTTTAACGATGCTCGCAACCAGGGAATGAAGTGAGACCGAACATGTTGGAATTAATTCATTGCATCAAAAAATGCGACCAGGGCGCGACGGCAGTAGAATATAGTCTGATCGCTTCATTAATTGTTATTACAATAATTGTAGCATTAACACAGGTGTCAACAAATAATACGGATATTTGGAACACATTATTCGATAAAATAGTCGCAACTAGTAATTAATTTTCACATTAACTAAATATAAATTATTTTAATTTATTTATTCTTTGACGACTTTTTAAGAAGTCGTCCGGGGTATAAAAATAGACTGGAGACCAAAAATGAAATTTAGCACAAAATTCTTCAAGAATGAAGACGGCGCGACCGCAATTGAATATGGCTTGATCGCCGCTTTGATCGCTGTTGCCGCCATCACGGCCATGACGAGCCTTGGCGAGAACCTGTCGGGTACGTTTACCAATGTAGGCGATAAGCTCGAAACGGCAAATAATGCATCATAAGCTTTAACTGCAAAAAACTGCTTTAAGGTGACGTTTGCAGTTTGACGTTAGCCACAAAAGCGGGGACTTCACGGTCCCCGCTTTTTTCATTCAGTAGGTCACAATCTTCAGCTTCTGCCCAGCGCGAATGGCGGCATTGGATGACAGTCCGTTGAGCGCCCTAAAACGTTCATTTTGCAGCGACGGGTAAGCCATGCGCGCGGCGAGTGTTGCGACGCTATCCCGGGGCCCGGCTGTTACCACACGCAGCCTGCGTGGCTTTACCGTCGCGGCTTGCGCGGGGGTGAGACGCGACATGCTTGCAAACATGCGATCAAACGGGTTCACGTTGTTCGCCGTGATCGTCACAAAATGATAGGCCATGCCCGGCGCCCATTCATATGCGAACACCGAAACGACGCGTTGCCCCTGCTGCGTATTGACCACGGAGTTGGCGTAAAAAGCAGGGATATCATTCACGATTGTTCGGCGTATTTCGCCTACGGGAATCGTGGCATTCTCCCCCGACACAGCCTTAAGCGCGTTGTCCACATAGCTGCTGCGGTTGCCATCAAATGCACCGCCCGTGAACATGGCTTTCCCGCTATTCCCGTTAATTGTCACCGCATCATTGGAGTTTTGCATGCCAAAGCCATTGGGCGCGGTGAACGTCATCTTCAGTTGCGGATGCAGGAAATCTTGCCCTTCGACCACACCTTGCGCGGGGTCATCGCCGTACAACATGCCGTCAATCGCCGCCAAATGGGCGTCAGCATTGCGAAAGGTGCTGGCGGGATAGCTTTTGGACCGCGATGCTGCGCGCGAAACGCGGCGGGCAGGATCGGGGTGAGTGCTTGCCCACTCCGGAACCCGGTTATTGGCCAAGCCGGCCACCTGCGTATCCACGCTGGTCTGCAACGCCAATGAATTGAGCATCGATGCCAATGCGCTTGGATCATATCCCGCTGTGCTGAGATAACGGATGCCGTAATCATCGGCTTCCTCTTCTTGCTTGCGCGAATATTTTAGAGTGAAGACCTGCGCCAACGGACCTGCATATTGCTGTAACCCGCCGCCCAGAGCGCCGAGCCAACCGCCCGAGTTACCAAGTACTGCCCCCAATATGCTGCCGCCAATCCCCAAAAGACCAGCAATTGTAGAGTTATTTTTGCGTTTTTCACTGTGCCGTGCTGCTGTGTGCCCGATCTCATGGCCAAGAACGCCTGCCATTTCGGCTTCATTATTGGTCAAGGCGACCAATTGGCGGGTGATATAAACATACCCCCCCGGCAACGCGAAGGCATTGTTCACCGACGAATTGAGCAATGTAACGTTAAAATCGCTTTGGGCGTTTCCAAGTCGCGATTGCATGGCGATGTTTTGGCCGATCCGCACGACATAGGCAGTCTGCGGACTTTGCATCGGTCCGCCAAACTCTTTCAAAATTTCCGCGTGATATTTTGCGCCTTCATTCTTTTCCTGTGCGGTGAAGGGCTTGGGAACCGCGGGAGCTGTGGTTCTGGATTGTGCTTCGGCGGGAATAGGAACGCCAACATTTGCCAATCCGACAATTGCGACGCCCGTAACAAGAAATATCTTTGAAAAGCGCATAAAGTTCCTGCCTAAATACACAGAACGGCGTTTAACCGATTAAGTTTCGACACGTCGAATTTTAAAGCGTATCAAATTTCGATCGAAAGAAAAACTTAGGGTCAGGACCTAGGCGCCCATGGACAAGAATTTTGTGCGCCGCTGTTGAAGCAGTTCTTTGGATGAGAAGCCTGACAATGCATCCAACTCCTCGTCTATGGCGGTCGCAAGCGCTGCTGCAGCCATGCCATGGTCGCGATGTGCGCCACCAATGGGCTCTGGGACGATCCGGTCAATGATGCGCAGCGCCTTCAGGTCGTCTGCCGTCATCTTCATGGCTTGCGCTGCGTCCGCCGCCTTGTCGCCCGTGCGCCACAATATTGATGCGCAACCTTCCGGCGATATCACCGAATAAACCGCATATTGAAACATCAATATGCGGTCGGCAGCCGCAAGTGCAACGGCACCACCGGACCCGCCCTCGCCCACGATGCACGCAATCATCGGCACGCCAAGCGCAAGGCATCGTTCGGTTGAACGGGCAATGGCCTCTGCCTGCCCGCGTTCTTCGGCCTGAATACCAGGAAACGCGCCCGACGTATCGACCAAGCTCACCACCGGGATACCGAACCGATCGGCAAGTTCCATCAAGCGAATGGCTTTGCGATAGCCCTCGGGCTTGCCCATGCCAAAATTATGGCGCAGTCGGCTTTGCGTATCGTCGCCCTTTTCATGCCCAATGACCATCACGCGGCGGCCATTCAGGCGTGCAAGGCCGCCCATGATCGCTTGGTCATCGCCAAAGGCGCGGTCTCCTGCCAAGGGCATGAAGTCTTCAAACATCGCTTCGATATAATGTTTGAAATGTGGCCGTTCCGGGTGCCGTGCGACCTGCGTTTTCTGCCATGCCGTCAAATTGGCATAGGTATCCTTCAACTGCTTGTCCGCCTTGTCGCGCAATTTGGCGATTTCGGCGCCCGCATCAACGTCGCTATCACGCGCAGCATCTTGCAATTCAAGGATGCGCGCTTCGAGCGCGGCAACCGGCTTTTCAAAATCGAGATAGACCATCATGCTTGCGGGTTAGAGCCTGAGGTGCGACGGGTCAATGTGCGCGTTGCCAATGGATGACGCCGATTGACCAATTCGACGAGCTTGCTGCTGTCGACATGCGTGTAAATCTGCGTCGTTGCGATGTCCGCATGCCCCAGCATGGACTGCAACGCCCGCAAATTAGCGCCGCCCGCCAAAAGATGCGTAGCAAAGGCATGCCGCAGGACATGGGGACTGACCTTCGCCGGGTCGAGCCCCGAATGCGCGGCAAGGTCCTTAATGATCTGGAACAGACGAATACGGCTGATATGCCCCCCGCGCGACGGAAACAGAAACCGCGATTTTTCAGGAACGAAGTCCAGCCAAGCACTTACTGCGTGGCGGGCACGATTGGAAATAGGGATTAATCGTTCCTTGTCGCCTTTGCCTTTTATTATGATGAACGGCCTATCGGATATGACCGCATTTCGCGGTAGGGCAACCAATTCGGTCGCACGCAGGCCGGAACCGTATAGCAGTTCGATAAGCGCCAACAGCCGATAATCACTTGATATTGGATGCGCCTGGGCGAGCTTTGCTTCAATGACCGCGAATAAGGTGTCGACTTCGTCTGTATCCAGAATTTTGGGCAAGGGCCGCATTTGCGCTGGTTTTGGGAGCGCTGCCGACGGATTGTCTGCGCGAAATCCCTCCTCATGCAGAAAGGCAAAAAAACGCCGCAATGCCGATGCCTTGCGCGCTACGGAGCTGTTGGCAAGGTGTCGCCATTGGCGCGCCAGTTCTACAAGCGCGTCAGGCTCTGCCACTGCCAGTTTACTGTGCAAAAGGCCGGATGCTGAATTCAAGTCGCTTTGGTACGCCGACAGCGTGTTCTTGGCGACACCCTGCTCTGCCGCCAACATCTCCAGAAAACGCGCAATGAGATCACGGTCGGGTAAGCTCATTGCTGGCTGACGATCTTCATTGCCATATTGTCAGGCAAAAGTGACAGCTTCAGCCGCAATCATCCGTGCTTCGGCCTCCAAACCGACCTGACGCAATGAACGGACGATATAGTAAAGATGATTGGCGGGAACCAGCGACCATGAAGGCGCCTGCAGTGCAGCCATCGCCATCAATGCAACCGTGCCCTGCTCTCCACGTTCGGCGGCGGCGGTAATCGCCTTTGACCATGCGGTTTGCCGGGAAATATTGATTTTGAGGTCGCTGGCAAATTCTGTGCCTGCATCCTTTTCAATACGGCCAAGCCCGGACAAGCCGGCGAGCAATAGCCGTGACTTATGTCCGTCGGTGCTGCCATCATTGTCGAAAAAATCGTCAAGGCTGCCATAATCAGCAGCCGTTACCTGCCCCGGAGCCGCCAAAGTCAGAAGCGCCCAACCCAGCGAACCATCCGCCACAATGTCAATCCATCGCGCAGCGGAACGGTCAAGCCCAGCCGTCAGCATGGAGGCAATCAGCCGGTCAGCCTCTGCCTGATGATCAGCGCTCGGCGCAATAAGCGCAGCCGCCCGCGCCGTCATCACCAATGAACCATGATAGTCTGCGCCCGTGGCCGCCGTGGTCCATAAAGACGTCATCGCGGCAACCTTGGCATCTGCACCTGATGCGGTGTAAGCATATCCAAGGCTTTCGGCCCGTGACCGCGCGGCATCGGGCGCATCGGGATCATCAAGGACCTGCGCATAAAGATCCACCATGTTCCGGTTCGACAATATACCAAGCGCAGCAGCTCCTGGCGCATATTTGACCCGGATCGTCGGCGTAAACATCGGCAACTGTACCCGCCAACCGTCAACCTGACGACCCGTGTCGGCAAATAGGCTTTCGGGGGGCTCAAGGCCCACAGCAGCGGAAAGACCGAAGCGCCAAGGGTTCATGCCCTCCACATTTTCCCATTCGATTTTCACCGAACGCCGCCCGTTAATACCGGCTCCAACCGCTTTTTCAGCCAGAAGATAATCGACGCCGCGCACCCATCCCTGATAGCGTCCCTGATTGATAAATGCCGTCGCGCTGCCTTGCTCACCCGCCAGCGACGCACAGATGGCGCGCGTCATTTTCCAGCGGCCATCGTTCACAAGGCGAACACCGCTTTCGGTCAATGGGCACATGCCCGCTAAATCGCCGTTGGCCAAATAGGCCTGCATCGCGACCTCGTGGAGGCGTTTTGTGTAATCTGCGCCATCAACCTGCTGAACAAGATTACGCGCCACGACCGAGTCACCCATCCGCAGCAACATCCACGCGCGCTCCGCTGTCCAATCCGCGCCGTTGACACCGGCGGGCGTGTTGGTGCGGCTGGCAAGTAAGCGCCGCGCCATGATAGTAGCCCAGCGCGAGGCAATCGGCCCCGACGTCCGCTCTACTATCTGGCTGAGGAAAGCACCATCCAGGGTACCAAAAGAGTCGGCCGGAAATCCGCCTGATGCTTCCGATAAAATCCCGATATCGTCCAAAGACTTTCGCGCGGAAGGTGGCACATCAAAACGGATGACCAATTCCGGCTCTTCTTCATCTTCCTCTTCCGTCACACTTTCATCCCCCGTCAAAGGGGTCGTGGCGGTTGCGCCATTCGCCGATCTGGGGGCATTCGGCGCAGGTCGGCCTGCCGTAGGCGTCGGCGGGGGTGGAGGATCGCCAAAGCCTTCAGGAAGCAGGGATTCAGGCCCCTGCTGCCCAAGCGCGGGCAAAGAAAATACCAAGACCAGAGCGCTGGCAACCAAAAGGCCGCTTTTTGAAATCTTGTCAGTCAATGATGCGAACCTGTTTCCATATCTGCGAACAGCAATGCGGTATGTCTCCATATCATCCGTTGCCATTGCCGCAACCCTGCGCTGAGAATAGCAATCCTATGCCCCTTGCAGCAACCGATAGAAACCGCAAAAACGGCATTTCATGCAACCATGCGACTTTTTTCCGATTATCATTTTGTATTTAATAATAAAATCTGAAAAGCGGCAAACTGCTTTCGGCTTACGCCAAGGCGATATATAGGCCATATCGTCATGGCTGAACATCACGAAAAGATAAAACGTAAATTTGGCATGCAAGCCGCGTTGGTCATTGACCGTCCGGTGGTGCTTGTCGGCATGATGGGCGTTGGCAAAACCAGCATCGGAAAACGGCTTGCCGCCCGTCTGGATGTGCCGTTCGCCGATGCCGATGACGAAATTGAAAAGGCGGCGGGTCTGTCGATCACCGAAATATTCGCAAAATTTGGTGAGGAATATTTTCGGGATGGTGAACGCCGCGTAATTGCCCGGCTCATCGAAGGCGAACCGAAGGTCATTGCGACTGGTGGCGGCGCTTTCGTCAACGACGATACCCGCGCACTCATCTTGGAACGCGCAACATCGATCTGGCTTGATGCCGATGTCCAAGTGCTTGCCGACCGCGTGTCGCGGCGGGACCACCGCCCTTTGTTGAAAGGCAAGGACCCCGTCACGGTCCTGACCGATCTTGGCAAGGTGCGTAACCCCATATATGCCGCTGCCAATCTCCACATTCGCAGCGATACCTCGCCGCATGTGCGGACCGTTGAAAACATATTGAAGGCCCTTTGCGCATGACCGTGATATCCGTCGACCTGTCCAACTGCCCCTATGACATTCATGTCCGCGCCGGGTTACTGGCCGATGTCGGCGCTATTTTAACGCCTTATGCCCGCGACCGCCATTTGCTTGTGGTAACCGACGAAAATGTGACTCAGGCCGTTCTGCCGCAGTTTGAATCGGCCTTGCGCGGCGCAGGGCTGTCATGCGCGCATTTCACACTACCCGCTGGCGAAGCGGGGAAAAGCTGGGTGCAGTTGGAGCAGCTGACGGATTGGTTGCTGGAACAGCATGTGGAACGCAGCGACCATATTGTCGCGCTAGGCGGCGGCGTAGTTGGAGACATTACTGGCTTTGCCGCGCATATCATCAAGCGCGGCTGCGCCTTTGTGCAGATACCTACGACCCTGCTTGCCCAAGTCGACAGCAGTGTTGGCGGCAAGACCGCCATCAACAGCGCGGCAGGCAAAAATCTGGTCGGGGCGTTTCATCAACCAGCGATGGTGTTGATCGACCCAGAGTTACTTTTAACACTTCCACCCCGCCAACTCGCGGCGGGTTTTGCCGAGGTGGTAAAATACGGCCTGATTGATGACGCTGCGTTCTTTGACTTTTGCGAGGATAATCTCGACAGCTTTTTTGCGGGTGACCCTGATGTCCGCGCGCAGGCCATCATCCGGTCCGTACAATCCAAGGCGCGGATCGTCGCCGCAGACGAAACCGAACGCACGGGCACGCGGGCGTTGTTGAACCTGGGGCACACTTTTGGCCACGCGCTGGAGGCCGACACTGGCTTTTCCGACCGGCTGTTTCACGGCGAAGCGGTCGCCGCCGGCATGGCCTTAGCATTTCGGTATTCGGTGCGGCTGGGCCATTGCCCAGCAGAAGATGCCGCACGGGTTACTAAGCTTCTAAAGCGGGCCGGCCTGCCCACGACGCTATCAGACGCGGGCGTCACCGGAAATGGCGCGGCCTTGGTCGACTATATGCGGCATGACAAGAAAATGAGCGCGGGCACGCTGCCCTTCTTGCTCGCACGCGGTATCGGGCAGACATTTTTGTCCAAAGATGTCGCACTGGACGACGTCGCAGCATTCCTCGACAGCGAAGTTTAGTCGTCCGTTATCAGAAAGTCGTCAGAGTCGTCGCCGCCGAAACTGTGGCGGGTTCCCGCATGCATATCACCGGTTGTGAACTGCGCTTTCATGCGGCTGCGGTCACGATGTCGAAACTCCAGGATAATGTCTTGAATCTTTTCACGATCAGTACCGAAATATTTCAACGCGTCGGCAGACATCCGGATGGAGGATTCAAATACCTCACGCATGATGTCGATGCCGTTGTCTTTCATCAATAACAAGGCTTGCTCCCGGCCATAAGCCCGCACGAACAATTTTGTGCGCGGGAATGTTTCGCGCACGGGCATCAGCGATTCTGCGGTCATGTACCGGTCGTCAATGCAGAAGAATATCGCCTGCGCGTCTTCGCCGCCTGCCCGCTTCAGCAAGTCGACGCGGGTGCCATCGCCGTAAAAAACCTTGAAGCCAAAGTCCTCACTGAGGTCGATGGTCTGGGGATCTATGTCAATCAACGTGACTGAGCGCCCTGCCGCCTGCATGATCTGCGATACCTGTTGCCCGAAACGTCCATGCCCTACGATAATGACATTGGCTTGCGACGCGAGTTCCGGATCATCAAGCTGCACATCGCCACTGACCTTTCGTGCCGCAAGCTTGCCCGCAAAGATCATCAGGAACGGCGTCGTCGCCATGGATAACGTGACGACCGCGCCAAACAAGCTTGCGGCCTCCGGTTCAATCAGCAGGGCCTGCTGCGCTGCGGCAAACAACACGAACGCAAACTCCCCACCTTGGCTCAAAAGCATCGCCATAATGATCGACGGTCTGTCTTGGAGGCCAAAGCACCGACCAAGCGCATATATGACGGCGATCTTAACCGTGATCAGCGCCAGCGCCAGACCCGCCACGAAAAAGGGTTGCGAAAGGATTACATCGACATCAAGCAACATGCCGACAGCCAAGAAAAACAGGCCGAGTAAAATTGATCGGAACGGATCAATATCGGCCTCCAACTCATGCCGGTAAGGGGATTCCGCCAACATGACGCCAGCGACAAATGCGCCCAAGGCTGGCGAAACACCGATTGCTTGCATCACCGCAGCGCTGACGCAGACGGTGAATAGGCCCGTGACGATAAACAATTCGCGTTCTGAAATCTTGCCGACCAACCGCAAAAGCGGCGACAGCAGATAGCGTCCGGCCAACACCAGTCCCGCAATCGCCAGCACGGCGTATAACACCAGATACCACCCCTCAATCGCGCCCTCCTCCGCAGGTGCGCGCGACAAGGCAGCAACGATCGTCAACAAGGGAACAATGGAAATGTCCTGAAACAACAATATGGAGAAGCTTTTCTCTCCATAATCGGTCTTCATCCGACCGCGCGATTGCAGCAATGGCAACACCTGGGCGGTGGAGGATAAAGCCAGCGGAAGCCCAAGAACTAAGGCGGCTTGCCAGCTAAAACTTGGCATTGCGAAATGGATGACGGCAAACATGCCAAGCCCGCACAATATGACCTGCAACGGCCCGAAAAGCAGGATATCCCGCCGCAACAGCCAAAGCCTGCTGGGTGATAACTCGAGCCCGACAAGGAACAGCAGCAAGATGATGCCGATTTCGGAATAGGCTAATATCGTCTCTGGCGCGTCAATCAGCGCTAGGCCGTCAGGCCCAATGGCAATGCCCGCGACCAGATAGCCAAGCACCGCGCCAAGGCCGAGACGCCTGAAAATCAGCACCGCCAACAACGCCGCGCCGAGCAGCACCACCCCGCCTAACATGACATCAGCGACGAGGTGGTGTGATGTTTCTTCCATCAGGCTTTCTCTTTGGCCTGCGCGGCAGCAGCGAGGATCGCATCATAAGGCAATAATATCGCGGCATGACGCGAAGGATAATCAGTTGCCGCTGCCAACAATGCCAATTCCGGCCAGCAGCTTGGCATATCGCCCTCCCGCTGTAACGCCTGCGCCACGCCATCGCGCAATTTTGCGACTTCGGTCATAGCTGTTCCAACAGCATTATGCATCAAAATCGCAGCGGAAGCCTGTCCAAGCGCGCAGGCATTGGCGCGTAATGCAAGTCCCTGCAATTTTCCGTCAGCGTCGGTCACAATATCGGCCTGAATGCGGCTGCCGCATAAGGGTGAACGCACTTCGGCGCTGCCATCCGGCGCAGCAAGGCGATGGTCAGCGACCAAAGACGTCGCCAACCGCAAAATATCCCGATTGTAGAGCGCGGAGTCCATCAATTTGCCGTTTCTGCGTCACGATCGGCAGCGAGGCGTTGTTCGCGGACAAATTCGGACATGGCGTCGCCGCTGGCATTGAGCAAAGGATATGTGCGCGAACGAGTCATCCATTCGGGCCGCCCCTCATCCGCGCCATACGCCAAATCATATCCCATCACGAACAGCAGGAAAACGAGGGTCGCGATAATCAGGCCCTTGAGCATACCGAAGCCAAAACCAAGGACGCGGTCAATCGGGCCAAGTACGGACTTGCGCGATTTAGCGCCAATCGATTTCGCAATCCATGTACCCACGGCAAAGATCACGATGACCAGTGCCAAAAAGGCAAGCACCGCAGCGCCGGAGTCAGAACCCACAGCCTCTGCCAAAGCCGCCGTCGCAGGCGCGTGGAACATACGAACCGCCAAGATGATCAGCACCCATGCAATCATCGACAGAGCCTCTTGCACAAAGCCGCGTAAGAAGCCGAATGCGGCCCCGCTACCCAGCAAGAACAGGACAATGATATCAAGTGCTGTCATCTGATCCTGTTGCCCTTATAACCGTTCAAAGAGGATTTAGGGGCGTCCCAGCATATGGTCAACGAGATTGGCAAGCGTGCGGAACTCTTGCGTTGAAATGCCGGCCTGACCTTTCACCGAAGGCGGTACCAATGCGCGGCTGAACCCGAGCTTCGCTGATTCCTTCAGTCGCAACGCACCATGGGCCACGGGACGGATTTCACCAGACAAAGCCACTTCGCCAAACAGCACAGCATCGGACGGCAGTGGCCGTTCCGCCAAAGCCGAAACCAACGCCGCTGCAACCGCAAGATCGGCGGCTGGGTCGGAAATGCGATAGCCACCCGCAATGTTGAGATATACCTCAGCGGTTGAAAAACTCAGTCCGCATCGCGCCTCCAGCACCGCCAATATCATCGCGAGCCGACCGCTGTCCCAGCCCACAACGGCGCGGCGCGGTGTTGCTCCACTTGATAGCCGCACGGTCAGGGCCTGAATTTCCACAAGCACTGGCCGCGTTCCTTCCAACGCCGGAAACACCGTTGCCCCTGTAACCTGTTCGGCCCGGTCGGTCAGGAACAATGCGCTTGGGTTGCCGACCTCGGTCAAGCCTTCTTCAACCATCGCAAAAACACCGATTTCGTCGGTCCCGCCAAACCGGTTCTTGGACGCGCGCAAAATGCGATATTGATGGCTGCGTTCGCCTTCGAACGACAATACGGTGTCGACCATATGTTCCAGCACGCGGGGTCCTGCAATCGTCCCGTCCTTCGTAACATGACCAACGAGCATCAACGCTGTGCCGCGTTCCTTGGCAAAGCGGATAAGCTCTTGCGCCGACGCGCGGACTTGGCTGACGGTGCCCGGCGCGCCTTCGATGAGGTCGCTATGCATTGTCTGAATCGAATCGATGACCAATAAAGCGGGCGGCGCGCCTTGTGCCATCGTCGTCAGGATATCGCGCACAGAGGTTGCAGCAGCAAGCTGCACCGGCGCATCACCAAGACCAAGCCGACGCGCCCGCAAGCGCACTTGGTCCACAGCCTCTTCACCCGAAATATAGGCAACGGATAGGCCGCGCCGTGCGAGGTTCGCGGCAGCTTGTAACAGTAATGTCGACTTACCAATGCCCGGATCACCACCGAGCAAGGTCGCTGAACCCGGCACAAGGCCGCCACCCAATGCGCGGTCAAATTCGGATATGCCGGTCGAGGCACGTTCGGGCAGTTTAATGTCCGTATTCAATCCGGACAATTCGACCGCACGGCCGCCCGAATGCAGATGATGCTTCAGCTCAAAAACAGTTGCCTTGGCCTCTTCCGCCAAGGTGTTCCATTCGCCGCAATCATCGCACTGCCCCTGCCAGCGGTTGGATTCGGACCCGCATGCCTGACACACATATTTGCGCTTTGGTTTTGCCATAGCCGGTGACTAACAGAACAAATCAAGAACTCAAGACATAAGTGCTTAGGGTCAGGACCCAGTATCAGCGCTTGCGTGTGACGCAGGGTAATGCCACATATTTGATATGCGCGAAAAAGAACTCAGACTGGCGCTCATTTGTTATGGCGGGGTTAGCCTTGCCATTTACATGCATGGCGTCACACGCGAGATTTGGCACATGGTCCGCGCGAGCCGCGCTTTTCATGACGGTGCGCCGCCCTCCCGCCGCAGCGAGATTGTCTATCATGATTTGCTTGCAGAGTTGTCACGCGTCAGTGGCGTAAAACTGCGCGTTTTGACGGACATCATTGCGGGGTCAAGCGCGGGCGGTATCAACGGAATTTTCCTGTCGCAGGCTATTGTCACGGGCCAATCGCTTGAACCGTTGACCGATATGTGGCTTGAAATGGCGGACGTCGACGTGCTGCTTGATCCTGACGCCCGCCCGCTGTCGCGCTTCACCAAATTTTGGGCGACGCCCATTGCGTGGATGATCTTGCGCCGACGCGGCGGGGCGGTTGAAAGAACGGTCGCGAAAGAGGCGCAGGAGGAAGTCGCGGCCAAGCTGTCACGCTTTGTCCGCGCACGCTGGTTTGCGCCGCCCTTTGGCGGGAATGTGTTTTCGAAACTGTTGCTCGACGCGCTGAACGCAATGGCGGCGAGCGCAGCGGAACCGCCACTTTTACCAGCAAGCCAGCCGCTGGATTTGTTTGTTACCGTAACGGACTATTACGGGCATGATCGGATGCTGCGTCTTAACAGTCCTGAAGAAGTCACAGAGTCCGAACATCGGATCACTGTCGATTTTTCAACACGCGGGCGAACGGGGCTTGCCGACATTGCCGAGCTGGTTTTTGCGGCGCGCGCCACGGCAAGTTTCCCAGGCGCTTTCCCACCATTTTCTGTGCGTGAACTTGACCGGTTGCTGGCGCGAGAAAATGTCCCATGGCTTGGCCGCAATATATTTTTGAAGCGCATATTGCCCCAGCAATTTGCCGCCAATGCCGCCGAAGATACGATGTTAATCGACGGATCGGTTTTGGCCAATGCGCCGTTTAACCAAGCGATCTCTGCCTTGCGCAACCGCCCAGCGCGCCGCGAAGTGGACCGGCGTTTTGTCTATATCGACCCAAAGCCGGGCCGCCCCAGTTTCCGATTTGGCAAACGCAATACAGACGGCACCGCCGATATGCCGCGCAAGCCACCGGGGTTTTTCTCGACGATATTGGGGGCGACGTCCAACATTCCGCGCGAACAGCCTATTCGTGACAGTCTGGAAAAAATCATGGGCCGTTCGGAACGTATTGAACGGATGCAACGTGTCATCGACAGCTTGCGGAGCGAAGTTGAAAATACGGTAGAGACGCTATTGGGCAAGACATGGTTCCTAACCCAGCCAACCGCAAGCCGTATGCAAAAATGGCGGCAGTCGGCGCAGGAAAAGGCGATTGTTGCCGCCGGGTTCGGTTATCGCGCCTATAACCACCTCAAAATCGCTGGCGTCGTTGACGATGTTATCGCCACCGCGCGCCGCAGCTTGCCCGATGCATCAGCCACGTTTTTCCGTGACTTGCGTGCCGCGCTTTGGACCGAAGTCGCGGGCCGGAACCTCGACCTTATGCCGCCGCATAAGGGTAAAGCCACCGCACGCCAAATTGCCTTTTTCCGCGCGCATGATCTGCGCTTCCGCATCCGTCGCCTGCGCTTTCTCGCCCGGCACCTGACCGAAGAGGTCGAAAATGTTATCAATGTACCGGACGATGACATCGCCAAAATGCGCGATGCCATTTACAATTGCCTCGCTTTGTTTCTTGATCTGGAAACGGCGGAATTTTTAGGGCTGGATTTCGCGATGGCCGCCAAATCTGGCATCGACGATCCCGCAGGCTTGATGGACCATCTTGCGGCACAGCGCGATCTGGTGCGGACCGACGGCAAAGTCGACAAAATATTATGCGACGCCATGCTAACGCTGCCCGTTGGGGCACGCCGGATCATACTGCTCGGCTATTTGGGCTATGCACTTTATGACATCGCCACGCTGCCTTTGTTGCAGGATGAAGGCTTTGACGAATTCGACCCAGTCAAAGTGGACCGCATATCCCCCGACGACTGCGCCTCCATCCGCACGGGCGGCACGGCGGCGACGTTAAAGGGCATAGAGTTCAATAATTTCGGTGCTTTTTTCAGCCGCGCCTATCGTGAAAACGACTATCTATGGGGCCGTTTACATGGCGCGGAACGGATGATTGATATTCTTATATCGTCACTGCCGCCGAGCCATGAATTTTCGCCGGCCCGCGCGCAAAGTTACAAAAAACGGGCGTTTCACGCGATATTGGATGAGGAGCAGGACCGGCTGACGCATATCCGGCCCCTGATAAATTCCTTACGGACCGAGGTGGACCAGATTCCTGACCTTCTATGCCGCAAAGCCTAATCGGTGATGTCGTCCCAAATGCCTTTAAGCTTGTCAAAAAAGCCGGTTGATTGCGGACATTCTTCGCCAGTTTCGGTTTCGCGGAACTCCCGCAATATTTCCTTCTGCCGCGCAGACAGCTTCGACGGCGTTTCCACGTCGATTTGGATGACCATGTCGCCGCGACCTCGCCCTTGCAGCACAGGCATACCTGCCCCGCGCTGGCGAAGCTGTTTGCCCGACTGTATGCCCTCTGGAACAATGATGATATGTTCGGCACCATCGAGGCCCGGGATGCGGATTTGGCCACCCAGCGCCGCTGTGGTGAAGCTTACGGGCACACGGCAGAACAATGTCGTGCCGTCGCGTTCGAACACCTTGTGGCGCGAAAGATGGATGAAAATATACAGATCACCCGCCGCTGCGCCATTTGGCCCGGCCTCGCCCCGGCCCGCGACCCGAATGCGCGTGCCTTCGTCAACACCGGGCGGAATATTGACGGCGATGGTCTTGCGTTCATCCACCCGGCCTTCGCCGCCGCATACCCGGCATGGAGACTCAATCACTTCGCCGCGACCGTGGCAGGTCGGGCATGTCCGTTCGACCACAAAGAAACCTTGCTGCGCACGCACCTTGCCATGGCCTGCGCACAGGTTGCAGCGACGCTTGCCTGACCCCGGCGTCGCGCCAGTGCCTTCGCAAGTGCCGCACGCGGTGGCGACGTCGATGGTAATCTCGGCATCCTTGCCGTGGAAGGCCTCGTCGAGCGAGATTTCGAGATCGTAGCGTAAATCTGCACCACGCGCAGGGCCTCGCTGGCGGCCACCAAAAGCGTCGCCAAAAAAGCTTTCGAAAATATCGGAGAAGTCGCCAAAACCGGCGCCGCCTTGGCCACCGCCGCCGCCACCCATGCCGCCATTTTCAAACGCTTCCTTGCCAAACCGGTCATAGGCGGCGCGCTTTTGCGGGTCTTTCAGGACGTCATAGGCCTGGCTAATCGCCTTAAACTTGGCTTCGGATTTGTCGCAGCCGGGATTTCGGTCGGGATGGCATTCCATCGCGATCCGGCGATACGCGGTTTTCAGCGTCTTTTCATCCGCTGTCCGCTCGACTTCCAACAATTCGTAATAATCAATGTCGAGATTCATGACTGACTACCCCCCGGTCTTCCCGACCATCGCTGCGTTTCGATAGCGACGGTCGGAAATATTCAACATCAGTCTTTCTTATCGTCTTCGACTTCGGAGAATTCTGCATCGACAACATTATCGTCTGCTGGTGCCTCTTCCGATGCGGCACCTGCCGATGCTCCGGCGGCTTGCTCTTCCTTGTAGATCGCTTCGCCAAGCTTCATCGCGATTTGGGCCAAGGCCGTTGCCTTTTCCTTCATGGCTTCTGCATCGCCGCCTTCGATGGCTGTCTTGGTTTCCGCCACCGCCGCTTCGATTTCGGCCTTCAACGGGGCGTCAATCTTGTCGCCATGCTCTTCCAACTGCTTCTCGGTGGAGTGGACAAGGCTTTCTGCATTGTTCTTGGCTTCTGCCGATTCACGACGCTTCTTGTCTTCTTCGGCAAAGGCTTCGGCATCGCGGACCATCTGTTCAATATCCGCATCAGACAAGCCGCCAGATGCCTGAATTTTGATCTGCTGTTCCTTGCCTGTGCCCTTGTCCTTGGCCGTCACGCTGACGAGGCCGTTGGCGTCAATATCGAAGGTCACTTCAACCTGCGGAACGCCGCGGGGAGCGGGTGGAATGCCGACCAGGTCGAAATTTCCAAGCAGCTTATTATCCGCCGCCATTTCACGCTCGCCTTGGAAGACGCGGATGGTCACGGCATTTTGATTGTCTTCGGCAGTCGAATATACTTGGCTCTTCTTCGTCGGGATCGTCGTGTTACGGTCAATCATGCGCGTAAATACACCGCCGAGCGTTTCGATACCTAGCGAGAGTGGCGTCACGTCGAGCAACAACACATCCTTGACGTCGCCCTGCAAAACGCCCGCCTGAATGGCTGCGCCCATGGCAACAACTTCATCAGGGTTCACGCCCGTGTGCGGCTCCTTGCCGAAGAAATTCTTCACGACGTCGCGCACCTTTGGCATGCGGGTCATGCCGCCGACCATCACGACTTCATCAATGGCATCGGCCTTGATACCCGCATCGGCCAAAGCCTTTTTGCAAGGCTCAAGCGTGCGCTTGATCAGGTCACCAACCAATTTTTCAAGGTCGGCACGCGTGATGGTTTTCACAAGGTGCTTTGGACCATTTTGGTCAGCGGTAATGAACGGCAGGTTGACTTCCGTCGTCTGTGTCGAGGATAATTCGATCTTCGCCTTTTCAGCCGCTTCCTTCAAACGTTGCAGCGCAAGCTTGTCCTTGGTCAGGTCAATGCCTTCGGCCTTGTTGAAATCGGCTGCCAAATGCTCGACGAGCACGCTGTCGAAATCTTCACCGCCCAGGAAGGTGTCGCCATTGGTCGATTTCACCTCGAACACGCCGTCGCCGACTTCGAGGATCGAAATGTCGAACGTGCCGCCGCCAAGGTCATAGACTGCGATGGTTTTATTCTCGTCCTTGTCCATGCCATAGGCAAGCGCAGCAGCGGTTGGCTCGTTAATGATACGCAGCACTTCAAGACCCGCAATCTGGCCAGCATCCTTTGTGGCCTGACGCTGGGCGTCGTTGAAATAGGCTGGAACGGTGATGACCGCTTGCGTGACGGTTTCGCCCAAATAGGCTTCCGCTGTTTCCTTCATCTTTTGCAGGATGAATGCCGAAATTTGCGATGGCGAATATTCTTCGCCGCCTGCCTTGACCCATGCATCGCCGGTCTTGCCCTTGACGATGCTGTAAGGGACGAGACCCATATCCTTTTTCGTCATCGGGTCATCAAAGCGACGGCCGATAAGGCGCTTCACCGCGTAAATCGTGCTTTCCGGATTGGTGACGGCCTGACGCTTGGCTGGCTGGCCGATAAGGCGCTCGCCATCCTTTGCAAAGGCCACGATTGATGGCGTTGTCCGTGCGCCTTCTGCATTTTCGATGACCTTGGGCTTGCCGCCGTCCATTACCGCAACGCAGCTGTTTGTCGTGCCCAAGTCGATACCAATAACTTTAGCCATAAAAACTTACCCCGAAAATTTAAAAATTGAACTTTACCCTGTCACATTTCGCACCAGCCCTATCAGGCACTGGGTTTCCGCGTAACGTGACGGTGTAGCGGCGATATAGGAGCCAATTCTCTTGGCACAAGACTTCGGCGTTCCTAGATAGGGAAAAAGTTAAGTGAAAACTCTGTATAGCTGGGCCGCTGCGGCGCCCACAGCTAACATCAAAAGGAGGACGTTATGAACCGACGTATATGCATATTCAGCGCCGCTGCGGCTGCCCTTTTGCTGGGTGCATGCGGCCCGACGCCGCAGTTGAAGGTAAAGGAAGCAACGCTGACCCTGTCGCCCGTCGATGACAATCCGTCCGCCATGCATTTCAACGTCTATGGCGGGCCGGAGGATGTGCATTTGCTGCGCGTAAGTTCACCATCGGCCGTTCGCGTTGAAATGCACGATGTCACGGTGGATGCAAAAACCGGTGCCGTGACCATGGCGCCTATGGACCGCGTGCTTATTCCCTCTGGCGAGAAAGTCGCCTTCAAAAAAGGCGGTAAGCATGTGATGATGTGGGGCGTCAACGTCATCCCCCGCCGCTTGGGCGTGATTGAGACCGAATTTCTGTTTTCAAACAATGTCCGCATAGTGGTAAAGGCGCGGGTACAAGAAATCGACGGCAGCGACCCGGACGAGAAGAAAGCAATTGATGGTTGAACATGTTCGGCCCGCACAAATCCGGCAGGCCCCTGACCGTCCGCGAACGGGCGCTGGCACAGTCCGTTTTCGGGTCAGCGCTCGATTATGCTGGCATCCGTATCCATAACCGCAAATATTTTTGGTTTCAGCCGCGCCGCGTGACCATGGCCCCGAACGGCCATTTATGGTTTCATCCCAAGGGCGATATGTTCTGCGATGATTTTTGCGACGCCAGCCTGAGTGCGCAAGGCCTGTTCATCCACGAACTGGTGCATGTGTGGCAGCACCAAAAGGGCATATTTTTGCCGCTTCGGCGGCATCCGTTTTGCCGCTATGATTATAGCTTGAAGCCGGGGTGGCAGCTCGACCAATATGGGTTGGAACAGCAAGCCGAAATCGTCCGGCATATATTCCTGTTGCGCAACGGCGCGAAGGTCGCAGGCGCGCCGCCGCTGTCGCAATATGAGGGCGTTTTACCCTTCTGACGGCAGCAGCCCAAGCCGGGCGCGCATCGACCAACGCACGAGCATCAGCACCGCGACAATGCCAAGCCCGGTCGCCAAGCCGACCCAAATGCCAACGCCATTCCACCCTTGCGAAAACGCGAGCCATGCGCCGACGCCAATGCCGACCACCCAATAGCCAAAGGCGGCAAACAACATGGGCACTTGTGTGTCATGTAATCCGCGCAACATGCCCGCGCCAACGACTTGCGCGCCATCGACAATCTGGAACAAGGCCGCAATGGCAAGGAAGCTGACGGCCAGTCCCACGACCTCCGCATTGATCGCGGCATCGCGGTCAATGAACAGCGAAATCAGCAATTCGGGTGACAGCCACATCAGCACCGCCATTGCCGCCATG
>Ga0208327_1000079_pt1 | contig 26059 bp, 29 predicted proteins | sample LakMenEpi26Jun08_FD_150733 | JGI IMG/M metagenome (GOLD analysis project Ga0208327, IMG submission 150733) | Freshwater microbial communities from Lake Mendota, WI - 26JUN2008 deep hole epilimnion (SPAdes) | ecosystem: Environmental > Aquatic > Freshwater > Lake > Epilimnion/Euphotic zone ...
ATATAACTGGCATCGTCCTCATTGCGCTTTAAAACTCAAAACTCCCATCCAACGTCTCAATCTCCCAGTAAACAACCTATTGAGCCTCCACACTTAGGCTTGGAGAGGCGTCCAGCGGGCGTTGTTTTTTGAACTTTCTACAACCGACTCGATGAAGGCCATTCCGCGAATGCCATCCTCGATGCCTGGGTAGTCGAGCGAGACAGGATCGGGGGTGGTTTTGTCGATGACGCTGGCGAGGTGGTTGGCAAAATTGCGGTAGATATTGGCGAAGGCTTCCAGGTAGCCCTCGGGGTGTGCAGGAGGGGTTCTGGTGGCTGAGGCGGCCGCTTTGCCAAGATAGCCCATGCCGGTGCGGAGGATTTCCATGGGCCTGTCGGGCCACTTGAGCAGGAGAGTGTTCGGCTCGCGCTGATGCCACTCCAAGCCACCGGTCTCACCGTAGATGCGGATATTCAGGTTGTTCTCCTCGCCGACAGAAATCTGGGAAGCATGCAGGATTCCTTTCGCACCGCCCTCGAAGCGAAGGAGCACATTGGCGTCGTCGTCGAGGAGGCGGCCATCGACAAAGGCGGTGATGTCGGCGGCGAGTTCCTTGATGCGGAGACCGGTGATGTATTCGGCGAGATTCTCGGCATGCGTGCCGATATCGCCGATGCAGCCTGCGGCGCCGGAACGCTTGGGATCGGTACGCCAGGCGGCTTGTTTTTGGCCAGATTCCTCGATGCGCGTGGCCAGCCAGCCCTGCGGATATTCCACGACGACCTTGCGGATTTTGCCGAGGCGTCCCGAGCGGACGATTTCGCGGGCTTCCTTGACGAGCGGGTAGCCTGTGTAGTTGTGCGTGAGCCCGTAGAGCAGGCCGGTGCGGGAAACGATGTCCCTTAACTCAATCGCCTCGGCGAGATCGAATGTGGCCGGCTTGTCGGAAAGAACCGCGAATCCATGCTCCAGAGCCGATTTGGCAGCGGGGAAATGGACATGGTTCGGAGTGACGATGGAGACGAAATCCATCCGCTCGCCGACCGGCAGAGCAGCTTCGGATTCCATCATTTCCTCAAACGAACCGTAGCAGCGCGAGGCGGGAAGATAGAGGTCCGCCCCGGAATCGCGCGAACGCTGCGGGTCGCTGCTGAAGGCTCCGCAGACGAGTTCGATCCGGCCGTCCATGGCGGCGGCGATGCGGTGAATGGCACCGATAAAGGCGCCACGGCCCCCGCCGACCATTCCCATGCGGATTTTGCGTTGGGATGCAGGCGTGTTCATTGGGATTTCTTGTCGAAGGCGGCGTCGAAGGCAACGGCGCTGGGCGCAAAATCGAGTTTTTTCACAAACGCGGCCGCCTCGGTGGCGCCATGGATGCGATCCATGCGGATATCCTCCCATTCGACGGAGAGAGGGCCGCTGTATCGGATGTCGTTGAGGGCGACGATGACATCCTCGAAGCGGATGTCGCCGCGACCGGGCGAACGGAAGTCCCATGCTCGGCGTGCATCGCCAAAGTTCGTGTGCCCGCCGAAGATGCCGACCGATCCATCGCCGTGACCCCACCAGGCATCCTTGACATGGACATGAAAAATTCTCTCGGCGAACCGGCGGATGAATTGCACATAGTCCACACCCTGATAGCCGAGGTGCGAGGGATCATAGTTGAAACCGAAGCGGGGATGGTTGCCCACAGCCGCCAAGGCGCGCTCGGCGGAGGCTGTGTCGAAGGCGATCTCGGTGGGATGCACCTCGAGGGCGAAATCGACATCCTCCTTGGCGAAGGCATCGAGAATGGGTGTCCAGCGTTTGGCGAAATCCTCAAATCCCTTATCCCAGTATTCCTGAGAGGTCGGCGGGAACGCGTAAATGGAATGCCACACCGAGGAACCGGTGAATCCATTCACAACAACGCGGTGGGGGTTTTTATGATAGCCGGGTTTGTCATTGAAAAAAGCCCGCGCGGCCTTTGCCGTGAGGATCATTTTCTCAGCGGCCCGGCGGCGAACACCCTCGGGTTCGCCATCGCCCCAGACATCCGGCGACAGGATCGCCTTGTGCCGTTCATCGATGAGATCGCAAACGGCTTGACCGACCAGGTGGTTCGAGACGGCGAAACAAGTGAGCTGGTTCTCTGTAAGAATTTCCCAAAGGCGCTGGCGGTATGCGGAGGAAGAGGCGGCCGCATCGACATTGAAGTGATCGCCCCAGCAGGCGAGCTCGAGTCCCTCGTAGCCCATCTGACGTGCCATCGGAGCGAGTTTTTCAATAGGCAAATCGGCCCATTGACCGGTGAAGAGCGTGAGGGAACGTGGCATAGGTTTGTTTTAGATTAGTGGATAAAGAAGGTACAATACCCTAGTCGCACAAGCCTTTGAGATAATCCAAGCTGCGCGCGATGCAATCGAAGGGATCGGTGGGGCATGTGTCTTGCTCGACGATAAACCATTGGCACCCGGAGGCCTCGGCGGCGGTAAGGATTTCAGGGATATTCAGATTTCCATGGCCGACCTCGGAGAAGAGGCGTTCACCATTGCCCGTAACGGTGTAGTCTTTCACGTGAAGGAGAGGCAGGCGACCGGCGAGGCGGCGGCATGTTTCGGTGGGATCGCCACCTCCGGCCTGCACCCAATGGATGTCGAGTTCGGCCTGAAGATGCTCCGGCGAGGTGCGGGCGAAAATCTCATCCAGCACGGTGCGGCCACCACGTTGGAAAAACTCATGGGCATGGTTGTGATAACACAGCGTCATTCCAGCACGGCGAAGCACGGCACCAGCGGAATCAAGTCCGGCAATGAGATCTTCCACCTGCTTGGTGTTCGAGAAATCGATGCCATCAGGCCAGGGGTAGGCTGCATGCGTGATGCCGAATTCCCCCAAGCGATCCACCACCTGCTGCGGATTCTCCAGAATCATCCGGGGTGACTCGTGGCTGGAACAGATTTGCAAGTCGGCGTCGCGAACGTTTTTAGAAGCTTCGGCCGGAGGCAGGCCGGCGGTTCCCGCGAGCTCGACGGCATGGAAGCCGATCTCGCTCACCCGTCGCAGCGTGGCTGCAAAATCGGCGGGAGTCGCGGTGAAATCTCTCAGCGTATAGAGCTGAACGGCGATCTGTTCGATCTTCATGATGGGTGGGTTAGCGGTATTTGGCGGCCAGCGTGCGGCCCTGTTTGGCGCTCTGCGCCGCGAGGTCGAGGATATGGATGGGGCGACGCGACCACTCTGGGGTGATCACGAGCTTCGCACCCTTGGTGAGGTGGTCGGCGATATTTCCGTAAAACTTTTCCCAAGCGTTTGGATAATGAGCGCCATGTTCGAGGGAATAATTCTGCCCATCACGCTTGTGGATCGTATATCCGCTCCAATCCAAGACATAACTTCCCTCCGTGCCTTTGATTTCAAGAAAGCCGGGCCTAACGTTTGAGTCGATCGAGGTGATATTGAGGGTCAACCACGATCCATTGCGGAACCGCACGATCGCTTCGGCTTCATCCTCATTGGTGTCTTTCTTCCATTTGGTCTTGGGAGCCCAATACCCAGTCTTGGAAAAGCCGGAAACCTCCGTGATGTCGGAGTCTATTAATTGCAGGCCGTATTCCAGAAGATGTACGCCCCAATCGTAGAGGATGCCGCCGGAGATAGTCTGGCTGGTGCGCCACCAATCACCGGGGAGGGCACGGGATCCCATCCGTGCCTCCACTCGGTAAATGTCCCCGATGACCTTCTTTTCCTTGATCTGCTCCACAGCGCGCAGGATCCATCCATCCCAGTGGCGGTTGTGGTAGGTCGAGAGGACCACGCCTGATTTCTTGGCGGCGGCGATCATGGCGTCGCACTCGGCGGTGGTGATTGCCAGTGGTTTCTCGCAAACAACATGCCGGCCGGCCTTGAGGCATTGCAGCGCAAGCTTCGCATGGGTGTTGTGCGGTGTGATAATCGTGATCAGGTTGACATCCGACTTGCGCAGCATTTCGGCGACTGTGGAGTAAGTCTGAATGCCAGGGAAATCGGTTTCGGCGACTTTCAAACGCTCGGCATCGACCTCGCAGACGGCCATCGGCGTCATTCCGGCCTGTTCCATTTCCTTGAGATGACCGCGCCCCATATTGAAGGCACCGCCGTATCCGATGACTCCGACGCGGATGTCTGATGGTTTTTTGTATTTTTTCATGGTGTTGTGTCTGTTGGAAATCAAAGTGCGTTCCCCGCCCAGAGGATGCCATTCAGGGACATTTGGAAAACCTCCGGATAGCTGTCGAACTCGGCGGGATCGTGTCCGAGCGCCGAGTAGAAAATGCGACCCTTGCCCCAGTGTTTTGTCCACACGACAGGCATCGTGCAGGTGCGATCCTCGAAGGTGTAATCTGATTCGGCCAGCACCCGGACACCCGGGTCCATGAGCATGTAGTATTGTTCTGACTTGTAGGAAAACTCCGTTGGAAGCCCTTGCATGATCACATCCGCAGATTGGGTGACCTTGACCGTGTAATCGCCCACATGGGGATGGGCTACAAAATGCCCGCCGACCATCCACTCATAATCGAGATCGCCACGGAAGGCATCCCCCATGCCTCCATGAATCCCGCCAAGCCCGACTCCCGAACGCACAGCGTCTCGCACGCCTGCGCTTTCCTCAGGTGAAAGCTGTCCCATGGTCCAGCAGGGAGAGATGACATCGAAGGTCTTGAGCCAGTCCGTGTCGGCAAGGCGTTCAAGGCTGATGATCGTCTCGGTCTTGCAGCCGTGCGTGATCAGTGAGGTAGTGAATTTCTGGACGATCTGTTCAGGCTTGTGGCCGTCCCAACCGCCTTGAAGAAATAAAATGTTCAGTGGTTTCATATCTCCTGATATCTCTTTGACAGGAACACAGCTCCTTCGCCATGGATTTTCATTTCAGAAACCTGTCTTTTCCGGTCAATTACTGGACCGCTCATGAAGATTCGCTTCGTTCCCTGCTTCCTCTGGAACGAATCGGGTTTATCGCACGCAAGACCGGATGGGTGCGCAGCCAATTCGACACAGTAAATTTCTCTCTGATTCTGAACGGCAGCGGTGAGTTTCACAGGAAGGGCCGCATATGGAAGGTCGAAGCCCCCTGTGTGATCACGCAATGGCCGGGGGAATATCTGGAATACGGCCCCTCCGAGCCCCATGAATTCTGGACCGAACTTTACCTCGTCTATTCTCTCGAGTTGATGCCCAGATTTATGCAATGCGGATTTGTCGAGGAATCGCGGCCTGTGTGGCCGATCTCGAATCCCTCCGCTCTCAGGCCGCTTCTTGAAGAGCTGGCGAGGTGTCTTGCCACCAAGGAAAAATCCGCACGCATCGACCGCATCGCGGAGCGGCTCATTCTGGAAACCTTTCTTCCTCCGCATGTATCCGATTCTTCCCTCATATCGAAGGCGTTGGAGGCCATCCAAACCAACTGGCAATCGCCGCCGGATCTGGAGTCCCTCGCCGGCAAATGCAACATGTCGGTTTCCACCTTTCAGCGCCGTTGGAACGAGTCGATGGGAATCACCCCAGCGCGTTACGCTCTAGGGTTGAAACTTCAGGAGGCGTGCCGGCTTTTGATCGAAACCAGCGACTCCATTTCAGAGGTAGCCAACGCCTGCGGGTTTGATGACGAGTTTTATTTCTCCCGCTGTTTCCGTCGGCAATTCGGAAGCCCCCCGCGCAACTACCGCAAGGAGCATCTCACCCGCAGCGGGAGGGCACGTTAAAGCCTCACCGCCCGTCCGATTCGGTCTGATTCGAAGCAGGCATCGAGTGCCTTTTGGATCTCAGCCCCCCGGGCGAAGTCGGGTTCTCCCTGTTTGCCAGTTCGGACAGCCGTGATGAAGCGCTCGTAGATGCTCGGCGTTGGTGAAGCCTTGATCGTTTTCCAATTTGCCTTGTGGATGTCCTTGCCGAGGCAGATTTCCAGTTCGTTGTAGGACTTGTCCAAATCGAGCCGAAGGGCGCCTTTTGTGCCGTGGACACGTAGAAAAAGGGAATTCGCATGGCCGGTCGCCCAGCGGGTTGTGTGGATGACACCAAGTGCACCATTGGCAAACTCAACCTGCATGAGTGCCGAGTCATTCGCATCCAGCGGGTATTCGCCCATGCGTTTGCCTTTGAGGTTGGTGAATGTTTTCAGACGGGCCTGAATGCTGCGGATCGGCCCCACCGGGAGTGATGCAAAATCCAGGATGTGGACACCCACGTCACCGAGCACACCTTTGCTGCCATGCTTGCTGGACAGCCGCCAGAGCCAGGCTGGAGTGGTTTTCCAGTCGCCCCAGATCCGGCTGGTGAGCCAACTTTGGAGGTAGCTGGCCTCGACATGAATGATCTCGCCGAGTTTTCCGTCACGGACCAACTGCGTTGCCGTCTGAATTGCGGAGGAGTTGCGGTAGCTGAAGTTCACCATGTTGATGACGCCTGCCTTCTTGGCCGCACGGGCCATGCGAAGCGCATCGGTATGGTTTGTGGCGAGCGGCTTCTCGCACAGGATGTGCTTGCCTGCGGCAATCGCCTGAAGCGAAAGCGGCGCATGCAGGCTATCGGGAGTCACATTGGAAACGGCATCCACCCCACCTTCCGAGAGCAGTTTCTTGAAGTCGGTGAATACCGCCGCCGATCCGCCGTGCTTGGCGGCAAACTCTCCCGCCCGCTTGGCATCCACATCGCAAACAGCTGCAAGCTCGACACCGGGAATTTTCAAGAACTCTGATGCATGAGCATTTGCCATGCCTCCGGTTCCGACAATGCCGATCCGGATATTTTTACGAGCCGGCGATTTCTTTTTTGTTTTCATTAGCGATGACCTTCGGTTGGGCGTTCAGCGGCTTCAGGGTCGATTGGAAGTGGTTCCAGTGGGGCGGAATTCGGGCAGTCGTCGGGAATGCAGACCGTCGGCCTTGCCCACTGGACAGCATTGGAAATGACGCGTTGAACCTGCGGGTGGTGGTAGGTCGGATAGGTCTCGTGGCCCGGACGGAAATAAAACACGCGTCCATTGCCTTTCTGCCATGTCGCGCCGCTGCGGAAGACCTCTCCGCCGGTGAACCAGGAGATGAAAATCAACTCGTCTGGCGTTGGAATTCCGAATGGCTCGCCATACATCTCCTCGGCTGGGATTTCAAAATACTCTCCGATGCCTGCTGTGATCGGGTGATGGGGAGCGATGTTCCAGATGCGTTCCTTGTCGGTCGATTCACGCCATTTCAGCGAACATGTTGTCCCCATGAGGGCTTTGAAGATCTTTGCGTAGTGGCCCGAGTGGAGGACAACGAGGCCCATTCCTTCGAGCACTCGCTGGCGCACACGCGCGACGATTTCATCCGAAACCTCGTGGTGCGCCATGTGACCCCACCAGATCAAGACGTCCGTCGCCGCCAATACCTCGGTTGTGAGTCCATGTTCCGGCTGATCAAGCCAGGCGGTGGAAACCGACAGGTTTTTGTCCTGACGAAGAAAGTCAGCGATCGTTTCATGCATGCCGTTCGGGTAGATTGCGGCGACTTTGGGATTCTTCTTCTCGTGGCGGAATTCTCCCCAGACGAGTGTTTTGATGGAGGATGACATATAGGTTTTCCGATGGTTGAATATGTGTTCTGCGGAAATGCAAACTGATCAATTATGCTTATTTACTTAAGAACTAGTGAGGTGCACAACCCGTTTGAATTGTAAAAAGACGATAAAAATGTCAAAAAAACGATATGAACGAAAAAGCCATCCGCACCCGGTTTTCAAATGAGCTGGAGCGATTGATCAAGCGTTTCGCAGAAGGAGGGGCGCGTTTATTTGTCCCGGAACCCATTGGCCTCCACACACGCCGTCACGCTTCCCATTTTCACACGACGCCGGAGTTTTTTGTTCAAACAGGCGGAGCCACGGACTTCGAGTGCCCAAGCGGATCATTCCGTCTTCGGACCGGAGATGTCTGCGTGATGCCAGCAGGAGTGCCTCACGCGGAAACCCCCATCGACTTGCGGACTCCATACGGAGTGATTGTGCTGATGAATCATGCGGCGGGCTGCATGCTTTTGAGTGGATGGGCCGATGAGTCGCGGCGCATCCAGAGCGGCGACTTTCTCTCGTCTCCGCTTCCGACAAAAGCCTTCCGTTACCTTGAAGAGGTGTCCAATCAGCACCTGCTCCCCAAGGGGCTTCAACGAGGATTCTCAACAGGGCTTGTGACGGCTTTCCTCGCCTCGGTGCTGACCGGCTTGAATACTGATGCTGCGCAACAGGAATCATCTGCCACGCCGTTGGTGGCGGAGGTTGAAAAAATCATCCGTATAGAAATCTCCCGTCAGGATATGACCGTAGGTACACTTGCTGCCAGACTCGGTTGCTCTCCGGATCACCTGACCCGGAGCTTCCGCGCGGAGAAAGGAATGGCGCTGAATTCCTGGATCACCCGCGAACGGATCGCCCTGGCCTTCAGTCTGCTCGAGAAGGCGGAGCACAACGTCGCTGAAGTCGGATGGGCGTGCGGGTACACGAGTCCGTCCTACTTCATCAGTGTTTTCAGGAAACAGACGGGGATGACTCCCCTTCAATGGCGACGAAGGGGCGATTTCCCGAATGGGCGCCACCGCACGCATTGATGTGTTATGGTTAGATCATCACCCCATTGCCCGCTCCATCAGGCGGGTCGCCAATGTCTGGGTTGCCTGATCGAGTGCCGATAGTGCCTGTTTCAGGCGGCCAGTCTCCTTGGTGGCAAGTGCGGCCGTGACTTCCGTGGATTGTTTGCGAATTTCCGCGATCTCGGCCTCGGGGAGTTCCGATCCGAGTTGGGACAAGGCCGCCTCCACCGCCGGGAGCATCTCCTCCGCCTTGAGCCTTGCCTCGGTGAAGATCCTCGCATCCATGTCCTCGAAGGCATGTTCGAGCGATCCGGCCAACATCGCCTCGACCGCTTCATCAGAGACCTCCACGGCGCTCCGGATCTCCACGATCTTCTCGGTGCCGGCCGCAGTGTCCCGTGCCAGAACCTGAAGGATGCCGTCGGCATCCAGACTGAACTGAACGCCGACCCGTGCGACTCCCTTGGGCGAAGCAGGGAAGGGGATGTCGAGGCTGCCGAGCTTCCAGTTGTCGGCGGCCATCTCGCGCTCTCCCTGCAGGATGGTGATCGTCATGCCGCTCTGTCCGGCCACGGCGTTGGTGAACATCTCGCCTGCCTTGGCCGGGATGGTCGTGTTCCTCGGGATGATGACATTCATGAGTCCCCCGAAGGTCTCGATGCCAAGGGAGAGGGGAGTGACATCGAGGAGGGCGATATTCCGGATGTTCCCCTCAAGGATTGCCCCTTGGAGGATCGCGCCGAGTGCCACGGCTTCATCTGGATGCTGGGAGAGGTTCGGTTCCCTGCCGAAGATCTCTTGAACCAACCGGCGGACGAGAGGCATCCGGGTGGAGCCTCCGACAAGGATGATCTGGTCGAGATCCGTGGCATTGAGTCCGGCATCTTCCAGTGAGCGGAGGCAGTGGGCACGGGTGCGGCGGATGATCGGTTCGCAGACCATCTCCATTTCCGCGCGGGTGATCGGAATCTCCAGACTCTTCACCCCTGTCAGGAAGGGGAGGCGGAGTGTGAGCGATTCCTCCGAGGAGAGGCGTTCCTTGGCCTCTCGGGCGGCTTCCTTGAGCCTTGTATCCGTCACCCGGGTGAAGGAGTCGATCCCTGCCTTTCGTGCCAGGAGTCCCGCGATCGCCTCGTCGAGATCATCACCCCCAAGGCGGGTGTCTCCGTGGGTGGAGAGAACCTCAAAGACACCATTGTCGAGTTGCAGGATCGAGAGGTCGAAGGTGCCCCCGCCGAGATCGTAGACTGCCACCTTGGAACGGTCGGAGAGCTTGTCGAGTCCGTAGGCGAGTGCAGCGGCCGTTGGTTCGGACAGGATGCGCTCCACGGTAAAGCCTGCAAGCTCACCCGCCTTCTTCGTGGCCGCGCGCTGGGCATCGTTGAAGTAGGCCGGAACCGTGATGACGGCACGGTTGACCTGTGTGCCGAGGCGATCCTCGGCGATTGTCTTCAACCGCTTCAGAATTTCCGAAGAGACTTCCTCGGGAGTCAGCCTCTTCCCATCGATGGGAAGGTTGACCGGGGTGCCCTTCGCGCCAATCAGGCATTCCGTTCCTTTGTCGCCGAAGCGGCCACCGATAAGGCGTTTCACGGAGGAGATCGTCCGGTCGGGGTGCAGGCCCTGCATGCGGCGGGCCTCCCTGCCGACCAGAATGCTCCCGTCCGCCATGTAGTGAACGACCGAAGGGGTCAGACGGTTTCCATCGGGATCGGCCAGTAGCGTCGGAAAGCCGCTCTCATAAACCCCGATGAGGGAGTTGGTGGTGCCTAGGTCAATGCCCGCGATCATGGATTGGTGATATTAATCACAGGGATAAAGGGGATGAAAGGGATGAAGAAGAAATCAGGGAACAGAGGGCTAGAGTATCTCACATTTCTCCCTCTGTCCCCATCTCGGATCCCCCTCGGATTCCTCTCTGTGGTGTATGATCCCCTTCATCCCTTCCATCCCTGTGAATCTTGATTACAGGCAGTCGAGGTAGAGTTTCCGCTCTCGGAGTTGGGATTCCCAGCGGGTTGCGTAGGCAAAGGAATCGGCAAGGGAAGCAATCTCCTCCGGATCATGCCGGGGCCAAACGGTGTCCAACTCCGCAACGCGGGCATTCAGTGAGGAGCGCCACCCGTGAAGGATGCCGAGAAGACTCTCCAAATCGGCGGCGAGTTGCTTCAGCGGTGCGGCGAGCACTGCTTTCGCAAGGGGATTGGAGGCGGCTTGGTGCTTCCCGATGAGGGAGTCGGCTTCCCGAAGCAGGGTGGCTATTTTGGGAAAAAGTTCATCAGCCCTGGGGGGTATCTGTGATCCGCCGGTCACATCCGCCAGGGAGCGAAGCCTCCGGGCTGGGTCACGCAGGATGGCAACTGCATCGCCGAGTTCCTTGAATCGGCCAGCATCCCCGCCTGCCTGGTCGGGATGAAGTTCCCCCGCAAGCCTGCGGTAAGCCTGTCCGATCTCCTCTTCGGATAAAAGTGGCTGTTTAGGAAGAGCTAGAAGTGCAAAGGGATCCATCGGAGGAAAAACTCACGGGGATGAAGGGGATAAAGGTGATGGGGTAAAATAGATGATCTGTTTCAAACTACCTCCTTCATCCCCTTCATCCCGGTGATTCAAAAGTTAAGCGGAAAAACTTTCGCCGCAGGAGCAGTGTGCGACGGCATTGGGATTGGTCACCTTGAACCCTCCCTTTTGCAGGTCATCGCTGTAGTCGAGTTCCGAGCCGCTGACAAAGAGCGCACTCTTGGGATCGATGACGATGTTCACTCCCTTGGAGGGGACAAGGATGTCCCGCGGGACGGGGCCATCCACGAGGTCCATCTTGTACTGGAGTCCGGAGCAACCGCCGCCGATCACCGCCACACGCAGGGCACCCTCAGGGCGCCCCTGCTTGGTCAGGAGGGAGGTGAGGCGGTTGGAGGCGGCATCCGTGACACGACAGAGCTTTTCATTCCCGATCTTCCAGGGAAGAGGGGAAGCTGTTGAGGTAGGCGTCTCGCTCATGGTCGAAATTTATTCCTCTTCCGCTGTTCCGTAAAGGGCGCTGACCAGTTTCCGTGTGCGCGGACCGGGAAGTGCTCCGGGATGCATGGCGCTCGGGATGAATGCGAATCCAAGGCCATGTTCCGGATCGGCAAAGGCGATTGACCCGCCCGCACCCGGATGGCCGAAGGCCGACGGGGAGGGGCCGTAGACTCCGAAATCATTGGTCATGAAGCCAGTTGAGAAGGAGGTCTTGTCAATGAGGATGCGATCGGGACCCTTCGCCAACGAGGTTTGCATCGCGGTCAGGGTCTCGGAATGAAAAAAACCGCCGCCGTCGGATGCGAGCATGGCGTAGAGAGAGGCCAGGGCATCGGCCGTTCCGATGGCTCCCAGCGAGGGGAGGGATGCCGATCGCATCGCGGGAGTGTTCATCACCGAGGGGGTGAGAGTTCCCCCGGGTTCGCTCAGTGCGCGGCGTGTCAGTGAGGAGGGATCACCGAAGGCCTTCGAGAAAGGGCCGGGAGCCGGGGGAACCTTCGGGGCGATGACGGTCGCGGCCGTGTCGATCAATCCGGGAGGAAGTCCGAACCAGAGAGCAAGCGAGAGCGGTGCGCGGAAGCATCGTTCCCAGCGCTCACCGAGCGTTTCGCCGATGACGCGACGGACGATCTCATCCAGTAGAAAGCCGAAGGTACGCGCCCCGTAGCCGTGGCTTCCGTCGGCTTGCCAATTCGGAGGTTGTGCGGCGAGGGCCATGGCCACCGATTGATGATCGGTGATGGCGAGGCCTCGCTGATCGATCGCGGAAAGTCCAGCCCGGTGGGAGAGAAGCTCGGCAAGGGTGATGCGCTCCTTGCCCGAGGCAGCGAACTCAGGCCAGATTTCCGCGACGGGCGTCTCAAGCGGAATATCCTTTTCCTGCAGGGCATGCAGAGTGACGGCGGCGGCGATCCCCTTGCTGGCGGACCAGATGAGGCAGGGGGTGTCAGATTGCCATGGCCGTTCCGGGGAAGCATCGCCCCCCGCCATCGAGAGCAGGGCCCTGCCTCCTTGCCAGAGGGCGAGCGAGGCCCCGCCGTAAGGAGTCTCGGAAAACACTTCGTGGAAGGCTTTCGTGAGTCGCTCCGCGGCGGCGACCGGTTCAATCCTTAGGCTCATTCCTCCAGATCCTCCCTCATGAGGGCGAGATCGGGATCTCGCCGGGCGAAATCGCGGTAAGTCTGGTCCAGCGCGAAGCTGTCATTCAGACTCCGTAGCGCAGCCCCACGATTGCCAAGCACCGCCTCGTAGCAGCCGATGTTGTAGTGGAAGGTGGGATCCTTCCTGAGCGACTCGGGGCCCTTCTGCAGGAAATCCCGCGCCTCCCGAGTCCGCCCCAGTTCATGGAGGGCGAAGGCCCCGTGGATGTAGGCGGGGAGGTCTTCAGGCATGAGACGGATCAACTCCTTGGCGCAGGAGAGCGCTTCGTTCCAATTTCCAACCTGCATGAGAATATGCAGACGCAGTTCGAGGATGTCGGGATCCGTGCTTTCGGAAGTCGGCACGGAGGAGAGCTCGGCAAGGGCCTCTTCGGCCATGCCGAGCTCGAGGTAACCCTGGGCGGCGAGAATCGCCCGCTCGCTCATTGGATAAAATCCGCCTTGGAGGAGAGACGGGCAGAGTCGGGCGCCGCAATTTTCATGATCGGGCAGTCGGAAGACCGAGGGCTATCTTGACGATAGCTCGAGGGATGACAACGAACCCCAGCATGAAAAGGGCAAGCCTTGCTTTGTCCGGATCAGGCTATTGTCACCTCGGGGCAGAGGTAGACATCCTGAATGGCGTGGAGGAGCTTGGCTCCCTCCTCCATGGGGCGCTGGAAGGCCTTGCGTCCGGAAATCATTCCGGAGCCTCCCGCCCGCTTGTTGATGACAGCCGTCTTCACGGCATCCTGAAAGTCGTGGGCACCGGAGGCACCGCCGGAGTTGATGAGGCCGGAACGACCCATGAAGCAGTTGATCACCTGGTAGCGGCAGAGGTCGATCGGGTGATCGGTGGTCAGTTCGGTGTAGATGCGCTCGTCGAGCTTGCCGTAGCTGGAGTTGCCCGTGTTGAGCGCCTTGTAGCCGCCGTTGTTCTCGGGGAGCTTCTGCTTGATGATGTCGGCCTCGATCGTGACGCCGAGGTGGTTGGCCTGACCGGTGAGATCGGCGGAGAGATGGTAATCCTTGTCCTTCTTGAAGGCGTCGTTGCGGAGGTAGCACCAGAGGACGGTCGCCATGCCGAGCTCGTGGGCGTGGTGGAAGGCCTCGGCCACCTGGATGATCTCGTGACTGGCATCCTCTCCGCCGAAGTAGATGGTGGCACCGATGGCGGCCGCACCCATGTCATAGGCCTCATCAATGGTGCCAAACATGATCTCGCGGGAGACATTCGGGTAGGTGAGCAGCTCGTTGTGGTTCACCTTCACGAGGAAGGGGATCTTGTGGGCGTACTTACGGGCCACGGAACCGAGGACACCGAACGTGGAGGCCACGGCGTTGCAACCCCCCTCGATGGCCAGCTTCACGATGTTCTCCGGATCGAAGTAGATCGGGTTCTTGGCAAAGCTGGCTCCCGCGCTGTGCTCGATTCCCTGATCGACGGGAAGGATCGAGAGGTAGCCGGTGTTGGCAAGGCGGCCGGTGCCGTACATGCGCTGAAGGTTGGCCAGAACGCGCGGATTGCGGTCGCTTCCGAGATGGATGCGGTCGACGAAATCGGGCCCCGGAAGGTGCAGGAGGTCCTTGGAGACGGTCTTGCAGGCATGGTTGAGGAGGGAGTCGGCTTCGGCTCCGAGAAGGTTCTTGATGTCGTTGATCATGTGCGACCAGTTCTATGCCAAAGCACCTGCCCGTCCAGCCTATTCAGAAAGATTTCCTGCAATAAAAACACCAAAGTGTTATCTAATTGGCGGAGACGCTTCGCGCGGGGCGGACCCCCGACAACCCCCGATCCAACCTCATGAAAATCCTGACGACCTCCGGTGGACTCCTGCCGTTTCTTGCAATTGGCGGCACGACCCTCGTGGTCGGTTTTGCAGCAGGGAGACTCAGTGCCCCTGTCGCTGCTTCCGATCGTACTCCTGCAACGGTGACTATCCAGAGCCAGGAGGTCAGAACCCTTCGCTCTGCTTCCCCGTCCGAAAGTGCCGCGGTTAGGGATTCCTCGGTTGACAGGAAGCCCGACCAAGGAGACCTGAAGAAGATCCTTGAGAATCCCAATCCCTTGGAGCGGGCAAGGGGACTCGATGCCCTGCTGGCAGGAGTGGATGCACCCGAAGTGAAGCAACTGCTTGACTGGGTCAACGCGATGCCGGACGGCGCTGCCAAACGCGTGGCGCTGGGCAAGGTGATGCAGAGATGGGGGCAACTCGACGGGTCCGCAGCATCCGCCTTCGGTATCGATGCTTTCCAACAGACGGGAAATGCAACGGTCCTCCGCAATGCCCTGCTGGGTTGGGCGCAGACCGACCCCTCCTCCTCGATGCAATATCTGCAGGGACTTGGATTGAGCCGGGGGCTGATGAACGAATTTTCCCGGGATATCTTAGGGATCTGGTCGAACCTGAATCCGCAGGCGGCAGCCGAATACCTGCAGTCGAATCCCGATTCCCTGGGCGGAAGGGGCGCGGTCGGAGGCGGCAGGGGTATGGGAGGGCCTGGAGGGTATTTCGGCGGGCCCGCTGCGATCGTGGCTGCGAACTGGGCCGCACAGGATCCGCAGGCGGCGGCAAACTGGGCGCTATCCCTCTCTCAGGGGCAGGGTGGAGGTCGTCAGGGTTGGGGTGCCATGAACCAAGTGATCGATAGATGGGTGAACCAGGATCCGAATGCCGCCGCCTCCTTTGTCGGCTCCCAATCTGCCGGCCCTGCAAAGGATGCGATGCTTGCAAGTCTTGTGCGCGGCCTCGCAGCTGATGATCCTGCCTCCACCATGAAGTGGGTCTCCTTGATAGGCAATCAGGACATACAGAGGGGGACCACCATGGGGATCCTGGCTGAGGCGGGTGTATTCACCCAGAACGGACCCGATACCACACTGGCCCAGTCGTTGATCTCATCATTGCCTCAGAACGTTCAGCAGCAGGTCATGCAGGGACTCACCAACAGGGGTGGCCCTTATGGCGGAGCGGGCGGCGGTGCTAGAAGGGGCACAGGCGCCAATGGTCAGTAGTTTTCGCTAAATCCAAAAGAAAATCCTCCGGCTTTGTCGGAGGACTCCCGAAGTTTGACTTCCTAAAAACAAAAACGCCCGGGGTGACCCGGGCGTTTTCGTTGGTGAGTCTCTCTCGGGAAGAGCCTAGTAGGCGGCCTGGGCTCCCTTGATGTTCTTCTTCTTGACCCAGGACATACGGGAGCGAAGTTGCTCGCCCACCTTCTCGATGGGGTGCTTCTCGCCGGCCTTGAGGAGGGCATTGTACTTCTTCTTGCCGGTCTTGGCTTCGGCGATCCAATCCTTGGCGAATTTGCCGGTCTGGATGTCCTTGAGGGCAGCCTTCATCCGCTTCTTGACGGAGGCGTCGACGACCTTCGGGCCGACGGCGATGTCACCGTACTTGGCGGTCTCCGAGATGGAGAAGCGCATGCCGCTGATTCCGGACTCGTTGATCATGTCGACGATGAGCTTGAGTTCGTGGAGAACCTCGAAGTAGGCCATCTCGGGCTGGTAGCCTGCCTCGACGAGTGTCTCGAACCCTGCCTGGATGAGGGCCGAGGTTCCTCCGCAGAGAACGGCCTGCTCGCCGAAGAGATCGGTCTCGGTCTCCTCCTTGAAGGTGGTCTCGAAGACGCCGCCGCGGGTGCCGCCGATGCCCTTGGCCCATGCGAGGGCGGTCTTCTTGGCGTTGCCGCTCTTGTTGTTGTGGATGGCAATGAGGGTGGGGACGCCCTTGCCTTCCTGGTACTGACGGCGCACCGTGTGGCCGGGTCCCTTGGGTGCGACCATGATGACGTCGATATGCTTGGGCGGGACGATCGTCTTGTAGAGGATCGCGAAGCCGTGGCTGAAGAGGAGGGTCTGGCCGGCCTTGAGGTTCGGGGCGATGTCCTTCTCGTAGACCGAAGGGATGACGAGATCGGGAACGGCGACCATGATGACGTCGGCCTTCTTCACGGCTTCCGCCGTATCAAAAACCTGGAAGCCGAGCTTCTTGGCGACGGCGCGGCTCTTGCTCTTGGGGTAGAGTCCGATGATGACCTTGACGCCGCTCTCCTTGAGATTGAGGGCGTGGGCGTGTCCCTGGGAACCGAAGCCGATCACGGCGCAGGTTTTTCCCTTGAGGAACTTCAGATCGGCATCCTTGTCAGTGTAGATTTTGGCGGGCATGTGTTGGTGGTTAGGTTTGGGTGATTGGTTTTAGGAGATGAGGGATAGGAAAGTGTTGGGGAGTTTTACCTTTTAACCCTTCACTTTTTTTCTGAGTCACTTCGAGCGTGCGAGGGCGATCTTGCCGGTGCGGGTCAGTTCGGTGATGCCGAACTGGTCCATGAGGGCGAGGAACTTGTCGATCTTGCTTTCGGAGCCGGTGATCTCGACGGCAAGGCGCTTCGGTTGCACGTCGATGATCTTGGCGCGGAAGATGTCGCAGATCTGCATGATCTCGGCGCGGGCCTTGGCGTCGGCCTTCACGCGGATGAGGACGAGCTCGCGGTCGACATACTCGGTCTCCCCGAAATCCTCGACGCTGATGACGTTCACGAGCTTGTCGAGCTGTTTGTTGACCTGGTCGAGCACCTTGTCGTCGCCGCGGACCACGATCGTCATGCGGGAGGTCTCGGGGTCGAGCGTCGGACCGACGTTGAGGGTATCGATGTTGAAGCCGCGTCCGCTGAACATCCCGGCGATGCGGGTCAGGACGCCGAACTTATTCTCGACGAGGATGGAAATGGTATGGCGCATGGGTGGTGGCTCTCCGTCTCCGGATAAAGCCGAACGGTAAGAATGCTGGGCTGTTTTTTTTTCGTCAAATGCAAAGCGAGCCGCTACCTCTTTTGCCCATGAATATTCCGGAACGCGACTTTGACGCCTACATCTTCGACTGCGACGGCACCTTGGCCGACACCATGGGGCTCCATTACGATGCCTGGAAGATGGCCCTCGAGCCCCATGGCGCGGATCTCCCGGAGGATCTCTACTACAGCTGGGGTGGGCGTCCGACCCGTGAGATCGTCGAGGCGCTCAACGAGATGCAGGGGCTCCTGATGGATCCCGAGGCGATGGCCCACCACAAGGAGGGACTCTACCACTCGCTGATTCCCGAGGTCCGGGCGATCGAACCGGTCGTTGCCTTTGCCCGGTCCATGCACGGGAAAAAGCCCCTCGCTGTGGCTTCCGGAGGCGGGCGCAAGGCGGTGACGGCCACGCTCGGGAGCCTCGGGTTGACCCATCTCTTCGAGGCGATCGTCACCTCGGAGGATTATGCGAACGGCAAGCCTGCACCCGACCCGTATCTCGAGGCGGCCCGGCGACTTGGGGTCCCCCCTGAGGGCTGCCTGGTCTTCGAGGATACGGAAATAGGAAAGCAGTCCGCCCTGGCCGCCGGCATGCAGTGCGTGCTGGTCCCCGCCCCGGGGAGCATTTCCTAATCGGCGGTTCCCAAGGCTGGACGATATCTGCTATCCTCTTGGGATTGTCCGCGCAATGCCGTGAAAATCATGCTGCGGATCCAAATCACAAAAACCCAAACAAACATCACATGAGCAAACAATTTCGTGCAGGCGTCCTCTTCGGCGAAGAGGTGAAGGAACTTCTCGATCACGCCAAGGCGAACGAATTCGCGCTTCCGGCGGTCAACTGCATCGGCACCAGTTCCGTCAACGCGACTCTGGCCGCCGCCCGCGAGGTGAACTCGCCGGTGATGGTTCAGTTTTCCAATGGTGGAGCCCACTTCTTCATCGGCAAGGGGATCACGAAGGAGGGGCAGGCAGGCTCCATTCTCGGAGGCATCGCCGGAGCCCGCTACGTCGACGCCGCAGCGAAGGCCTACGGCGTGCCTGTCATTCTCAATACCGACCATTGCGCCAAGAAGCTGCTCCCGTGGGTTGACGGGATGCTCGCGGCCAGCGAGGAGCAGTTCGCCAAGACAGGCAAGCCGATCTACAGCTCTCACATGCTCGATCTCTCCGAGGAGCCGCTCCACGAGAATCTGGAGATCTGCGCCAAGTATCTCGAGCGGATGGCCAAAATGGGTATGACCCTCGAGATCGAACTCGGCGTGACAGGCGGCGAGGAGGACGGGGTGGATAATTCCGGGGTCGAGGAGTCGAAGCTCTACACGCAGCCCGAGGAAGTCGCCCAGGCCTACACCACGCTCGGCAGAATCAGCCCGAACTTCACGGTCGCGGCCGCCTTCGGCAACGTGCACGGCGTCTACAAGCCGGGCAATGTGAAACTCAAGCCCTCCATTCTCAAGGATTCCCAGGATTACATCGAGAAGACCCTCGGCACGGGTCCCAAGCCCGTGAACTTCGTCTTCCACGGCGGATCGGGTTCCACCCGGGAGGAGATCCGCGAGGCCATCGGCTACGGGGCCATCAAGATGAACCTCGACACCGACCTGCAGTGGGCATTCTGGGATGGAATCCGAGCTTACGAGGCCAAGAACCACGATTACCTGCAGGGCCAGATCGGCAACCCGACGGGCGCCGATTCACCGAACAAGAAATACTATGATCCCCGCGTCTGGGTCGGGGCTGCCGAGGATTCCTTCACCAAGCGTCTCATCAGTTCCTTCGAGGATCTGAACTGTGTCAATCGTCTCGCTTAGAAAAGAGACGATTGGCCTGGGTGTTCCTTAGAACCAAGCAAGGATCACGGCTCCTCCCACGATGAGGAGCCCGCCCACCCACTGCTGCCAGGAAAGCTGCTCATGGAGGAAAATCACCGCCAGGATGATGGCGAAGACCACGCTGAGCTTGTCGATGGGGGCCACCTTGGAAGCCATCCCAAGTTGAAGGGCGCGGAAGTAGCAGACCCATGAAAGACCGGTTGCGAGGCCCGAGAGCGTCAGAAAGATCCATGTCCTTTTTGAGATCATCGCCAAGGAGATCGGCGTGCGTGCCGCGGCCACGATCAGCCAGGTGATCAGTAGAACCACCGTTGTCCTGATTGCGGTGGCGAGATTGGAATTGATCCCTTCCACGCCGACCTTGGCCAGGATGGCTGTTGCTCCCGCAAAGAGCGCGGAGAGAAGCGACCAGAAGAGCCAGTTGTTGATGAAGGCTCCCATGATGCGAGGCGTGTCGGATCCTACTGCGCCCCTGATCCCGAGGCCTGTGCCGCGACTTTCTTCAGCAATAGCCCGAACTCCGAGCCCCAGAGTCCGATCAGGGCGCGCTTGCTCTCAAAACCGGCTTCGCCCCTGTCGCTGACAGTGTAGACCTTGGGGCTGATCCGATAGTCGTTTGTTCCCGGGATCGGGACGATCTTCACCTTCACCCGGATCGTCTGCGGATCACCGTAACTTCCCCAGAGGACATTGGCGAGTTGGTTGGAGTTCTTGTCAAAGGAGACGGAACTGATGCCGTCACCGCCGAAGGCCGGGGTGTAACCGTATCGGGGGAAGAAATTTTGAGCCGCCGCGATGATAGCGCCAGGATTGGAATTTCTGACTGTCACCGACCCGATCCCGCCCGAGGAGGCAACCGGTTGCGTCAGACAGGCGGTCAGGAGGCTCAGAAGAATCATTATCACGCAGAGCAGAGACGCGGAGGGTTGTGTCATCATTGAATCTTTCTCGGATAGCCCGGGGTTGTGCGGTGGAAAAGGAATGAAGTGGATGGCAGAGGGTTCAAAAACAAGGATCATATCCTCACAAGCGCCATTGATTCCCTGCGCCGCTGATCTGCGCGGAAAACTCTTCGTTTAGCTTTTGATATGGACGGGAGATCCTCCGGCAGGTTGCTCGGCGCGCAGTTTGGCCACGGTGCGGTTGATGATCTCAAGGGCATGGTCGATGTCGTTATCCGTCGTGGTGCGGCCCAGCGAGAAGCGGAGGCTGGCTCGTGCTTCCTCACGGGTGACACCCATGCCGGTGAGCACATGGGAGGGATTGATCGACCCGCTGCTGCAGGCTGATCCGGCGGAGCAGCAGAGCCCTTCCTTGTCGAAAAGCAGAAGGGCCGTCTCGGCCTCGATGCCGGCGAAGGTGAGATTGCTGGTATTCGGAAGGCGGGGCTCGTCCGTCCCGTTACGACGGACTCCGTCGATGGTTGCGAGGAGTGTCTTCTCGAACCGGTCGCGCAGGCTTCCGATCCGTTCAGCCGAAGCGAGAAGGTGGGCCTGTGCCAGTTCCGCGGCTTTCCCGAAGGCCACGATGGAGGCCACGTTCTGGGTGCCCCCACGCTTGCTCTCCTCCTGGCTGCCTCGCAGCAGGGGAGTGTAGCGGGCGCGGCGGTTCACATAGAGCGCTCCGACTCCCTTGGGGGCGTAGAGCTTGTGGGCGGAGAGGGAGACATACTGGGCAACGAGTTCGGAGAGATTGATCGGGACCTTGCCGGCGGCCTGCACGGCGTCGAGGTGCAGGGGTACTTTTTTCCGGGCAGCGATGGCGGCGATCTCCTCGACGGGAAAAATCACGCCGGTCTCGTTGTTGGCCCAGAGCAGGGAGATGACCGCCGTCTCGGAGGTGATGGCCCCCTCCAGCCTGTCCGGATCAAGGAGTCCGTCCTTACCGACCGGGAGCCAGGTGATCTCGTAGCCGCGGGTGGCCAGGTACTCGCAGAGCTTGATGGTGGCGCTGTGCTCGACCGTCGAGGTGATGATGTGGCGCTTGTCGGGATCGATCGCGAGGGCCGAGAGGATCGCGGTGTTCGTCGCTTCGGTGCCGCAGCTGTTGAAGATGATCTCGGAGGGTTGTGCCCCGACAAGGGAGGCGACCTGTTCCCGTGCCTTGGCCAGCGCCACGGCGGCACGACGGCCAAGCGAATAGACGCTGGAGGGATTGCCGAACTCATTTTCCAACCACGGAAGCATGGCATCTCGCACCGCGGGATCGATCGGGGTGGTGGCGTTGTGGTCGAGATAGAGCAGGTCGGACATGGCTAAGGGTGAAGATACTAAAAACAGAGGAACCCCGCTGGCAATGCGCGGTTGCGTCTATGACGCAATCAGAAGGAATCAGAGGTTTTTAGGCTGAAGGCTGAAGGCTATTAGGAAAAAAGCGCAGGAAGCGGCGACTAAGATTAAGAACCTTCAGTCTTCAGTCGCTTTTTACCGATGCGCGACTTCCGGTTTGGGAGAGGGAAGGGGCTTGGCGGGGGTGCCGGAGCCGCGGGGCGGCGGTTCCAGCTTGGGGAGATTCCCCCCGTCATCCCCGGGATCCTTTTCATGCGGATCGTAGAAATGATCAAGGGCGATGAAGAGGGCCTTGGAGTGGCGCGCAAAGAGCAGATTGAAGAGGACGATGGGTGTGAGGACCGAGGCAAGCAGGATGCCGATCGGGGGATGCAGGGTGAACTCAAGAACCAGATAGATCAGGATGCCGAGGATGCTTCCGGCGCCATAGTTGATCATCCAGACCGAGGCGAGGAAGTACCCCGGCTCACGTTCGTAAGGGTAGCCGCATCGGGGGCAACCATCGAGGGGAGTGAACCAGTCGCGAAGCCTGCGTGTCCGTGCCACGGGCGTGAAGATCGGGGTCTTCCCGCAGACCGGGCAGCGCAGGAGCATTGCGCGGCCGAGGTAGCGGAGGAATTTCCGCATCCCCTCTTCAGTCCCGTGGTCGCTCACTGGGAAGATCCTCGTGTTTAGGGAATCGCTGACTCAGCGGGTCCAGCGTCCGTTGCTGTTGCCCAGCTTCGGATGCCACCCGGGCTCATCGCTCCCGGAGTAGTCGGTGGTGCCTACGGCGCCGATCATCGGCTGGCCGATGGCCCGCTTCCAGAGAGCACTCATGCTCTCACCGGTGTGACATCCCCAGCTCTTGATGAAAGCGCGCGGGGTGAAAATGCCGCGGTTGATAAGGCCGATTTCCTTCTCGTGGAGCCAGACTTTCGATCCGCTATCGACCTCGTTGCTGTAGTCGAACATGAAGCAGGCCCTGTTGGAGTGGCCGTAATACTCGAGATTGGCGATTTTGCAGGTCGCGCGCGGGTGCTGCGTGGTCCCGCCGTTCAGGTAGTCAAGGAGCTGCTTCTGGGTGCTGAAGTAGACGAGGTTCAACTTATACTTCTCCTGGACAGTGCGGATGTTGGTGATCAGATCCTGCTTCTCCTGGCGGGCGCCTCGACGAACGTATCCGGGCTTGTAGACCATCCAGGTCACGAGGGCGTCGTCACCGTGGCGTTCCCGAAGTTCCCCGAGCCTTATTCGGGCGGCGCGGACAAAGTTCGCCCACCAGTGGTCGTGGGGAACCTTCTTGAATTTCTCCCACTCGATGAGAGAAGGGCCACCGGAGATGACGATGTACTCGTTCCCCGCACCCTGCTGGGCTCGGAGTGGGATCGTGGAGGCGAGGCAGCTGAGAATCAGGAGCAGGGTGAGAAGGTCTGTGCGTTTCATGATGTTTTCACTTTTTCATCGCCACGACGCATTCGATCTCGACATCAAACTCGCCGGGGAGCTGCGCCCCGACTGTGGCGCGGGCCGGGGGGTGATCGCCGCCGAAGTACTCGGCGTAGACGGTATTCATCTCCTTGAAGTTCTCCTGGGTCATGACAGCCAGATAGACACGGCAGGAGACGGTGTCGGTCAGGCTTCCTCCGGCCTCCGTGACGATCCTTCGGATATTTTCCAGAACAAGGCGTGTCTGCTCGGCGATCGTACCGCGCTCGATCTTGCCGGTGGCCGGATCCCAGGGAGTCATCCCTGAGACAAAGAGCAGGGGAGCCGCCGTCTGAACCGCCAATGAGTAGGGGCCGAGAGCGGGAGGGCATCCGGGAATCGTGCGGTGGGTCGTCTTCATAAGCAAAAGGTAGAATGAAGAATGAAAAATAAAGAAGGCAAAACAAGCGGAGGTCGATTTCCCCCTGCGGTCATCCTGACTTACCCCTTGGAGTCCTCTCTCTTCTTGATTCTGGCCCCGGTGGGCGAGGTCTTTCGCGGACGTTGGGCGGTGGCATCACCCTTGGAGCCTGCGGCTTTTCCGGGTGGAGTTCCTGTCTTTCCGGTGGCGGTGATGACCGAGAAGCGAGAGAACTTTATCGCCTTGGGTTTGGGCTTGGGCGGTGCCGTGGCTCTCTTGGGCTTGGGCGCGGCAAGGGCCTTGCGAAGCATTTCCAGATCCTCCTTGCGGAGATCCCTGTAGCTTCCCGGCTTCACCCCCCGCAGGGTCAGCGGACCGAGACGGGTGCGGACGAGGCGTTGCACCTTGAAGCCAAGCTGGCCCAGCATCACGCGGATCTGGCGCTTGAGACCCTGATGAAGGACTATCTGGATCTTGGTCGGCCCGAGGGTCCGCACCGACTCGACCCTGGCCACGGATCCCTCGATCCAGGTGCCGCGCTTGAGGGCGGCCGCATCCCGCTCCGAGAACGGTTTGTCGAGGATGACTTCGTATTCCTTGTCGATGCCCTTGGAAGGGTGCATCAGGTCCTGGGCCAGGATCCCGTCATTGGTCAGCAGGAGCAGCCCTTCGCTCTCCTTGTCGAGGCGTCCGACATGGAAGAGGTGCCCGGTGTCTGTGGGAAGAAGGTCGAAAATCGTCCGCTCGGCATGGCGGTCGCTGCGCGTGGTGGTGTAGCCGGCCGGCTTGTTGAGCAGGATCGTTCTCGGGGCGAAGGCATGGACAAGTCGTCCGCTCACCCGCACATCATCGCCGTCAGCGATTCTGGTGGAGAGCTCCCTGCAGATGGAGCCGTTCACCGAAACGCTTCCCTTGAGGATCAGCTCCTCGCAGGAACGACGGGAACCGAGGCCTGCCGCCGCCAAAAAACGATTCAGGCGCAACCCCGCGGATCCGGGAGTGCGCCTGTCTGTGGACGGATCCTGATGGGTGCCGTCTGTTGGAAGATCTCGGGAAATCAGGATTAATCTTCGGGCTTGGTCTTGGGCAGACCGATCACTCGCTGACCGGGCTTGAACTGACCGCGCTTCTTGAGAAGTTCAACGCGCTCGAAGCGCTTCAGCACACTGCGCTTGGCTGCAATGGTGCTCGTTCCTTTAAGGCTGGGATGCTGACTCATGGGTCGGGGAGAATGAAGGTTTAAAACGGAAAAGGCAAAAGAAAAGTGAAAGTGAAAATATCACCCCGCTGTTTGCGGTGGGTTGATTGAAAAGAGGCTGATTCACGCAACGGGCGCAAAGGTCGCCAAGGTGGGAGCGAATAGTAGGGCTCGCAGGAACGGAAGCGGGTAAAAACAATGGTTTTCATGCAAGTTCTTGAAAAGCGCCCCCGTTTTTAAAAAACAGAGTCGTGCAACTCCTCTTGGCGAGGGTTGCGTCCTTTGCGTGAAACTTTCGATCCCCTATTGCCTATTCCCGATCCTCCTACTCAGGTCTAAACCAGCCCCAACTTCATGCGGCCGGCCTCGCTGATCATGCTCTGGTTCCATGGCGGATCCCAGACGAGTTCGACTTCCGCCTCGTCGACCCCTTCGAGGGTCAGGATCTTGCCGCGGGCATCTGCGGCGATGGTGGGGCCCATGCCGCAACCGGGGGCGGTCAGGGTCATTTTGACGTGGGCCTTGGTGCCGCCCCCCTCGGGATGCTGGACTTGGCACTCGTAGATCAGTCCGAGATCAACCACGTTCACGGGAATCTCGGGATCGAAGACGGTCTTGAGTTGATTCCAGACAGCCTCCTCGAGGGAGCCCTCGACGGGAGTTTTGGCGACTGGGGCGGCAGCCTCCAGACCAAGGGCATCGGCATCCTTTTCGTCGATGCGGGCAAGGCCTCCGGGAGTAGCGACGGTGTAGGTGCCACCCAGGGACTGGGTGACCATCACCTTGGTGCCGGCGGGAAGTTGGAGCGGATTGCCGCTGGGAATCTGGATCGCGTCGGTATCGCGCTTGAGGACGATTTCTTGGTTCGGGTGCATGGAGATGACCGAAAAGGTAAAATGTAAAAGGTAAAATGTAAACCCGAACTCCGATGAGTTGGAGCAAGGGAGCAAGCCCTTTGGGGGGCGCTCTCCGCCTTCAGCTTTGATTCGCTTGCTCCTCCTCGGCTCACCCTTGCGGGCTGAACTTTCGTTCAGTCTACCCAAGCCGTTCCCACGGCTATGTGTTCGCCAGTCGCTGATTTGTTACGGCTCCCGGATCAGCCATCCGAGTAAGCTCGGACTGCATTCGGCAAGACTAGAGCGTTTTTGATTTGGATGTAGACAAGGATTTGCGGATGTCATGAGGTGGTGTGCAAGAAGCAAGCGAAGCGGCTGTAGTCTTTTGCGCTACAGCCCAAGCGATGCGACACAGCACAACGCCTCATGCCGCCGCAAAGAATGTCTAGAGATGAAGCTGGAGTGCCCCCGTTTTTCGTACCAGGTGCTATGAGAGACTTGGTTGTGTTGTTGGGGTTTGATTGCTGCCTTGCGGAGCTGAGGCCGTAGGCCGAAG
>Ga0208327_1000081_pt1 | contig 25948 bp, 24 predicted proteins | sample LakMenEpi26Jun08_FD_150733 | JGI IMG/M metagenome (GOLD analysis project Ga0208327, IMG submission 150733) | Freshwater microbial communities from Lake Mendota, WI - 26JUN2008 deep hole epilimnion (SPAdes) | ecosystem: Environmental > Aquatic > Freshwater > Lake > Epilimnion/Euphotic zone ...
CCATTGCCGCGTTGGCAAAGCTAGACTTAGAACCACTAAGCCTGCGCTTTGCCGCCTTGCACTGAACAAAATGGCCTCAAACCGCGAAGGTGGATTTAATAGGTCCTGACCCTAGCTAGATCCGCGCTACCTCTTTAGCGCATAATCACTTTTACAATGTCACAGCGCTGATTTAAGCACATGATTAAATCGGAAGGGGGGGAGCGTATAATGCTTGTAGACAATGCGATGTTTCCATCAATGGATCAGGCTTCGTCATTTTTCGGCGGTCCAGAGAACGGGCCCTTTGCCATGGTCAATTTGCTGAAGTTTAAAGACAAAGCGGAATATGCTGATGGCAGCGATTCCGATCTCTCGGGTGCTGAGGCTTATGCCCGCTACGGTAAGGCTATTCAGGCCTGCTTGGATGCTGTCGGTGGCCGCCAAATTTATGCCGGCGCAGTTACCGGGATGATGATCGGTGAAGTTGAGGATCTATGGGACATGGTCGCTTTGGTCGAATATCCGTCACTCGCGGCGATGCAGAAAATGGTGTCTTCGCCTGAATATCAAGCCATTGAGTCCCACCGCAAAGCTGGGCTTGCCGGCCAATTAAACATTCGCACCAGCCAGATTGGACGTTGATATGAAGCCCATGAAGAACCGCATGACCGACCTGCTCGGCGTCGAATATCCAATCATTCAGGCGCCAATGGGCTGGATTGCGCGGGCGCAACTGGCATCGGCGGTATCGAACGCGGGTGGTCTTGGCATCATCGAAACATCCTCGGGGCAATTGGATGAAGTGCGCGCCGAAATCATCAAGATGCGCGAACTTACCGATAAGCCCTTCGGTGTGAACATCGCACAAGCCTTTGTGCGTGATCCTGGCATCGTAGATTTTGTCGTCGACCAAGGCATCAAGTTTGTCACCACATCGGCGGGCGACCCTAACAAATATTGCGGTCCATTAAAGGCGGCGGGGCTTACAGTGTTTCACGTCGTGCCGACACTGGCGGGCGCGTTGAAAGCCATTGATGCCGGCGTTGACGGCCTTGTGGTTGAAGGCGGCGAAGGCGGAGGTTTCAAAAATCCGAAGGACGTCGCGCTGATGGTCCTGCTGCCGCTCATCCGCAGCAAAGTTGACGTGCCTATTGTGGCCGCTGGCGGAATCGTCTGCGGACGGACAATGGTAGCCGCATTCGCTCTTGGCGCAGAGGCTGTGCAAATGGGCACACGGATGGTCAGCGCTGCGGAATCACCTGTGCATCATAACTGGAAAGACGCCATCATCAACGCGAAGGAGACCGATACGCTGTTCCTTAACCGCCACGGGCCTGGGCCAGCATTGCGCGCCTTGCGCACCGAACGAACAACAAAGCTGGACGTTGAGCCAACGGACAATATCATGGCCGAAATGCGCGGTGTGCTTGATTTGTATTTCGGCGGTGACATGGAGGCTGCGATAGCGCTTTCCGGGCAAGTGGCCGGACGCATTGATGCAGTGAAGCCCGCCAAGCAAATCATCCAGGAAGTGATGGAGGAGTTTTATTCTGTCATGAATGATTTGCGACGCGATTATCTTTAGGATTTGACTTGGACCCGGTCCTTGAAGAGTTTCTGAGCGACCCTGCGGCGGATGTTTCGGCGCTGCACGATGTTGCGCGGATCAAGGCCATATTAGAGCAATGTGGGCGTGAAGGCCGTGCGATCAGTTACTCCGAGCTTTTGCTGAACCTTGGCTTCCGCTTCACGCGGCCCAAAATGCGAGCGGTATGCAAGACGCTGGATAAGATAGACCAGATCACCGCGCAAGACGGCGCACCTGCACTCGCGGTGCTTGTGGTGCGTGAAGGTGACGGCTTGCCCGGGCAGGGCTGGTGGACAGGGCGGACCGATTATCAGGGTGAATGGACAGGGCCACAAGCGCATGCCCATATCCGAAAGCTTCAGGGCGATGTGTTCGCATATTGGCAAGACAGACCACTTTGAACAACTCTGCGCGAACCATATAAAACAGGAATAATCATGCAACAGACAATAGATTTCTTGGATGAAAGCAGGGCGTTATGCGCACTGCTGACGCCGCTTTCCGAAGCAGAGTTTGAAATGCCAACCCAGTTCAAGGGTTGGACCATCAACAACATCATCCGCCATTTGCATGTCTGGAATATCGCCGTCGATTTATCCTTGCAAGACGAGGCCGCGCTTGGCGCGTTTGTCGCCGCGATGATGGCTGTGGTTCGCGGGGGTAAGCTGCCTGAGTTTGAGGCGAGCTATCTGGATGGCCTTTCGGGCCATGCATTGCGAAATGCTTGGATTGCGCACGCGGGAACTACCGCCGATGCATTTGCAAGCGCCGATCCCAAGCTTCGTCTCAAATGGGTTGGGCCTGACATGAGCGCGCTAAGTTCAATCACTGCGCGGTTAATGGAAACTTGGGCACATGGGCAGGCCGTATACGATGTGCTTGGCATGGAACGGCAGGACACTGACCGGATTGGAAATATCGTACGCCTTGGCGTGAACACGTGGGGCTTCACATGGAAAAATCGTCGCATCGAACCACCGGGCCAGATGCCGAAATTGCGCCTGTCCGCTCCATCCGGCGCGGTGTGGGAATATGGCGAGCCTTCCGAAAGTGGCATGATTTCCGGCAGCGCGACAGAATTTTGTCAGGTCGTTACCCAATGCCGCAACATTGCGGACACTGCGCTTGAAGTCACAGGTGAAGTCGCGCATCAATGGATGGCAGTCGCGCAATGCTTCGCTGGGCCGCCACAGGACCCGCCGATAAAAGGCACACGGCATCGCGCCGATAAGGGAGTTTGAGTATCATGAAGAAGGTCGTTTTTGTCTCCATAGGTGCCTTGTTGCTGGCAACTTCGCCCTTGGCAGCGCAGCCCGCCGATGTTGTCACAGTGATCCATGCTGGAAAGCTGCTCGATAAGCCCGGCAGCGCGCCGCGTGGACCATCCACCGTCATTATTCGCAATGGTAAAATCGCGGAAATTTTGTCTGGCCATCAACAGGGACCAGCAGGCGCGACGCTTATTGATCTGAAAGACAAATTTGTTCTCCCGGGCTTAATCGACAGCCATGTGCATCTGAATAGCGACGCTGGCGGTAGTGCAGCGTTGATTGAGGCCGTTACCGACAGCCCAGCACGCGCCGCCTATCGCGCGGCCGGTAATGCGAAGAAAACGTTGATGGCTGGCTTTACTACAGTGCGCAACTTGGGCGATGGCACTGGCGCAACCTTGGCACTGCGCGATGCGGTTGCGGCGGGCGAACTCCCTGGTCCACGGATCATCGACGCTGGCCGCTCGATCTCAACGACCAGCGGGCATATGGACGCAACGCTATCGGTCTCCGAAGACCTACATGATAGCATCGGTCAGGAAAATCTGTGTGATGGCGTTGAAAGTTGCCGTCAGGCGATACGCAAACAAGTCCGGCGCGGCGTGGACGTCATCAAGATCGCAACGACAGGCGGTGTTAACAGCCGCATTGGCGCTGGACTTGGACGGCAATTATTTGATGACGAGGTGAAGGCGTTAGTTGATACCGCGCATCTTTACGGCAAGAAAGTTGCCGTGCATGCCCATGGCGACGACGGCGTCAACATCGCCTTGGCCGCAGGCGCGGACTCGATTGAGCACGGCACCATGATGACCGACGAGAGTATTAAATTGTTCAAGGCGGCGGGTGCATATTATGTGCCGACTCTGTCTACGGTAAATGGCTATCTTGAGCGGCTTGCCGCAAACCCCAATGCCTATCCGCCCGACGTGCTGGCGAAAGTGCAATGGCGGATTGGTGTGACCGGCAAGAGTCTTGCCAAGGCCTATCCCGCAGACGTAAAAATTGCGTTTGGCACAGATGCCGGTGTTTCCAAACATGGCCGGAATGCAGACGAGTTTGAATTAATGGTCAAGCATGGCATGCCCGCTAGCGCCGCCATTCAGGCCGCGACAATGAATGCCGCAACCTTATTGGGCGTTGAAAAAGAAGTTGGCTCGTTGGAACCCGGTAAAGCGGCAGATTTGATCGCCGTAGCAGGTGACCCCATAGCGGACATCACTATTTTGAAAACGGTGCGTTTTGTTATGAAGGACGGGCGGGTTTTTAAGGCTGAATGATGATTCCCTTTTGCGGATCGGTCCGGCCTTGAAGGGTTTCCAGAAAGGCGGTTGCGGCGGCCTCTAATCCCGCATAGGTTTCAATTTCCACAACGCCATCGGCTGCGGTTAGGAAGCTTTTCCAACTGCGGCCGACGGCTTCGCCAAAGCCCTTTGGTCCCAGTTCCTGAATCGTTGCAACGGCGTGATCGGGTGCGAAGAACAGGATGGGCTTCGGCCCCGGCATCTCGCCGCCACTTGCGCCAGCGCTGTTTGGGCCGCGCGCGTCAACATGGGTGGCTCCGACCAAGCAGCTATATTTTAGATGGCTGGCCAATGTTTCGTGAACGCTACGAAGCAGGCGCGAGTTGCCTGCAAAATCGACGCATACCGAAGCGGTCTTGGGCAAGGTGTCGACTGCATCATAGGACATGACTTCGTCGTACAGGCCAGTCCCGATGACAAAGTCCACATTGCCCTTCGAGGTCAGGCCGATACGCTTGATACCAGGCGATAAATCCTTCGCAACGCTCGCAAGGCCCATGGCCGTTTTGGATGAAGCGCTGGTGATGAGCAGGTTTTCTGCGCCAAACCAGCTTTCTCGGCGTAGCATGGCTTCAATGAGGAACCCGGTTTTGAACAAAGGCCCGAATAACATGCGCTCTGCTTCTTTTGCGGGGTCATGTTCCGGGTCCGCAGCAAGGCGGCTATATTGGTTATATATGGGGCTCATAGGTTGGCGGTGCGCAGCCATGTCGGTGAAGCCTCCCGCGCTCACCTTGCCGGGTAGGACATCAAGATGCGTTCCCATCGGTAAATATCCATATACGCGCTCACCGACCGCAATATCGGAACAATGTGATTTTTCAACGACTGCATGGCCCCACATCGGCACGACACCAAAATCCCCATCCGCCGGAAAAAAATTCCAATATCCAAACATGTCACCGATGACGGCGTAAGTGATATTGTTTGCGGTGACGGAGAAGCTTTCGATTCGCAAACGAACCGCGCCGTCCGCGAGCGGCAACAATGCCGCTTCATGCACCTGCGTCTGCGTCAGCGCTTGTTTGTTTACCCAGATTGTCGTTGCCATGGTTGGTTCTCCTGCGGTGGGCATAACGGGCGGATGTTATGCATTCAATAGCGTCAATTGTTCACATTGATGTGATCATCCGCTTTGACAATCACATCGCAGTGTGAAAAAGACGAATCATGAGCACACAATTGATCACTAAACTTCGTAGCCTCGTCAACGACGGTGGCTTGTCACGGTCCGGCTTGGCCCGCGCTGCTGGCCTTCATGCCAACACCTTGCGCGACTTGGATGAGCCAGGCTGGAACCCGACCGCTGAGACGTTACGTAAGTTGGAAAGCTATTTATTCTCCAACGACGATACGCCTGCGCTCGTGCCGATTGAGGAAATCATTGAAGAGGCGCGCAACGGACGCATGTATATCCTTGTCGATGACGAGGACCGCGAGAATGAAGGCGACCTGATTATCCCTGCGCAAATGGCAACGCCAGACGCAATCAATTTCATGGCCACGCATGGCCGTGGCCTCATCTGTCTTTCCATGACCAAAATGCGCTGCGAACAGCTTGGCCTGACGCCCATGGCGCGGGAAAACCGCGAAAGCATGCAGACCGCCTTTACCGTGTCCATAGAAGCGCGTGAGGGCGTTACGACAGGCATCAGCGCCGCAGACCGCGCGCGCACCATTTCCGTTGCTGTGGATGCCTCCATGGGCCCAGACGATATTGTTTCGCCGGGGCACGTCTTTCCACTGACGGCACGCGATGGCGGCGTGCTTGTGCGCGCTGGCCATACGGAGGCCGCTGTCGATATCAGCAGGCTTGCTGGTCTCAACCCGTCGGGCGTGATTTGTGAAATCATGAAAGACGATGGCACAATGGCGCGGATGGACGACCTTGTTGCCTTTGCCCGCATGCATAACCTGAAAATGGGCACGATTCGCGATTTGATCGCCTATCGCCGCAAGCATGACCATTTGATCGAAAAGCGTGCCGAGATGAAGTTCAACAGCCGCTGGGGCGGGGACTGGACCGCCATGACCTTTTACAACAAGGCGACGGGTGATGAGACGATCGCTTTGGTAAAGGGGCGCATTGACCCTGAAAAACCGAGTTTGGTGCGCATGCACACCATGTCGATGTTCGTTGACGTGTTTGGCGAAGAAAACGAGCGTTCTGGCCTGCTGTCCCGCTCAATGGAGGCCATTGCGGACGAAGGCGCTGGCGTTATTGTGGTCATCAACAAGCCAATGAAAAACGTCGTTTCCCGGTTCATGCAACTGCGCGCCGAGGGCAAGCAAGCTGGAGCGCCGGAGATCGAGGAATTGCGCGACTATGGCGGCGGTGCGCAAATCCTTACTGAACTTGGCGTCCACGACATGATGTTGCTCACCAACACGCACCACACGCTGGTCGGCCTTGAAGGCTATGGCCTTTCCATTGTAGGCGAACGGCCTATTCCCGGCACTGGAGGCGAATGATGGCAAAGTTTCTTATCGTTGAAGCACGGTTTTATGACCATCTGAACGACATGCTCGTGTCAGGTGCGAAGGCTGCGTTGAAGGCCAAGGGGCATGAGGTTGAGGTTATTACTGTGCCCGGCGCGCTCGAAATTCCCGGCACCATTGCAATGGCCGCAGAGGCGCAGATGTATGACGGCTTTGTCGCCATCGGCGTTGTTATTCGCGGGGAAACCTATCATTTTGAAATCGTCGCTGGTGAAAGCGCGCGCGGTATCATGGCGTTGACGATGGACGGCATCGCAATCGGCAACGGGATATTGACCGTTGAAAACGAAGAGCAAGCCATTGTGCGCGCTGACCCCAAGCAAAAGGACAAGGGCGGGGAGGCAGCCATTGCGGCGATGGCCTTGTTGGCGTTACAAAGTAAATTCGGGTGACCAAAAATTGGGTTGCGTAATAAAGTTGCGCATTCCTTTTCCTGCTTTGCGCGTTATACACTTCCCAAGTATAGCAATTTTGTCGCCCCGAACCTGGTTCAGGGTCCATCGCGCCTCTAAGGGCCGGGCTTGAGAGGAAAAATGGATGCTGAAACAAGTTCAGCATGACGGAGTGTCTGCGTGAGCGCGCCCGTCCTGCCAACGTCGATAAACCCCGACTCCGAGGAGGTTAAGGCGCGCAGTGCCCACAATCGGGCGTTGCGCGATGCGCTTTGGGCAAAGGTGGCCGAAGCGGCGTTGGGTGGTAATGAGAAGTCGCGTGAGCGGCACACGTCGCGTGGCAAATTGCTGCCAAGGGAGCGCGTCGAACGCCTGCTGGATAGCGGTTCGCCTTTCCTAGAAATCGGCCAGCTTGCAGCGTGCGACCTGTATGATAGCGAAATTCCCGGTGCTGGCCTGATCACGGGAATAGGCCGCGTTTCGGGCCGCCAGTGCATGATTGTCTGCAATGACGCCACGGTAAAGGGTGGCACTTATTACCCAATGACCGTCAAAAAGCATTTGCGGGCCCAAGAAATTGCCGAGGCGAACCACTTGCCGTGCATCTATCTGGTCGATAGCGGCGGGGCGAACTTGCCGCATCAGGACGAGGTTTTTCCCGACCGTGACCATTTCGGGCGCATCTTCTTCAACCAAGCCAATATGAGCGCCAAGGGCATTCCGCAAATCGCGTGCGTCATGGGAAGCTGCACCGCAGGCGGCGCTTATGTGCCCGCCATGTCCGACGAGAGCGTTATTGTCCGCAACCAAGGCACGATCTTCCTTGCGGGCCCGCCATTGGTCAAGGCCGCGACGGGGGAAGAGATTAGCGCGGAGGATTTGGGCGGCGGCGATTTGCATGGCCGCAAATCGGGCGTGGTCGATCATGTCGCGGAGAATGACGAACATGCGCTGACGATTGTGCGCGATATCATTTCGCATTTGGGCGGAGCGTGTTCCCCAGCGCAGGCTGGGGCCCAGACACCGTCAGGCTGGACCCCGGCCTGCGCCGGGGCACGCGAGCCGCGCCCGCCCAAATATGACGCGGACGAACTCTACGGCGTTATCCCCGACGACGTGCGCGCGCCTTATGACGTCCACGAGGTTATCGCGCGGTTGGTTGACGGTAGCGAGTTTCATGAGTTCAAGGCGCTTTATGGCACCACGCTCGTCTGTGGTTTCGCGCATATCTGGGGCATGCCCGTCGCGATCCTCGCCAATAATGGCGTGTTATTCTCCGAAAGCGCGGTCAAGGGCGCGCATTTCATCCAACTCGCGCAGCAACGCGGCACCCCGTTATTGTTCCTGCAAAACATCAGCGGCTTCATGGTCGGCGGCAAATATGAGGCGGAGGGCATCGCCAAGCATGGCGCAAAACTCGTCACCGCCGTCGCCACCGCGAGTGTGCCCAAGATCACCGTCCTCATCGGCGGCAGCTTTGGAGCAGGCAATTACGGTATGTGCGGACGGGCTTATTCGCCGCGTTTCTTGTTCACTTGGCCCAATGCGCGGATTTCGGTGATGGGCGGCGAGCAGGCGGCAAGCGTGCTCGCCACCGTCCACCGCGATGCCGCAACATGGACGCCGGAGGAAGCCGAAGCCTTCAAGTCCCCAATCCGTCAGAAATATGAAGATGAAGGCAACCCTTATTACGCAACCTCGCGTCTGTGGGATGACGGCATTATTGACCCTGCACAAACCCGCGATGTGCTTGGCCTGGCGTTAGCGGCGGCGCTGAACGCGCCGATCGAGGAGGCGCCCCGTTTTGGGGTGTTCCGGATGTGAGGATTTGCAGCCAAATCCTCCCCGGCACGGGGAGGGGGACCATCCGAAGGATGGTGGAGGGGCACGGGAGGAGTTGCGTACGGTTGAGGGGGAGGCCGCCGCCGATGGTGCCCCTCCACCAGCTTCGCTGGTCCCCCTCCCCCGATGGGGGAGGAATTATGATCCAATCGCTCCTTATCGCCAATCGTGGCGAGATCGCCTGCCGGATCATCCGCACCAAAATCCTCCCCGGCACGGGGAGGGGGACCATCCGAAGGATGGTGGAGGGGCACGGGAGGAGTTGCGTACGGTTGATGGGGAGGCAGTCGCCGATGGTGCCCCTCCACCAGCTTCGCTGGTCCCCCTCCCCCGGTGGGGGAGGAATGCTGTGATTACCGGTCCGACCGATACGCTTAAGCGTGCCAGAAAATTGCGCAGCGAAATGAGCTTGCCCGAAACGATATTGTGGCGTGAACTGCGAAAGCGACCGGGTGGTTTCAAATACCGTAGGCAGCATCCCGCTGGCCGATATATTCTCGATTTCTATTGTGCCGCTGCCAGACTTGCGATTGAAGTCGATGGGCATTCGCATGATGGTCAGGTCGCGGCGAAAGCAGATGCCGCACGGGGAGATTTCTTGCGGTCGCAAGGAGCGGCGACGTTGCGCGTTCCGGTGAGTGCGATTTTGGGCAATTTGGAAGGTGCTGTTTTGCGGATATTAGAGGTTTGTGAGGACAGGGTTGTAAAGTTGGCTGCGCGGCGAGGGCAGGAGACTTTGCGCGTGCCCCTCCAATATCCTTCGGATGGTGCCGCTGTTGCTGCGCAACGCCTTCGGCTCCCCCGTGCCGGGGAGGAATTATGATCCAATCGCTCCTCATCGCCAATCGCGGCGAAATTGCCTGTCGGATTATCCGCACGGCGCAGGCCATGGGCATTCGCACCGTTGCGGTCTATTCGGATGCCGATGCCAAGGCTCTGCATGTGGGAGAAGCGGACGAGGCGGTGCATATTGGGGCGTCTCCGGCGCGGGAGAGCTATCTCTGCGCTGAGAAGATCATCGCGGCTGCGCTCGCCACAAAAGCAGAGGCGATCCATCCCGGCTATGGCTTCCTGTCCGAAAATGCCGAGTTTGCTCAAGCCGTCATTGATGCCGGGCTGATCTGGGTGGGGCCAGCGCCTGCCAGCATCACGGCAATGGGCTTGAAGGACGCTGCCAAGACATTGATGGCCGAAGCAGGCGTGCCCGTGACGCCGGGCTATATGGGCGCAAATCAAGACCCGGCGTTCCTGAGTGAACGCGCCGCCGAGATTGGCTATCCCGTGCTGATTAAGGCCGTGGCGGGTGGTGGCGGTAAGGGGATGCGTAAGGTTGATGACGCAGGCGACTTTGCCGATGCGCTCGCCTCTTGCCAGCGTGAGGCGACCGCTTCGTTCGGAAACGCCCATGTCTTGATCGAGAAATATATCCAACGCCCGCGTCATATAGAGGTGCAGGTGTTTGGCGACACCCATGGCAACATCGTCCATCTGTTCGAACGCGACTGCTCGCTCCAGCGCCGCCACCAGAAAGTGATTGAGGAAGCCCCTGCGCCGGGGGTGACGCCATACACCCGCGAGCTGATTTGCGGAGCTGCTGTTCGCGCAGCAAAGGCCGTAAATTACGTTGGTGCCGGAACGATAGAATTCATCGCCGATTCTTCCAAGGGCTTCATCGATCCGGACCTCGTGTGGTTCATGGAAATGAACACCCGGTTGCAGGTCGAACATCCCGTCACTGAGGAGATTACAGGTGTCGATCTGGTCGAATGGCAAATTCGCGTAGCGAGCGGCGAGCCACTTCCGCTTCGGCAGGACGAGCTGAGCATTGATGGTCATGCCATCGAAGCGAGACTCTATGCCGAAGACCCGGCGAAAGGATTTTTGCCGAGCGTTGGCAGGCTGGAGTTTTTCGAGCTCGATGGCAGTGTCCGTATCGACACAGGCGTGTGTCAGGGGTCCGAAGTCTCGCCATTTTATGACCCGATGATTGCCAAAATGATCGCCCATGATTTGGACCGCGAAGGCGCGATACGGTCGCTCGCATGGGCTTTAAATGACAGCAAAATATGGCCGGTTAAAAACAACGCCGCGTTTCTTATCAACGCGCTTGAACATCCGGATTTTGCCTCGGGCAATGTCGATACCGGTCTGCTGCAGCGCGCGGGCGAGGCGTTGATTCCTGACGAGGCCCCCGACAAGCATTATTTGGCGCGGAGCGCAGAGCAGTATACCAATCAGGCAGTTGCGGGCTTTCGTCTCAACCGGAATCGCAATCACAAGGCCGTCTTGTCGGTCGATGGAGTTGCGACAATAGTCGAAATTCCGATACTTGAGTATGTCGATCCCAGGCCATTCGTTTTTAGCCAAGACCCGCCAAAGGGCTTCTTCCAGACTGGTAATGGTCAGACTTGGTGGGTCGAACCTTATCGCTATGCAGGCGGCGCGCATGCTTCAGCCCATGACGGCGATATCCTCTCCCCCATGCCGGGCCGCATCATTGCCGTCGATATCGCTGCGGGCCAAACCGTTAATAAGGGCCAGAAACTCCTCACGCTCGAAGCGATGAAGATGGAGCATAGCCTCATTGCGCCGTTTGACGGGGTCGTGGCGGAACTCAATGCCGTGGCTGGCGCGCAGGTGCAGGTTGAGGCGTTGTTAGTGCGGATTGCGGTGGTGGAGTGAGTGTTTCAATGAAGCGACCCCACCAATATGCTTCGCATGGCCTCCCTCCCCGTGCCGGGGAGGTATTTGACCCAGAACCTCCCCGGAACGGGGAGGGGGACCGCTCGGCAATGCCGAGTGGTGGAGGGGTGTTCTCCGCCAGCACCAACGCCCGAAAGATTGCAAAACGCGAACGTCGGTCAGGCAACCTCTCCGAAATCTTGATTTGGCGCGAACTGCGCAAACGACCGGGTGGTCATAAATTCCGTCGCCAGCATCCTTTGAGCGAGATTGTGTTGGATTTTGTGTGCCTTGATAGGCGTGTTGTGATCGAGATTGATGGCGAGGTTCATAATCGCGGGGATCGGCCCGAGCGTGATTTGCAGCGCGATGCGTATTTGGGGTCGCGAGGGTTTGAGGTGTTGCGGTTGTCTGCACGGTTTGTGCTCGTGAGCCTAGATGATGCTATTGCAACTATTGTTGCCGCCTGCGACGAGCGGTTACCCCTCCACCATCAGCCTTCGGCTGACGGTCCCCCTCCCCGTTCCGGGGAGGTATTAGCCAACGCCTGCAAAGGGGAGCGAAATGGCAGGTAAATACTTCAACCAATGGCAAATTGGCGACACCATCGCCCATGAAATTCGCCGCACGGTGACGGAGACAGACAATCTTTTGTTCTCGGTCATGACCCACAATCCGCAACCGCTGCATATCGACGCGGAGGCGGCGAAGGCCAGTGAGTTTGGGCAAATCCTCGTCAACGGCACCTTCACTTTTGCGCTGATGGTTGGGCTATCGGTTGGCGACACAACGCTTGGCACGCTGGTCGCCAATCTGGGTTATGATAAGTTGGTGATGCCAAAACCGGTGTTTATCGGCGATACGTTGCGCGCCGAGACCGAGGTTATTGCGCTCAAGGAGAGCAAATCACGGCCCGATGCCGGTGTTGTGACTTTTCTGCACCGATGCCTCAATCAACGTAACGAACTTGTATGCCAAACTGAGCGTGCCGCGTTGCTAAAGAAAGCGCTGACTGATACCTAGACCATAGTGCTGAGCCTGTCGAAGCTTGCCCCGCCGATAAGCGCCCTTCGACAGGCTCAGGGCTTCGGTGAAGTTGAAAGGCGTCGCCCGCATGAAACTACGCTCGCTCCTTTTCGTCCCGGGTGACCGGCCTGATCGCTTTGCCAAGGCCGCCGCCAGCGGCGCTGATGCCATTATCATCGACCTTGAAGACTCAGTCGGGTTAGAGCGCAAAATTGCCGCACGCGAGGCGGCGGCGGAATATCTTTCTGGCGACCGGCCAGTGCCCGTGTTCGTCCGTGTGAACCCGCAGGATAGCCATATGACGCACGACGATCTCGCGTCAGTCCTGCCCTATATTCCAGATGCTATTGTCTTGCCCAAGGCAGAAGGCGCGCGCTCGGTCAATTGGCTACGCGCCGAAGCTGCGGCAGTGGCCGATAGTCAGGATGGCGAGGCACCACCTATCTTGCCCATCGCAACCGAAACGCCAGGCGCGGTGTTTGACCTCGGTAGCTTGCGTGACGTCGCAGTTTATTTGGCGGGTGTCAGCTGGGGGGCGGAGGATTTGCCCGCTTCGGTAGGGGCTGCGACGTCGCGAGAGGCGGACGGCAGCTATACCGCGCCATATGAAATGGTCCGGTCGCTCACGCTTTTTGCGGCCCATGCCGCAGGTGTTGCCGCGATTGATACGGTGTTTCCGAACATAAGTGATCAAGATGGTCTTGCCGCCTATGTGGCCCGCGCCGCGCGCGATGGTTTTAGCGGCATGCTCGCCATTCATCCGTCGCAGGTTGCCGCCATCAACGCTGGCTTTACGCCTTCTTCGGCGCAGATCGCCCATGCCCAATCAATCGTTGATGCGTTCGCGGCCAACCCCGGAGCAGCTGTGCTGCAACTGGACGGCAAAATGATCGACGCGCCGCATTTGAAAGCGGCGCTGTCGATCTTAAAACGCGTTTAGGTCGTCAAAATAATGCGTCGCTCCAGCGTAGGCTGGAGCCTATCTCGCCTTGCAGTCAGACTGACAGACGTGATGGGCCCCAGCCTGCGCTGGGGCGACGGGTCAACTGAACCGGCGTTATGCCTAAGCCGCCAGCTTCCGCAACACGTAGTGCAGAATCCCACCGTTCATGAAATATTCGACTTCGTTCGCGGTGTCGATGCGGCACAAAGTGTCGAAATTGAACGTTGATCCGTCCTTGCGCGTGACCATAACGGTCACGGTCTGGCGCGGCTGGAGCATTCCGACGCTGGTGATTGTGAAGCTATCATCGGCTGTCAGACCAAGCGTTGTCCGGCTTTCACCGTCCATGAATTGCAATGGCAATACGCCCATGCCAACCAAGTTCGAACGGTGGATGCGTTCGAAGCTTTCGACGATGACGGCGCGGACGCCGAGTAGGTTGGTGCCCTTGGCGGCCCAATCGCGCGAAGAGCCGGTGCCATATTCCTTGCCGGCGATGACCACTAAGGGCGTGCCGTCGGCTTTATGCTTCATGGCGGCGTCGTAGATGGGCATGACTTCGCCCTTATACTTGCTCATGCCGCCTTCGATGCCGGGGACCATTTCGTTTTTGATGCGGATATTGGCGAAGGTACCGCGCATCATGACTTCATGATGGCCGCGGCGCGCGCCGTAGCTGTTGAAGTCTGCCTTGCTAACCTGATGTTCTAAAAGGAACTTTCCGGCAGGGCTGTCCGCCTTTATGCTTCCGGCGGGCGAAATATGGTCGGTGGTGATGGAATCGCCCAAGATCGCCAGCGGCTTTGCCTCGATGATGTCCATCACCGGCGCGGGCGTCATGCTCATCCCTTCAAAATAAGGGGGATTGGCGACATAGGTCGACCCGGCGCGCCATGTATAGGTATCCGAACCTTCGACCTGGATCTTCTGCCAATGCGCATCGCCTTCATAGACCGCCGCATAACGCGCGGTGAACATCGAACGGTCGATGTTTGCGGTCATGACATCATGCACCTCTTGGTTGGTGGGCCAGATGTCGCGCAGAAACACGTCGCTACCGTCGGTTGCTTGCCCGATGGGCGTCGTGGTGAAGTCTTCGGTCACGGTGCCCTTGAGCGCATAAGCGACCACCAAAGGCGGCGAGGCCAGGAAATTCGCGCGCACATCGGGCGACACGCGGCCTTCAAAGTTGCGGTTGCCCGAAATGACAGAGGCAGCGACAATGTCATGGCCGTTAATCGCTGCCGAAATCGGCTCCGCCAATGGCCCCGAATTGCCGATGCAGGTGGTGCAGCCATAGCCGACCAAGTTAAAACCAACCGCATCCAGATCCGCCGTCAGGCCCGCCCGATCCAGATAATCGGTTACAACCTGTGACCCCGGCGCAAGCGATGTCTTCACCCATGGCTTGGGCCGCAAGCCCAAGGCATTGGCCTTACGCGCCACCAAACCAGCGGCAACCAATACGCTTGGGTTCGAGGTGTTGGTGCAGCTTGTAATCGCGGCAATCACGACATCGCCATCGCCAATATCATGCGTCTTGCCCTCAACCGCGACGCGCTTTGCGCTGTCATGCTTGTAGACGTTGATGAGGTCGTCGTTGAACACATTGTCGACTTGGGTCAGGATAACCTTGTCCTGCGGCCGCTTCGGTCCAGCTAGCGAAGGCACCACCGATGCCATATCCAGCTCCAACGTATCGGTGAAAATCGGGTCGGCCATATCGGCATAAGCCCAAAGCCCTTGTTCCTTGGCATAGGCCTCCACAAGCGCAATCTGGTCCTCATCCCGGCCGGTCAGGCGCAGATATTCGATGGTCTTTTCATCAATACCAAAAAAGCCACAGGTCGCGCCATATTCGGGCGCCATGTTGGCCAATGTCGCACGGTCGGCAAGGCTAAGCGACGCAAGGCCGGGGCCATAATATTCGACAAAGCGGCCAACCACGCCCTTGGCGCGCAGCATTTGCGTTGCGGTCAACACAAGGTCAGTCGCGGTCACGCCCTCGGCCAATGCACCGGTCAGCTTGAAGCCGACGACTTCAGGGATCAACATCGACACTGGCTGCCCCAGCATCGCGGCCTCAGCCTCAATCCCGCCCACGCCCCAGCCCAGCACGCCAAGGCCATTGATCATCGTCGTATGGCTGTCTGTGCCTACGCAGGTGTCGGGGTAGGCGATGGTCACGCCGTCTTCGCCAGTGCTCGTCCAAACGGCCTGCGCAATATGCTCCAGATTGACCTGATGGCAAATGCCGGTGCCGGGGGGAACAGCCTTGAAATTGTTCAGCGACTTGGAACCCCATTTCAAAAAGTCATAGCGTTCGGCATTGCGTTGATATTCGATTTCGACATTCTGCGCCGCCGCCTTGGGATGGCCGAATTCATCGACCATGACGCTATGGTCAATAACCAGATGGACAGGGACCAGCGGATTAATCTTCGACGGGTCCGCCTTCAACGCGGTCATCGCATCGCGCATCGCGGCGAGATCGACCACGCACGGCACGCCAGTGAAATCCTGCAACAAAACGCGGGCAGGGCGATATTGAATTTCGCGGTCCGACTTTGCGTCTTTCTGCCAATCGATCAACGCCTGCACATCCTGCACCGACACGGTAAAGCCGCCATCTTCAAAACGGAGCAGATTTTCGAGCAATACCTTCATCGAAAACGGCAAACGCGACACATCGCCCAATTTCTCCGAGACCTTTTTGATCGAGAAATAATCCACCGTCTTACCGCCAGCGGTCAAGGTGGAACGGGTTTGCAGGCTGTCTAATCCGATTGCGGTCATGGTGATATTGTCCCTTAAAATTTGGGCTTTTGGCCGGATGGGGAAGACAACACGGTCGCCGCTATCTACGGCCAATAAACGCGCGTCAAACCAGCACAAAAGCGGGAGAGTCGTTTGCTGGCCGCGCCTTAGCGCTTATGGGGTGGGGGTGCAAGTGGCGGACAATGAAAAGATATTGGATAATGATACCGCATAAGGTATCATCATTCAAATGACGAGAGTAGAAAATGATGGTCCAGAAAATGACTGAATATGCAATCATGGTCGAACCCTTGGCGCAGGCCGATGGCGGCGGCTGGTTGGCAAGCGTTCCGGCGCTGCCCGGCTGCATCGGCGATGGTGAGACGCCCGAAGAAGCGCTGGCCGATGCCGAACGCGCGATTGGCGAATGGATGGACGCGGCAAAGGCACTTGGCCGCGAATTGCCGGGACCATCATCGCTCGGCCAATGGCGTCAACGCGTGCCGCGTTCCTTGCATGAGAAGCTCAAGATAGTCGCCGTGCGTGAGGGCGTTTCGTTGAACAGCTATGTGGCGAATGTGTTGGCGGAGAATGTGGGGCGGGTGGGGTAGAGGGGTATCCTTTATTCAACTAAGTCTAGTGAGACTTGCGAACCCTCTCATTGTGCCGTTATACGCGGTAAGCCTATTGACGCTCGATAGAAATTGGAACCCGAATGATTGTCCGAAATCTTAAACTCAGAAATTGGCGGAATTTCCGCGAGGCAGACGTCCCGTTGGCAGAAACAACATATCTCCTCGGTGCAAATGCGGCAGGTAAATCTAACCTCTTAGATGTATTCCGATTTTTACGAGACATCAGCAAAGCGCAAGGGGGAGGGCTCCAGAAAGCTATTGCCGATCGCGGAGGTATCTCGAAATTGAGGTGCCTACATGCGCGCAGTGCTCCAGAGGTTAGCATTGAACTCGAAATTGAAGCTGGAGACAACAACTGGAATTACACGATTGCATTCAAGCCAGAAGGTAAAGGTGCTCAACGAATTATCATATCAAAAGAGGAAGTTCGCAAAAACGGCAAGGTTATAATTTCTCGCCCGGATGACGGAGACAAGAAAGATCAAACTCGGCTAACTCAGACACATCTTGAACAAATTCAAGCGAATGAAGAGTTCCGCGAAATCGCAGAATTTTTTGGAGAAACCACATATCTGCACTTAGTCCCGCAACTGTTGAAATTTGGCGATAGAATAGGGGGCCATGTTCTTGAAGATGACCCTTTCGGGCAGGGTTTTCTTGAGCGAATTGCGCGTGCGACCGCGAGGTCTCGTGATTCTCGTTTAACGAAAATTGGTAAAGCATTACAAGCTGCGGTTCCGCAGTTTGAAGAGCTAGCTTTTGAGAAAGATGCAGTGAATGGCAGGCCTCATTTAAGGGCAAGATACAAACACCATAGGCCAAACGCCGGGTGGCAGAGAGAGGATCAGTTTTCTGACGGCACGCTTCGTTTGCTGGGGTTGCTATGGTCTTTGCTGGACGGAAACTCATTGCTGCTACTTGAAGAACCGGAGTTGTCTCTCAATGATGCAATAGTATCGCAAATTCCTCTCATGCTGGAAAAAATTCAGCGAGCGAGCAAGCGAAAACGCCAAACTATCATTACTACTCATAGCGTGGCACTGCTTAGCAATCCTGGTATTGATGCGAACGGAGTTTTATTGATCGAGAGTGGAGCGAACGGTTCCACGGTTAGAAAACTCGGCGACGAAGAGTCTAAATCGATAGCTGATGGATTTTCTGTCGCAGAGGTTGCTCTTCCAGTCACTCGACCAAAAACAGCAGAGCAATTGGGTCTCTGGTAGTGCCTTATATTACTATTGCGACTGAGGATGAGCTAAGTGAGGCAGTAGGCCTTCGTTTGGTAGCAGATATACTGCCGAGATTTGAAGTCACGAACATGCTACGTCGCGGCGGCAATGGTTATCTGAAACGGAAATGCTTAGACTTTAATAGAATGGCACTTAGGCACCCGGTGTTTTTAATGACCGATTTAGATGATACGCAATGTGCCAGCGCTTTGATTAATAGCTGGTTTGGTCAGGTGCCCAAAAATGCAAATCTGATATTCCGTGTTGCAGTTCGAGAGGTTGAATCGTGGCTGCTTGCTGACCACCAAGGGATGGCAACGTTGCTTGAACGAGGTGCAAACAATATCACTCTGAATCCGGATCATTTACCGGACCCAAAACAGTACCTCCTTCGATGCGCCAAAAGAGCACCAAGAGATGTGAAGAACGACCTAATTCGTTCCAAGGGGGCATTGGCTTCACAGGGACTGGGCTACAACTCACGTCTGTGCTCATTTGTGAGAGAGATATGGGCCCCCGAACAAGCTTCACAGAGATCTGATAGCCTTAGGCGAGCGGTGGAAAGGTTAAGAGAGGTTGACCAATGATCGACAGAATCAAAACAAGTTCAGCATGACGCAGGTATTTTGTGGGCGGGACTGGTTGGCGTGCTGAGTGGGCAGCACAAACCTACGTCGCACCAGCGCAGGATGGTGCCCATAACGTCTTTCCGGCTAGCCCAACAGGCGCGATAGGCCCCAGGCTGCGCTGGGGCGACGGGGAGCGGACGCAGCGGTTTTTTGATAGTTTGGCGCATACCGGATGAAGCGGCGCGGATTTAACCGACTATTAGCCGTGCCGTAGCTTGTCCGTCACCTCATCTAGGCTGCCGCGCACGCGCAGCAATTGGTCCTTTCCAAATACGATCAAGCATTCATCATGTGCATTGTCGGCGACGCGGACGAACTGCACGATTTCGGGATTGATCGAGATTTTTTGGCCGCGCACGTCGGTCATGGTGACAAAGGGGATCATGTATTTTCCTTAACATAAGCGCCGGCGCGGCGGACTGTCGCGCGCGCTTATGGTGTGCCTATCATGTTTCTCATTCGCCCGCGAGGCGTGATGGGCCTCAGCCTGCGCTGGGGCGATATGGGGGCTGGCATTTTTCGCACGGTCGGGTCAGGAGATTGTAACACCTGCATCCCGAAGATACTGAATTATCCGTTGGCGCGACGCCGGGACGACGATGACATTGCTCAGCTTGTCATCCGCCGTCTTGCTTTGCTGGGGCGTGGTGGCTGCAAACAGGTCCCAATAGCGCGCGGCTTTAGCACGCTGCCCCTTGCTTGCGGCAATCAAGGCCTCTGTCAGGTAAAAATTGGAACGGTTATAACCTGATAAGGGCAATTCCGCGGCATAAATTTCGTCAATTTTTTCTAGCCGGTTCTGTGATATCGCCGCCAAGACCAACTGAAGTCGCGCCCTTGCGAAGTAGGGACTTTGTGCTTGGAGGGCCTGATCGAGCAGTTTTTCCGCGTCAGGATAATTACAAATGGGCGCGAGGCCGGCAAGTATGGCCGAAAACGCCGAGCTGTTCGGGTTCGCTGTCATGGTCCGCTGTGTGTACAAACGTGCGGTGGGGCAATCCTGCTTCAAATAAGACAGGTTGGCGACCGCAAAATTGGCCCAGCCATCATTGGGGTCGACAATGATCGCAGCGCGCGCAAACTCTATGCCGCGGGCATAGGCAGCATCCACATCTGCTACCGCGCTTTTGCGTTCCATTTCGAATAAGGCGCGGACACCGAGAATTGTGCCACGGATATGTGGTTCAAGCACTGGCTTTTGCAGACAGGCGGCAACTTTGTTCTCTAATATGTCGCCATGGTATCGCGAAAATTCGAAATATTTTAGGAGGCAGGGATAGCCGCCATCATTCCTGTTACGCGTCTGCACCGCCTCATAAGACGCAATGACACCTTGCCCGCCATTGATCTCTCCCATGATAGGAACAAGTGCAGCGCGCAATTTTTCGGGATCGGGCGGGATGATCAAGATGCGCGACCAGATCATGATATCAGCCTGCACATCGTCAATATTCAGATATAATGTGACATCGTCTTCGTCCGTTACGAGCCGCGAATAGAGGCGATAGACGTGGGGTCTATCGTTGAGTTCTGCGGCTGAAGCAGGTCCGGTGCCGATCCGGACGCGCGATATTTTGAAGCGGTTGAGATCATCGGCGAGAAAGCTGGCGATGCGGCGCGAGGATTGCCCCGCCTGTGGGTTTTTGCCGATGTCGATGGGAATGATTTCCAGGATCGGGCTGCGATAGACTGAGACGGCTGTGGGCTTTTTTTGCGTGAAATAAGCGGCTGCGGCACCGAGGGAAATGACGGCGAGGATAAGGAAAGGCACGAGAAAAGAACGGCGATAAAAGGGAATTGACGACTGTGCCGAACCTGCTGGCGGCGATGCATGCGCGGTGTCTTCCGCAACCGAGGGTTCTTGTGCGTTTGGTAAGGGCGTCAGCTTTGGATAGGCAAGTTCGCGCGCATCCAAATGGACGACATAAGAACCCGGCAACAGGTAAATGCAGCCACCGGCGCTTGGCGCATGTTGCACGTAATAACTTTCCAGCGTTTTGCGCAGCCGTCCCATTTGGACGCGGGCCGAACTGTCCGATGCGGAATCGAAATCTTTCTTGCGACCCAATGCATCGACCGCAACAATGAATGATTTTAACGTGCTAGCGCGACCGGCAATCGTTTCGTCGATTAAATAGCGCAGCAAACCCGACAAAACGGGCGAACGTTGAAACACGGCGCTGGATAAAACGACGTCACGCTCCTCATTAACCATAACCGCAAACTTTGGATCGGTATCTTTATCTTTAAATGTAATCGGAGGTCTCCTGCGTCACGATTTCATACAGCAGGTTAAGTGCGTGCACACTGCTGGGACCGTTACATGGTAAATGTAACGGCGGTTCAATGTATCATTTGCCTCATGTGATAAACGCAGTGCAGACCAACAAGTTCCGGATAGAAAAGGCGATTATCCCCGAAGCCTAGATGTTACCTGAACGTTACTTCTGTCCATTGTAAACAGATGTATATCGAAGGTTAGGAACCCGAGTTCGGTGATAAACAATGATTCCCCCGGTCATGTTGGTCCTTAATCGGGAGGGTTAAATTGCCAATTCCCCTCAGTTGGCTTGTATTGTCCCAGACTCGGGTTCTGCCATGATTGATGCGTTAATCGCGGATCGTGGCGGGGGTTACGCCGAAACGTCCATCGGGTCGCAACCTAATGAAATTAAGTTGATGCATTCGGCGTTATCAAATCTTGCCGCTTACCCCCAGCGGCTTTAATCTTTTCAACCTGCCTGTAATCTTCTCGGCCAAATATTCAGCGTCGATCAAACGCGGCCATGAACCTTGTCATCGGTGTTGTGGCAGGCGATACAAAAATAAATGCCCGAAGTGATTGAGATGTTATCTTTATTTTCTGCGCTTTTCGGCAAAAGGCGTTAAAAAATGTGGAGAATCACTTTGGGGGGAAATGCATGATGTGCCGCTTTCTGCTCGCCGCATTGCTGTTGACGGGATCGGCATTTGCCCAAACACCGCCGCCCGTTGCGGCAACCGCGCCAGCCGCGCCGCCAAGCGTGGAGGCATTTGCCAGCCTGCCATTTGTGGAGCGCGCTGAGCTGTCGCCCGATGGCAATCATATCGCCGGGATATTCGGCGTAGGCGGTGAACAGAAAATCTTGATCATGCCGTTGATGAACCGCGCAACCAAAGCGGTCATTCTCGGCGTACCCGATGGGACGCAGCCGGGGCGCATCCAATGGGTGAACAATGACAATATCATCGTGTCGCTGACGGGACTTTTGCCTATTGAGGGGGACCGATGGTATATAACGCGTCTGCTTGCGGTTAATCGGCTCAGCGGCAAATTTACCAAGCTGTTGTGGGATTTGAATGGTCAGAATGCCGGCGATGTTCTGTCGGTGCCCAATGATGGCAGCAACGAAATATTGGTCGCGGCGCAAGCGACGATTTACAGCAACTGGAGCGGGTTCTGGCCAACGGTTTACCGTGTTGACGTAACCAATGGCAAAAGGCGCAGCGTCGTTATTGGCCGAGAGGGCGTGCTTGACTGGGGCGCTGACCATTTGGGGCAAGTGCGGATCGGTCTGGGATTTAGGGATGGCGGCCTGACCTCGCGGTTGATCTACCGCCGGTCGAACGACGAGGCATTCAGGGTAGTTGATAAGGCCAACTTTAAACGTGATGAGGTTCTGACCGTCCCGTTCCTTTATTTGCCGGACGGTGACAATGCTTTGGTGATGCGCGATAATGATGCTGGCCGCACGTCGATATTCGAGGTTGATCTGGCAACGCAACAGACGGTCAAAACGATATTTGAACCCGACCAGGGGGAGGTTGAGGGCGCTCTGACATCCGATGATGGCAAGTTATTAGGGGCTTACACCACTGACAAGAAAAGCCCCATAATTTGGTTTGACGCAGATTTGGCCAATTTGCAGGCGAATTTCAACAAATCGGTTCCCAATTCGCGCGTCCAGATCGAAAGCATGAGCGCGGACCGGAGCAAGATGTTGGTGCGCGTTGCTTCGGCAGAAACCCCCGGTGTCCTATATTTCTACGATACCAATGTCGGGGTATTGCAAAGAATCGCGCCGGTGAACGAAAAGCTGGGCAGTAAAAAACTGTCCCCGGTAAAGCTGGTGCAATATAAAGCGCGTGACGGGTTGGAAATTGAGGCTGTGCTGACCATGCCCAAGGGCAAGGATGCCAAAAACCTGCCGTTCATTGTCATGCCGCATGGTGGCCCATGGGCGCATGACGGCCTTTATTATGATTATTGGGCGCAATTTCTGGCGAGCCGCGGATATGTCGTGATGCAGCCCAATTTTCGCGGATCAACGGGATATGGCACTGAATTCCTTAACAAGGGCAAGGGCCAGATGGGCTTTGCGATGCAGGATGACATTACCGACGGGGTCACATGGGCGGTAAATCAAGGCATTGCCGATGCAAAACGCGTGTGCATCGTCGGCGCGTCTTATGGCGGCTATGCGGCGATGTGGGGGATTGCCAAGGATCCTGATCTCTATCGCTGCGCCATTTCGATTTCGGGCGTTGCTGCGTTGCGGCGCGAGGTGAATGACTTCGGCGGCAAGCTGCGGGGCAATTTATACAAGATGCAATGGCAGGAAATGACGCCGGATTTTAACGCGGTGTCGCCGATAAACGCCATTGCGAAGATCAAGACACCCTTGATGCTGATCCATGGAAAGCGGGATGTGACGGTCGATCATGTCCAGTCGCAGAAAATGTTCAATGCCATGACCAAAGCGGACAAAGCGGTCGAATTTGTCTCGCTCCCGCTCGCCGACCATTATTTTACGCGTGAGGCAGAGCGGATCAAATTGCTGTCGTCGATGGAGGCATTTTTGGCAAAGCATAATCCCGCCTCATGATCTTGCGCGGCGGCAAAGCTTGCTAAAGTAGGCTTTGTCCCGCTACAGCGCGGACATGAACCCCATCATCCTTGTCATGTCGGGCGGAGCCATGGGCGCAGCCTTGCGTTATGGCCTGTCCCGCGCCTTGCCTGTCGGCGCTGCTGGCTGGCCATGGCCGACCTTTGCGGCAAATGTCGCGGGCGGGCTGTGCATGGGTATATTGGCAATGTGGTTGATGCGCGGGGACAATGCGGCGGAACCGCTGCGTCTGTTTCTGGGTGTGGGCGTGTTGGGCGGGTTTACGACATTCAGCGCCTTCAGCCTTGAAATGGCGCAGATGGTGCAACGCGGGCAGATGGGCCTGGCGGCAATCTATGCGCTGGTGTCGGTAGTATTGGCGCTTGGCGCAATTTTCGCTGGTATGGCGATAGCAAAGGCAATTTGGGCATGAGCAAGAATGACGATAAGGGCATACGACAATTTGTCGTCGCCCCTGATGATGATGGCATAAGATTGGACCGCTGGTTCAAGCGGCATTTGCCCGATGCGTCGTTCAACATCGTGTCGCGCTGGGCGCGCACGGGGCAATTGCGCGTCGATGGCAAGCGGGCCACGCCGGGTGACCGGTTGTTGGCCGGGCAGACTTTGCGCGTTCCGCCAGCGGACACGTCCGCCGCATCCAGCGCACGGCCCGTGCGTAAGCGCCGTGACCTGACCGAAGACGAAATGGAATTCGCGCTGAGCATGGTCATCCACAAGGATGATGCTGCCCTTGTGATTAACAAGCCAGCCGGCCTTGCGACACAGGGTGGAACCAAGACCGAGAACCATGTCGACGGCTTGCTTGATGCCTTGGGCTTTGAGCTCGATAACCGGCCAAAGCTTGTCCACCGTTTGGACAAGGACACATCGGGCGCGTTGCTGCTTGCGCGGACATCGCGGTCGGCGGGGCATTTTGCCAAGGCATTTTCGTCACGCACCGCGCGCAAGGTATATTGGGCCTTGGTCGTCGGCGTGCCCGACATTGCCGATGGTTTCATTGACCTGCCCATCGGCAAGCAACCGGGCAGCGGCGGCGAAAAAATGCATGTCGACGAAAAAGAAGGGCAATCGGCGCGCACCCGCTATCGCATCGTTGAACGGGCGGGCAACGCAACCGCCTGGGTCGAATTGCAGCCTTATACAGGCCGCACGCACCAGTTGCGCGTGCACATGGCCGCGATTGGTCATCCGATTGTCGGCGACGGCAAATATGGCGGCAAGGACGCGTTTCTGACGGGTACGATAAGCCGCAAAATGCATCTCCACGCCCGCCGCATCCGCATTGACCATCCCGCCGGCCATCAAATCGACGTTCGTGCCGATTTGCCCCCGCATATGAAGGCCAGCTTTGACGATTTAGGCTTCGATATGGAATTGGGCGATGCTTTGGTTTTGGATGCGCCTAAGTTCAGCGAAACCGCCGAAGGCAAAAAGCGCGTTGCAGCCAATATCGCCAAGTCGGCGCGCAAAGAACGCAAGGGCGAACGCCGATCACGTGGATCGGTGTCCGACAAGCCCAAGGACAACAAGCGCAGCCAAATGGCCGCTGGAAAGAAAATCGCGGCGAAGAAGCCGGTGATTAAGAAGGCCGTGACGGGTAAAGCGCCGGCAAAAAGGGCCGCTGCGAAAAAGCCTGCTGGGAAGAAATAGTCGCTTATTGTCTTCGTGCCTTTGTGCGAACCTTCTTGCTTTTTTGGTTCGCACGAAGACATGAAGATGTCGCTTTTTACTGCCTCCTATCGTTATGCTGATGACGTCCTCCTTTTCGTCACCCTGAACTTGTTTCAGGGTCTATCGTGCCAAACGACCGGCGGTTGCGGTGGAGAAATGGACCCTGAAACAAGTTCAGGGTGACGGGTAAGGGTTCAGGGTGACGGGTAAAGCGCCGGCAAAAAGGGCCCCTGCGAAAAAGCCTGCTGGGAAGAAATAGTCGCTTATTGTCTTCGTGCCTTTGTGCGAACCTTCTTGCTTTTTTGGTTCGCACGAAGACATGAAGGCAGGAAGATGTCGCTTTCTAACCCCTCTCGTCACCCTGAACTTGTTTCAGGATCTATCGTGCCAAACGACCGGCGGTTGCGGTGGAGAAATGGACCCTGAACCAAGTTCAGGGTGACGGGCAGGGGTTTGAGGTGACGGGTTAGGGTTCAGGGTGACGGGTTAGGGATCAGGGTGACGGGTAAGGGTTCAGGGTGACGGGTAAGGGTTCAGGGTGACGGGTAAAGCGCCGGCAAAAAGGGCCCCTGCGAAAAAGCCTGCTGGGAAGAAATAGTCGCTTATTGT
>Ga0208327_1000082_pt1 | contig 25590 bp, 26 predicted proteins | sample LakMenEpi26Jun08_FD_150733 | JGI IMG/M metagenome (GOLD analysis project Ga0208327, IMG submission 150733) | Freshwater microbial communities from Lake Mendota, WI - 26JUN2008 deep hole epilimnion (SPAdes) | ecosystem: Environmental > Aquatic > Freshwater > Lake > Epilimnion/Euphotic zone ...
GCCTAACACCCTTCGAATACATCTGCAAAATATGGACAAGCGAACCAGAAAGATTTAGCCTAAACCCAACCCATCAAATGCCGGGACTAAACACCTAGTGTGACTTTCCGCCTGCAGCCCCCGACGCACTACCTCGCCAAGGCACATTGACATGTGTAGACAGTCGCCCCCATCACACCCCTGTCACGCGCCCGTCATCTTGATCTGCGATGGGTAAGCCAGCTTTTTGAGGAGTATAGCATGCGTAAACTGTCATCCGCCCTTTTGGCATCCTGCCTGATCGCCGCGCCGTTGCTGGCGCAAAGCGCGCCTGCCCCTGCGCCTGCCCCCGTGCCAGTCGCCAAACCGCCGATTAACACCAGCCAGGGCTATCTTAAAGCAGGGCAAGCCGAGCTGGCGCGGTTGGAGGCGGACAAGCCCAACAATAATAAGGCGCGCAATGTCATCATCTTTATCGGCGACGGAATGGGCGTCAGCACGTTGACCGCCGGGCGGATTTTTGAAGGGCAGCAGCTTGGCCTCGACGGCGAATCCTATGTCGCCCAAATGGACCTTTTGCCGCACACCGCGTTGGTCAAAACTTACTCCCACGACGCGCAAGTGCCCGACAGCGCGCCGACCGCGACCGCAATCGTCGCGGGCGTCAAAACCAAAAATGGCGTGATTGGCGTCGGGCCAGAGGCAATTGAGAATGACTGCGCCGCGACCGCGCCGTTTAAGGTGCAATCCTTGTTCGGCATGGCAGAGGATCGCGGCCTTGCCACCGGCATCGTTTCCACCGCGACGATCACGCACGCAACCCCCGCCGCCACCTACGCCCATGTGGCGCAGCGCGATTGGGAGGTGGATGCCAATATGCCCGCCGCTGCCAAGGCCGCAGGCTGCACCGACATTGCCCGGCAGATGATGGAATGGCCGCATGGTGACGGGCTTGAGGTCATGTTGGGCGGCGGGCGTCAGCATTTCATTCCGGCGACGATGGCGGACCCCGAATATGCCGACAAGAAAGGCAAGCGCGCCGATGGCAAGGATTTGCCCGCAAGCTGGAGCGCCGCCAACCCCAAGGGCGCTTATGTGTGGAACCGCGACAGCTTCGCCGCAGTGGACCCCAAGAAAACGACTAAGCTGCTTGGTCTGTTTGAACCATCGCATATGCAGTTTGAGGCGGACCGGACGGCGGCTGGTAATAAGGAACCATCGCTCGCCGAAATGACGACCAAGGCGATTGCGATGCTGTCCAAAAACCAAAAGGGCTATGTCCTGATGGTGGAGGCTGGCCGGATTGACCATGCCCATCATGGCGGCAATGCCCGCCGCGCCTTGCAAGACACCGTTGCGCTCAACACCGCATTAAAAGCCGCGATGGACCAAGTGGATTTGCGCGATACGTTGATTGTCGTGACATCGGACCATAGCCATGTGTTCACGATCGCCGGCTATCCAGAGCGCGGGAACCCGATCCTGGGCGTGGTCTCTGCGCCCATTGGCACGCCGTCATTGGCGATGGATAACAAGGGCTATACCACCTTGGGCTATGCCAATGGCCCTGGCGCGGTGAATGCGGCCGAACGCCCTGACCCCGCGAAGATGGACACCGAAGCGCTCAATTACCGTCAGCAATCGTTGATCCCGCTTATGTCCGAAACGCATGGCGGTGACGACGTCGTTGCCCGCGCGGCGGGGCCAAAGGCGCATTTGTTCAAGGGGACGATTGAACAAAACACCATATTCCACATCATGCGCACGGCCCTTGGTTTTAAATAGGGTTGCGCTTGTAAAACAAGGCGTGCTGCCCACATTTGGGCTTCGGGGGTTTCAGAGCAGAGGAAAAGCCATGAAACGCATATTATCAGTCGCCCTGTTGTCGTTCACGCTCGCCGCATGCAGTGAAGGCGGGGCGCTGAACGATACATTGAAGGTCAGCGTGCGCGAGTCTATCGTCGCCACCTGCACCACCGCAGCCAGCGAACAAATCCCCGAAGGCATTCAGGTCGATATCAATCAGGTTTGCGGTTGTGCCGCCGACAAGGTCATGGACGGCAAGAGCGTGTCTGACCTCGTCGCCAATCCGCCCAGCCCGTCCGAAGGCGTGGCAAAGGTGCAGGCCTGCTTAAAAGAGCTCGGCCCCGTGACGGTGAATCCGGCGGCGTAACCGCTTTGCATATATAAAGACCCCGTCCGGGGGAGGGGAACCGGACGGGGTCAATATTGTCCTCTTCGCCTGCTAGGGGGAATGTGAGGACGGACATTCAGGCCGCCAAAGCGGCCCGAAATTTTATGGCATCACGACGGTATCGACCAAATGAATCGTGCCGTTCGACGCAACCATATCTGCCGCAGTGACGGTAGACTTGCCGCCCTTGGCATCGGTCAGGACAATCTTGTTACCGTCCATGCTGGCCTTCAGGCTGCCGCCGTTGACCGTCTTGACGGTCGCGGTGCCCTTGCCATCCGTTATCAACTTGGCAAGATCGCCAGACTTCACATTGCCAGCAACGACATGATATTTCAGCAAAGCCGCAAGCTTGTCCTTGCTTGCGGGCATCATCAAACCGTCGAGCGTTGCCTTGTCCAATTTGGCAAATGCATCATTGGATGGCGCGAATACGGTGAATGGCCCAGTCCCCGACAAGGTTTCGCCTAGGCCCGCAGCGGTTATGGCGGAGACGAGTGTCGATACTTGCGGGTTGCCCTGCGCCAATGCGACGATATTTTTGTTCTCGGTGGCTTCGGTGGCAACAATCGTGTCGGATGCCATGGCATCGTCTTGTACGACTTCGGTTTCGGTTGGCGCAGGTTCGCTTCCGCTACATGCCGACAAAGCCAGCGCAGACAGGCCGACGGCCCATGTTAATGTCGATTTTTTCATGATCTAAGTCCTTCCAGATGATTGCCCAATGCACAGTAACCTTGGAAGGGACTGAATGGGTGCACGAGGCGGAAATATAGTTGGGCTTTACGTGCGGCGCGATATACGGGCGGATGATGACTGGCCTTGCCCCTGTCCTGCGGGAAGCAACCGCTGCCCTCGAAGGCATCAGCCCGACACCGCGGCTAGACGCGGAGTTGTTGCTGGCGCATGCGCTCGGTATCGACAGATCAGCGATGCTGTTGCAGCAGCACGACTTAAGTGTGCCCGACAGCTATAGTGGCCTGCTCGCGCGCCGGGTGGCCGACGAACCCGTCGCCTATATCACCGGGGTGCAGGCGTTTTGGGACCTTGAACTTTGTGTGACGCCTGACGTGCTGATCCCGCGTGCAGACAGCGAGACGCTGCTTCAGGCGGCGATTGACTGGTTTGGCGAAAACAACGCACCCATGCGTATTGCCGACCTTGGCACAGGGTCAGGGGCGCTGTTGCTCGCGGCCTTGTCTATATTTCCGAATGCCAAAGCTATGGGCATGGATACCAGCGCAAAGGCGCTTGCCGTCGCCAGCGATAATGCCAACCGCGCCAAATTTGCCGACCGTGTCCAATTTGAACTGCGCGATTGGACCAAAGCGGGCTGGGCCGACGGGCTTGGACAATTCGACCTTATCCTGTGTAACCCGCCATATATTGAAGACGGCTTTATGCTCGCCCCGATGGTGGCTGCGCATGAACCGCACGGCGCATTGTTTGCGGGGGCAGACGGTCTGGATGACTACCGAATCTTAGTCCCATCGCTGCGCGCATTACTTAATTCATGCGGAGTCGCCTTTTTCGAAATCGGATATAATCAGGCACAAGCCGTTCACAAATTGGGCGCAGAAGAAGGATTTTTGACGGAATTACATCATGATCTTGCTGGTAATCCGCGGGCCATACGCTTTTCGCTTGGAATCCCAGAATAGTAGGGCTAGGGCAGAGAGGCTTCACAGCAAAAAACTCCTTTTGATGGTTTTTTCGCGCGAAGCCGCCCCCCCAGCGCAGATGGACAAAGTATAAGGGTCAACGCTGACCCTCGCGCAACCCAAAACGGGTTCAGGGGTTCCATGCAATCGAAGTGCTAAAAAGAGGACGGGTCAGCCCTGATGAATACCAACAACAGGCAGCAGCAGAACAACAATCGTCGGCGCGGTCGCAATAATAATAATAACAACAACAACCGGCAACAAAATAACAATCGCAGTGGTTTTGACTATCAGAACCAGATTGATAATCGTGCGCGCGGCAACGCAGCGCAGATGTTGGAAAAATATAAGAAACTGGCTCAAGATGCACAGTTCAACGGTGACCGCGTTAACGCGGAATATCATCTGCAGTTTGCCGACCATTATTTCCGCGTGCTCGCCGATTTCCGTGGTCGCCAAGAAGCGCGTCAGGAACAGCAAGGCGAGCGCCGCCCACGTGACGATGCGCGCGACGACAATCGCGATGATCGCGACGATTGGCAAAATGACAACCGCACGCCCAATTATGATCGATCACCCAATTACGATGACCAGCCTTCATCGGGGAACGACGACGCGGAAGACGCATCCGACGAGGAATCTAACGTCAGCGAACAACGCGATATACGCGCGCGCCGCCCGGAACGCAGTGAGCGCCATGACCGCAGCGAACGTCCAGAACGCAGTGAGCGCCCGGCAAATAACCGGAATGCACATCGCGGCCCGCGCCGCCATCACAGCGAAGACGTTGACGATGCCCCGGCTGGCCTCGACCTTGCCGTATTGCCTCCCTCAATTGCAATATCGTCCGGTGAAGATGATGCCGCCGAAAAGCCAGCGCGTAAGCCACGTGCCCGCCGCGTGAAGCCTGTTGGTGGAGATGAGACTGCTACAGCGGCGGAATGATATCAACCTGCGGCAATGACGCCGTTTCTGCTGAAACAAGAAAACTGGCGCTGGATTATTTTCCGGCGCCGTCAACCCTCCGGCAAGGGCCTTGGTTTGTGGTTTTCGTCTAACGCGACGAAGGTAAATAATCCTTCGGTGACTTTCACCTCTTGTTGGCCACGCGCGCGTGTGGCGATCACCTCCACCCGAATACCCATCGATGTCCGCCCGCGATGTTCAAGTGTGGCGTAGACCGAGATGATGTCGCGTAACAATATCGGCGCGATGAATTCCATTTTTTCGATAGCGACCGTGGCACAGGCACCCTGTGCGATACGGCCCGCCAGTATGCCGCCGGCCTGATCCATCATCCCAAGCACCCAACCACCAAAGATGTGGCCATTGGCATTGATATCTGCTGGCCCCGGAATGACGCGTAATACCGGGTCGTTCCGTTGCGGCAGGTTTCGAATATTCTTCGTCACCGGTCGGCTTCATCTTCAAATGGATCATCAATGGCCTCATCATGGCCCGACCCGCTGGACAAGAAAACCAAGCCCATCAACGTTGCCGTGAGCATGATTGCACCAACAATTGCGCCTGTGGTCGCGATGAAGAAATGGATGGAAACCATACCATTCTGCCACCAGAATGTCCCCAATACGATGGCGGTCACAAGCAATGTGACGCCAAACATCCACCGCATGAGGCGCCAGTATCGCTGCCACGCGAAGTGAGCATATTCGGGATCATCGAGGCGGGAAGGACGAGTCATAGCTTGATAAGCCCGCCTTATGCTATAAGTTCCATCATGGGCAAGGACATTAGGGAGAGAGTCGATGACGATTTCTGCAATACTGGCCAATCACCATCGCGACGTGTTGACGGCATCGCCGCATGAAAGTGTGGGTGAGGTCGTTACCCGATTGGCTAAAAATCGTATTGGCGCGCTTCCTGTCGTCGACGGCACCTGCGTGATTGGCATCTTCTCCGAACGCGACATTGTATATGGCGTTGCCCAGCATGGCGCAGATTTTCTGACCAAGACGGTTGCCGATACCATGACCGCACCTGCCATTACTGTTGCGCCCGACACCGCAATATTGTCCGCCCTATCGCTGATGTCGAAACGGCGTATCCGGCATTTGCCGGTCATTAAGGATGATGCACTTATGGGCTTTGTCTCAATCGGCGATTTGGTCAAACACCGGATCGAGAAGATCGAAACCGAAGCCGCCGCCATGCGCGACTATATCAGCATGGCGTGAAAAAATCTCTGCCCGTTAAACCTATCGCGGTTGCGATGGCGTTGTCACATTGGCGGGAGAGGCGGCTACGGGCTGCGTTGTCACCGGCGGGGCCATGATGTTGATGGCAGGGTCATAAGCTCGCTTTGGCGCATATTTCATGTTCCAATCCGCCAGATCACGTTCATATTTGACATAGGCTTCGTAGAAATTGACAAACACATTGTCGATATCGGCGAGGCTGCCCATGGCATATTCGGGCAAAGCCCCTTTCGGCACCTGATTAGCCTCTTGCAGCTTGCGCAGCGCCATATCGCAATATTGCCCGCGCACGGGCGGTAGCGCGAAATAATTGTACAAATCCGTCATGCGCGTATCGCGGATGCGCATGCCATTCTGCTTTGGATAGCGCTTCACATATTCGCGATCGACCGACTTACTGGTTTTCGACAGCAGCACCTTATGGATGACAATGAACTTGTTATACTCGGTCGCGATTTGTCCCCACACTGGGCCCTGACAGTTGAGCGCCGCAACGTTTAATGCAGCACGGAAATGCCATATCTGCTCGTCCCGGCTCAGGCCGCGATTTGGGGTCACGCGAATGCCATCCAAGCCCACGGGCGGTATGGTCATCGACAAAGCAGCGCCACCCGGTGGCAAGGGCATTGCAGGAAGCGGTGGCGGTGGTGGTGGCGGAAGTTGAATCGCGGGGGGTGCGACCTTTACGGGCGGTGGTGCACAGGCGGCGGCAGTGACGAGGATGAGTGCTGCTAGTTTTGTGATGCCTCGACGCATTATTTGGTCTCCGATACGCTGAACCTGACTCCAACAAGATTTTGCACGGAAAGAAAAGCCCTGTTCGACCAAATCCCCAAGAAAAATGGCCCAGTGGTTTACCACCGGGCCATAATGAACTGTTTAGGGTCAGGACCTAAGTTGAACCGCGGATGATTATTCGCGGTTGCCCAAGAAGCTCAACAGGAACTGGAACATGTTGATGAAGTCCAGATAGAGCGTCAGCGCAGCCATGACTGCGGCCTTACCGAGCATCTCTGGACCTTGAAGGTAGAAATACTCGCTTTTGATACGTTGTGTATCATAAGCTGTAAGACCGGCGAAGATCAGCACACCTGCGCAGCTAATTACCCAACCCAATGTATCAGAACCCACGAAGATGTTCACGATTGATGCCACGATCAAACCGACCATACCCATCACGAGGAAGCTTCCCCAACCGCTCATGTCCTTCTTCGTGGTGTAGGCCCACAGGCTGAGACCAGCAAATGCAGCCGACGTAGCAAAGAAAGTTTGCGCGATGGATTCACCGGTGAACATCATGAAGATGCGCGCCATTGAAAGGCCCATCAGGACCGCGAAGCCCCAGAACATCGCCTGCAGCGTTGCCGCAGAAAACTTGCCTTGGCCAAAGCTCATCGCCAACACGACGACCAGAGGTGACAGAATGATGACCCAGCTCATCAAGCTTGGGTTGACCATGAGATTTTGCGCCAGTTCGGTTTGCGCAAACAACATCGCGACGACGCCGGTCAGCAATACGCCCGACGCCATATAATTATAAACCTTGAGCATGTGCGAACGCAGACCGGCGTCAAAAGCGACGTCACCGGCGCGTGAGCCGACACCTGCAAGACTTGACTGGGTCCCGGTTACCCGTGGATCGGACCACTGTGCCATGACTTATTTCTCCTCAAAACACGGCAATATAGCCGCATGACCAGTATATTGGATGAAATCGTTCCAGATTCAAGCAAAACACGACAAGGCCTATGCCTATTTTTACAGATAATGACAGAAAGTGGGTCTTTGCCCCGCCCGTCGCCTAGGTCCTGACCCTAGATAATCGCAGCTATATCCAAATTACAGGCGTGATCACCCCATTCATGAATCGGGTTGCACCGCTTTGCTGTTCTGCTAGCCATAAGGCCAGATGGCGCAAACAGCCTGATAGGGAGAGTGATGTGCGTGTGACGACCGAAGGTGAAAACAGCAACGTCGTGTTACAAGAACCCGAAGCGCCTTTGCCTGAGGCAAGCAGTTATAGCTGGTATGTGCTCATGGTGTTGGTGGTCGTCTACATCCTCAACTTCATCGACCGGCAAATCCTGAGCATCTTGGCCGTTGATATCAAGGCTGACCTTGGCCTGACCGACGCAGATATGGGCTTTTTGGGCGGCGCAGCTTTTGCCGTGTTTTACGCTTTGTTCGGCATTCCCTTGGGGCGGCTTGCCGATAATTGGAGCCGGGTGAAACTGCTTTCAATTGGCCTTGCCTTATGGTCGATCATGACGGCCTTGTCGGGCTTTGCGCGTAACCAAGCAGAGTTGACGATAGCGCGTATGGGCGTTGGCGTTGGCGAAGCGACGGCAAGCCCCACGGCCTATTCCCTCATTTCCGATTATTTCCCGAAGCGGCAGCGCGCGACCGCGCTCGCGATTTATTCGTCAGGGCTGTATATCGGCGGCGGCGTCTCGCTGTTTCTTGGCGCGCTCATTGTTCAAAGTTGGGACGCAGCTTACCCGCAAGGTGGCCCGCTCGGTTTGGTCGGTTGGCATGCCGCTTTTGTGGCCGTCGGTATTCCGGGTATACTCGTTGGCTTGTGGGTCGCAACATTGCGGGAACCGGTTCGCGGTGCGATGGATGGCCTCGTCACACCAGCGCACCCTGCACCGTTCCGGGCATTTGTGAGCGATCTTTCCATGATCGTTCCACCCTTCACCTTATGGGGTGCATGGCAGCGTGGGCCAGCAGCACTTGTCATAAACCTAGCGACTGGGGCAGCAGTTGCGACGTTCGCGTTCACCATGATCCAATTAACAGATAATCCTGCGACACCCGATAAAGATGCGTTCGCGCAGTGGTCCGCGGTTGGCTTTGGTTATTATGCTGTCTTTTCATGGGCATCTACCTTGCGTGCCAAGGACCCTGCCACCTTTCGCCTGATATGGGGAACACCGGCATTTATCTGCACCACCATTGGCTATGGCCTTGTCGCGCTGGCGGCCTATGCACTCGCATTCTGGTCCGCCCCTTATGCGGAAACAGTGCTTGGTCTACCAAAACAACAATTGGCTCTCTTTCTTGGGGGTAGCGGGGCGTTAAGCGGCTTTTTGGGTGTAATCATCGGTGGCGCCGTTGCCGATGCCTTGCGGAAGAAAAATCCCGCTGGCCGCATATTGGTTATCATCACGGGCGTATTGGGTCCAATCATCCCGCTCGCCATTGGCTTCACCACCGATAATGCGATTCTATTCTACGTCATGAACTTCATCGCAGGCATGCTTGGCGCAACGGCACTCGGCGCTGCAGCAGCCACAACGCAAGATCTTGTATTGCCCCGCATGCGCGGAACCGCGACGGCGGCGTTTTTCCTTGGCACCACGCTCGTCGGCTTGTCGTTCGGACCTTATATGGTGGGGCAGATTTCCGACCTTTCCGGAAATATGGTCGATGGCAAGCTGGTCGGCAATTTGCGCGTTGGCATCCTGTCGCTCATCGCCGTTGCACCTGTTGCCTTGGCCTTGTTGATCGCTGCCTATCGCACTGTGCCCAAGGCAGAACGTACGATAGTCGAGCGGGCGCGAGACGCGGGCGAACCGGTTTAATCAACCGATTAAATTCGGCTTGACGCCCGCGTTAACTTCCTGCCATTGATAAGGCATATCCGCAGGACAATTTTGCAGGGGATTTTTCAATGTCACTCGATAGCATTCCACGCACCGCCTATAATGAAGATCATGAAGCGTTCCGCCAGTCGGTGCGCCAATTCCTTCAAAAGGAAGTCGCACCCCACGCAAAGCAGTGGCAGGAAGACGGCATTGTCCCCAAATCGATCTGGCCCAAGGCGGGCGAAGTCGGCATGCTCTGCCCCACCGTGCCAGTCGAATATGGCGGCCTTGGCCTCGACTTTGGCTATAATGCCATTGTTGACGAGGAATCGGCTTATTATGGCGGCGTCGCCACTGGCTTTTCGCTACAGTCCGACATCGTCGTCAATTACATCACCAGCTATGGCAGCGAAGAGCAGAAGAAGCATTGGCTGCCCAAGATGATTTCGGGCGAGGTTATCACCGCCATCGCCATGACCGAGCCTGGCACCGGAAGCGACCTGCAAAGCATGAAAACCACTGCCAAGAAGGATGGCAATCATTATGTCATCAATGGCAGCAAAACCTACATCACCAATGGCCAAAATGCCGACCTGATCTTGGTCTGCGTCAAAACCGACACCGAAATTCAGCCCGCCTATAAGGGCATGTCGATTGTCCTCGTCGAGGCCGATCGTGAAGGTTTCAAACGCGGTCGTAACCTCGACAAAATCGGCATGGACGAAGCCGACACGTCGGAATTGTTCTTCGAAGATGTTCGCGTCCCCATGACCAATTGCCTGGGCGAAGAGGGCAAGGGCTTCATCTATTTGATGAGCGAACTGCCGCAAGAGCGCCTTTCCATCGCCGTATCGTCCATGGCGAGCACGCAAAAGGCATTTGACGAAACCGTCGCCTTTTGCCGTGACCGCATCGTTTTCGGCAAGCCATTGCTCGACTTCCAGAACACCCGTTTCGTGCTGGCGGACATCAAATCCAAGTTGCAGGTTGGCTGGGCGCATCTCGATTGGGCGTTGAACCGCCATTATAAAAAAGAACTGACCGCCGAAGAAGGCGCGGCCGCCAAATTGTGGCACACCGACTTGCAATGGGACGTGGTCGATGCCTGTCTGCAATTGCATGGCGGCGCGGGATATATGAACGAATATCCCATCGCCCGCATGTGGCGCGCAGCCCGCGTCACGCGGATTTTCGGCGGCACTAACGAGATCATGAAAGAACTGATCGGTCGGGGTCTTTAGAACGATCCATATTCTCGGACTACTCCATCACCCTGAACTCGTTTCAGGGTCCATCGTGCCACACAACCGCCGGTTGAGGCTTATAAATTGACCCTGAACCAAGTTCAGGGTGACGACTGTTGATAAAGGTTCCCTATGCCCAAACCGCAAAGCTGGCAGCTTGACCCTGCAAGCTATCCCTTCAATCACCGCGCCGAAACGCGCTTTGCCGATCTGGATTTGTTGGGACATATCAACAATGTCTCAATGGCGGGATTGTTCGAACATGGTCGGGGTATGTTCAATCACGCCATCGCGGTCGAACGCCGTGCGCCGGGGCAACGCTGGCTGATCGTCAGCGTGGCGCTTGAGTATATTGCCGAGGCGCATTTTCCCGAACATGTTGAGATTGCCAGCGGCATATTGCGGATCGGCCGCAGCAGTTGGGACATCGCCTCTGCTGCCTTTCAAGGCGGCGAATGCAAGGCGACCTGCATCACCACCATCGTGCTAACCGATGCGAACGGCCCGACCGCCTTACCACAAGAATTGCGCGCGGAATTTGAACGGTTGCACGTTAAGTCGTCTTAATCGGCAAACACCCCTGCCCGCTTCTGCATTCCGGCCATCACCGCTTCAATCTGGTTGGGCTTGCGGATGACGCGGGCTTGGCGGACGCTTTCGGCCATCAATATCGCGTCTTCGTCCATATCGGCATATTCGTTGAACAATGCCTTTGCCTCGCGCATCGCCTCTGGGTTGCGGTCGGCAATTTCGCGGGCAATGACCATGGCGCGGGCATGTGGGTTTTCGTCCACAAACGTCGCAAAGCCAAGATTTAGCGCCTCGGCCCCTGAAAACTCACGGTTGGTGTAGGTCAGTTCGCGCAAGCTATCTTCACGCACTATTCCGCGCCACAAGGCATAGCCGCCCATGTCGGGGATAAGGCCCCATTTCATTTCCATCACGGCCATCCGCGCATCCGGCGCGACCACGCGGATGTCTGCGCCACTTGCAATTTGCAACCCGCCGCCGAAACACACACCATGCACCGCCGCGATCACTGGCATCGGCAATTTGCGCCACAGCATGGCGACCTGTTGGAATGTGTTGGCGTTGCCGTGCGTCCTGTCGGTCAGGCTGCCCATCCCGCTGCTCGCGCTTGCGCCGCCGCTTGCCATGCTGGCCATGTCAAGGCCTGCGCAGAAACTGCGTCCTTCGCCCGACAATACCACCGCGCGTACGCCTTTCACGGATGCAAGCTCTTCACCGGCCGCGATGATCCCCTGAAACATCGCCGGGTCCAGCGCGTTCATCTTGTTCGCACGCGTCAGGCGGACGTCGGCGACATGATTGTCGATGGAAATGGATACGCGGTCGTTCATTCTTTATCCAATCGGGGTTGATTAAGGGCAAGTCGGTTGCCCTCTGTATCCTCTATCTCTGCGACGAAGCCAGCATCGCCGATATCCTTTACAGGGTATAATATGGGTCTACCCAATTCTTGGGCCTTTTCTACCGTCGATTTGATGTCGCGCACCTGAAAATAGATAATCGCGCCATCTTTGGAAGGCCTATATACATCGCCTTTGGCAAGCGCTCCGGTTGCCCCCGGCGCACCCTCCGCAAATGGGAAAAGCGCCATTTCATACCCGTCGACGATCTGACGATCCAATTTCAATCCCATGATCTCTTCGTAAAAAGCAACCGCGCGGTCCATATCTGTCACTGGAATCTCAAAATAGAAAACCGGATGCTGATCCATAAGCTTATCTTTCGGCTCCACAAAATGACACCCGCCAAGCGCCATCATTGCCAATACACACGCCGCTGCAAGTTTTTTTGCCTTCCTCATTATATTTTTCCAAGGAAGGCAGCCTCAACCAGCGGCAATTGATCATTACCAAAATACATCTTGTCGGTGTCAACAAATATGGTCGGCGAACCATAGCCACCGCGCGCTATGACCTCGTCTGTGTTGGCGCGCAACAGGGCCTTGACCGCATCGGTCTGTGATGCCATCCGCATGGCCTCTCCGTCAAGACCGGCCTTATTCGCCACCGCGACCAACACATCGGGGTCGTCAAGATTTTCCTGCGCGCCAAAATAGCTTTCAAAGGCGGCCTTACTGAACGTCTTTAGCGCCACCTGATCTGCGGCCAGCGAACATGCCATACGCATCGCATGGATGCTTTTTGCCGGATGATATATGCTGGGGAAATTGATTTCGACGCCCGCCAGCTTTGCCCAATCGCGCATAACCCGCCAATTGTGCTTAAACTTGGGGTTATTGGCCGCTTCTCGTGCCGCATATACAGACGGATTGACGGCATTGAAAACGCCGCCGACCAATATGGGACGCAAGCGGACAGACAGGCCAGTGCGTGCAATGACGGCATCAAGATTGTGGAACGCAATATAAGTCCATGGACTTGAAAGATCGTAAAAAAATTCAACCCGTTCGCCGTTCATGTTCCTGTCCTTTTACCAATATCAGCCATAGCATTGCGTCCTATTTTATGAAGCTGATAAATTTCGATGTACGCGCATGGACCAAAGTTCCAGCTTTTGTCCGCGAATTAGCACCGTTTGCCGCAGTTCGACAAAGGCAAGGTCGCTGTTAATTTGACTTTAACCATAACACGCCACAGAAGTGGATGCGGGAACGCCCGTGGGGATGGGAAGACGGTCGTGGATTATACGCCTTATGTTTGACGGCAAAGAAACACGGCTTGCCGGACACGGCTGGGACATGGATGTGTCGTTGCCCGATGCCATGATCAGGTCGATGCGTCAAAAATCCGAACCGCGTGCGTCTGGCGCTAGCTGGCTTCGCGGCCTGGCCGAACTCGATTTTGTGCCAGACCTTGGCGAAGATATCGGGTCGCTTCGCTGGTTCCGTGGGCTTGGCACCTTAACTGCTTTAAGCGTCGCTGCGCTTGCACTTCTTCCGGATTACGGACCGATTTACGGCGTGCAGCCTTCAATGCCCAACGCGGCAGAATTTGAAGAGGCGCGCGCACAAATGATTATGCCAATCGGTTATGGCAGCGACAGCGGCAAGCGCATGGCCGCCACCGACACCGTTGTAGCGCTGGCCGAAAGCCCGGAACGCCCGCGCATCGAGCTCACGGCATCTTTGGGACGCGGCGACAGCTTTGCCCGCGTGCTCCAACGTTCGGGCGTTGGTGGCAGTGAAGCCGCTAATGTCGTGAACATGGTATCGGGCGTAACGGCATTGTCGGAAATTGAGCCTGGCACCCCCATTGACATTGTCCTTGGGACGCGGCTGTCGAAAAATCAGCCGAGACCCCTTGAATCGGTAGCTTTTCGTGCGCGATTTGACCTCAATCTCGAAATCAATCGTGAAGGCGGCAGTTTAAGATTGAACAAAAAGCCCATAAACGTCGACAATACGCCGCTGCGTATTCGCGGGACGGTAGGTAGCCAGGGCATCTACCGTTCGGCGCGGGCCGCTGGCGCGCCGGCGCGTGCTATTCAGGATTATCTGAAAGTCATTTCCGGACGCACATCCTTATCAAACATCCGGCCGACTGACCAATTTGATATCATCATCGATTACAAGCGCGCTGAAACCGGCGAAGTCAAAGTAGGCGACTTGCTATATGCTGGCGTGGATCGCGATGGAAAATCCAATATCCAGATGCTGAAATGGACGATGGGTAACAACACCCAATGGTTTGAGGCATCGGGCATCGGTGAATCGAAAGGCGCCCTCAGCCGCCCTGTCAATGGCCCCGTAACCTCCGGTTTTGGCTCCAGACGGCACCCGATTTTGGGCTATAAGCGGATGCATGCTGGTCTTGATTTCAAGGCAGGCTATGGGCAGCCCATTTTTGCGGTGACCGACGGCGTGGTGGCTTTTGCTGGACGCAATGGCGGTTATGGCAATTTTGTGCGGATCAAGCACAGTGGCGATCTTGCGAGTGGCTATGGTCATATGAGCCGGATAGCAGCGCGCCCCGGTAGCAGAGTCCGGCGGGGGCAAATTATTGGCTATGTCGGCTCCACCGGCCTGTCGACAGGACCCCATTTGCATTATGAGCTTTATCGCAACGGGCGCGCGGTAAACCCAATGTCCGTGAAGTTCACCCAGCGCGCGCAACTGTCCGGGAGTGACCTCACCCGTTTCAAGGGCAAGCTTCAAAGCGTGAAGTCGGTCAAGCCAGGCGCGGCGCTTACGCCATTGCAAACGGCGGCTAAAAAAGAAGAAGCGCCAAAGCGGGAAATTGATCGGCTGACACTTCGCGACAGCCAGATACCCTCCGGCGGATAAGGCGTTGAGGAAAGAGTGTATCGCAGCTAAGTGTTTTGGATGAGCGATATATCTTCTTTCCCAAACAGCCGCCTGCGCCGCACCCGCGTAACGGGCTGGAGCCGCGCGATGGTGCGCGAGACTATGCTTTCCCCTGCCGATCTTATCTGGCCCTTGTTCGTAACCGAAGGCGAAGGCATCGAGGAACCAATTGCGACCTTACCCGGCGTATCGCGCTGGTCCGTTGACCAGATTGTGATGCGCGCTGCCGAAGCCATTGAACTCGGCATACCCTGCATCGCCTTGTTCCCGAACACGCAGGCTGACCGCCGCACCGAAGATGGCGCGGAAGCGTTTAATCCCGATAACCTCATGTGCCGCGCCATCCGTGCGATCAAACAAGCACATGGCGACCGGATTGGCGTTTTAACCGATGTCGCGCTCGACCCATATACCACCCATGGGCAAGACGGGCTGATCGATGATGACGGCTATGTCGTCAATGATGACACCGTCGCCGTGCTCGTCGACCAAGCTATCAACCAAGCCAATGCGGGCGCAGACATCATCGCGCCGAGCGATATGATGGATGGCCGCGTCGGTGCTATTCGCAAAGCACTGGAAATGAACGGGCATCATAATGTCCAGATCATGTCCTATGCCGCCAAATATGCGAGCGCCTTTTACGGGCCGTTCCGCGATGCGGTCGGCTCGCGCGGCCTGCTAAAGGGCAATAAGAAATGTTACCAAATGGACCCGGCCAACACCGACGAAGCCATGCGCGAAGTGGCCATGGACATTGCCGAAGGCGCAGACAGCGTCATGGTGAAGCCTGGCCTGCCCTATCTCGACATCGTCCGCCGGGTGCGTGACCGCTTTGACGTGCCTGTGTTCGCGTATCAGGTGTCGGGCGAATATGCGATGATCGAGGCCGCCGCAGCGGCGGGCGCAGGCGACCGTGATGCGCTGGTGCTGGAAACGCTGATGGCGTTCAAACGCGCGGGATGTTCAGGAATATTGACCTATCATGCGGCATTGGCGGCGCGGTTGCTTAGGGTCAGGACCACTTAAATCCACCTACCCCCGCATATTCATCTATGGAAACGCCAATGACACACACCCGCCACGACATCAGCATTATCACGCTGAACGGTAAAACACCGATAATCCACGACAGCGCGTTTATCGCACCGGGTTGCCGTATCATCGGGGATGTCACCATCGGGGCAGACGCAAGCATCTGGTATAATTGCGTCATCCGCGCCGAAGTGAACCGCGTCGTCATCGGCGCGCGAACGAATATTCAGGACGGCAGCATCGTCCATTGCGATGGCCCGATGCCTGGGGTTGAGGACGGATTTCCCACCATCATTGGTGACGATGTGCTCGTTGGACATAATGTCATGCTGCACGGTTGCATCTTGCATGATCGCGCCTTTGTTGGCCTTTCTGCCACCGTGATGAACGGCGCAGTGATCGAAAGCGACGCTATGCTCGCCGCAGGCGCGATGCTGACCCAAGGCAAACGGATAGAGACACGGCAATTATGGGCGGGTTCTCCTGCCCGCTTTGTCCGTGATCTTGACGATGCCGCCGTCATGGGGATGCGGCTTGGCGTTGCGCATTATGTCAACAATGCCAAGGCACATGCCGCCGCTGTAACTTCGGCTTAAAACTTCGCCCTTATGGTGAAGCGGCCATTGATGGGCGCGCCGGTCGATATATTATTATTGTTATGCGCATCCGAATAATAATCGGTGTCGAACAGGTTTTCGACATTCAACTGCAATTGTAATGCATCGCTCAGATCATAATAAAACGCCGCATCAACGCGCGTGAACGCCGGCAGCTTCGTTGTGTTGGGGGCCGTCCGGATGGCGGCAAACTGGCTGGATTGGTGAATGATCCCAAGGCCAGCTGCAAATCGATCGTTAAAGTCATAGCGGTTCCACAGGCTCGCCTGATGCTGGGGAACCTGCCCCAAACGCACGCTCTCATTGCCAGCCAGGGTTGCATCCTGATAGCTGTAGCCGCCATGGACTTGCCATGATGACGTAATGTTGCCTGTGACCGCCAGTTCGATGCCTTGCGTCCGGGTCGTCCCGATATTGATGCTGACCACAGGATTGCGTGGATCAGGCGTCGTCGCATTGCTGCGTTCCAACTGAAACACGGCCAGCGTCAGGTTCAGATTGGGCTGCACATCCCATTTGGCGCCAATCTCGTAATTTGTGAACTTTTCCGGCGCGAGATTCTGCTGCGTCACCGTCAGCGCCAAAAACTGGTCGCCGGAGCGTGGCAGGAAAGACTGGCTGTAGCTGCCATATACAGAGATATTTTCGTGCGGCTTGAAAATCAGGCCAAGGCGCGGACTGACCTTTTCGTCCTTACGGGCAAAGGGCCGGTCAACCGCTGGCAACAGGTCAGTGCCGTCAATGTCGAAATTGTCATAACGCAGGCCAGCAACAACGTCGATATGGTCGCCAAAGCTGATTTGATCCTGAACATAGGCGGAGAAGAATTTGACGTCGGACACGGTATCGCGTGATAATGTGTTGAAACTAACCGTCGGGAAAATGGGATTGGCAAGGTTAAACGTGGCGTTGGAACCATTGATGCGCCGGTTCACCGATTTTTGATCTCCATATTCGGTGCCGACTAGGATTTTATGCATCAGCGGACCAGTTTCCACATCCCAGACCAAATTGGCTTGTGCGATGAAATTTTCACGTTGGGTCGGATCGCTATACGCGGCCAAAGCAACGGTGCCACTTTGCGCAGTCGCAGCACCATTGGGATAGACGTTCAGGTAGGTTTTGTCATAGTCGCCATACAATATTGTACCGCTAAAGCTCAGATTTGAAGTCAACGCACCATCAAGCCGCAGCTTGGCGATTTGCGCCTCCAACTTGGTATAATTGACGCCGGGCACGCCAAAAAATTGGTCGCGGTAGCCAGCGATCGGGCGGTTGGGCTGACCGGCACCATTGGCGATTGACGGGATGCCACGGTCGGTTGTGCGGTCGTCATGCACATATTCATAGGACAGCCCAAGCTTCCACGCGTCATTGAGTTTGAACGCAACATAAGGGTTCCAGGCATAACGCGCACCGCCAACGAAGTCGCGATGGCTGTCGAAGTTTTCGTAAACAGCGTTGATGCGCACGGCTACGGCATCGCTCAAGGGCGCGTTGACATCGGCCGACATATCATAAGCGCCAAGGCTGTTAATGCTGGCTTGACCTGCATAAATAAAATCATCGCTCAACGGTGATTTCTGCACGCGGTTGATAATGCCGCCACCGCCGCCACGACCGAAGATGAGGGCATAAGGCCCTTTCAATATTTCGACCCGTTCGATGTTGTAAAGCCCGCGATAATATTGGACGTCATCGCGCACGCCATCCAAAAAGAAGTCAGCGGTGGTGTTTTGCCCGCGCAAGGTAATCTGGTCTCGGTTGCCCTCGCCTTGGCCCACAGTCGTGCCGGGAACATAGCGCAATATGTCCGCAAGCGAATGATGCGCCTGATCGTCCAACTGCTCGCGGGTCACGACGTTGATGGTCTGCGGGATATCGATCAGCGGCGTGTCGGTTTTTGTCGCGGTAACCGAATTGGTCGCAAGATAGCCCTCGCTTAGGCCAGTCACAATGATCGTCCGGCTGTCATCATAGGCTTCGACGTCAAACGCTTCTTCGGCAAATGCGGGTTGCCAAAATGCCGAAGCGGACAACACAGCGATAATGGACGCGGACAGGCGGAGCATAATGAACCTTTTTACGTTATTGCGAATGATTCGCAGATCTATTTTCGTCCACTATTGCGAATCGTTATCATATGCAATTGAATATTGTAATAATCGTTGGATTGATTTTGCATCTGGTTGCGGGTTTGCAGTATCAAGATTGGATTGAAGGAGGTTTTTAACGATGCAAGCAACGATTTGGCACAATCCGGATTGCGGAACCTCGCGAAAAACCTTGGCGATTCTGGAGGAAACCGAAGGTGTCTTGGTTGATGTCATCGCCTATCGCAAACAGCCATTTACGCGTGCAAAGCTTGAGCAATTGTTCCGTGACGCGGGCCTGACACCGCGCGAGGCATTGCGCACACGCGGCTCACCGGCTGAAGAATTGGGCCTGATCGAAGGTGCATCGTCAGAACGGATATTGGACGCGATGGTCGCGCACCCAATTTTGGTTGAACGTCCCTTTGTCGAAACGGCGAAGGGCGTCCGGCTGTGTCGGCCTCAGGAAAAGGTCCGCGAAATTTTGTGAACGGCGTTACGCCGCGATGGCGTAAGGTTGAATTTCACCCGACAGATACAAATTGCGCGCCTTCGCCCGGCTCATCTTGCCGGAGCTTGTCCGCGGCAAGGTGCGCGGCGGGACCAATTCAACGACGCAGTTCATGCCCGTAACCGAACGCACCTTGTCACGGATTTGTTCACGTAGCTTGGCACGTTCGACTTCGTCCGTGGTGCGGCATTGCACCAGCACGGCTGGCGATTCTTCGCCACCCGGCATTGTGACGGCGAAGGCAGCAATGTCGCCAGCCTTAAAGCCCGGCAATTGTTCCACAGCCCATTCAATGTCCTGCGGCCAATGGTTTTTGCCATTGATGATGATCATGTCCTTGGCACGGCCAACGATGTAGATATAACCGTTCGACAGATAGCCCATGTCGCCGGTGTCGAGCCATCCATCGACCAAGCACGCATCGGTAGATTCCTTGTCGCGGAAATATTCCTTCATCAAGGACGGGCCAGTGCACCACACTTTGCCAATTGTCCTGTCCGCAACTGCCGCGCGGTTTTCGTCGCGGATCTCGATGGTCATGTCTTTGACGGCACGCCCACAATTGACGATTGCGCGATACCGAACTGGGCGGTCCGGCGCGCCCGGGTGGCCCGTAAGTTCGGTCTCTTCAACGAGTTCCACCTGAATGCCCTCACCCGGCGGCATGATGGATACCGCAAGCGTGGTTTCGGCAAGGCCGTAGCTTGGCAGGAACGCCGACGCCTTGAAGCCGGCATCGCCAAAGGCGTCCACAAATGCCTGCATCACGTCAGGCCGGATCATATCCGCGCCATTGCCCGCAAGCCGCCATTTGGACAGGTCAAAGCGGTCGTTCACATGGCTCTGGCTTGAAATCCGCCGCGCGCAAATGTCATAGCCAAATGTCGGCGAGTAACTGATAACCGTGCCGTCGGCGGCGCTGATGACGTCAAGCCACGCCAGCGGGCGACGGGCAAAATCCTCCGTCTTCATATAATCAGTCGACACCTGGTTCGCCACTGGCGACAGAAAACAACCCACGAGACCCATGTCATGATACCATGGCAACCACGACACGCAGCGGTCATTTTCGGTCACTTCCATGCCGTGAGAGTGCGCCGACAGATTGTTTAACAATGCATTATGCGTCACCGCGACACCATGCGGGAAACGGGTCGATCCGCTCGAATATTGCAGATAGCAAATTTCGTCCGTGCCCGCCGCTGGCAATTCGGTTTCGGACGCAATCCGGTCGCTGAAGCTCTCCCAATCGAGCCCTTCAACGTCGCAAGCGCGCGCAGCATCATTGGCCATGTCGGCAAGTTCGGCGGGGAAAAACAATATCTTGGGATCACAGCTTTTCAACTGCACCGACAATTGATCGATATAGCTTTCCTTGCCGCCAAACGAGGTCGGCAGCGGCAGGGGGACGGGCCATGCGCCCGCGTAGACACATCCGAAAAACAACGCCGCAAAATCTGGTCCTGTTTCAGCGACTAAGGCAACGCGGTCATCCTTACAAATGCCGTGGCTGACCAACCGATACGCCATTTTCAGCGCGTCTTCGCGCATCTCGCTATACGGATAAGGCCGCGCCAACTGGCCACGCATATCGTGGAAGTTCAATCCGCGCTTACCCAAGGCAGCGTAATCAAGCGCCGCACCAAGCGTTGCAAAGTCGGAAAAGCGGCGTTGCAAGCTGTCCTGCGTTGGCGTGGATGCGAGTGCGCTCATAAATTTTCCCATATTGTGATTGGGCAGCGGCCCGTGTCACTTTTCATATCCACTTTCCCTACCTGAGGATAGCAGTTCAAATTTCGACCCGACTGTGGCAAGAATAGGGCGTGAACCAACCCCGTCCTGCCAAAAAGCCCGCTCCACCGTTAAATGCGGAAAGGCTGCGTCAATTGGCGCTGCATTATGTCGGTAAATATGCCACCACGCAGTCGAAATTGGCGGGCTATTTAACGCGCAAAATACGCGAACGGGGCTGGAAGGATGAACGTTCTGCAGACATTGCCGGATTGACCGAGCAATTCACGTCTTTGGGCTATATCAACGACGCCCAATTTGCCGAGGCCCGCAGCCGGTCCTTTGTCCGCAGGGGCTTTGGCGGGCGAAGGCTGAACGAGGATTTGCGCGCCAGCGGCATTGGTGACGCCGATGCCATAAATGCTAAAGCGCATATGGACGATAGCATCTTCACCGCTGCCGAAAACTTCGCCAGGCGAAAACGGCTTGGTCCCTTTGCACAGGAAGCCGCAGCACCGGAGAAACGGAATAAGCAGTTGAACGCTTTCCTGCGCGCCGGACATGGTTTTGAATTGGCGAAACGGTTTGTGTATGCCGAACCCGGTGATGAGATCTGCGAAGACTGAGTTTAGTCGTAAACGCGGTCTGCTGTTGCCACCGCCTCTGACGCCCGAAGCGCGGAAATGATGCGCATGAGGTGTTGCAGATCATGGACCTCCAAATCCACCTCAAATGTGTGGAATTCGACATCGCGCGCGGTCATCCGCAGGTGGATGATATTGGCCTTGTGATAGCCGAATATCCCTGCAATCTCACCCAATGTGCCGGGTCTGTTGTGGATGATCACCCGAAGCCGCGCCGACGCACCGTCGCTGCCCTGCCCCCAACTCAAGTCAACCCAGTCGGCGTCCGTCCCACTCGCCAACCGGTCGCATTCAATGGTGTGCACCTCAACCGGCTGCCCCGCCAGCCGCAGCCCGACAATCCGGTCGCCGGGGATGGGATGGCAGCATTCGCCAAGATGATATCCCACGCCCGGGGTCAAGCCACGGATTGAGATCGCGCTTTCCTGGCCCGGAAAATCAATATGGCTGCCATCGGCGTCGAAACCAGGCACGAGCGCCTCCATCACCGTGCGATCGTTGATTTTGCCCAAGCCAATGCGATGCATCAGCTCGTCCTCATCCTCCAGCTTTAACCGCTTCAGCGCTGCCGTAAGGGCCTTTTTGCCGATTTTGCCCGGCATACGCGCGGCGATTTCTTCATAAAGCTTGCGCCCAATCACAACCAGCTCATCACGTTCCCGGTGTCGGACATGGCGACGGATGGCGGCGCGTGCCTTGCCCGTGGTCACAAAGTTCATCCACGCCTGTTGCGGCTCTTGCGCCTTGGACTTCAGAATTTCGACCATGTCACCATTGCGCAACTGCGTTCGCAACGGCACATGACGGCCATTGACCTTGCCACCAACGGTTTTGTCTCCAAGGTCGGTGTGCACGGCATAAGCAAAATCAACGACCGTTGAACCCTTCGGCAACTGGTGCAGCGCACCTTTAGGCGTAAAGGCGAAAATGCGGTCCTGATACATCGCCATCCGCGTGTTTTCGAGAATGTCTTCGGCGTCTTGGCTTGTCTCGAGTATCTCGATCAGATCGCGCAGCCAACCCGCCTGCCCATCGGGCTTGTCATCCTGTTTATAGGCCCAATGCGCGGCAAAGCCATGTTCCGATTTGCGGTGCATCTCGGCGCTCCTAATCTGCACCTCCACCCGCATATTTTTGGCGAACATTATCGTCGTATGGATCGATTTATAACCGTTGCGCTTGGGTGTTGAGATAAAATCTTTGAACCGTCCGGGCACCATCTGCCAACGCCGATGCAGCACGCCCAAGGCGCGGTAACAGTCCTCGGTCGTTTCGGTAATGACGCGAAAGGCGTTGATGTCAGTCAGTTGTTCAAACGCGACATGGCGTTCCTGCATCTTTTTCCAGATCGAATATGGGTGCTTTTCGCGGCCAGAAATTTTGATTTTCAGGCCAGCCTGCTCCATTTCCCAAGCGATGGTCTGGTTGATCTGGTCAATCTCGACATCCGCCTTCTCGCGGATTTGTTTCAAGCGGCCTGTTATCGTCTGATAAGCCTCAGGCTCCAATTGTTCAAAGGCGAGCAACTGCATCTCGCGCATATATTCATACATGCCAATCCGCTCGGCCAGCGGGGCATAAATATCCATCGTTTCCTTTGCAATACGACGCCGCTTGTCTGGGCTTTTGATGAAATGCAGCGTTCGCATATTGTGCAGCCGATCGGCAAGCTTGACCAAAAGCACGCGGATATCATCGGAGATTGCGAGCAAGAATTTGCGCAGATTTTCCGCCGCCCGCTCATTTTCGGTCTGTGCTTCAATCTTTGACAGCTTGGTAACGCCATCGACCAGCCGTGCGACCTCAGGACCAAAACGCTTTTCAACATCTTCGATAGTGGTCAGCGTGTCTTCCACCGTGTCGTGCAGCAACGCGGTGATGATCGTGTCCTCATCCATTTTGAGGTCAGTCATCAGCCCTGCAACCTCTACCGGGTGGCTGAAATAGGGGTCACCAGAGGCCCGCTTCTGCGCCCCATGCATTTGCACGGTGAACACATATGCCCGGTTAAGCCGATCTTCATCGACATCAGGCGCGTACGCCCGCACCCGCTCAACCAGTTCATATTGCCGCATCATCGGTCCAACTTGGGTCTTTTGCGTTGCGATGCAACAGGAAAATCATTCTAAACGCGTTCATCCTAAGTTCGCCCCAGCAAAAACTGACAATGTATGTAAAAACGGCAAGGGGGCGGTTGTTCTAAAATATCCTTTTGATCTTCTCCGCAAAAAACACTTTCCTACAATATATCTGATATGTTCTATACTGTTGGATGACACATACACCCACCTCACTCGCCCGTCCCGAAGATGCGTCAAGCGCTCAAACGGAAGCACCCCTTGCCAATGCGGACGCACCTGTACCCGACGGATATGATTCGCCTGAATATTATGATCCGCAGGAATATCGTTGGGTCCCTGTCCGGCGACGACCACGACATGATGGATGGACGGAAGAAAAACAAAGACGCTTTATCGAAGCCTTGGCCGACACGGGTCTTGTTAGCCACGCCGCAAAATCGGTAGGGATGAGCCGTGAGTCCGCCAACCGCCTCCGCCGTTCGGCGCATGGCGCGGCCTTTGCGCGGGCATGGGATGCGGCCCGGCAACATGCAGGCGGCGCGTTGGAAGATATTGCCTTTGAACGCGCCATCCAAGGCGTCGAACATAATGTATATGATGAATATGGCGAAGTAATCTGTACCAAACGGGTTTATAACGACCGACTTCTGACCTTTTTGCTCCGCCATTTGAAGCCCGAGCGTTATACCCAAAATGCGTCGGCAACCCCTGCGCCACCTGCGGACCATCTGGAAATGAGCCTGCGCGCGATGGAACCGCAACTGCCCGCGCCGCCCGAGGCGTTGATGGATACAGAGGCGCTTGAAGATGCATATGCGCTAGCCGATTTGGCAGACGGCTTCTTACCGCATTTTCTGTCGGAACAACTTCCAGATGAAGACGCAGTACGATTATTACAGGAGAAATGCGATGCGGGGCTGCAACGTCGTTTGATCGCGGCTGGTCTGGCAACCCAAAAAGACCCGCCACGGCGGCGTTTTAGGTGAGACCTTAGTGTGACTTTTCAACTATCCAACAGCGCAACAAAAATGCGCCGAAGGGTCGGTCCCTTCGGCGCAGTTTGCATTCGGCTCCTGACGCTGCCCAAAAAAGGAGCATTGGGGGTAGGAGAGCGGAGCCGAAAAATTCCGGTCCTGACCCTAATTCTTCGCGATGGCCTTTGCATTGTCGCCATTGCATGCCGCAACTTCTTCAGCCGTGAACACGCGCTCACCGGCGGTGAATGCCGTAACTGCACCGAATTCACGTGCTATGCTAATGCACATATTCTTTGGCGCAGTCGATGCGATTGGCGCGCGGCAGCTCGTGCCTTCGCACTTTACATATACGCTGCGCAACAGCTCTGGCTTGGCAGTGGTCGGCTGCGCCAGCTCGGCCTTATAATAGCTACCTTTGGTGGCGGCATGTGCCTGCGGCGCTGCGAACAAAAGCGTTGCGCTCAAAGCAGTGGCAGCAGCAAGCGCGCCCATGCGGGCGGAAATTTGGGAGAGAGTCATCATGTTATCCTTCAGCTTTGCTATATTTTCAAATCACAGCCCGAAGCTTTGGTTCCTTGTCTGTGGTTTGCACAACTGATAAATCAGTTGCGAATCAGTACTTATTATTATACGTTTCTAATTGCAACTTAAATTTGCAATTTGGGTTGATTATTTTGAACAAGGGTCGCAATCTGCGATTGAGAGGATGTTTGATGGGTGAATTGC
>Ga0208327_1000084_pt1 | contig 25146 bp, 25 predicted proteins | sample LakMenEpi26Jun08_FD_150733 | JGI IMG/M metagenome (GOLD analysis project Ga0208327, IMG submission 150733) | Freshwater microbial communities from Lake Mendota, WI - 26JUN2008 deep hole epilimnion (SPAdes) | ecosystem: Environmental > Aquatic > Freshwater > Lake > Epilimnion/Euphotic zone ...
CAAACTCCTCATCCACATCCAATCCCTCCTCAAAAACGCCCACCTTCAACCAGCCTGAAAAAACACAGTTGCTTTGCGCCCGTTGCGTGAAAACATCATTATTCAATCAACCCACTGCAAACAGCGATGCGCCCGATTTGCAGATTTTCTCAGCGCCTCTGTGACTCAGCGCCCCTGCGGAGGCTCTACGCCGCCGGCACGCCCTGCTCCATGGGAGCCAGGTCGATGGCGCGCAGGAGATCGAGGTCCTCGTTCGTGCCGGGATTGGCCGCGGTGAGGAGCTTGTCGCCGTAGAAGACGGAGTTCGCCCCGGCGAAGAAGCAGAGCGCCTGACCCTCGCGGGTGAGACGGGTGCGACCAGCGGAGAGACGGATGCGGGCCTTCGGAAGCATGATGCGTGTGGTGGCGATCAGGCGCACGAGTTCGAAGATATCGACAACGGGCTGTTCCTCGAGCGGGGTGCCTGGCATCGACATGAGGCAGTTGATCGGGACGCTCTCGGGCGGAGGATTGAAGCCGCAGAGAACCTCAAGCATTCGCAGGCGGTCGCGCTCGGTCTCACCCATGCCGATGATGCCGCCGCAACAGACGGCCATGCCGGCCTTCTGGACGGAGGAGATCGTGTTCAATCGGTCGTCGAAGGTGTGGCTCGTGACGATGTTGGGATAGAACTCGGGGGAGGTGTCGATGTTGTGGTTGTAGGCGGTGACTCCCGCCTCCTTAAGCTGCCGGGCCTCCTCGTCGCCGAGCTGTCCGAGGGTCACGCAGACCTCCATGCCGAGCTTGCTTACCTCGCGAACGGTCTCGAGCATGGAGTTGAACCGGCTGTCCCCGGATTTCACGCCCTTCCATGCGGCTCCCATGCAGAAGCGGGTGGTGCCGCTTTCACGCGCCTGCTTGGCGAGAGGGAGGATCTCGTCGCAGCCCATCAGCTTACCCGCTTTCACCCCTGTGTTGTAGCGGGCGCTCTGGGCGCAGTAAGAACAGTCCTCGCTGCATCCGCCCGTCTTCACGCTCAGCAGGGTGCAGAGCTGGACATTGTCCTCGTCCCAGTTCTGAAGGTGGATGGAGCGGGAGCGCTGGATCAGATCGAAGAGAGGGCTGCGGTAGATCTCTTCCAGCTTGGCGATGGTGACGGGATTGTTGGTGCTCACGGTGAGGGAGGATAGGGGAAGAAACTGGAAGGATGAAAGATGAAACCTGAACCAAGCCTCGGGGACGATGCGCGGAAGACTGAGGCCAAGCCTCAGCCCGGAGGGCGCCACCGCTTGCCGGGCGGCAAGTGGCGTCAAAGCTGAAAGGTGAAGGGACGGATCAGCGTCTCGACCGGCCTCGCTCGACCTTCGGCTTTCCTTTGCCTCCCTCGTTCACCATGCGGAAGTCGATCTGCTGCTTGAAGGGATCGACGCGGGCGACCTGCACGCGGAGGAGGTCGCCGGCTTTCAGGACGCGTCCCGAGCTCTTGCCGAGAAGGCGCGATTTCGTGGCGTCGAAGATGTAGAAATCATCATCCATCGTGGAGACGGGAACGAGGCCGGTCATCATGGCTTCGGGCAGCTCGACCAGCAGGCCGTAATTCCTTGCCTCGATCACTTGGGCGTCGAAGGTCGGGGCGACACCTCCCTTGGTTTCGGCTGCCGCGAGGTTGGAGAAATATTCGAGTTTCTTGAGGCGGACCGATTCCTTCTCGGCATCGGCGGCAGTGCGTTCCGTGGTCGAGAGATGCTCGCTGACGGGGCCGAGATCGGTGGAGGCCGGCCCTTTCTGTTTCGGATCGAGGTCTCGGGCGAGCGATCGGTGAGTCAGCAGGTCGGCGTAGCGACGGATGGGGCTGGTGAAGTGGCTGTAGTCGGACTTGGAGAGTCCGAAGTGGCCAAGCGGATCAGGGGAGTACCGGGCCCGTTTGAGGCTCTTGAGCAGGCCGATCTTAAGGGCGCCGGCGTAGGGTTTTCCCTTCAGGCCGTCGAGCAGCTTCTGAAGCTCGGGGCGGTGGCCGAGGTCGCCGGCCTTCACGCCGTAGGTGGCGGCGAGTTCCCGGTACTCGTCGAGTTTCTCCGGCTCCGGTTTCTCGTGGATGCGGTAGATGTTGGGCTGTTTGCGGTGCTTGAGATGTCGGGCCACCAGCTCGTTGGCCAGCAGCATCAGCTCCTCGATGAGCTGGTGTGAGATGTCGTTCTCGACCAGTTCGAGCTTCACGGGTCGCCCCTCCTTGTCGAGCCAGACCTTCACCTCGGGCATCTCGAGATCGAGCGCACCAGCCGCGAATCGCTTCTTCCTCAGGACGGAGGAGCAGTTCCAGGCCTCGTGGACACGGCGGCCCGTCTCGTCCTTGGGTGGTTCTTCCAGCAGGGCGAGGGCCTGACGGTAGGTCAGACGGGCGGAGCTACGGATGACCGAGCGTCCGAAACGCACATCCCGGATCGTGCCGTCGCGGTTGATCTTGGCGAAGACGCTGAAGGCCAGTCGATCCTCGTCCGGGCGGAGACTGCAGAGTCCGTTGGAGAGATTTTCCGGGAGCATCGGGATCACCCTGTCGGCGAGGTAGACGCTGTTGCCGCGCTTGCGGGCCTCCTTGTCCAGGGCGGTGCCGGGCTTCACATAATGGGAGACATCGGCAATGTGAACGGCCGCCTCCCACCCGTAATCAGTGGCCTGAACCTCGATGGCGTCATCGAAGTCGCGCGCGGTGTCGGGATCGATCGTGATGATGTTGCGCCCGCGCAGATCCTCTCGGCACTCGAGATCCTTGGCGGTGATCTCCCCGCCGAAATGCTCCGCCTCCACGCTCACCGGCGCGGGGAATTCCCGCGGGAGTCCATGCTTGTGGATTACCGAGAGCATGTCGACTCCGGGGGATCCGGCGGGCCCAAGCACCTCGACGATGGTTCCCTCGGGATTCACATGGCTGTTCTCCCAGCGGTCGAGTCGGGCCACGACCTTGTCGCCGATCTTGGCGCCACCGGCGGTAGGGACATAGAGGTTGCGCGGGAAGCGTGGATCGTCCGCGACGACATGATGGAAATTTTTCGTCTTCTGGAGGGTGCCAACGATCGGGGTCCCTCCTCGCTCGACGATCTTGATGATCCGTCCCTCCTGCCTGCCGTCACGGCGTGGACGCCCATGGTAGCGGGGCTGCTGGATGAGCCGTGCCACGACGCGGTCACCGTTCAGCGCAGTGCCTAGATTTTCCGAAGAGATGAAGAGATCCTTGCCGCCCTGCTCCTCGGCGAGGACATGGCCCGATCCCCCGGCATGGATCTGGAGCTTGCCGGTGAACAGATCGGCGGCCTCGGGAAGAATGTAGTGGTCCCGGCGCACCCGCACGACACGACCCTCGCGCTCCAATCCCTCCAGGATCTGATCAAGGCCCCGGAGAGCCCCTTTCTCCAGCCCCAGCGCGTTGGCGATCGAGGGTGCCGGCAAGGGCTCGACTCCTAGAATTTCAAGAATGCGGTCGACCAAGGAGTCTCCCCGGTGCCGCCGCGTGTGTTCCTGATCCTTCGGCTTGCGTCTTCCCGATGAGTGCCCGGTGGCTTGGCCTGAAGCTTGGCCCGCAGCCCGAACGGTTTTTCCTTTGGCCCTGCTTGCCGGATGGCCGGAGGCTTGGGAGCGTGGAGCGCCTGCCCTGCCCGCTTTGGGCGGGCCTTGGGTACGGTTTGAGGTTCGGTTGCGACCGCGGGGGCTTTTCTTGGGCACGCGTCACCATCGGACGCTTTGCCTCCCGAGCAAACAAGAAAATGCTTGTGCCGGTGTTCTGACGGCGGAAAGTAAGGGGGTGAATTTTTCTCCCCGAGTCCTAAAGGTAACAAAGGCAACGAACGAGACCCCGAGCGCCGCCTTCACCCTGATCGAGTTGCTGATCGTCATCGCCATCATCGCCATCCTGATGGCGCTTCTATTCCCTGCTGGCCAGTCGGCTCTGAATTCGGCCAATAAGACCACGGCTAAAAATCAGGCCGTCCAGATCGCCACCGCCATCACCGCCTACGAGACTGAGTATGGGAGGTTTCCTACCAATTCAGGATCAAGTGTCGGGCCCGCCTTGGTAACCATTCTCTGCACCGCCACCGACACCACCAACAACCCCCGTGGCATCATCTTTCTGGAGGCCAATGCTTGGAAAAAGGGCAAGGGTGGAACCAACTCGAGCGGTTTCTGCGATCCTTTTGGCTCCACCTCATCAAATGTATACAGCGTCTCCATGGATACAGGCTACTCAAACTCCATCACCGCCGCTGGAACAACGATGAACAGGCGCGTGGCAGTTTGGACAACAAACAGCACCCTCAGGGCACTGATCAACTCCTGGGACTGATTTTTTTGCGGGTGTGGTTCAATGGTAGAATGTGGGCTTCCCAAGCCTGAGACGAGGGTTCGATTCCCTTCACCCGCTTTCAAACAACCCCTTCTTTAGGGGGGTGCTTTCAAACGAGAACAGCACGGCGGTTCGATTGATTCGCTCGCTCCCGCTCGGCTCACCCTTCGGGTCCCGCAGTTGCGGGATCCAAGCCGTGCCTCCCGGCACTAGCCTTTCCCTTCACCCGCTTTCAAACAACCCCTTCTTTAGCGGGGTGCTTTCAAACGAGAACAGCGCGGCAGTTCGATTGACTCGCTCGCTCCCGCTCGGCTCACCCTTCGGGTCCCGCAGTTGCGGGATCCAAGCCGTACCGCCCGGCACTAGGCTTTGCCTTCACCCGCTCCACTCTTCAAAAACCCTGTAAAAGAGCATCTTGAAGAAAACGCATGGTCAAAACGTGACGCAGAACGTGACCGAATAGGGATATTTCTTGATGAGAACAACGCGGCGGGTTCATTGAATCAGCGGCTCCCATCGCTTCGCTATCGGCCCGTTTTTCCGCAGGTGAGGAAATTGCGCCTGTGTTTCCTTCAGGGCTCAGGTCTCAAGTTTCATCCCTCCCGCCCCCTCTCGCGCTGGACAGAGCGCGTGGGGTGACTCCATGCTCCTGCGCATGAAAATTCTCGTGATCGGATCGGGCGGCCGTGAGCACGCCCTTCTCTGGAAGCTCTCCCAAAGCCGCCGTGTTAAGGCGCTGCACTGCGCCCCGGGAAATGCCGGCACCGCTGAACTCGCCACCAATCACCCCGTCGCCGCAACAGATCTCCCCGGCCTTGTCGCCCTTGCCAAGGCGGAGCAGATCGACCTGACCGTCGTCGGTCCGGATGATCCGCTGGCCGCCGGCATCGTCGATTGTTTCCACAAAGAAGGGCTCCGCGTCTTCGGCCCCGTTGCGGCGGCCGCACGACTCGAGGCCTCCAAGTCCTTTGCCAAGGAGTTCATGGTGCGCCACGGCATCCCGACCGCGGGATCGTCCACCTTTTCCGATCCGGAGGCCGCGCTGGCACACTGCGCCAAGGCCACGTATCCCCTCGTGGTGAAGGCCGACGGCCTCGCCCTCGGAAAGGGGGTCGTGATCGCGCAGACCAGGGAGGAGGCCGAAACAGCCGTCCGCCAATCGATGGTCGAGAAGGTCTTTGGCGATGCCGGCAACACCGTCGTCATCGAAGAGTTCCTGACCGGCCCCGAGTGCTCCATCCACGCGCTGGTCGATGGAACTGGCTACGCCCTCTTCCCCGATGCCAAGGACCACAAAAGGGCGCTCGATGGCGACCTGGGACTCAATACCGGGGGCATGGGGACGATCAGCCCCTCGCGCGAGGTCGATGGGGCGATGCAGGAACGCATCCGGCGCGAGGTGATGGAGCCGTTTGTCCGGGGACTTGCCGCAGACGAGCTTCCCTTCTCGGGAATGCTCTTCCCCGGTCTGATGATGACTCCCAACGGACCGAAGGTGCTGGAGTTCAACTGCCGCTTCGGAGACCCCGAGACCCAGTCCCTGATGCGCCGCCTCCAAAGCGATCTCCTCGACCTGATCGAGGCGACCATCGAAGGAAAGCTCTCCTCGGTGACTCCGGAATGGGATGACCGCGCCGCCGTCTGCATCGTGCTCGCTTCGGGCGGATATCCCGGGCCGATCGAGAAGGGGAAGGTGATCACGGGTATCGAGGCCGCCTCCTCCGATCCCGACGTCGTGGTCTTCCATGCCGGCACGGCGCTGAAGGATGGGAAGGTCGTGACCAATGGAGGCCGCGTCCTCGGCGTGACCGCACTCGGAGCCACCCTAGAGGAGGCCCGGACCAAGGCCTATGCGGCAGCCGAAAAAATCAGCTTCGAGGGGAAACAACTCCGCCGCGACATCGGGGGCTGAGACCACCCCGCCTTACGACAGGCGGGGTGAGTTGGAGTTTCAAGTGACAAGTGGAAAGCAGGGCAACAACCCTGAATCCCTTTCCATGGCCGTGAGATACCTTGCAGCCAGAAACGAACAAAGCTCCCGAAGTCGGGAGCTTGTCTTGAAATAGTGGCCGCGTGATTTCTTCCTGCGCGGCATGTTTTGGCCCAAAGTTGGGCCCCTAGTTGTACTAGGACTTGTAACGCAGGCGCTTCTTATGCCGGTTGAGCTTCATGCGCTTGCGGCGCTTGTGCTTGGCGATTTTGGCTTTGCGTTTCTTTTTGATCGATCCCATCGGGGCTTGTTCTTTCGGTTCTTGGAGAAGCTGTCTTAGTAGACGACTTTGTTCAGAGGATATTCAATGATACCTTCGGCACCGAGTGACTTCAGCTGCGGTATGATCTCCCGGACGATTTTCTCGTCGATGACAGTCTCCACAGCCACCCAGTCGTTTTGGGCCAAAGGCGAAACGGTAGGATTGCGGAGAGCGGGTAGCGCGTCGAGGAGATTCTGTAGCTTTGTCCTTGGAAGGTTCATCTTGAGGCCGACCTTGTCGCGGGCGGTGAGCGCCCCGACGAGCAGGAGGGCGATGCGCTCCATCTTACCGCGCTTCCAGGAATCTGCGTAGGAAGCCTTGTTGGCAACCAGGACGGGATAGGACTCGATGATGGTCTCCAGGATGCGGAGCTTGTTGGCGCGGAGGGAGGATCCTGTCTCGGTGATGTCGACGATCGCGTCGACGAGATCGGGCACCTTCACCTCGGTGGCGCCCCAGGAAAACTCGATCTCAGCCTTCACCCCGTGGCTCTCGAAGTAGCGGCGGGTCAGGCCCACGGCCTCGGTGGCGATGCGCTTCCCCTCGAGATCCTTGACGGTCTTGTACGGGGAGTCCTCGGGGACGGCGATCACCCAGCGTGTCGGATTGGCGGTCGCCTTGCTGTAGGGTAGCTCGGCGAGAACCTCCACCTTGGAACCGTTCTCCTCGACCCAGTCGCGGCCGGTTATGCCGCAGTCCAGATAGCCGCCCTCGACGTAGCGGCTCATCTCCTGGGCACGGAGCAGACGAAGGCGGAGTTCCGGGTCATCCACCGTGGGACGGTAGGAGCGGCTGGTACCGGATATGGAAAAGCCGGCCCGCTGGAAGAGCGAGAGTGTCGCCTCCATCAGGCTTCCGGAAGGAAGGCCAAAGGTAAGAATGGAATCAGCCATGATAAGAAGGGGCTGGGACGATAGGCCCTCTTGCACGGTGCTCACAAGCTAAAAGGTGGACCCCTATTTTTCCGCCCCAGATCGATCCTATTCCCCATTCCCCATCCCCCCATTGCCTAGAACCTATCCCCCCATCTCCCCCATAACCTATTCCCTATAACCTATTCCCTATCTCCCATCCCCCAGCTAGGGCTGCTCCCAAGCCCTGTCACTTAGAGCGGTCTTCGCCAACCTGCTCCTACGCTTCGCGCGGATCCTCATGATGAAGAGGATGGAGCCGTAGGTGACCAGCGAGACGGGGGTGGCGAAGATGGCGCCGCCCACCATGAGAGGGAGCCCGATGTCGACGAAGTTGTCCCACTGAAAAATCTCGGAGAACTTGAAATCCGCCTTCGAGAGCGGGGGGGCAAAGTGGTGGGGGTGGCTGAGGACCCAGAAGCCGACTTGGAACTGCCAGCGCAGGATCAACGGCCAGATCGGGATGAAGAGATCATGCAGCGAGACCCCGATGACCGAACCGACGACGCTACAGCGCGTCAACAGTGAGAGCGCCATGGCGCCGAGGGTCTTTAGGCCGAAGATCGGGAGGAACCCCAAGAAGACGCCGATGGAGGTCCCGCCGGCCACGGAGTGCGGTGCATCCTTGGCATCGAGAAGCTCATGGAACTTCCGGACAAAGTTCCGGATGTGATTACGAATCATGAGTCGTTTTGCGAAAAACGAGGGCGGTCAGCGTCTGCGTGCGGGGCCCCGCTTGGCGGCCGCCCTCCGTGACGGGGCGGCTTTGCGGGGCTTGCCGAGGAGTCGGTTGGGATTGAGAGCCTGGAGCGCGGCAGGAACGAAGAGCCCGTCCTTGCGGATCAGCTTCCCGTCGAACCAGACCTCGCCGCCGCCGTAGTCCTTGCGCTGGATGCAGACCATATCCCAGTGGACGGCGCTCTTGTTCCCGTTGCCCGCCACCTCGTAGGCCTGTCCGGGAGTGAAGTGAAAGGAACCGGCGATCTTCTCGTCAAAGAGGATGTCGCGCATCGGGTGGAGGATGTGAGGATTGAAGCCGAGTGAGAACTCGCCTATGAAGCGCGCCCCGGCATCGGTGTCGAGGATCTCGTTGAGCGCCTTGGTGTGGTTGGCCGTCGCTTTCACGATCCGGCCCTTGGAGAACTCCAGGCGGACGTTGTCGAAGGCGATCCCGCGGTTCAGCGTCGGGGCGTTGTAGGTGACGTGACCCTCGACCGAATCCTTCACCGGGCAGGAGAAGACCTCTCCGTCGGGAATGTTGTGCTCGCCGCCGCAGATGACCGAGCCGATCCCCTTGATGCTGAAGCGCAGATCGGTACCGGGACCCTTGATCTCGACACGATCGGTCTTATCCATGAGCGCCTTGAGGGCCTTCATGCCGGGGATCATCGCGGCGTAGTCGAGCGTGCAGACCCGGAAGAAAAATTCGGTGAAAGCCTCCGTGCTCATCTGGGCCTGCTGAGCCATCGAGGGGGTGGGCCAACGCAGCACCACCCAGCGGGTCTTGTTGATCCGGTAGTCGAGGGCGGGGCGGAGCTTCGAGGAGAGGAGCGCCATCTTCTCCTGGGGGACGTCGGCGGTCTCCGAGATGTTGAGCGAGCCGCGCACGGCGATGTAGGCCTGCATCTTCCGCAGGCGGGCCAGGTCGACCGCCGCCATCGTCTCGGCCTGCGGGCCGGTGACGCCCAAGGCCAGTTCACGGCCGATGCGACCGGATTGCATCGTGACGAAGGGCTCTGCCTTAGCCGCGCGGACGGCGCGGATGAGCGCGATCACGAACTCCTCGGGCGTGTCGGAGACATCGATGAGGACGTTCTCACCGGCCTTCAGCTTGGTGGAGTGAGCGGTGAGGACGCGGGCGAGGGAGTCGTAACGTGGGTCGGACATGGGAAGAGGTGGATAGGCTGAAGGCTGAAGATTATTAGTGCAAGATGATCCCTTGTAAAAACCGACTTCCATCGTAGGGGTGAAGGAAACATTCACCACGAAATGCACGAACGACACGAAAAGATCCTGCTCGCGGAGGAGTGTTTTCGGATCCAAGGGGCGATCTACGAGGTGTATCGGGAGCTGGGCTCGGGATTCTTGGAATCAGTCTATCAGGAATGCCTGGAGCGTGAGTTCGTCCGTAGCGGCATCCCTTTTGAAGCCCAGAAAGAGCTGCCCATCACGTATCATGGAGTGAAACTCACCCAGCGTTTCCGCGCGGATTTCATCTGCTTTGAATCCGTCATCCTTGAGATCAAGGCCGTCCGAGAGATAGCCCCGGAACACAAGGCCCAAACCCTGAATTATCTCAAGGCAACCGGTCTCAATGTCGGCCTGTTGGTGAATTTCGGATCACATCCCAAAGTGACCATTCAACGATTCGTCCACTGAGCGACACTCCCCGCTTCTCCCTTTCGTGCCGTTCGTGCTCTTCGTGGTTTTACTTAGACTTGGACACGAGTTTCTCGAGGTATTTAGCTGGCTCCTTGTCGAAATCGCCGAGGCACGATTTGCAGCAGAAGCCGACCTGCTGACCTTTGTAGTCAACCATCACCGGCTTGCCCATTTCGCCGAGTTTCTCATCGGAGACGATGCAGGTGGAGAGAGGGTAAGGTTTCGCGGCAGAAGCCGGATCGGCCGCAGGGGCAACCGGTGCGGTGGCGATCCATGCAAGCACGATGCCGGGCAGCGAAAGGGTCGTGATGGAGGACTTCATGGGTATGAAACTAACGCGCTGGAAGGGCGGTTGCCAGCAGGGAAAAGATCTCGGGGATGTGAGCAGGTGGAGCTTGAACTTCCAGACATCAGGCGTGACCATCCGGCAACTTCCCCTCTAGCCATGAAAACACCACCCCTCCTCCCTGCTCTTTGCCTTGCCGCCTCATTGTCCACCACCCTGTCGGCGGCATCCCCCTCGCTGACGATCTACAACCAGAGCTTCGCGGTGGTCAGGGATACGGTGCCCCTCGACCTCAAAAAAGGGATCAACGCGGTTTCCTTCGACGGGGCGCCCCTCCGACTGGAACCCGACTCGGTCATCCTGCGCGATTCCTCCGGCGCGCCGCTCCAGATCCTCGAGCAGAACTACCGCAACGACCCCGTCACCCAGCGCCTCCTTCTCTCCCTCTTCGAGGGCAAGGAGATCGATTTCGCGGTTCATGAGCAGCAGAAGCCGGATCATCTGGTGAAGGGGAAGGTCATCCGCTCCGGCTATGTTCCGCAGGGGGGGGCTTCCGGCGGAGCCGGGATGGAGGAGCCGATCATTGAGACGGAGGGAAAGATCCGGTTCCAGCTACCGGGCGAACCGCTCTTCCCATCGCTCGGAGACGACACGATTCTCAAGCCCCGCCTTGCCTGGAAGATCCAAGTGCCCAAGGAGATGAAAACGTCCGCGGAGCTGGGCTATGTCACCGGCGGCTTCTCCTGGGAGGCGAGCTACAATCTGGTTGCCCCGGAGAAGGGTGAGAAGCTGGATCTCATCGGTTGGGTGACGATGGACAACCAGAGCGGCCGGGAGTTTCGCGAAGCGAAGGTCAACCTCATGGCCGGGGATGTGAACAAGATCGCTCCCCCCGCTCGCTATGAGAGGAAGGCCATGCGAGCCATGGCCATGGTTGCGGATGCCGCCTCCGCCGTCACCGAGAAGACCTTTGACGAGTATCACCTCTATACGCTGGAGCGTCCTGTCACGCTGCGCGACCATGAGAAGGTGCAGGTCGAATTTCTCCATGCCTCGGGGGTGGCTTCGGAAGTGATCTACACCTACGACGGCACGGCGGGACTGCTTCCCGGCTCTTCAGGCGGACCCTTGCTCGAGGGTGGCATCAATCCCGAGGGCAACAGGAAAATCACGGTGACCAGGGAATTCAAGAACAGCAAGGAAAACGGCCTGGGCATCCCCCTCCCGAAGGGAAAGATGCGCCTCTACCGCACCAACGGCACGCAGCTCGAGTTCACGGGTGAGAACACGATCGATCACACGCCTAAGGATGAGACTGTCCGGATCGAGACCGGCGAGGCCTTCGACCTGGTGGGCGAGAGAAAGCGCACCGACTTCAAGGCCGACATGGCCAATCACTGGCTGGAGGAGACCTTCGAGATCACGCTACGCAACCACAAGAAGGATTCCGTCTCGGTCCGCATGGTCGAGCACCTCTTCCGCTGGGTGAACTGGCAGATCACGCAAAACTCCGATCCCTTCGTCAAGAAGGATGCCCAGACCATCGAGTTCCGCGTCCCGCTCAAGCCCGACGAGGAAAAGAAGCTCACCTACAAGGTTCGCTACACCTGGTGATCCTCCGCTGACGCGGCAGTGGAGTTCGGGTTTAACCGCTCGACAGCGGCGCAACCGGGAGGGCATGACCGTGAACAGCGAACGGGTGCATGAGATTCATCGACGGTTGCCGTGGATTCATCGATTTTCTGTTGAAGTTCTTTAACCGTGGGGGTATCAATGACTGCCGATGAACGTCCGTTGCCGGCTCACTACTCTGATGATGGCGCTTGCCCTCTTCCTGGTAGCCGGCGGTCACTGGGCGATGCTGCAGGGCGTGGCCTGGGCCACGATGGTCCATGATTTTTCCAGGAACGGCTCGCTCACCCAAGCGGTGGAAAAGACCTTCGACGGCAAGCATCCGTGCGCGATGTGCAAAAAAATCGCGAAGGTCAAAAACTCGGAAGCTTCCGGGGAGAAGGCCCCCGTCACCCTGAAGATTGATAAAAAAGCCGAGGTCTTCGTGAAGGCTCCCGGCTCGGAATTGCCGACACCCGTTTCCCGCCCCTTCGCCTACGGACCTGCACCCTTTGTTTCGATTCCGGAGCTTTGTTTTGCTCCGCCCGTCCCGGTGCCCATCAGCGCGCGCTCCTAAACGCGTCGTCGGTGGATTGCCGGGTTCATTCCCGGACATCCATCGCTCACTGATCACATACCCTCACCGACTCTCAGTCGGTGAGCGGCGGATGCAGCTCCGCACAACCCATTCGCGGAAGTTGCGCACCCAGGAATCCATGTCCCGTAAAATCATCGAACAGAAATCAGGGTTCACCCTCATCGAATTGCTCATTGTGGTGGCCATCATTGCCGTGCTGGCTGCATTGGCTTTGCCGGCTATCCGAAACGCGCAGGCACAATCACTCTCCGTGAAGTGTGCCAGCAACATGATGCAACTCGGGAAGGCGACCCTGCTCTACGCCTCGGATAATGAGCTTCGCCTGCCCGACAGTAGCCACGGCATCGATTCCTGGACCAATGCCCTTCAGCCCTACGCCTCGGGCACGATCACCTTCAAGTGCCCGGCAGACGAGGTGCAGGGCAGGATGCGCACCTTTGTGATCAACGACTACCTCACAGCTGCACCATGCGGGGCGGAATATCTCTCGGAGCTCAATCAATCACGTCTTGTCTGCGTGGAGAAGCCGAGCCAGACCGTCTTCTTCATGGAGTTGGCTAAAGGCTATGGCCCATCAAGTCCGCCCGACCACCTCCACCTGGCGCAATACTACCCCGGGCAGATCGAGGCTTCGGATTTTGCGACCCAAGTGGGGGTGGAACGACACCCCGGCAAAAAGGCCAATTACCTCTTCGCCGATGCGCACTGCGAGTCACTCACCTGGACCGATGTTCAGGCCCGCATGGCGGAACCCGGAAGTCGCTTCATCACGTCGATACCCACGGAATAGACGGAGCGCAAAAGTCCAAAAAACACGCCGTAAAAAACAGCAGGACAAGAATTCACAATTCAATCAACCAGAACAAACTCACCCAATGAAAACATCCAAACTCACACTGACACTTCAAGCAGCCCTCTTCCTCGGGGCTCTCTCCACCGCCTCCGCACATATCAGTTACACCGGTCGGAATTTCGGCACCTATTCCGGAACCGATCTCACCTCGACCATCACGAACCAAAACGTTTCCGGCGAACACGGCTGGGCCGATGCCACTGATGCCAACCTTGGCGACACGCACAAGACACGTGCCTTCAGGTTCAGTCTCACCACCAATGCCTGGGTAACGCTGAGTTTTCAAGGCTTGGCCTACACAGCGGGAGTATCCTCCTTCACGGCACTCGCGCTTCCCGCATTCTCGCTCTACCGGGGAATCGCGGCAGCCAATACGCATGACGGCAGCACCAACAGCATCGCCTGGCGGGATACCACCTATGGCACCAACGCTACGGAGGGTAGCCTCAACGCGCTGGGAGATTGGAAAATCGGTACTGATGGCCAGACAAACTTCTCCCAACTCTCCTCCTTCACCTACATCGGCAATGCCGCCGACGGGACTTCCGCCAACTACGGCACCCCGGCCCCTTCGTTGATGTTGACCGATGGCTCTACTGTCCCGAACGGCGCCATCAACGGGGACGGAAACGCAAACGGCGCGGTGAGTGGCTCCTTCTACTTGGCTTCGGGCGATTATTCGGTCTTCGTTGGAGGTGCGAATTACGCCGGCGTGAATACCAATACCTCTTACGGCATCCAAGGCACATTCGCCGCCGTTCCCGAACCCTCCACCTATGCGCTTATGGCGCTGGGAGCGATGGTCTTGGCGGCGGCTTTCCGTCGCAGGATGGGGCGCGGATAGGTACCTAGGCGCAGGGGAACAAACGCCCCGCGCCAAAATCCTAAGCCCTACGCAAGCATTCCACCATCTCTCGCGTCGCCTGTTCGATCCTGACGAACAGTGCGCGCGATACGATGGAGTGGCCGATATTCAGCTCGACGAGCTTCGGCAGCGCCAAAATCGGCTTCATGTGCACGTAGTTGAGTCCGTGGCCCGCGTTCACCTCGATGCCTGCTTCATCGGAAAGGCGGGCGGCCTCGATGAGGCGTGCAAGATCAGCATCGCGGGCTGCTCCCCAGGCCTCGGCATAGGCACCGGTGTGAAGTTCGACGACCGGAGCGCCGAGTGAAGCGGCTGCGTGAATCTGGGCCGGGTCGGGATCAATGAACCCCGAAGATGAAAAAGATGAAACCTGCGAAGGGATGAGAAGGATGCGACACTACTCAATGCCTCCGCTAAGACGGTCTAGTGAATAAGCAAAATGCTCTAAGGAAGCCCTAATGACAGCCGCAGCCTGAGCCGCAACCTCCTCCCGAGGAGGGCGGTCGCTGAGGGGCGGGAGCGGAACCTGCCTTGCTGACAAAGCCGAATCCCCCCGTGATCACGCGGCGCACCGGAAGGCCTGTCTCGGGGTGTTTGGTGAGCGGGGCATCCTTCATGCTCTGCTGAACCTCAAAGGTCACGGGCTCTTCGCCCGGCCTGCGTGGAATCGTCTCGTAGAGATAGGTCGCCATGGATCGATGGAAAGTGGTGCGCGATACAGGGTTCGAATACGTAGTTTTTACAGAGAAGAACTCGCTATTTGACCCAAAGGTAACAAAAAGGTAACAATTGGGGCATGAAAAGACCCCGTGTTGCAGCGAAGGCGAAGGGACGTGGGCCGGTGGAGATCATCAAGGAAAAGACCGCCAGCATTCCGATTTACGATGCCGGTGGTGGCCGATTCATAGCCGCCTACTACGCCGAGGGGAAGCGAAAGCTGGTCAAGTTCAAGTCCCTGGAGGCAGCAAAGGCAGGAGCCAAGGAGATCATCCATACCCTGACCACGGGGGTGGCGCATGTGGCCGCTTTCACCCCGAAGGAAACCGCCACCATCAACGATGCGGTGGATATCCTCACCCCTCTGGAAATCTCCCTCACCGATGCCGTCCGGCAATTTGCGGAGGCCCACAAGATACTAGGGGGTGGCGCCATCGTTTCTGCCGCCCAGTTCTACGCGAAGCATCTCGAAGAGGAGAACCGCCGGGGTGCCCTCACCCCGATCACCTTCCCGGAACTCACGACCAAGTTTTTGGAGTCCATCAAGGGCACCAAATCGAGCCGCTACATCCTCGACCTCAAGTCGAAGCTCAAGAAGGCCTCTGGGGTCTTTAAGGGCCAGGTCAGGGGTATCCGGGCCGATGACATCGACGAATGGCTCTCGGGCATGAAGAAGGCCTCTGGGCGCACCAAGAACAACTACCGGATGGCCCTGCTGACCCTCTTCTCATATGCGAGGGACAAGAAACACCTCCCGCGTGGGGAAAAGACCGAGGCAGAATTCGCCACCCGCTATGATGACAAGGGAGGCGATATCGGTATCTACACCCCCGATCAGTTCCGCACCCTGCTGGAGAACATCGAGGAGCGGTTTATCTCCTTCATTGCACTGGGAGGGTTCGCAGGACTCCGAACCATCGAGATCCTCCGGTTGGAGTGGAAAGACGTCTGGTTCGACAAGGGGGTCATCGAGGTCGGCAAGGACAAGGCCAAGACCGCCACCCGGCGACTGGCACCCATCGTTCCCGCCCTGGAGGCGTGGCTCAAACCCCGAGCCAAGACCGGTCCGATCCTCCCCGGCATCCGCGATGAGTTCCACTTCACCAAGCTCTTCAAGGATGCTACCTCCAAGCTGGTCGATGCCGAGGGTGCACCCTTGGTCACCCTCGTTCACAATGGACTCCGTCACTCCTTCTGCTCCTACCGGCTGGCCATCACCAAGTCGGCTGCTCAGGTTTCCCTAGAAGCAGGCAACTCCCCCAAGATGCTCTTCGAGAACTACCGGGAGCTCGTGACCGAGAAGGCCGCAAAGGAATACTTCGGAATCCTCCCCGAAAAGAAAGGCTCCAAGGGCAAAGGCAAAGGTGCCAGGAAGAATTCGGCGAAGACTTCCGTAAAGCATTTGAAGAGGTTCGCTTAGATGTCCATCAAAGTCACGGCTAAGAGCAACTACACAATGGTTATATATGCGAATCTTTTCTTGTTGAAATAGATCGGAAACTTCCGAATACACTTTAGCTTCATTTCTATCACATGACTTACGAGAGCTTTTTTACAGGTGTTGGAGGCATTATTCTTGGGACTTTGATAGGTTCCTGGATCTCATGCCGAATGACATATGATTTTCAGAAGAAACTTTTACTGCAACAGTTAGATTTTCAGAGAAAACAGTCTGAAGCTGATACTGCGCAAAGAGAAATTCTGCACAAAGAGCAACTCGGTGTATTTAACGAGTTTAGAAATATGATAAATACAAGAATTGGAAGACTCACGGGAGAACTTTCCACTCTTCAAAAAGATTATGGGCCTCCGAGCATAAAATCATGAAATCCACTAAATCACTGATGCAGCTTTTGGTTAGCTTCCGGAAATAGCATGCGATAAAATTATATGCCAAAAAAACCTCCCGCACGATCCATCTTCGTAGCCTACGCTTACAATATCTATGACCGACGTGACTATCGTGGCGTATTCTCGCAACTAGAAAAGGCATACGGCGTTAAGTTCATCTTCGCCGACGAGAAGATTACAAATATGCATATCTTGCAGAAGATTATCAGTTATATTAAGGCATCGGATTTCTCTCTTTTCGATATTTCTGGCTGGAATCCGAATGTCACTCTTGAGCTTGGTGTAGCGCTGGCGATGTCTGAAAATTGGTATATCTGTTTCAATCCTGAAAAAACGGATTTGGCAGACGTCCCAAGTGACATCAAAGGTATTGATCGTATCCAATATAAAAGTTTTGCCGATCTCGGAGAGAAGCTAGCGGCCCTACTTGAGCAACGGTATCCACGCGTCGCTGAGCGTGTACCATTGGACGATTACCTTGAAAATCTTAAGAGTGAGATTATCGAACTGATTGGCAAACAGCCCGGCCTTCGGATGGAGGAGATAGCGGATATCATGCGGATTAATGTTAAAGTTGCTCAGATGATTATCAGTCCTCTGGTAGGGGTATCATTGCGTTACGAAGGGCAGCGTCGAGGTGCCCGATATTATCCAAAAGATACCTGAGATAGAGTCGCATTCTTAACTTGGTGGATTTGCCTGATGGATTACTCAAGCTATGAACGCAGCTTGTATTACCACTCCTCCTAACGGAAAATAACCCGATTAGAAAACACGTGCATTGCTTCTAAGCGTTCACCTCAAAATCTCCGCACGGGTAGCCCTGCGAGTGGCACCCAGAGCCTCCAGCAATTCGTTCTTACGGAAGAGCCGGTGCTTGCCGAGTTTGTAGCTCGGGAGGAGTCCCATTTGGACATACTGCTGCATCGATCGCTCGGGGATACCGAGCCACTGAGCGGCGGCCTTGGTGTTGATGAATTCCGACTTGGGATGAGCCCCCGGAGGATCCCCCTTGGGCTGAATGACTGAGCTCAGCAAACGCAGGGCCTCGCTCATGTTCTGGGGCCTCCTCCGACCTTCTCCGAGATTGTGTTCTGGGCTCATCGTTCTCCGGGAAGTTGGTAGCCCGTCGAGCGAAGAAATCGCTGGGCTTTCTTGAGGATGAATTCCTCATGTAGTTCGGCTCGAAGGGTCGGTCGGATCATCTCCCGGAGATAGCCGAGGATCTCGGCCTGCTCCGGCTTCTCTAGCCAAGTTTTCACCTTGGTCAGATCATCAGTTTTGCTGGGTGCTTTTGGTGGCATAGCCACCAAATAAAACAGATCTACAGAGGCATGGTGCTCCCGATCGGGAGCACCAGGAGCTTTTTTTCCTGAAAGAATGGATGACATGGAATTCGTTCGACCCCTCATTCAGGCCTCTCCGAAGCCCTCTCCAGGGAGCCTTCTCGCACCTGCTTTTTCCCTCCGCTCATGGGGTGTCATCGCCCGCTATGCGGACGTCACTGGGGGCTTTGGGTGGGCCCCGCTTGTTCCTGCTTCCTCCACCCCATCAGCTCACCCTGCCAGACGATCCTCTAACCCTTCGCCCATTGCAGCGAATCGGCCCCATCCACTCCGCTTCCCTGCAATCGGCTCACCCACCTACTCGATCTACTCGGGGCAACCTCATTCACTCCCATCAACGAGACCCATTCCAGACCTCTGGATGCTGAATCGTGGTGTTTGTTCACCCGGGCCAAACAACCAACAGGATAGCACTTTCTCACGGAAAGTGCTGGCGGGGTCGCTGGCGCTTCCTCCCCGCTTCCTCTTCCGCGTGTCAGGCACGCTCCAGAGATTTCACTGAATCCGTTAGCCGATCCCCACGGAACCCGACCAACTCCGTTTTAAAAACGCGATGCCTCATCATCAGCCACCCAACACACGCCGCATGGAGTTTCTGCTCTCGGGCGAGGCGTATGAGCGATTCCATCGGTTGCACGAGGCGCGTGGTTTTCGAACCAAAGCCGAGACACTCGAAGCGCTGATCTACGCTGCGGAACTCGACAGCAAAATCGATCCCGCTGCGCTGGAAAGGATCGAGACCAAGCTCGATCAGGCGATTGCATTTCTGGAGGAACTCTCGTGAAGAACGGTTTCATCTTCGCGCACAAATCGACGGCCCGAGGAAGGCTCGATCTGGAATATCTGGACGAGAGTACTGGTAGGAAAGCTGCCCTCCGTGCTGCCAAAAAGTTGGATGAAGAAGTCGGAAAAAAACTGAAGGGATTTACGGATTACGCCTCCAAGGAATCACTCGGCCAGGTTCACGTCGGAGGCTTTTTGCATCACGCGATTCGTAGGAATCCCGATGGGACAAGCACCGCTCCCAGCAAACTTTCCAATGAGGAAAGGAAGAGGAGAATCACCGAGGTCTGGAGGCATCATCTGAATCGTTTTGGTTCTCAGGCGAAGCACCCAGTCGTGGCCCATCGGCTCGTTTTTTCGATGTCTATGGAGCAGCACGATGCTCTCGTGAACGCCGGGATCAGCCCCGATCAGGTGGTGATTTCCAGTGTCAAAAAGGTGATGGAACGCTTCGCCGAGAAGTTCCATCGGGGTGATTCAATTGGCTACGCCTACGGGCTCCATCACGACACGGACAACCTCCATGTTCATGTCGCCCTTTCCCCCCGAAGCGCGAAGGGGCGCTACGTCGGATGCAGCATGTCTCGGCATCTGGGTAAGCACAAAAACCAGATGGTTTTCATGAGGGAATGGTTTGAGAGGGAGAACCAGCTTCGGGCTGAGTTTCTCTCCAATCCACAGAAGATGGAGCAGTCCCTTTCGGCGCGTCTCGATCAGGAAAAGTTCACGATTGCGCCGCGACTTTCGACCGCGCAGCGGATCGCCTTTCAGGATTCAGCGCATGAGGCGGCGAATCACTTGCAGCAATCCTACGAAGCGATTCTCCGATTGGAAGCGGCCATCGCCGAGAAGAAGAAACAGCAATCAATCCTTCGTGCTGCCAGAGGCGCACAGCGATTCCTTGGGGTCAAAAAGAGTCCCTTACTCCGAGTCGGAGAGAAGCTCGGAGCGACAGCTCAGACCCGCACCCTTCGGCAGATGCAGCAACTTCTGACGAAGCTCAAACGAACCTACCTCCTAGACCACCAACACTACACCCAACACCACCACACCTATGCCCATCACAAGCCCCAACAGACCCTTCGGAGAAACCCCTCTCAACATCTCTGACCACATCATGTTCAACGGGTTCATCTTCAAGCCAAAGCAGGTTGAAGCCGTATCCCAGAAAGAGATGGCAGACGGGTTACGCACCACCACGCTCGTCTTTCAATCCCACAAGGAAACCGTCCAGGATCCTGATGGCGAACTCTTCAACTACTTCGTGAAGCGATTCCATCCCAACGGGGTCAAGGAGGAGGGAACATATACTACCTAGAAAACGCCCAGCGGATCCTGACGGCGATTCCCTTCGCCGACACCTCCAGTCCATGTGCCTGTCTTATGCTGAAATGTTTTGCTCTTAACGTATTACCTACAGCACTCTGCCCTTATGAACATCCTCTCTTCCCTGACATCCTCGGCACTCAATCAGCTTTCCTCCCTCGTGGATCAGAAGGAATCCCTTCTGAAAGAAATCGAACGCATCGAGTCCCATATGGCCAGTATCGTCTCGGGTAAGCCTGTCCGTGCTACCAAGGGAAAGCCAGGTCGTCCCGCCGCGAAGGGCAAGACATCCCAAACCGCGAAGAAGACCACCAAGCGAGGATCTCGTGGCAATCTGGGCACCAAAGTTCTCTCAGCCTTGGAAGCCGCCGGTGATGCCGGAGTGAACATTGCCGATCTCGCCGAGAAGCTCCGTGTGAAGGGAACCAACCTTCATGTATGGTTCGGCACCACGGGTAAGAAGAACAAGGCGATCAAGAAGGTTGGCAAGGGCCACTACCGCCTGAAGAGGTAGTCTTTTTGTCGAGCTTGTCTTAATTTCAACTAGTCTTGTGAAATCAGCTTAAGAGCTGATTATTGGATATAGATTCTCTTCAACTTCTTTAGGGATTCTCTGGATCGTGGCACTCCCTTGTTTGCAGCTGCTTCAAAAAGCTTAATTGCTTCTGCCTTCTTTGAAACTACTCCGTCTTGATGACCTGACCAGTAAAGTTCACCAAGGCATGCTAGCGTTCCTGAATGTCCCTGATCTATAGCCTGCAGAAAAAACTCCTCTGCTTTAACAGCATCTCTGAGGAGACCAGTTCCGTGATAGTGCGCTAGTCCCATTATATGAGCGGCATAGGCATCGTCTTCAGCTGCTGGTGCTAGCCATTTGACACAGTCTAAAAACTCTGTGTCAGCGCAAGGATGGCCGCCGAGATGTGAAGTCTGTAGCCAGTAGGCACCTTCTATACGATCGTCCCAATCGTTACTTTCGAAAAGCATGTATGCATATTGATAGTGGGCTTTAGCAACTCCTTGGAGTGCGCACTTTCTCCACCAATAAAGTGCTTCAGAGCGGTTCGGATAGAGATCTAACTTGTGAACCTGTTTTAAAGAATATCCATCTGCAAGTAGAAACTGAGCATGAACATTTCCAGACTCTCCTGCAGCTTTTAAGAGTTTTACGATAGTCTCTGCTTCTTCCATCTCATCATCTCCACATTCATGACAGTATATAAGTAACTGAGCATACGCGAATTGAGCCCTGGGATCACCTGCCGCAATCGATTTCTTAAGAAAAAAAGCACCTTTGTGAATGTCAGCAATAATACGGTATGGATCTATGACATGGAATTTTCCAAACTGATAAATCGCTTCTAAATCTCCAGATGCCGCTTTGATAAATAATTCTGTCTGCAGCACCAAGTGTTCCGGTTTTTTTGGGTGAAGATGTAATCAAAGTCTGAGTCATTACAACGATTATCGCGAATAAAAACCCGATTTAGAAAACTATGAGCACTAAAAGGCATTAATATTATGTTTAATGAAAATATTTTATTATGCAAATCGTATAGCTTTCAATAGAATACATACTTTCCGGGATTGCCAATCCCGGAAACAAATCTAAAAACCTATTATCGCACTCTGAATATTATTTAATGTTTGTTGCCAATTATTATTTGGGTAAGCATTGCGATTCGGGTTTGGATATGCATTAGGATAATTGTAAGAGCTAGCTTGAATGCTTTGCTGGATTGAAGCTCGCCTCATGGTTGTTAACTGAGCATTCATAATATCCATTTTCTGAATTTCTAAACCATAGTTTATATCTGCCATCTTATTTGGAGCTGATGGAGGACGGTTGATGTAATATGTGCGATAGTTCTGATCTGTTAAATAAATTCTAAACCCATCAGTTCGCCACTCGGCTCCACTCACCCACTTGAGAACTAGCGGTCTACTATAAAAGTAACCCCGGTCACGGTCTTCTTTCGTGATTACATGCTTAAAACCAACAGGGGCTTGGCCGACAAATTCTCCTGCTCTGGTTATCGATGCACCAGCAGGCACAGAATCGACGTGATAGTATCTCATGCTAGAACACCCGCACAGAATGAATAAAAGGCCGTATAATGAGTACTTCATGGTTCTGATCATCTGACAACGAGTGGATCCTTCAAGTAATTTCTCAATGCAATCTCTAGCAATAATCTACAAGGGTAAGGTTGCCGTGAAAGGAAGCTCTCTCTTCATCCAAATGGAACGCACATATCCTCTTTAACAACAGATAGTTTTAAACAGCGCTTGATGTTTTCCCTGAGACTCAATATTTGTTAAGTCATGTTTCTATTGAATGCATGAAAAGATACCTCTGCATTTCTGTTTGTATTATGTTGACAGTAATTCTGTGCCAGGCAGCACTGGCACAAGTCCATCCTAAAAGCTTAGCCAGCATTCAGGCCGCTGCTGAAGCAGGAGATTCCGAGTCACAGTTTCAGCTTGGTTACAAATATGCGACTGGTGATGGGGTAGAAAAGGATCCTCAGGTGGCTGTGAGATGGTATATGGCAGCAGCGGAAAGAGGTCATCAAGTCGCAGCTCACAACCTAGGGTGCTGCTATGCGACAGGCTTAGGAGTAGCAGAAAATCCTCAAGAAGCTTTCAAGTGGTTCAAAACAGCAGCTAATAAAGGATACGTAAATTCAATGATAGCTGTTGGTTTATGTTATTGTACTGGGGCAGGTGTAAAAGTTGACCGGAAAGAGTCTGAGAAATGGTTTATGAGAGCAGAAGAAATGGGATCTCCGGAAACCCAGCTTGCGCTATCTGAAGCCCAGTATTCGCTATCCAATATTTATAATTCAGGAGCGGGAGGGGTAAAAAATCCTGTGAAGTCCTTTAAGTGGTGCAAGAAAAGTGCAGAAAACGGCTATTTGCCAGCACAATCAGAGCTGGGAATAAAGTATGATAATGGAGACGGTGTTGAAAAAGATCCGTCGTCTGCTATTACTTGGTTTAAAAAAGCTGCTTCAAGCGGAGATCCTATTGCTGAAGGTCTCTTAGGGGATAAGTATCTTAATGGAACAGTTGGACTTGCGAAAGATTGTTCAATGGCCATGAAATCTTATAAGCTAGCAGCCGAGCAGGGTAATTCAGCGGCTCAGGCGCGAGTAGGTTTTTTATACACTATGGGTATTGGAGTTTTGAAAGACTATATCGAGGCTCTTGCGTGGATGAATATTGCAGCCTCTGGTAATTATAACACTAAAGCCTCTATTGATCTGAGAGATAAACTGGAAAAAGCACTCGGCCCACAGGGTGCTTTAGTTGCTCAAAAACGAAGCAGAGAATTACTTGCATCCTTTCCAGCTAATAATCTACATACAAATAAAGAAACCATCAAAGCAGCTCCTTTTGAAGTGCTTAATTGTAGCGGATCTGGTGTGATGATTTCTACTAACGGACTTATCCTAACCGCTGCTCACGTTGTCTCTAATGCCAGCCACATCGAGGTCATCACCTCTCAAGGCAGGCAAACTGCAAAAATTCTGCAAATCGATGTTTCAAATGATATTGCGGTGATTAAATGTGATGGAACGTTCGATCCAATTCCCATTGCATCCTCCAAGGGGGTTAAACTAGGTCAGAGCATTTTTTCGATAGGATTTCCCAATATAGAGATCCAGGGAACCAGCCCCAAGATGACAAAAGGGGAGATCAGCAGTCTCAATGGATATCAAGATGATCCTCGGCTATGGCAAATTAGTGTCCCCATTCAGCCCGGAAATTCAGGAGGACCACTCTGTGATGAAGGAGGGAATGTCATTGGCATAGTGATTTCTAAATTGAATGCTGTTGTAATGGCTAAAGCCACTGGAGATGTGGCTCAAAACGTAGGGTATGCTATCAAGAGCGCTTATATAACCCCTTTGCTCGACTCTCTTGGTGTCAATTTCCTCCAAAGCCCCAGGCAAGTTGAAAATACAAAATTCCTTGATCAAGTTGATAAAGTATCAAAATCCGTTGTAATGATTCTTGCTTACAGCAAGAAGTAACTTCCAGATTCTGCATTTCTTTCGAGATTACTAGGTGTCTTTTTAAATCCGACCAACTCCACGTTAGAGTTTTTGTATCAAAAAATAATTAGGCAAATATTATGGATTTTGTTAATTGGTGGCTTGAAGAACATTTCATTATCTCCACAATCATTACACCTGCTTTATCGTTAGCGTGGAGTTTTTACAAAGGTCTCCTCATTCGAGGTATTATTTCAGGTTTTTTAGTGTGTATGGTGATTTATTCGGTATTAAACGGCCATAGACACGATGACTGACGCGATTCTATATTTGATTAATTGCTAAATGTAATAATAAATCGATAGACATCTGCTTTCATTCAAGGTGGAATGACAAAGAGGCTCCTAGCCTCTTCATGCAAGGAGATCAAAATGTGGAATCAGGCGTTTTTCCAAGAAAAGCCTCCCTCACGAAGCGTTTCGTGACTTGCGGGGTAGCTGGTCTGATCCCCTGACGCCTCGATGTATATCCAATCGGATCCGGCAAGCCCAAGAGTCGTATGGTAAGCGTCACACCGAGCACCGTCTTGACAGAGATCTGATAGAGAAGGCGTATATGTCGTAAGCACCGCCTACGACAAGTATGATAACTCAGGCAGCGAGCAGGGCTGCCTTCTGACCCTTCTGAGATTTCGCCCAGTTTTCCGGGGTCAGTTGACCGACATTCCAGTTGGTGGCATGAGGGAGACGAGTGAGGACATCCCTTAGGTACTCATAGGGATTGATCCCCCGACGACGGCAACTCTCGATGATCGTATAGAGGATGGCGGAGCGCTGGCCTGCCTCCACGTCACCAAAGAAGAGCCAGTTCTTTTTTCCGATGGCCGTCGGGCGGATCGAGTTTTCGACGAGGTTGTTATCGATCTCAACCCTGCCATCGCCGAGATAGACCCCTAGGTGTGGAGGCTCAATAGGTTGTTTACTGGGAGATTGAGACGTTGGATGGGAGTTTTGAGTTTTAAAGCGCAATGAGGACGATGCCAGTTATAT
>Ga0208327_1000086_pt1 | contig 24875 bp, 25 predicted proteins | sample LakMenEpi26Jun08_FD_150733 | JGI IMG/M metagenome (GOLD analysis project Ga0208327, IMG submission 150733) | Freshwater microbial communities from Lake Mendota, WI - 26JUN2008 deep hole epilimnion (SPAdes) | ecosystem: Environmental > Aquatic > Freshwater > Lake > Epilimnion/Euphotic zone ...
CTGAACCCAGCTCACGTACCACTTTAATTGGCGAACAGCCAAACCCTTGGGACCTGCTCCAGCCCCAGGATGTGATGAGCCGACATCGAGGTGCCAAACGATTCCGTCGATATGAGCTCTTGGGAATCATCAGCCTGTTATCCCCGGCGTACCTTTTATCCGTTGAGCGATGGCCCTTCCACGAGGGACCACCGGATCACTATGACCGACTTTCGTCTCTGCTCGACTCGTCAGTCTCGCAGTCAGGCAGGCTTATGCCATTGCACTCTAACAGACGGTTTCCAACCGTCCTGAGCCTACCATCGCGCGCCTCCGTTACTCTTTAGGAGGCGACCGCCCCAGTCAAACTACCCGCCACAGAGGGTCCCTGCACCGGATAACGGTGCGAGGTTAGACATCAGAAAACAACAGGGTGGTATTTCACATTTCGGCTCCACTCGGACTGGCGCCCAAGTTTCAAAGCCTCCCACCTATTCTACACAGTTCTTTCCTAATGCCACTCTGAAGCTGCAGTAAAGGTGCACGGGGTCTTTCCGTCTAACCGCGGGTACTCCGCATCTTCACGGAGAATTCAATTTCGCTGAGCATATCCTGGAGACAGTGGGGAAGTCGTTACGCCATTCGTGCAGGTCGGAACTTACCCGACAAGGAATTTCGCTACCTTAGGACCGTTATAGTTACGGCCGCCGTTTACTGGGGCTTCAATTCAGAGCTTGCACTCCTCCTCTTAACCTTCCAGCACCGGGCAGGCGTCAGACCCTATACGTCGTCTTGAAGCCGACTTAGCAGAGTCCTGTGTTTTTGCTAAACAGTCGCTACCCCCTGGCCTGTGCCCCCTCATACTGCTTGCGCAATGTGAGGGCCTCCTTCTTCCGAAGGTACGGAGGCAATTTGCCGAGTTCCTTCAGGATACTTCTCTCAAACGCCTTGGTATACTCTACCTGACCACCTGTGTCGGTTTCGGGTACGGTCTATACGGTGGGGCTATTTCCTGGAACCTCTTCGAAGCCAGTCCAATCCAATAAGGACTGACAACTCACGAGATCCGTCACACACCACCAGGCCCACGAATATTAACGTGGTTCCCATCGACTACCCCCTTCGGGCTCGTCTTAGGGGCCGGCTTACCCTGCTCAGATTAGCTTTAAGCAGGAACCCTTGGTCTTTCGGCGGGAGGGTGTCTCACCCTCCTATCGCTACTCATGTCTGCATTCGCACTTCCGATACCTCCACGACCCATTACCAGATCGCTTCATCGGCCTACGGAACGCTCCGCTACCGCATGCAATAAATTGCACACCCTAAGCTTCGGTACATATCTTTAGCCCCGTTACATTTTCGCCGCAGGATCTCTTATTTAGACCAGTGAGCTGTTACGCTTTCTTTAAAGGATGGCTGCTTCTAAGCCAACCTCCTGGTTGTTTTGGAAATCCCACATGCTTCACCACTTAGATATGATTTGGGGACCTTAGCTGTAGGTTAGGGCTGTTTCCCTTTTGACGACGGACCTTAGCACCCGCCGTCTGTCTCCCGGACTAACTCGATGGTATTCGGAGTTTGGTTAGAATTGGTAGATCTCGCGACCCCCGCATCCATCCAGTGCTCTACCCCCATCGGAAAACATCCGAGGCACTACCTCAATAGTTTTCGCGGAGAACCAGCTATTTCCCGGCTTGATTGGCCTTTCACCCCTAAGCACAACTCATCCGACAATTTTTCAACATTGAACGGTTCGGTCCTCCAGTGCGTGTTACCGCACCTTCAACCTGGTCATGCATAGATCGCCGGGTTTCGGGTCTAATGCATCATACTCAGTCGCCCTATTCAGACTCGCTTTCGCTACGCCTACACCTAACGGCTTAAGCTTGCATGATACATTAAGTCACAGACCCATTATACAAGAGGTACGCTGTCACCCCATAAAGAGGCTCCAACTGATTGTAAGCATTCGGTTTCAGGTACTGTTTCACTCCCCTCATCGGGGTGCTTTTCACCTTTCCCTCACGGTACTAGTTCGCTATCGGTCATATACGAGTATTTAGGCTTAGAGGGTGGTCCCCCTATATTCAGACAGGATTACACGTGTCCCGCCCTACTCAAGTCCTGATGTTTCATTTTCGCATACGGGGCTGTCACCCACTATGGCGCTACTTTCCAGAAGCTTTTGCTAATTAAACACCAGGCACTGGCCTGGTCCGCGTTCGCTCGCCACTACTAACGGAATCTCGGTTGATGTCTTTTCCTCCGGGTACTGAGATGTTTCAGTTCTCCGGGTTCGCTTCACTAAGCCTATTTTATTCAGCTAAGTGATATCCTTCCTATTTAACTCCAACACTGATTACTCAGTGCTAAAATTAAATAGTGAGGATGGGTTTCCCCATTCGGAAATCGTGGGATCAAAGCCTGCTCACGGCTCCCCCACGCTTATCGCAGCGTGCCACGTCCTTCATCGCCTGTATATGCCAAGGCATTCACCAAATGCTCTTACCTCACGCTTGAGAGTCCACACCACCAATGACAATGCTGCACAACCCGAAGGTCGAACATATCATCACGTGCGTTGCGGATAATTATTATCTCAGCCAGATAATCTATTTTGATTTGTAACAGCACGTCATCCATCCACATCCGAAGATGTGGCTGTGCAACATGCCGCCACGGCATCGATTAAAAAACCCATTCACAATGTCAAAGAACGGCGGCAAATCCGCCATCCGTTACCTTTCGATAACGGAAAATTTTGTCTTCATCTCTGGAAATTCAAAAAATGGTGGAGCTTAACGGGTTCGAACCGTTGACCCCCTGCTTGCAAAGCAGGTGCTCTACCAACTGAGCTAAAGCCCCGCACCATTTGCGCAAAGCGCTTCAAGATTGGTGGGCCGAGCAAGAGTTGAACTTGCGACCTCACGCTTATCAGGCGTGCGCTCTAACCACCTGAGCTACCGGCCCCCACCAGCGCTGGCTGACCCATAAGGGCCGCAGGCGGCATAAGGCCAGCTCAGGCTTCACACTTATCACTATCGCTAGTGAAGAGCGTGTTTCCAGGATGAAGGGACATGAGGACGACGGCAGTGTTCTTTGGAATGGAGGAAGCTCTTCTGGAGACTAGCCCCAGCGCTTTCCGCCGAAATCCTTAGAAAGGAGGTGATCCAGCCGCAGGTTCCCCTACGGCTACCTTGTTACGACTTCACCCCAGTCTCTAAACCCACCGTGGTCAGCTGCCTCCTTGCGGTTAGCGCACTGCCTTCGGGTGAATCCAAATCCCATGGTGTGACGGGCGGTGTGTACAAGGCCTGGGAACGTATTCACCGCGGCATGCTGATCCGCGATTACTAGCGATTCCGCCTTCATGCTCTCGAGTTGCAGAGAACAATCCGAACTGAGACGGTTTTTGGAGATTAGCTACCGGTCGCCCGGTTGCTGCCCACTGTCACCGCCATTGTAGCACGTGTGTAGCCCAGCGTGTAAGGGCCATGAGGACTTGACGTCATCCCCACCTTCCTCCGGCTTATCACCGGCAGTTTCCTTAGAGTGCCCAACTGAATGATGGCAACTAAGGACGAGGGTTGCGCTCGTTGCGGGACTTAACCCAACATCTCACGACACGAGCTGACGACAGCCATGCAGCACCTGTCACTAATCCAGCCGAACTGAAGGTAATCATCTCTGAAAACCGCGATTAGGATGTCAAACGCTGGTAAGGTTCTGCGCGTTGCTTCGAATTAAACCACATGCTCCACCGCTTGTGCAGGCCCCCGTCAATTCCTTTGAGTTTTAATCTTGCGACCGTACTCCCCAGGCGGATAACTTAATGCGTTAGCTGCGCCACTCAGGCTCGTAGAGCCCGAACAGCTAGTTATCATCGTTTACGGCGTGGACTACCAGGGTATCTAATCCTGTTTGCTCCCCACGCTTTCGTACCTCAGCGTCAATATATGTCCAGTTAGTCGCCTTCGCCACTGGTGTTCTTCCGAATATCTACGAATTTCACCTCTACACTCGGAATTCCACTAACCTCTCCATAATTCTAGCGATCTAGTTTCAAAGGCAGTTCTGGAGTTGAGCTCCAGGCTTTCACCTCTGACTTGAATCACCGCCTACGTACTCTTTACGCCCAGTAATTCCGAACAACGCTAGCTCCCTCCGTATTACCGCGGCTGCTGGCACGGAGTTAGCCGGAGCTTATTCTCCAGGTACTGTCATTATCATCCCTGGTAAAAGAGCTTTACAACCCTAAGGCCTTCATCACTCACGCGGCATTGCTGGATCAGGCTTTCGCCCATTGTCCAATATTCCCCACTGCTGCCTCCCGTAGGAGTCTGGGCCGTGTCTCAGTCCCAGTGTGGCTGATCATCCTCTCAGACCAGCTAAAGATCGTCGCCTTGGTGAGCTTTTACCTCACCAACAAGCTAATCTTACGCGGGCTCATCCTTAGGCGATAAATCTTTGGTCTTTCGACATCATACGGTATTAGCACAAATTTCTCTGAGTTATTCCGTACCTAAGGGCAGATTCCCACGCGTTACGCACCCGTGCGCCACTAGACCCGAAGGTCTCGTTCGACTTGCATGTGTTAAGCATGCCGCCAGCGTTCGTTCTGAGCCAGGATCAAACTCTCAAGTTTGATTCAAAAACCAGACTGGCACGGATAAATCCGCAAACCAACCAGGCTCGAACTTTCAGGCGTTGTTCCTGCACAAATTACTATACATGGTGTATAGGACATATGTGCTGAACGACTAATTTATAACCAAGCACCCGGGGCCTAAAAACCCCCGGACCTGGCGCCGTCGCCCACATGTCCCTTCATCTAAATATCACAATGTCAAAGAGCCGAACCGGTTTTACCCGGTTACCACCGACAAAAAAGCGGACACCTATGGTTCCCTGATATTGCTACCAGAGGAGTAGGTGACCCGTTTGTTGGCGACCGAACCGCGGAAACGCTTGCTTCCCGTCCGGTGAGAGGGCCTCTAAAGCGACTTCAGGATTCGGTCAACCGCCATTTGCAATTTTATTACAAAAAAAATGCACGTCTGTCGTAAATCCACGGTTTTCTGGGGTTTTTAGACAATCAGGCGGCCAGGGAATTCCTAGCATGGCATAATGAACGTGCCGGTGAAAGGTTCCGCACTCGGCCAATAATGGCTGTTTTTGGGCTATTTGGTGCGGCCGAGTCTCGCTTAACCCAATATGTGAGACAAGAGTCGCGCCATCACCCCAATATTTATGCCTTCAGCAAACCGATCTCTATCAACCGTTCCCGTAGATAGTCATCCGCAAGAATCGGCTCCGGGTAGCGATCTGGGTTTTCCGCGCTCACACATTGCGGCAAAGTCGCAATTGGAAAGTCCGAACGCAAATGTAAGAAGAAGGGCATGGAGTAGCGACTAAACCGCGACCGCGCACCAGTCGGGTTCACCACACGATGCGTGGTCGATGGCAGCATATGGTTGGTCAACCGCTGCAACATATCGCCTACATTGACCGCCAAGCCCCCCTGGGGCGGCGAGACGTCCATCCAGCTACCATCGGGGCGCAAAATCTGCAGACCTGCCTCCTCTGCCCCCAGCAGCAGCGTGATGAGGTTGATGTCCTCATGCGCGCCAGCCCTGATGCAGCCTTCGGCATCGCCAGCTATGGGGGGATAATGCAATAGGCGTAGAATCGAGTTCCCGTCCGTAATCGCCGGATCAAACCAGTTCGCGGGCAGATCAAGATAGCGGGCGATGGAAGACAATATCCGTGCGCCGACCTTATCCATCTCTGCAAAGAGCAGTTGAAACGTCTCCTTAAACGCAGGAACGTCCGGCCAGATGTTGGGCAGCATTGATCCTGCAAGCGGGCTGTCCGGTGCGACGTCGCGACCGACATGCCAAAATTCCTTCAGGTCATGAAAGTCCGCGCCCTTGGCAATTTCGGTTTTAAACGGCGTGTACCCACGCTGACCAGCAATGGCGGCGTCAAAACCCGCCCGCTTTTGCGATTCAGGTTGTTCGAACAGCTCCTTGGTCAGCGCCCATGCCTTCGCAACCAACGCGGGTTCAAGGCCATGATCCACAACATTTGCGAAACCATAAGTTTGAAACGAGCTACCAAGCTGTTGTCCAAGGGCATCGGCATCGCCGATGAGTGAAATTACGGGCATAACTGTCATGGACAGCATATTACTGCGTGCCTTAAAGGCTTGCCAGCGAAAAGGAGTGACAGGTGGCAAAACAATTTTGGTTGATGAAGTCGGAACCGGACGTTTACAGCTATGACGATCTGGTGGCGGAGGGCGAAGGCACATGGGACGGCGTGCGCAATTACAGCGCCGCGAATAACTTACGTACGATGAAGATCGGCGACGAAGCCTTTTTCTACCACAGCAATATCGGGCTTGAGATTGTTGCCATCATCACGATCAGCCAAGAGCATTTCATTGACCCCAGCGATGAAAAGGCGCGCTTTGTTGCGGTGAAGGTTAAACCGTCGCGCAAATTGAAGCAGCCAGTGACGTTGAAAGCGATTAAAGCGAACCCCAGCCTGGCCGAAATGGAAATGCTGCGGCAGTCACGGCTATCGGTTGCGCCGGTTCGTGCGACCGAATGGGAAGAGATATTGAAGATGGCCGGCGAATGAGCGGTCTTCGAATCGCAATATTAAGCCCAACGCCAGAATATGAAGAAGATTGGTCGCATATACAGGCGGACTATACCCGGCTGCTCGGCGACAGTGCTGCGTTCATTGATTGGACCAAGGCGGACGACTTTAGCGACTTTGACCTCGTCACGCCCTTGCTCGCCTGGGGCTATCCGCGCGACTGCCCGCGTTGGTTTGCTTTGCTGGACCGGTTGGAAGCGGAAAAGATCCGGGTAAGCAATCCGGTCAGCATATTGAGATGGAACAGCGACAAGGCCTATCTGGCCGAATTAGACGCGGCTGGTATTGCTTCTGTCCCCACTATATTAAGTCTCCTACTCGACAGGGTCGCACTTGAAGACGCGCGGAAAACCTTCAATGTCGAAACTTTAGTCGTCAAGCCACCCATATCGGGCGGAGCAGACGGAACTTTCCGATTGGAACGCGACGATATTGTGCCTGCGTCGGTTGCTGGCCAGCGCATGATGATCCAACCTTATCTTCCCAACATTGCCGAAGAGGGCGAATATTCGCTCTTCTATTTCGCAGGGGTCTTCAGCCATTCCATACTCAAGCGTCCCGCCAAAGGCGACTTTCGCGTGCAGGAACAATATGGCGGTCAGGAAGAGGCCGTCACTGCGCCTGAAGACGCGCTGACACTTGCCCAGCGCGCACTTACGGCCACGTCCGAGATTACCAAGACCGGAACGCTGGCTTATGCGCGTGTCGATATTTTGCGCGATGGGGACGGGGTTTTCCGCCTGATGGAACTGGAGCTTATAGAGCCGTCTTTGTTCCTGCGCTTTGCGCCCGATGCAGGTGCGGCCTTTGCCAAAGCGTTAGTTACGGGCGTTTAACCGCTGGATCAGCCGGAACCAACGGCCACCCGCGTGGTTCACTTGTCGTACCAGCCCGCAGTTCACGCGAGGCCGGATGACACAGAAAGGACGTGCTATATGGGCGAACTAAATGACAAGGCCAAAGGCCTGGGCAATGAAATCGTAGGAAACATCAAGCAAGCTGCGGGCAAGGTATCGGGCAATGAACGCCTGCAGGCCGAAGGCATTGTGCAAGAACGCCATGGCGAAGGCCAGAATCTTAAAGGCAAAATGAAGGGCATGATCGGCGACAAGGTCTAGGTCAGAACCCGTTCATTCCCAAGAAAAGGCCGCCCATGAGGCGGCCTTTTTCATGTCCGGCCTGCTTCAGCCCTGGCGATAATCGGCGGTTATCAGGCCACAGTGGAGCAGCTCCGCCTCATGGCCGACTTCGCGCCAGCTTTCCGTCAAAGCGTCTTTTTCCCACGCCAGCATCGGGGCGAGCCCAAGCATGTGGTGTACCCATTCTTTGCCCGCATGCCCCACATCCAATCCATATGTGCGCACCCGAAACGCCACAGGAGCGAAAAAGGCATCCACCGCGGTAAAGAGGGGCCCGGCTAGAAATGGTCCGCCGAAACTGTCGAGCCCTTGCGCCCATAATTCGGTCAGACGCGCCACGTCGCGCTTCAACGCAGCAGACATGGGCTTGGGCTGAACCCGAACCCCGACATTCATCGTGCAGTCGTTTCGCAAGGCGGAAAAACTGCCATGCATTTCGGTAACTGCGCATTGCGCCCACGCCCGTGCAGCCGGGTCCGACGGCCAGACACCTTCGTGCCGGTCGGCCAGATATAATGTGATGCCAAGCGAATCCCACACCGTCCATGCGTCGTCCAGAAGGACGGGCACTTGGCCAGTCGGTGAAAATGCCCGGAATGCATCATAATTGCTTGCCGCAGCAAAGGGCTCCAAGCGGTCCTCAAACGGGATGCCCAGCATTGTCATCAGCACCCAAGGCCGCAAGCTCCAGCTCGAATAATTGCGATTCGCGGTAATCAGCGTGTAGCCCATGTCAGTCTTCCTTTCGGATTCCGAAGTAAACCCAAACGCTTACCGGTTTTGTGAGTCCAGTTCCAACCAGCGCGAGTCTGTTCGTTGATGGTAACTGTCAAACACGGCAAATGGAATGCGAAAGGGCGTGCCCCAGTTGCTGTTCCACATGGCGACAACACCAACATGCGTGGCTGGATCAAAAATCATGGTTGCACGATAGCCGTCAACCGCGCCGGAGTGCCCCAATAATAAATGGCCGTCATATTTGAAGCTGCGCCAGCCAAGACCATAACGCGCCTTCGAATTCGCCTGCCGCAATGCGCCACCATAAATCGGCGCCGTATTCACGCGCGGCGATTGCGCAATCCGCAGCGTCGATTCGGGCAACACATCGGGGCGATCTCCCATTGTCGCCTGCATCCAACGGGCAAAATCGACGATATTGCTTTCCACACCTGCAGCCGCCGGGACCCGCCAATAGGTTTCTTTCACGGTACGGACCATGCGGCCATTATGCGGGCGCGCCCAATCTTTCGCATTGGTGAGGCCAGCCATGCCGAAATTGGCGCTGTTCATACCCAAGGGCAGAAAGAAGCGCTCGCTCACCGCAGCGGGGTAAGACCGCTTAGCTGCCTGCTCCAATATCTCGGTCACAGCGTCAAAGGCGACATTCTGATAGGTGTGACACGAACCCGGCTGACACTGCAACGGCGCGCTGGCCAGACTGGCACGCAGCGCGCGTGGATCCTGCCCATCCTCCAACCGTTCGTCATAGGCGTTTTTGGTGAGGCCGGTTTGCTGGGAAAGCAATTGCTCGACGCTCAAACGCGATTCGGCACCATCGGGTAAGCGCAACGTTGTATGATAACGCGATACTGGCCGCTCCAAGTCAAGGAGCCCTTCGTTCGAAAGCGTCGCGGCCATGGTGCCCGCGACGGTCTTGGACACCGAAGCCCATCGGAAAACCGTCCCCAGCGTCACCGGCACGTTCGTATCCCGGTCAATCACGCCATAACTGCGGACAAAACGCAGTTCGCCATCTTCGACAATAGCAATGGCAAGCCCCGCCATTTCCGATCTTTGCGCCATGGCCGCAAATTGTTGATCCAGTTGGGCATAATGGATTCGTCCGCGCCATTCGCCCGGCTGGTCCGGCAAATTCGTCCGGGGTTTGATAAATTTACGCAATACTGCCGCGACCTGATGATGATCAGGTGCGGATCGCATGGCGTATAAGCCAGCCAGTCCCAACACTAAAACCGCAATCAAGGCTGCTAAAGTCCGCCGCATGTTACTGGTCAGATCGCAACCTCAAAATACGCCGTTGTCTTTGCCCGCACATCGTCAACGCTGACGCCGGGCGCGACCTCAATCAGCTTGAACGCCGATGCTTTGTCCGCCCGCTGAAACACAGCGAGGTCGGTTATGATCATGTCGACGACGTTTTTGCCCGTTAGCGGTAACGTGCAAGCCGGAATGAATTTTGGCGATCCGTCCTTGGCGTTATGCTCCATCACCACGATGATCTTCTTGACGCCAGCAACTAGGTCCATCGCCCCGCCCATGCCCTTGATCATCTTGCCGGGGATCATCCAATTGGCGATGTCACCATTTTCCGCCACTTCCATCGCGCCCAAGACGGTCAGATCAATATGCCCGCCACGGATCATGGCAAAGCTGGCCGCGCTGTCGAAATAAGCGGTCTGCGGAAGCTCGCTAATCGTCTGCTTACCCGCGTTGATCAGGTCGGCGTCTTCTTCGCCAGCAAAGGGAAACGGCCCGATACCCAACATGCCATTTTCCGATTGTAGCGTCACTTCGACGCCCGGAGGAATATGGTTGGCGACCAAAGTCGGAATGCCGATGCCAAGGTTCACATAATATCCGTCGCGCAGTTCCTTTGCCGCGCGGGCGGCCATATCATCACGGGTCCAGCTCAATGAATCAATCCATCTTCATCGGTGGTTGGGTGCTCGGTTGGCAAATCGGTCGGGTTGGCACGCTCGGCATCCACCCCTTCCCAAATGCGCGATAGTGCCTCGGCCTCGGATATACCCGTCGCGCGGGCCCATGTCTTGGCACCATGGCGAATGCAGTCGACCAAGGCAATGCCATAGCCCATCGGATCGCCGCCAACGGGCACGGGGTTAATAAAGCAGGTAACTGGCCCGCCTTCCTTTGCCCAAACGCGCAGAAACTCCTGGCTGTCACCCAACAGTTCGGCATAAGGGACAAGGTCGATAGGAACGGGTTTGTCGGTCATTGTACGGGCTCCCACTTAGTTTCAGGCGTGTATATTTCATCATAGCCGCCGCGGATCGACGGGCCATATACGGGGTTGGAAAACAGAAACCAGCCATTGCCCCATAATTCGGCAATGGCCGGATGCGTTGCCAGCTTGCGCCGGTCGGCAACGCTCAGGCCTTTCACGTTGAACGCTTGGGCAAAGTCACCAAGCTGGTCGCCGCCCAGCGCAACAACACAAAATTTCGATGCTATGGCCGCGCGCCGACCATCTTTGCTTGAGCCACTGGCGTCATCGCCCATCAAATACAGCGTCTCTTGATGCTTGAATTCGCCAAGGCCCGCCATCCGCAGCGCGTCTTCCGTGCCTTTCGCATTGGCAGTCGTCCGGTTGGTATTGGCGATAATAGTGACGCCCGCATCGCGCATAATCTTTAGCGCCGCAATCGCACCGGGCATCGCCAGCGCCTTGCCTGCACCGCTTTTTTCCCATGCGTTCCAAATGGCCGGGTCAAAATCTTTGCCCTGTTCGGCCATATAGCGCATCGCCCCGACATTCCAGATCAAGGTTTCGTCGGCATCAAAGACTGCAGCCAGCGGTTTTGTACCGCAGCTTTCGAAACGCGGGGTATCTGGAGTCGAACCGTCTGCCAGCACAATTTGCGTTTTGATGGCGCGGTTTAGCGCCTTGGCGCGAACATATTGCGCCATTGATTTATAGACCTGCGCAGAAGCTATGCTGCCCTCTGCCGATCCATACAGCCATTGTTGGCCAGTCGGCGGGGATGCTGGTGTGGACTTTTCGCCAATCTGGGTGGCGAGCGCGTCTTTGCTTAAAGTCGGCACGGCAACCGTCGCATTTGGCGTGGCGCATCCGGCCAGCGCCAGTGCCACAAAACCAAGGGCGTAATTCCGCATTACGCATCCTCCCTTTCGCGTACGGTGCGGAACTCAATCTTCTTGTCATAAGGCGCGCCGATAATCATGCGCTGCACATAGACGCCGGGCAAATGGATGCAGTCGGGGTCGAGGCTGCCGACTGGCACCAATTCTTCGACCTCAACCACACACATCTTGCCGCACGTCGCGGCGGGCAGGTTGAAATTGCGGGCCGTCTTGCGGAAAACCAGGTTGCCGCTTTCATCGGCCTTCCAAGCTTTGATGATCGAAAGGTCGGCGAATATCCCATGTTCAAGGATATATTCCTCACCACCAAACTCCTTCACTTCCTTACCCTCGGCAACCAAAGTGCCAACGCCGGTTTTGGTGTAAAATCCTGGAATGCCCGCACCGCCAGCGCGCATGCGTTCGGCCAAAGTGCCTTGCGGGCAGAATTCAACTTCCAATTCACCCGCCAGATATTGCCGCTCAAATTCTTTATTCTCGCCCACATAAGACGAAATCATTTTTTTGACTTGCTTGGTTCGCAGCAGCTTGCCGATGCCTTCATTATCAATGCCGGCATTGTTCGACACGAAGGTCAAGCCAGTGACCCCGCTGTCGCGCACAGCATCCAACAAGCGTTCGGGCAGCCCGCAAAGGCCAAAGCCGCCGCTTGCAATTAATATGTCGTTTTTCAATACGCCTTCGAGCGCCGATTTTGCGTCGGGGAAAAGTTTTTTCGCCATGAAATGCTCCAAATAATGGGAGAGACGGAACAGACCTTCGCCTAGGGTCAGGACCTAGACCCCAAGTGGCGTGAAGGTCAACGCCAATAGCGCGCCTAAATCCTGCAAAGCTTGATCACCGCTTGTGACTTTAATTGCCGCCATCCCCATTGCGGCAGCCGGTTTGCAGTTGATGCCAAGGTCATCCAGATAGATGCATTGCGATGGCTGGGCCGCAAGGGCCGCACACATCATCGCATAAATACGCGGGTCTGGTTTGCGCACCCCTGCTTTGCTCGATTCAATGATATGGTCGAACCGTTCCATGACCGCACAGATAGTCGCGGCTTTCTCATCACTCCCGGCCATGCCAGCGCCTTTGCCAGACGGCACATTGTTGGTGATGCACCCAAGCGCAAAGCCCTTGGACTTTAACAGATCCAGCGCGGCCACCATATCCGGGCGGATGTCACCCGATAGGCAGGCAATAACCGAAGCGCCATCAAGCTTTTGCCCCAATGCCAACGCTTCGGCGGCGAACAACGCGTCAAACTCCGCTATATTGCACTCTGCCCGTTCAAACTTCGCCCATGCATTATCATTGGGGTTGCGCGCATTCACGCTGCGGACGAAATCCTTAGGCAGACCGCGCTTTGCCTCCATGCGGTTGAATGCCTCAAAAGGCGATGTCGTGATGACGCCGCCAAAATCGAAAAGAACAGTATTGAACGTCATGTTTTTCCTTAGGCGACCGTGGTGCCGAACAACGCGCCAATAGCAGCGGTAGCCGCCATCGCAATCGCACCCCAGAAGGTAACGCGCATCACAGCCCTGCCAATGGGCGCCCCGCCCGCCTTTGCGCCCACCGCGCCAAGGACAGCCAGGAACAACAAGGCAGCAATGGACACAGTCCATGTGAGATACGGCGCTGGAGACAGCGGAACCATCGCCAAGGGCAAGGATGCGCCGATGGCAAAGGCCGCAGCCGACGCCAAAGCCGCCTGCACTGGTCGTGCGGCGGTGTGTGTGGCCATACCCAATTCGTCGCGCAAATGCGTCGTCAGCGCGTCGTGCGCCGTGAGCTTGTCCGCCACCTGCTCTGCGAGCGCGCGATCGAGACCCCGCGCTTCATAAATGCCCACTAGCTCCTCGCGTTCCTTTTCAGGAATCGTCGCCAGCTCATTCTCCTCCCGCACTCGGTCCGCACTTTCGGTATCCGCTTGCGAGCTGACCGACACATATTCGCCGGCCGCCATCGACATTGCACCGGCAACCAGTCCCGCAATCCCCGTCAGCAATATTGTTGCTGGCGTCGCTTGCGCGGCGGCCACGCCGACAATCAGGCTAGCCGTCGACACAATGCCGTCATTCGCCCCAAGGACCGACGCCCGCAACCAGCCGATGCGGTCAATGAGGTGCGCTTCCTTGTGCCGTGGCATATACCGGTTCCCAGTTCTAGGGTCAGGCCCTAATATTGAAGCTTCAGTCCAGGCCGCGCCCATCTGGTTTTAACGAGGCGCCCGCTGCCCGACAGACAGATATAGGCGTCCATCATATCATCGCCGCCAAAGGCAATGTTGGTTGTAAAAATATCATCGGTGCCCACAAATTCGACCAGATCGCCCGTCGGTGAAATGACGCTGATCCCGCATTCGCCAATGGTCGCGACGCAGATATTGCCATTGGCCTCCATGCCAAGGCTGTCAAAGAATTTATATCCCGCAGGGCGGTAAACCGGAATGCCTGGGCCACCGGGGCCAGCATCGCCAGCGACCTTACCGGGCGCGGTGATGTTGAACTTCATCAATCGGCAGGTGTAGGTTTCGGCGGCGTAGAGCGTGCCGCCATCGGGGGACAAGCCAACGCCGTTGGGGTTGTTTGACGGGAAGATGACTTCTTCCAAATGGCTGCCGTCGGCCTTGGCATAGAAAATGCCGACGACATCATGACTACGTTTTGCATAATCAATCTTGCCATGATCGGTGAACCAGAACCCGCCATGTGCGTCGAACACGATGTCGTTCGGCCCACGCAGGCTGCATCCGAAGTCGCCCGATTTATACAATATTTCGACCTTGCCGGTTTCGATATCGATGCGTTCAATCCGGCCACCTGAATAATCGTTCGCGATGCCGTGCGGCGCAAGAAAGCCATTGGCTTCGATATATTCAAACCCACCATTGTTGCAGCAATAGAGCTTACCATCCGGCCCCATCGCCAGGCCATTTGGTCCACCGCCGGGCTTGGCGATGACGGATTTTCTGCCATCGGGGCGCACGCGCGTGATTTGTCCTTGCGCGATCTCCACCAATATGACGCTGCCGTCGGGCATGACCACGGGTCCCTCGGGGAAACGAAGCCCATCGGCGACCAATGCAAACTCAGCCATATTTTCTCTCTCCTTTAGGCACGACACGCGCGCACGCATCGTTTTATCGATTAGGCAGGCTCTCGCGCTGGCGCTGATCGGTCTCCCTCACCCAATTCCGCTTGCATGTATACTGTGTCAAGCCAGCGACCGAATTTGCGCCCGACGTTACGCATACGTCCGGCATCGGTGAACCCCATCTTACGGTGCAAAGCAACCGAGGCGGGTTCGCCGCCGCCAATGACAGCCATCATCTGGCGAAAGCCGCAATCGCTTGCTTGCTCCATTAAAGCGCGCATCAATTGCACGCCCACGCCCTGCCCCACACAATCAGGATCGACATAGATCGAATCTTCGCAGGTGTAGCCATAAGCCGGTCGGTCCCGAAACGCGGTCACATAGGCATAGCCCATGATCGTTTCAGCACGCTCCGCCACGATGAACGGCCATCCCTTGGACAATATGTCGCGGATCTTCTCTTCGGTTTGCAATGGTGTGCGGGCAATAGCATCAAAGCTGGCGGTGCCATGCTGCACATGATGCGCATAGATGCGGGCAATGGCTTCCGCATCCGCAGCGCGCGCAGACCGCACCTCCAAATTCGTTAAAGTCGATCTTCCATCATTCATACGTTATTGCTGACATATTATCCCATGCTTTGAAAGTTTTTTGCTATATTTGATGTCCATCAATTACTTTTCAGCGTTTATGTTCAGAATATCTCCTGTGAGACCGGCGCATCAATACCGGCCGTGAGGTAAGGAAATGACGATGAAATCTATCATGGTACATGCAGGCGGGGACGACGCCTTTGAAAGCAGATTGCAGGCGGGACTTGACCTTGCACGGCGTTTCCATGGGCATATGTCGCTCATATTGCCGCGGCCGACGCAGGATTATGTCGCGTTCGACATGTTCGGCGGCGCGCATTTCGTCGCCGAGGCTTTTGAAGCAGCAGAAAACGAACGCGAAAAGCTGTGCACGCGGATCGATGCGCGGTTGAAGGCAGAGGATGTGCCTTGGGACTGGCAAATGTTTGATGGCACGACGTCAGACGCGCTAATCAACGCTGGGCGATTGGCGGATGTCTTGGTCATGTCGCTGGATGCGGCGGGCGCGGCAAGCGCTACCCGCGCTTGGATTAGCGATGTGGTGACCGCATCGCGCACCCCGGTTCTGGCAATCCCTACAAAAGCCGCGCCTCTTTCCTTCGACCGTGTCATGGTCGCATATGATGGCGGTTTTGAAGCCGCCAACGCATTGCGTGCAGCATTGCCATTGCTGCAAGCTGCATCGGTTGTCCGCATATCGGAGATCGAAATGGTGCCGGAGCAATTCCCAGTCACCGACGCGGCGACATATTTGTCGCGCCACGGCATCAATGCCGAAATCGCAGTCGCCGCAAAAGGCGATAAGAGCGTCGAGGAAAGGCTTTTGGCAGAAACTAAGGCATGGGCACCGGACCTCCTCGTCATGGGCGCTTATGGACATGGACGGTGGCGTGAGACCTTGTTTGGCGGCGTGACGCGGTTCATGCTTGGCGAGCTTGGCATCCCAGTTTTGCTCGCGCACTAAGCAGCAACCTAAACAAAGCTTGGCTTTTGCCCCCGTTCCATGCCAGCGTGCACGAAACAAGGGGGACTTAAGTGACGCAAGATACAGCCGCAACGACACGACCCATGGGGTTCTGGATGGCGCTCGCTTTGGTCATGGGCAGCATGATCGGGTCGGGCGTATTCCTGCTTCCGACAAGCCTTGCCCCCTTGGGGTGGAATTCCGTTATTGGTTGGGCGATTACCGTTTCGGGCGCATTATGCGTCGCATCGGTCTTTGGCGCGCTGAGCAAGGCGTTGCCCAAGGCTGGCGGGCCTTATGCTTATACAAAGGCAGCTTTCGGTGATGGTGCGGGCTTTGCGATTGCATGGGCCTATTGGATATCGATGTGGGTCGGTAATGCCGCCATAGCGACAGCGGCGGTCAGCTATCTTAGTCAGTTGTTCCCCGTCGTCGGCACCCACGGCGTGTCCGCCGCCGTTACCATAGCCATCGTATGGGCTTTCACGCTGATCAACATTCGCGGCACCAAATTGGCAGGACAAGTTCAGGTCGTCTGGACGATTGCGAAGCTGCTCCCGCTCATCGCAGTTATTGGCCTTGCGGCTTACATATTGACGATTCAGGGCACCGGCGTTGTCCGCAGCTTCGAACTGGCAGACATTTCGACGGCAAGCATTTCGACGGCCACTATTTTGACCCTCTGGGCAATGCTTGGCCTTGAACTGGCCACGGTACCCGCAGACAAGGTGCAAGACCCTGAACGCACCATCAACCGTGCCACTTTATTCGGAACCGCTGGTGCCGGCGGCATTTACATATTGGTCTGCTCAGCCGTCGTCCTGATGTTGCCTGTGGCGATCACCAGCGCCTCTGCTGCGCCATTTGCCGATTTTGTGAGCGTCTATGCGGGCACCAACGCTGGCACCGCTATCGCTGCCATTGGAGCAATCAGCGCGCTTGGCGCATTGAACGGATGGATCATGTGTCAGGCAGAATTACCCGCCGCTTTAGCGCGCGATGGCTTGTTTCCAGCATTCATGGCCAAGGCCGCCGCCAATGGCACGCCGCGCAATGCGCATCTGTTCTCCACCAGCCTGTTGACGCTCGTAATCCTGATGAACAGCAGCCGGACGATGGCATCCATGTTTGAATTTCTCATATTGTTGACCACGGCCATCGTGCTGGTCATGTATTTCGGTTGCGCGGCCGCCGCGTTCCGACTCATCCAGACGGGTGTGTTGAAGGTTAGCGCCGGATTTAAGCTTATCCTCGCACTTGCCGCTATATATTCCTGCTGGACGATATATGGCGCAGGCTCCGAAGCATTGCTCTGGGGCATTGCCTTATTGCTCGCAGGTTTTCCGGTTTTCTGGCTATTGCGGCTTGCAAGGGGTTCCAAAGCCGTCACCTGACGCCTACAAGCAAAGCATAATAAATTTGCAGGAAATCCGATGAGCTATTCCACTGATTTGGGCTTATATATTGACGGTAGCTGGCGCGCAGGCGAAGGCCGCGATACGCATTCGGTCATCAATCCGGCCACGGGTGAGGCGTTGGCAGAATTACCGTTGGCGACGGCTGCGGACCTTGATGAGGCACTTGCCGCCACGGCAAAGGGCTTTGCGCATTGGCGAGGCGTGGACGTGAATGCCCGCGCGGCGATCTTGCATAAGGTCGCTGACCATATTCGCGAACGTGCAGAACCAATCGCGGTCATGCTAACGACCGAACAGGGCAAGCCGCTGGCCGAAGCGCGCACTGAGGTGCTGTCCTGTGCCGCGCAATTTGACTATTTCGCCGAGGAAGCCAAACGCAGCTACGGACGCGTACTTGTGCGACCAACGGGCCAGCGGGCGCTAGTTTTGAAACAACCCGTCGGGCCAGTGGCCGCATTTTCACCATGGAACTTCCCGGTGAACCTGATGTGCAAGAAAATGGCGGCTGCATTGGCCGCAGGATGCTCCATTATCGCCAAGCCGCCCGAAGAAACACCCGCAAGCACGAGCGCGATCATGCAATGCGTCATCGATGGCGGCGTGCCGGGTAATGTCGCGCAATTGGTCTATGGCGTACCCGACATGGTCAGCCGCCATTTGATTGCTTCCCCTATCATCCGCAAGGTCAGCTTCACGGGATCAGTCCCCGTCGGCAAACATCTGCTGAAGCTTGCGGCAGATGGCGTGAAGCGGACCACGATGGAGTTGGGCGGCCATGCGCCAGTGCTTATTTTCGACGATTGCGACCTTGAAAAAGCCATCACCTTGTCCGCCACCACCAAGTTTCGGAACGCGGGCCAAGTGTGCATTTCGCCCACACGTTTTTATGTGCAAGAGGGCGTCTATGATCGCTTCGTAGCTGGCTTTGCCGCGCATACAAAAAAGGTTCAGGTCGGCAATGGCCTCGATGCTGGAACGGTCATGGGGCCATTGGCCAACGGGCGGCGGCCATCGGCAATCGCGGCGTTGGTTGAGGATGCGACGTCAAAGGGTGCAAAGCTGCTGACCGGCGGATCACGAGGCAACCAAGGCTTTTTCTTCGCGCCAACGGTGTTGTCCGACGTGCCAATGTCGGCAAAGGTCATGGACGATGAACCCTTCGGCCCCGTTGCATTAATGCGGCCATTTAAGACCTTTGACGAAGCGGTAGAACAGGCAAACCGCCTGCCCTTTGGCCTTGCCGCTTATGCTTTCACCGAAAATGCACGCCAGGCGAACCTCGTCGCCGACGCGCTGGATACAGGGATGGTTGGCCTCAACAGCTTTATGATCTCGATGCCCGACGCGCCCTTTGGCGGCGTGAAAGAATCGGGCTTTGGCAGCGAGGGCGGTCCCGAAGGGCTTGATAGCTATTATGTGACCAAAGCAGTTCACCAATATTGATAAAGCAGCAGCTTTATCTATGCGCTGGCCTGCTGGCCGTGGCCCTTGGCACGGTCGGCATTGCCCTGCCTTTGCTGCCGACGGTGCCGTTCATGATCTTGGCGGCATATTGTTTCGCGCGCAGTAGCCCGGCGCTGGAGGCGCGGCTGTTGAACCACCCGAAATTTGGACCTCATCTTTTTGCGTGGCGGGAAAAGGGTGCCATTAGCCGGCGCGGAAAATGGTCGGCGACCATCGCATTTGGTGTCAGTATCGCCATCGGCTTTGCGGCTTTGGCGTTGCCATGGTCGCTTGTGCCCGTGGGCGCAGCCGTGCTTTGCCTTGGTTGGATTTGGCTTAAGCCAGAGGCTTAGGGTCAGGACCACTTAAATCCACCTTCGCGGTTTGAGACCATTTTGACGCCGCGAAGGTGGATTTAAGTGGTCCTGACCCTAAATAGCGGCGTCGCGGACAATCGCAGTCCCGGCCGCGCGCTGTTTTTTCAGATCAGCCTTGAGCTTGGCGGGGTCGCGCGCGAAGACGAAGCCAAAGCTCACCCCGCCTTCCTTACCAATGGTGGCATGGTGCAGCTTATGCGCCTGCACCAAGCGTTTCGCATAGCCGCTGCGCGGGACATATCTGAAATAGCGTTGATGCACGAGGCCATCGTGGACGACCGTATAAATGATGCCATAAAACATGACGCCAAGGCCGATCCATGTCGCCGGTTCCCATGCGTCGTTGCCAAGCACCAAAGGGCTGCCGATTGCAAACAACGAAACGCTGGTGACCGCGCCAACGATGCCATACAAATCATTCTTCTCCAGCGCATTTTCGTGCGGCTCATGATGGTCACGGTGCCAGCCCCAACCCCAGCCATGCATGATATATTTATGGCTGGACCAAGCCACCCATTCCATGACGAAGACGGTCGTAAGCACGATAAGGATGATGCTAAAAATGCTCATAGCATCCTTAGTAGACGCAAAGTTTTCAATTTTGAAGTGCAAGCAACGCTGCCTCACTTGATTTCGCTGCAATCGCTTCTATGGCATTTTTATGATGTCCACACCGCAAACTCTGTACCAAAAAATCTGGAACGCCCATGTCGTGGAGCAACGCGACGACGGGACCTGCCTTATCTTTATCGACCGTCACCTTGTCCACGAAGTCACTAGCCCGCAAGCCTTTGAAGGCCTGCGCGTTGCCGGACGTCGTGTGCGGCGGCCAGACCTGACTTTGGCGGTGCCGGATCACAATCTGCCGACTACGGCGCGCTTGGATGCCAACGGCAACGATATCCCGATTGCTGACCCCGAAAGCGCGCAGCAATTGGAAGCACTAGAACGTAACGCGCCGGAGTTCGGCATCGCTTATATTGACGCCACCGATGTTAAGCAGGGTATCGTCCACGTCGTCGGTCCGGAACAAGGTTTTTCCTTGCCCGGAACGACAATTGTCTGCGGCGATAGCCATACCGCGTGTCATGGCGGGCTGGGCGCGCTGGCCTTTGGCATTGGCACGTCAGAGGTTGAGCATGTATTGGCCACCCAAACACTTCAGCTCAGCCAGTCCAAGTCGATGGAAGTCCGCGTTGAGGGCGAACTTGGCCCTGGCGTCTCGGCAAAGGACGTTGTCTTGCATATCACAGGCGTGCTGGGCGCGTCGGGCGGGACGGGCCATGTCATTGAATATACAGGATCCGTCATTCGCGCGCTGAGCATTGAGGGCCGCTTGACCATTTCGAATATGGCAATCGAACATGGCGCGCGCGCTGGCTTGGTCGCGCCTGACGATGTAACTTTTGCTTATCTCAAGGGTCGCCCGATGGCCCCCAAGGGCGACGATTGGGACGCAGCTGTGGCCTATTGGCGCTCACTCGCCACCGATGCAGGCGCAACCTATGACAAGGTCGCAACCATCAACGCCGCCGACATCGCGCCCAGCGTCACTTGGGGCACGAGCCCAGAGGACGTGTTGCCAATCACGGGCGTCGTGCCCGATCCGTCGACCTTTGCCGATCCATCCAAGCAAGAGGCTGCCAAAAAGTCGCTGGAATATATGGGCCTGACACCCGGCACGCCGATGACCGACATATCGGTGGAAAATATCTTCATCGGCAGTTGCACCAACAGCCGCATTGAAGATCTGCGCGCTGCTGCCGCCGTGCTTAAAGGCCGCAAAAAGGCGGATAACATCAAATGGGCAATTGTCGTGCCCGGCAGCGGCCTTGTGAAGCAAATGGCAGAAGCCGAAGGGCTTGACCGAATCTTTACAGATGCGGGCCTCGAATGGCGTGAGCCGGGTTGTTCGGCCTGCTTGGGCATGAACCCGGACAAGGTGCCTGCCGGAGAGCGTTGTGCATCCACCAGCAACCGCAATTTTGTCGGACGGCAGGGCCCGGGTGCCCGCACGCATTTGGTCAGCCCGGCTATGGCTGCTGCGGCTGCGGTCACAGGAAAGCTTACCGATGTGCGCACGTTGATGGACTGACATATAACGCCGCCATGTGCAGTTGCGGGTTCAACCTTGCGCAAAGATAAGCTATTCTCTTTACTTGCCACAGAAGCCAAAGCTAAGGTTCAGCCCATCCAGGAAGAGACATATGACCGATAAAAAATCCGATGGCGACGACAAATGGTCGACCACAGCAAAAGTTGGCGCAGCCGTAGGATCAGCTGCGTTGATGGCCGCATTATTATATGCCGGACGACGCAGTCTGACCCAGAAAAAGGGGAAGCTTGAACCTATGTCCCCGGAACCCGAAGTCGAGCCAATCAGCCAAAATCAACCAAAAACGGAAACGGATTAAACGCATGCAGCCTATCAGCAGCGTTAAGGGCAAGGCCTATCCGCTTGGGCTGAAAAATGTCGACACCGACATTATCATTCCGGCCGTATGGCTCAAAACCATAAGCCGGTCTGGGCTTGGCAAAGGCGCGTTTCAAACTTTGCGCGGCGTGGCGGGCAATGTGTTTGATGATCCGGCGTATGCAGGCGCGCCAATATTGATTGCCGGTGACAATTTCGGTTGCGGGTCAAGCCGCGAACATGCCGCTTGGGCTATGGCTGATCTCGGCATCTCGGCGGTCATCGCGCCCAGCTTCTCCGACATATTTTCCGGCAATGCGTTTAAAAACGGCCTGCTGGCCATCGTCCTGCCGCAGGACGCCATTGATCGCCTCATGGAAGTGGCAAAAACCGATGATATCCAGATTGATCTCGAAACCCAGACCGTAACGACGCCGTTTCAAGACCGATTTGCATTTGAAATTGACCCCTTCCGCAAACATTGCCTGATAAACGGCGTCGATGAAATCGGCCTTACGCTCAAAAGCAGCGACGCCATCTCGGCTTATGAAAACAAGATATCGGCAAGCCAGCCCTGGCTTTCGCCCAACCAAGCCTAGGAGAGACAAATGCGCGCTTTATTATCAACCGCCAGCGGCGGCCCCGACACGCTCGTTATGGGCGAATTGCCTGAGCCGGTTGTTGGCCCCGGCCAAGTCGTCGTTGCGGTAAAGGCGTGTTCGATCAACTTCCCCGACACGTTGATGATTGTCGACCTGTATCAGTTCAAACCAGAACGCCCCTTTGCGCCCGGCGGCGAAATCGCCGGTGTCGTCGAAGCGATTGGCGATGGCGTCAGCGGATTTGCCATTGGCGACCGCGTGATAGGCCTTTGCGGCAATGGCGGGCTGACCGAAAAGGTCGCGGTCGCAGCGTTCAACTGCTTCAAAATGCCGGACGCCATGTCTTTTGACGATGGTGCGTCGTTGCTGATGACATATGGCACATCGATTCATGCGCTCAAGGATCGCGGTCATATGAAGGCTGGCGATAATGTCTTAGTCCTTGGCGGGGCTGGCGGTATCGGCATTTCGGCAATTGAGTTGGCCAAGGCTTATGGCGGCCGGGTAGTTGCAGGTGTTTCCAGCCAGGCAAAGGCGGACATCGCGCGTGAGGCTGGTGCCGATGAAGTTGTGGTTTACCCGCATCAGCCGTTCGATAAGGACCAATCCAAGGCCGTGGCCGAAATGTTCAAGGCCGCAGCCGGCCGCGATGGCTTCAACATCATCTATGACACTGTCGGCGGAGATTATAGCGAGCCTGCGGTGCGCGCCATTGCATGGGAAGGCAAGTTTCTGGTCGTTGGCTTCCCCGCCGGCATCGCCAAGCTACCGTTGAACCTGACATTGCTGAAAAGCTGCGACGTTTGCGGCGTCTTTTGGGGTGCCTTTGCCGCACGCACGCCGCAAAAGAACCACGCCAACATTGCGGAATTGTTCGATCTCTATGCCGCAGGCAAAATCAAGCCACGTATTTCGGAGACGTTCGCACTGGCCGATGCCGGGACCGCGATTGCCCGACTTGGTGACCGCGCAGCAGTGGGGAAGCTGGTAGTGCACATTTGACGTGCATCAGCCTTGTTGATTGAACGCAAAGCCATTATCTTAGGCAGGCAACAGATAGGAACTGCAACATGACAAGTTTCGACAACCGCGAGACCGCTTTTGAAAACAAGTTTGCGCATGACGCAGAGACGCAATTCAAAATAGCCGCCCGCCGGAACAAGCTGCTTGGGCAGTGGGCCGCCGAAAAAATGGGTCTTACGCCAGAAGAAACCACGGCTTACGCCACTTCCGTGGTGCAAGCGGACTTTGAAGAAGCTGGCGACGAAGATGTGGTGCGCAAGCTGCTGGGTGATTTGACGTCGGCAGGCGTTGAAATTGACGATGCCATGATTCGCACCGCGCTTGAAGACAAGATGGTCGAAGCGCGCCGCCAGTTTATCGAGTCCGCATAATGGCAATGCAGGCAGACGAAATTGAAGGCATGATTAAGGCCGCTTTGCCTGATGCATTGGTGGAAATTACTGACCTTGCAGGTGACGGCAACCATTATGCTGCGCGCGTAGTGAGCGAGAGCTTTCGTGGGCTACCCCGCGTAAAACAGCATAAGGCGGTTTATGACGCGCTGGACGGACGGATGGGCGGCGTTTTGCATGCCTTGCAGCTCACGACAGCCATTCCTCAGAATTAAAAATTTTTGGAGTATTATAGATGAGCGTTCACGAACGGATCGATGAGATCGTCAAAGGCAATAATGTTGTTCTGTTTATGAAGGGCAGCCCCCTGTTTCCGCAATGCGGCTTTTCGAGCAAGGCGATAGCCATTCTAGACCATCTCAACGTCGCTTATGAAAGCGTAGATGTGCTGCAAGACATGGAAATCCGTGCTGCTATTAAGGATTATAGCGATTGGCCAACAATCCCGCAGCTTTACGTTAAGGGCGAGTTTCTGGGCGGTTCCGACATCATGATGGAAATGTACGACGCTGGCGAACTGCAGGAATTGGTTGAGACCGAAGGTTTGGCAAAGCCGGTATAAGCTAGGGTCAGGACCTACTAAATCCACCTTCGCGGCGTCAAAATGGCAAAGATATCGAAGCAAAATTGCCGCCGCAGGCAGCCATTCTGCCTGCAAGGGCATTTTGCTTTGAGATCAAAGCCATTTTGGCGTCCTTTGGATTTGAACCATACTGTCCATTGCCGCGTTGGCAAGCTTGGACTTAGAACCACTAAGTCCTGCGCTTGCCGCCTTGCACTGAACAGTATGGCCTCAAACCGCGAAGGTGGATTTAATAGGTTCTGACCCTAGAAGAGACTTCTTGTGGCGCGCCAGGGCGTCACAAGAAGGGTGTTGCTCTATTTGGCAGATACGGCGCCTGCCTCGGCGCGCTG
>Ga0208327_1000087_pt1 | contig 24799 bp, 20 predicted proteins | sample LakMenEpi26Jun08_FD_150733 | JGI IMG/M metagenome (GOLD analysis project Ga0208327, IMG submission 150733) | Freshwater microbial communities from Lake Mendota, WI - 26JUN2008 deep hole epilimnion (SPAdes) | ecosystem: Environmental > Aquatic > Freshwater > Lake > Epilimnion/Euphotic zone ...
GGCGAAAGCTGGCAGGTGATCGACATGAGCGCGCACGCGGGGATGATCCTCGACGTGAAGTTCTTCGACGAGAATACCGGCCTTGTGTTCGCCGCCACCCATCCCGATCCTGCCCAGGCCGAGGGGCTGGTGCTGCGCACCACCGACGGCGGCAAGACGTGGAGCGAGGTTTATCGCTCGGGCCGCACGCTAGAGCTGATCTGGAAGGCGAGCTTCCCCGAGGGCGGCGACACTGGCTACGCCACGGTGCAGTCCTACGATCCCGAACGCACCACGCAGCTCGTCATCCGCAGCGACGACAAGGGCAGGACGTGGCGCGAGATCGAGATGGCGCAGGACAAGACCGCGCGCCAGTTCGGCATCGGCTTCGTCAGCAAGGATGTCGGCTTCGTCGGTACCGCGGCGGGCGGATTTGCCACGACGGACGGCGGCAAGACCTGGGCACGCGCCCCGATCGCACCGGCCGCCAACAAGTTCCAGGCGGTGCCGCTGCTGGGCAAGGGCATGCGCCTCTACGCCATCGGCACCGCGGTGCAGGCGATCGACCTGCCAGCTCCCCCGAAAGGATGAGCATGGCGCGCGATTTCATCGATCCCGATGCGCAGAAGCGGAACCGTTCTTTTTCCTGGCTCCCATAAAATTCAGACGCAACTCCGCCCCTAGTCATCCTGCCCCCTTCGTCATCCTGAAAAAAGTTCAGGATGACGGGGCTTTGTAAGTTCAGGATGACGAAAGGGCGTGTGCTGACCGCTGCTCACCTCCCCCAAATGCCGCATAAAAGCGAAGCTATTTCGGGGCTGATGCACCTGTTAGGGTAATTCGTAATTCCCTATTCCGGCGGTGCAGGCTTTGGCGTTTGAAGTGTAAGGTAATTGTGGAACATGATTTATAGATGCAGAACAACCAAACTCGGCGCGGGAGCTCCGAGTAGTTCAGCAAAAGGAACCAGAATATGACCCGCACGATCACAGACCTGCTTGCCGAAGTGCCCGAGGGGCAATCGCGTTTGTTCAAGGCAAAGCACCCTTCCGCCGATGAAGATCGTTTCGTCGAGGTCTGGAGTAATTTGGATTACGAACCATACGTTTCGTGGGGAAACCGCCCAGAGTTTGGGCAAGGCCCCTGGATGGGTGCCCGAGTGAAGCCACGCATTGGATTGGACGCACTTACCGAGTTGCCTGACTTCAGGTTTAAGAAAAAACTTGGGAAGCTCGTCGATTTTTTAGAGTGCGGTATGGGAGCTTATCTTGTTTCACCGGCATTGTTGGCGGTAATCGAGCGGCTTGATCCGGGATCAGTGGAAATCATGCCCGTCTTGATCAAGGCTAGGGATGGCGAGATTCCGTTTAATCTTGTGATGCCAAGCCGGCTGCTTGAGGCTGTCGATCCAGATGGCTGTGATGTTCAGATAGAGGCAGATGATTTGGGTGATGGATGGTTCAAGCGCGTTCGCTTACCAAATGGCGCGGCGTTCAATTCTGAGGCCACCAAGGACATACATAATTTTGCCGATATCGACGCTTTTCAAAAATGGTTCTGGTCCAGAGAATTGCTAGTTGCGGCAAAGGAGGCCGGAATACGGGGTATTTATGCCACCGTGCCCGCGACGCTGCCAACAAGAGATGTTGATCGGTTTTAATAAATATTTCGGAAGTGGGGAATTTCATGGCAAACGATATACCTAAGGGTTCTGCCTCACGGAAACCGCGTTCATCGGGCACGCCCGACGCCGTCACTATATCCGTGTATATTGAAAAATATGGTAGACGCTGAGGGGTTCGAACCCACGACCCGCTGATTAAGAGTCAGCTGCTCTACCAACTGAGCTAAGCGTCCCCATTTCGGGATGGCCAGATGCGCAGTCCCGTTTGGAGCGCCGCCTTTGATGGGTTTGGCGGGCTTTGTCAAGCGCGCCTTACCGGATTTATTGGAATTGGCCGCGCTTTGCGCCGGGGTGGCGTTCGATGGACATGATGATGCCGACGCACAGCATCATCGTGAGCATGGACGATCCGCCGTGACTGACAAAGGGCAAAGGAATGCCGGCAACAGGGGCAAGGCCCACGACCATCAACAGGTTGATCATGATGTAAAAGAAAATCGTGCAGGTCAGGCCAGCGGCGACCAATTGGCCATAGCGGGTCTTGCTTTGCATCGCGACGGTTAAGCCCCAGCGCATGAGCAGGAAATAGAGAAACAGGATGAAGAAGCCGCCGACTATGCCCCATTCTTCGGCCATGGTGGCAAAGACGAAGTCGGTATGGCCTTCGGGGAGATAATCCAAATGGCTTTGCGTGCCATTGCCAAAGCCTTTGCCAAATATGCCGCCCGAGCCAATGGCGATTTTTGACTGGGTGATGTGATAGCCAGCGCCCAAAGGGTCATTTTCGGGATTGAGGAAAATGAGCACGCGGTCTTGCTGATAGGGTTTGAGGCCAAAGAAATAGACCAAGGGCGCAAGAACGGCGACGCCCGCGCCAGCGCCCCAAAAATAGATCAGCGGCAAACCGGCCATAAAGCCCACAACGCCCAAGCCAAAGGCATAAGCAATGGCCGCGTCAAAATCCGGCTGGATAATCACCAGCACGCTTGGCAGCAACAATAATGCGCCCAGCGGCCAAACGGCCTCAATGCCAAATATGCGGTTCGGCGGAAGCCGGTCGAAAAACCACGCGGCGGCAAGAACCATCACCGGTTTCATCAGCTCCGACGGTTGCAGCGTGATGATGCCCAAGTTGATCCAGCGCTGGCTACCGCCGCCTACAAACCCCAACAGTTCGACCACTATCAGCAGAAAAAGCAAAAGCAGATAGAGCGGGAAGGTGATGGATTTCCAAAATTCCAGCTTCATCCGCGACATGATGATCACCATGCCAAGCAAGACGCCAAAGCGCAGGACATGCTTGCCCGCCCATGGGTCAAAATGCCCACCCGCAGCGGAATAGAGCACCGCCGCGCCAAAGCCCACCAACGCCATCAGGATGAAAATGACACGCCACGGCAGCGCAGCAATGGGGGCCGGGACGATGCCGTTCATGCGGTTGGGTCCAACGGCGGAGGTGGTGCCGGCTGGTTTTGGAACACGGCATATTTGGCCGCCATGCGTTGTTCGATATTGCCGCCCCAGCCAGCCTCCAACGCCTCCAGCGACGCCATCGCCTGTGCACGGTCATAGATGAAGGTCAGCACATCCTTGGCAATCGGGGCCGCTGCGCGTGCGCCGCCCATGCCATGTTCGATCACGACCGCTGCGCCGTAACGCGGCTGATCCACCGGGGCAAAGCACACGAACAGGCCATGATCACGATATTTCCATGCGCCGGACTGTCCACGTTGCGACCCTGATATGCGACGGACCTGCGCTGTTCCGGTTTTTCCCGCCATCGCGATATTGTCGAGCATTAGCCTGCTGCGCACGGCGGTCCCTGCGCCGTTGACGACCAAATTCATGCCTTCACGCACGACATCGAGATGCGCCTTGGGAAAGGACAAAGGCTTGGCCGCCGCGCGTTTCTGTTTCAGTATCTCCGGCTGTATGTTCAAGCCAGAGGCTATGCGCGCCGCCATCAGACCCAGTTGGAACGGGCTGGCGATAATATAACCCTGACCAATGACGGCATTAAGCGTGTCGGACTCGGTCCATTTCTGGTCATATTTGCGCATTTTCCATGCGCTGTCGGGAACAGTGCCATAACGTTGCGACGGAAAGGGCAATGGAAATTCCTGCCCCAGCCCAAGCTCGCGCGCGACAGGTGCGATATTGTCATAGCCAATCCGCCGCCCCATGGAATAAAAATAGGTGTTGCAGCTTTTCATGATCGCGGTGGTCATGTTGACTGGGCCATGCCGCCCAAGGCATTTGTAGACACGATTGCCAAGCCGGTATCCGCCATTGCAGATGACTATTTCTTCAGGGTCGATCCCGTGGCGCAGCATGGCAAGCCCAGCAACGGGTTTCAACGTCGAACCCGGTGGATACAGCCCCTGAAGCGCCTTGTTCAACATGGGGATGTGGTCGTCACTATTCAGCATCTTCCATTCGACGCGGCCGATGCCGTCGGAAAAGCTGTTGGGGTCGTAACAGGGCATTGATGCCATGGTAATGATGTCACCCGTCAGGCAATCGAATATGACCACGGACCCTGATTCAAGGCCAAGCCGTCGTGCGGCGTAATTGTGTAGGTCAATGTCGATGGTCAATTGGACGGGCTTGCCGGGCGTATCGGGCCGTGTGGTCAGTTCACGCACGATCTTGCCGCGTGCGGTGACTTCGGTCCGCTTGGCACCAGGTTCGCCCTGTAGCCTGTCTTCAAGCGTTTTTTCGAGGCCGTCCTTGCCAACCTTAAACCCCGGCGTAATCAGCAGCGGTTTTTTGTTCTTCTGATATTCCTCAGCGGACACCGTGCCGACATAGCCGATCAGATGGCCGACCGCTGCGCCGCTGGGGTAGAAGCGCGAATAGCCTTGGCGTGGGCTGACACCGGGTAGGTCTGGTAAGCGCACGCTGACCGCTGCGAACTTGTCATAATCAAGGCCGTCGGCGACTTGCACCGGTTGAAACCCTTGTGCATTTTTCAACTCGCGATGGATGCGGTCGACATCGTCTGTTGAAAGCGCCAGCAATTCGGCCAAAGTCTGAACTGTCTCGTCTTTTTTTGCCAGCCGGTCGGGAATGATGTCGACGCGAAAATCGGCGCGGTTGGTTGCTATAGGCTTTCCAAAACGGTCAATGAACCAGCCCCGGCGCGGCGGGATGATGGTCAGGTTGACGCGGTTACTTTCGGCGAGCAGCTTGTATTTTTCATTATCCGCAACGGCGATATAGGACATGCGCGCGGCAACGGTCAGGCCAATTGCGGCCTGCACGCCGCCCACAAAAGCGGCGCGGCGGGTGAAGGCGAAGTCAAGCTGTCCTGATGTTACCTGTTTTTCGACTTTCATGTTGCCAATCGCCAGCTGTCGAGCCGCGCGCATATTCGCACGACGAGTGGATATAGCAATATGGACAAGATGATCTGCGGGAATAAAATCATCGGGTCAGGCGCGGCGTGGGCGAGACCTGCGATCCACCAACCGCCCAGCAGCACGGCCGTGATGAGTAATGCGGCAATCAACCAATCCTGCAGATAATCGCGCCATATGGCCCGAGAATCGATAATTTCGACAATGAGCATCGCGAGGGACCAGAGCAGGCCAGCGCTGCCAAAAGGTTGGCCGCTGAAGAGATCATCCATCAATCCAAATGGAACGCCAGACCACACGGGCAATAACCCGGGCCGCATCAGACGCCAGCTTAAAAACATCAATAGCCCGAATGGCGGCAAAAGCGGTCCGGAGCTAAAAATGGGCAGGGTGGTGACCATCGACGCCAAAATTACCGAGGCAATCGGAATCGCCAACATTTTGAGCATCGACTGTTCGCGGTCAAAACGACTTTCATATTCCCGTCCTGGCCGTGTCGGCAATCGAATGGCGCTGACCGGAATTTTCACTCCGCGACCTCTTTGGTTTTGCCATCGGGGGCTATAGCTTGCTGTTCGGCTCTCGCCGCACCCATATAAGGTTTCATCACAACGGCGTATGGCGTGTTGGCTGGATCGGCAAAGGGCAGGCCAAGCGCACCGTCACTGGTTTTGCGGATCACCCGCGCAAACGGAATATTCGCGCTATACAGCCCGCCATTGCCAGAGGTGATAATGATGTCGCCGACCTTGAAAGGACTTTCGCCAAGGTTCAGCGGCTTGATAAGGACGAGTCCGTTGCCAAGGCCCGCCGAAAATGCCGGAAGACCATCGCTGGCCCGCATGACCGGAACCAAGTTGTCGCTGTCCGTTACCAACAGCACGCGCGCGGTCGTTGGCCCTGTTTCTATCACGCGGCCGATAAGTCCGGCCGGCCCACGTACAGGTTGTGCGCGTTCAACCCCGAAGTTACGCCCAATGGATAAGGTGGCGACCCGCCTTGTGCTTGATGCGGTGGAACTGATCAGGCGACCAACGGCCACTTGCTGCGGATCGTTAGCAGATATTTTGAGCAAACCGCGCAGCCGGGCATTTTCCACACGCAGGGCCCGTGCCTCGATTAATGCGCTGCGGTTCGCTTTCAGTTCTTTTTCGAGCGTTGCATTTTTCGATCCTGCGTCGATATAGGCTGAAAAATTGCGCGTCAGGGCTTGGGTGGATTGCCGTGCAACACTGACCGCGCGCGCAACCGGAGCGGTAATTTCCGAACCAAAGGTTCGCAACGCAGAAAATCCAGCCGGATCGACCACTGAAATCATCAGAAGCAGCGCAGCCACCATCGTCCCTGCAATTGCAACCACATAGGTCACGAACAGGCCATATTGCGCCTTCCGGGAAAATCCGGGGCGCCGATGTGGCGGCGGCGCCATCCTATCCTCGCCTTAGGCGGTGAGCAGGACGCCGCGGAAGATCGGGTCTTCCATGGCCCTGCCGGTGCCAATGGCAACGCAGGTCAGCGGGTCTTCGGCAACGGTGACAGGAAGGCCGGTTTCGTCGCGCAGAAATTCGTCAAGGCCAGCCATCAATGCGCCGCCACCGGTCAGAACGATACCTTGATCGACGATATCGGCCGCAAGTTCGGGTGCGGTATTTTCCAGCGCAACGCGCACACCTTCGAGGATGGTGCCGATCGGTTCGGACAAAGCTTCGGCAATCTGGCCCTGATTGATCGAAATTTCCTTTGGCACGCCGTTCACAAGGTCGCGGCCTTTGATGTGCAAGGTCTGGCCAATGCCGTCGGCTGGCGGACGAGCGGTACCGAAATCTTTCTTGATCCGCTCCGCCGTGGCTTCACCGATCAGCAGGTTATGATGTCGCCGAACATAGGACACAATCGCCTCGTCCATCTTATCACCACCGGTGCGAACGGAGGTTGTGTAAGCAAGGCCGCGTAAGGACAGGATAGCGACTTCAGTCGTGCCACCGCCAATATCGACAACCATTGATCCAATGGGTTCGGTTACGGGCATATCTGCGCCAATCGCGGCCGCCATCGGCTCTTCGATCAGGAACACTTCCGATGCGCCCGCGTTCGATGCGGCATCGCGAATCGCGCGCCGTTCTACCGAGGTTGATCCCGATGGAACGCAGATAACGATTTCGGGGTAGCTAAACATGCGGCGCTTGCCGTGCACTTTGTGGATGAAGTGCTTGATCATCTGTTCGGCAACATCAATGTCGGCAATCACGCCATCGCGTAACGGGCGTATGGCCTCAATGCTGTCGGGTGTCTTGCCCATCATCAGCTTTGCGTCATCGCCAACGGCCTTTACGCGCTTGATACCATTTATGGTTTCAATCGCCACGACAGACGGTTCGTTCAAGACGATGCCCTGGCCGCGCACATAGACGACCGTGTTGGCGGTGCCGAGGTCAATAGCCATGTCCTGTGATGCGAAACGGAAAAACTTGCCAAATACCATGTAATATCCACCCAATCCGGTTTGGTGAGAGTCCTTTGGAGCGCGCTCAAATAATCGCGCGGTCCTAGCGGAATTTGCTGTTTTACAAAACAGATATTTGGCTGGATCTGCGAACGATTAAGGAGTCGCCTGAACTGTGCGCTTGGGCTAGGAACCTACGGATGTCAATAAGAAGGCTCCCCGAAAATCTGGTCAACCGGATTGCCGCCGGTGAAGTGGTGGAAAGACCAGCCAGCGCGTTGAAGGAACTGGTGGAAAACGCCATCGATTCGGGTGCGCGCAATATATCGGTGCGCTTGGGTGCAGGCGGCATTGATCTGGTCGAAGTCACCGATGATGGCTGCGGCATGTCGCCATCGGACATGGCATTGGCGCTTGAGCGGCATGCGACATCGAAATTGCCCGATGAAGATATTGAAATGGTCTCGACTTTGGGTTTCCGGGGGGAGGCTTTGCCCTCGATCGCAAGCGTCTCCAAAATGACGCTGGAAAGCAGGCCCGCAGGTGCCGAGGGCTGGACGCGAACGGTGGACCATGGCGTGGTGACGGGTGAGGGGCCAGCCGCCTTGCCGCAGGGCACACGGGTGCGCGTCGAAAACCTGTTCGGCAATGTGCCCGCACGGCGCAAATTCCTGCGCAGCGCGCGCGCCGAATATGCCGCAGCGCTCGACACGATGAAACGGCTTGCCATGGCGCGGCCCGACATTGGCTTTGTGGTCGAACATGACGGGCGGCGCGTTTTGGCGGTGCAGCCAACCTCCGCGCGGCCTGAACGTGTGGCGGCTTTGACCAGTCATGAGTTGATCGACAACAGCGTTGCGCTCGATTTTGAACGCGAGGGCGTGCGACTTGGCGGCGTGGCCAGCCTGCCGACCTATAATCGCGGCGTTGCCGACCATCAATTCCTATTCGTCAATGGCCGTCCGGTGAAGGACAGGCTGCTCATCGGCGCGGTGCGCGGCGCGTATGCCGAAATGCTGGCGCGGGACCGGCACGCGGTGGTGGCCTTGTTTCTGGACCTGCCGCCAACGCAGGTCGATGTGAACGTCCATCCCGCCAAGACCGAAGTGCGCTTTCGCGACCCAGCGCTCATTCGCGGGATGATCGTATCGGGCCTGCGCCATGCGTTGGATCAATCGGGCTTTCGCAGCGTGCAACGGCCAAGCGTCGACGCGCTTGCCGCGTGGCAGCAGGAACCGATGCAAACCGCGCAAGGCGACATATTTGCGCGGCCTGCCACTTTGGGGGCACCTGCGTATCAGGGCAATTATGGGCAGCGTCCCGCTTATCCATCGACCCATGAAAGCCGCAGCAGCTTTGCCGATATGGGCGCAATCCCCGGCGAAGACCTCGCGCCCTTATGGGGCAGGGCGGCCGAAGCACATGAACCCGTCCCCGACCGCGCGCTTAATCCGCTCGGCGTTGCGCGTGGGCAGGTGGCCAACACCTATATCGTTGCCGAAGCCGAAGACGGCCTTGTCATCGTTGACCAACATGCCGCGCATGAACGGCTGGTGCTTGAACGCATGCGCAAGGCGATGGCGGCGGCGGGCGGCGCAGTGCCATCGCAAGCCTTGTTGTTGCCCATAGTGGTGGAATTGGAAGAACCCGCCTGCGACCGGCTTGAGGCGCGGGCGGAGGAGCTTTCTGCCTTCGGGCTGGACGTCGAACGCTTTGGCCCAGGCGCAATGCTCGTGCGCGCAACGCCCGCCGTGCTGGGCGATGGCGACGCCAAGGGGTTGCTAGAGGACCTCGCCGACGACCTCGCCGCTTATGACGACGCGCTATCGCTCAAGGAACGCATCGACCATGTCGCCGCCACCATGGCCTGCCACGGCTCCGTCCGCGCCGGCCGCGTGCTGTCTGTCACCGAAATGAATGCGCTTTTGCGCGAAATGGAAATCACCCCACATAGCGGGCAGTGCAACCATGGCAGGCCGACTTGGGTGAAACTGGCGTTGGGGGATGTGGAGAAGCTTTTTGGGCGGAAGTGAATGGCTTAGCTTTGTAGTTTTGAGGTGGGGCTACAATGATTGTTGAGCGTTGGCTTACGACCCAATTACGGACGTTAAAAAACGCTGACGGAATTCTGAAAGCAGACCTTGAAGAATCAGGCAGTGCCAAAGTATCAGGCTTAGAAAACGTGAATTTTCTCGCTGTCCAACCAATCTGGTACATCTATCCCTCTAGCTTTTCGATGACGCGCCAACACCACACGGCAGCATGAAAGCGAGCCCAGCACGTCTTCCAACACTTCGCGCCGCCTCCTGTGAAATTCCAAGGAAAATTGATTCTCCTGAAATTTATGCGCAGGCTCCTGACGTAGCTGGCGAATTTTCCTGATAGGGCTAACAATTGCGTCGATAATTTTTGCTTTGTCATTCCCCGTAATGACTTTTTCTAGCCATTCTTGCAGCAAAGTGATTGTGCCTTTGGGGTGGACTGAAACTCGCCCGTCAGGAAGGGTTTGCTCGAAATTCGAACCAACTCTTCCTTTGAAAAATTCCTTATTGAGGTTGTCAGACAAGAGCTTGTCCCACGAATGTATGAAAGTCCCAAAATTCTCGCTACTCGGCACGAGAAAGGCAGATAGATCAAATGGCAATTCATCCGTCATTTCATGACGAAACAGCTTTTTGCCGAATACGGCTTTCGTCATCTCATTTACAAGCCGCATTTCCTCTTGAATTGCAAAGCGGATCGAGCGGTTTTCCCACCAATCGCCTAATATCGAAGATTTGAAATACTCCTCGCACATTGGCACATGGGGAGCCTGAAAACTGTTCCAATATTGCTGATGCTCGGACGTCAGGTCGGCCAGATATCGATAAAACACGACTATATGTGGAATTTGATCAGCATCGACAGCAAGTCCAAAAGAGTCGACTCCGATCTTGTCTCGCTCTGGCACTTCGGCACTGCTGTAATAAGCATCCGATATGAACATGTCGCCCATGTAGTCGTGAAACTTTACGATGAAGCGCGGATCACTGCGATAACGGCCAAGCACCCCTAGATCAAATGTGACGTAGGAGAGTTGAGCCTCACCTAACAGCATGGCTCTTGAGAATGGCCGATCTGAAAACTCGGATTGCGTTACATTCTCCGCCAAAACTTTAGAACTTGGATAAAGGCAAAAACTGTTGAGTTCCGCTGACTGAACCAACTCAACCTGCTTCTCCTTCGGCAAAACAGGAAGCCGCTTGATATGCGGATTTGTGTCTCGACAGGCAAATACACCGTCTATGCGATCCGCTTCGATGAGTTGAGCGATAACAGCTAGCGGACATTCCGTCGGAAGATGTGCTTTTACGGCAATCGACGCTAGCACACCATTGAAAGAACCCTTCCTGGCGGACGCCAGAAAGAAATCTAAAATGTGTTTTTCGAGTTCAAGTGCTTCTTCAGCCATGGGCTGTCAGTTAATTCCTTTGCGTCTGAATGCCAATTCGTCATCCTGAACTCGTTTCAGGATAACATGCAACGGTGGTATGTTATCCCGAAACAAGTTGTGCTCTGCACGCCTTTGGCTCCGGGATGACGACTGGCCAGCGCACCCACCTCAAACATTAAACCGGAACAACATGATATCCCCGTCTTTGACGAGATATTCCTTGCCCTCCGAACGCCATTTGCCGGCTTCTTTCGCGCCAGCTTCGCCGTTATACTGAACATAATCTTCATAGGCCATGGTTTCGGCGCGGATGAAGCCTTTTTCGAAATCGCTGTGGATCGCGCCTGCCGCATTGGGCCCGGTTGCGCCTTTGGTGACGGTCCAAGCGCGGGCTTCTTTGGGGCCGACGGTGAAGAAGGTGATGAGGTGGAGCAATTCATAGCCAGCGCGGATGACGCGGGCGAGGCCGGTTTCGGTGAGGCCCAAATCTTCGAGGAACACTTCGCGGTCTTCGGTCGGCATGGTCGAGATTTCCGCCTCAATCGCGGCGGAAACGACCACGGCCTCTGCGCCTTCGGCCTTTGCCTTTTCAAAGACGCGGGCGGACAAGGCGTTGCCATTGGCGGCGCTCGCCTCTTCGACGTTGCAGACATAGAGCACGGGTTTCGCAGTCAAAAGCTGCGCCATTTGGAAATGGCGTTCCTCTTCGGCATCGTCGCGCTTGGTCAGGCGGGCGGGCTTGCCATCGCGCAATAGGTCAAGCGCGCGGCCCAATACAAGCGCACTGATTTTGGCTTCCTTGTCGCCCTGCGTACCTTTTTTGACGAGGTTCGGGACGCGCTTTTCAAGGCTTTCAAGGTCGGACAGCATCAATTCGGTCTCGACGGTCTCGGCGTCCGAAATCGGGTCGATCTTGTTGTCGACATGTTGAATGTCGTCATCTTCGAAACAGCGAAGCACGTGGACGATCGCGTCGACTTCGCGGATGTTACCAAGGAATTGGTTGCCAAGGCCTTCGCCCTGTGACGCGCCGCGCACAAGGCCAGCGATATCGACAAAGCCCAATTGCGTTTCGATAATCTTCTGACTGCCGCCGATTTTGGCGATGGTCTGCAAGCGCGGGTCGGGGACGGCGACATTGCCGATATTGGGTTCAATCGTGCAGAATGGATAGTTCGCCGCCTGCGCCGCCGCCGTTTGCGTCAACGCATTGAACAAGGTGGACTTGCCCACATTGGGAAGGCCCACAATACCGCATTTGAAACCCATGTTGTCCTCGTCAATAATGATATGCAGCGGCCCTAGGCGACGTTCGGCAGCAAGTCCATCTAATGCGATGACGCAAGTGTCGTTAAACGGCCTTAATCCTGCTGCAACCGCATGGCGACGTCGTTCATGAAGCGGACGTCATCGCCCTTAGCCAGCCAATCGGCTTCGGCTGAGACTGCGCCCAGCAAATCCGCCAGATCGTCAATCTCGCTTTTGTGGAAATTGCCAAGGACATAGCCGGTGACGCGGTCTTTGTTGCCCGGATGGCCAATGCCCAAACGGACGCGGCGGAATTCTGCGCCGATATGGTCGGTGATCGAACGGATGCCATTATGGCCCGCAGCGCCGCCGCCTGTTTTAACCTTCACCTTGAATGGGGCGAGGTCGAGTTCGTCGTAAAAGACGGTGACGTCTTTGGGTTCAAGCTTATAAAAATCCATCGCCGCGCGCACGCTGCGGCCGCTTTCGTTCATGAACGTTGCGGGTTTTAGAAGAATGATTTTGTCGGAGCCAAGCCGCAGTTCCTGCACCCAGCCCAAGAATTTCTTAGCAGGTAGCGGCAGTTCGTGAATTTCGGCCAGCGCATCAAGCGCCATGAAGCCGATATTGTGCCGGTGCATCGCATAAGTGGCGCCTGGATTACCGAGACCTACCCATAATTGCATATGCACCCCTCCCCTTCAGGGGAGGGGTGGGGGTGGGGTCGTTCGACACCGCACTACCCCATATACACCCCACCCCAACCCCTCCCCTGAAGGGGAGGGGTTAGTTTAGATTTAAGCTTACGCTTCGCCTTCGACGGTCGTGTCGCCATCGCTCGACTTAAGCGCCGATGGTGCAACGATGGTCGCAATGGTGAAGTCGCGATCGGTGATCTTGCTTTCCGAACCCTTGGGCAGCTTTACATTGCTGATGTGGATCGAATCGCCAATGTCAAAGCCGGAGACATCGATCTGGATGTCGTCAGGAATCTTGTCATTTTCACAGATGAGTTCGAGTTCATGACGCACGATGTTCAAAACACCGCCGCGCTTCAGGCCGGGTGACGCGCCTTCGTTGACGAACATCACGGGAACCTCAACATCGACCTTTGCGCCCTTGACGATGCGCAGGAAGTCTACATGCATGGGACGATCGCTGACAGGATGAAAGGCAACATCCTTTGGAATCGTAATCTGTTTTTTGCCACCAAGTTCGATCTCGACGACGCTGTTGGAAAAATGGCCAGTCATCAACAATTTGATGAGCGCCTTTTCCTCAACGTGGATAAGTTCGGGTTCTTGTTTGTTGCCGTAAATTACGGCGGGCACTCGGTTTTGACGACGCAATTCGCGGGAGGCTCCCTTGCCTGCCCCATTGCGCGTCTCTGCCGACAATGTCAGCTGATCGCTCATGTTGATTCTCCAAAAAAGTTACTTTGCCGCCACGCCTCCAGGGATGACCATGGACGACAAGCGCGGGCCTATATGTGGGTTGCCCGCGAAAAGCAAGCTTACAGCGGAATCAGGTGAGCGCTTTGTAGAGGCTGAATAGGCTCGTCGCGATCAGGACGATGCTGACCGCGAACAGCAAAAGGCGCGGTTGAATGCGTTTTGCGACCAAGGCACCAAAGGGCGCGGCGAGCAATCCGCCGATCAAAAGGCCGCCAGTTACGACGGTAAAGGTTTCTAACCCGATGGTCAGAATGAAGGTGAGCGACACGGCAACGGTCAGGAAGAACTCCGCCGTATTGACCGTGCCGATGGTTTTGCGCGGGTCTGCGCCTTGGATCAGCAGGTTGGACGTGACCACTGGTCCCCAGCCACCGCCGCCAGAGGCGTCGAGAAAGCCGCCGATCAGGCCAAGTGGCATGGTGACCTTGGGATCACGCGGCTTATGCGCATGTGTAAAGTCCCAAGCTTTATACAAAAGGTAGAAGCCGATAAGCGTCAGATATCCCATAACGAACGGCCGCGCCGCTTCGGTGTGGATGCTGGCCAGCACATAAGCGCCGGTGCAGCCGCCAATGACGCCGGGAATCGCAATGCGGGCAAACAGTTTCCAGTCCACATTCTTGTGCAGGACATGGCTAATGCCCGATGCGCCGGTCGTAAACATCTCAACGAAATGGACACCAGCCGATGCGCGGGCGGGGGCGACGCCCATCACGCTGACCAGCAACGTGCTGCAAATCACGCCAAAGGCCATGCCAAGCGCGCCATCGACCAATTGCGCTGCAAAGCCAACGGCGATGTAAGGCGCAACCGCCGCCCAATCGATATTGGCAATATATTCAATCATCCAAATCTCGCACTGACGGGGGCCATGACACATAAGGCATAATGCGAACTTACGCGATTAGCCATAGCCATGCACATTGGTATTTTATTGGCAGTCCCAAAGAAGCTGTTTGTGCGCCAGCCGGATTATGGGCGCTTTATTCCGCCACCTGAAGGTAAGTGTCGGCGTCCACGACATCCGTCAGATTGATGCCGTCGAGCAGATTGGCCGTCTTATCGCGAACCTGAAGCATCAATGCACGTGTGCGGCAATTTTCTTCCTCCACGCAATTTTTGCACGTTTCGTGGGCATAGCGGCTGGCGCAGGGAACCAATGCCAATGAACCCCGCATGATGCGGATGAGGTCGCCGTAACTGATGTCAATGGGTGAAACGCCCAACCAGTAACCGCCGTCCTTGCCACGTTGCGACGCCACCAAGCCGGAACGCGACAGTTCTGACAATATGACGGTCAGAAATTTCGGCGGAATTTTTTGCGCTTCGGCAATATCGGCGAGCTGCACCGGGCCTTTGCCATAATGGTCGGCAAGATGCTGCATGGCGCGGATGGCGTAGCGGGTTTTTTGAGACAGCATAGGTTTCCTTTGCGCCTCATATGGCCAATTTTCAACCCGCCAAGTAGACAAAGTGCTGAACAAGGCGCAATCTCGTTAGGTTTCTTTGTCCTTTAGGCTTAAATGCAGTTGCATTGCCCGATGGGCCGGAATAACTTGCCAACATAATCAAGGTTCGGGACCGAGCCGGAACGAGGAAGGGGATTTTTATGAAAACTTCAAAAACGGCGATATTGTTGTTGGCCAGTTGCCTCACCGCGCCAGCATTTGCGCAAGATTCATTGCCGCGGACATCTGCTGAAACGGCTGAGGATGAAGGTGCCGCCATCATCGTGACCGGATCGCGGATTAAGCAGGATCCGACGAAGAGCGCCTTGCCGTTGCAGGTCATCACAACGGATGACCTCACGCGTGAAGGGATTAACAGCCCTGAACAGCTTATCTCGTTCCTGTCGACCAACGGCAATGGTGCGGACAATCTGGCGTCGAATGCCGACGTGACTTCCGGCGCGCAGCGCGGCACCAATGGTTTGTCGGCGGCCAATTTGCGCGGACAGGGTGCTGCCTCGACATTGGTGCTGCTCAACGGACGCCGTGTCGCGGCGCACGGCCTGACGGGCTCTGCCGTCGATGTGAACCAAATTCCTATTGCCGCACTTGAGCGGGTCGAAATCCTGAAGGATGGCGCATCGGCCATTTACGGAACCGATGCAATCGGCGGCGTTATCAACTTCATCACCAAAACCAATTTTCAGGGCCTTGCTCTCAACGCCTTCACCGATGTAACCGAAGCGGGCGGAGGCAATATTTACCGTTTGTCGGCGACTGGTGGCTATGGCGACTTGGACGAAGATGGCTTCAACATCATGGGTGCGGTCAGCCGCAGCATCAGCCAGTCGCTGAACGGTTCGGAGCGCAGCTTCGTCAACGGCAATCAGCCCAATCGTGGATTGTCGGTCGATACACGCGGAACGCCAATCGCGACCGCATTTCCCGCTAACGCCAACACAACGTTTGCTCCAAGCGGATCGTTACTTGGCGACACTAATGTTTGTTCTAGCGGTTCTATAGCCAATAACAATTGTGTTAGAAATGCCAGATATCTGGGTAATGGAACAGGGTTCTTTCTGCCTGGTTCGACCCAACCTGCCGATGGCGGGATCAATATTCTCGACTTACCAGGCGGCGCAGGGTGCGATACTGTTGAAGGAGGCTTAGCTTACGACGAGCAGTTATGGAACACGGCGTCAGCGCGATTCGCCTGTGCGTGGGACACAGGTCGTGCAGCGGTGCTCCAACAGCCGCTTAACACGTTGACTTATTATGGACGCGGGACTCTTGCACTTGGAGATCATCGAGTATTTGCTGAAATTACTGGCTCAGACGCCGATTCCGTTAAGCGTTTCTCGAACAATCAATACTCAATTAATGTTACCAGCCTACCATTGTATTACCCGTTAAATGCAATCACAGCAGCGACCTATAATGATGTATACGATCGCATTGCTGGAATATTTCCTGCAATCGGAGCACCTGGAACCCGTACTGTAGGAGTTGGCCGTTACGGACTGCCTATCGCGTATCGCTGGCGCAACATTGCCGGTGGTCAGCGCGAATATCGAACCAATACTAATACGCTTCGTGGCGCCATTGGCGCAGAAGGGCCGCTGTTTGGTAGCTTTGACTACCGCGCAGGCGCTTCCTATGCTCGAAGTGAGTCGAATAGCGTACTGGGTGAAGGCTATCATTACCGTGGCGTTTTCGTAAACGGGGCATCGGCAACAGCATCAGGTGTGGCAGGGGCGGTCGCTGGTGGAATCGATCCGCGTGCGCCAACTGCTCCGGGCGCAACTCGTCCTGGTATAGTCGGCCTTTTAAACAGCGGTATTCTTAATCCCTTTTCAGTCAGTCAGTCTCCTGCCGCTCTAGCTGGGCTGGATGCGATCTCGGCACGCGGGGTTACACTTTACGGCGGGTTGTATGAAGTGCGCCAGTTCGATGCCTCAATTGCCGGGTCGCTTTTCGATTTGCCTGGCGGTGCTGTAAAAATCGCATTCGGCGTCGATTACCGAAAGGAAAGTTATACATTTAATGGCTCTCCCGCTGCGATTTCGGGAACTCCCGACATTTTCAATGTCGCTTTCGACAATATCAATGCACTGGCGGGCGTCAGCCGTGATGTTAAAGCCGCTTATGGCGAAATCCTGATCCCGCTATTTGACTCACTCGAAGTGACAGCCGCTGCGCGGATTGACGAATATGAAGGCTTCGGATCAACAGTAAATCCGAAGATTAGCGCAAAATTTCAACCTTTGGATTGGGTAATGTTCCGCGGATCGTACAATACCGGATTCCGAGTACCTACGTTCAACCAAATCTTTAACGGGGTAACGCAATCTCAGACATCGGGAACAAGCATTTACGACCCATCCACCTGTGCCGGCCCTGCCAGCCCATCGGTGCCTGGTTGCGCGTCTATTACGCCGGATACAATCAACGGTGGTAACCGAAATCTTGGCCCTGAAACGTCGGAACAGTATAGTGTGGGCATTGTCCTGCAACCTTCGTCACAATTCAGCGCGTCGGTAGACTACTGGTCGATCGCTGTAGATGACGTTATCGGGTCGCTGATTGTCAACGATTTGTTGCGTAATGCTGCATTTTTTCCTGAACGGTTTGCTCGCAATAGCGCGGGCCAGCTAACTGCTTTGGATTTACGCACCGCGAATTTGGGATCGCGCCGTACAGAAGGCCTTGAAGTTGCGCTGCGTGGCGGTTTTGATGCTCTGGGCGGCGTCGTGACAGCCGGACTCGATGGTACCTATTTACTAAAGAAGAAATCTAAAGTGCTGCCGCTTGCGCCTTATCTGAACGATCGGGGCCGCTTCACCTTTGCGGGTGATTTGGGTCTGAAGTGGAAGCACAGCGCATTTGTAAGCTTTACCAATGATGATTTCACGTTCAACTTCTCGCAAATCTATCGGGACGGCTATACGAACCAAGCGCTGCCTGGCATCGCCAATGGATCGGTTGTCCGTCCGGATTTCAATCCGAAGGTTAAGGCGTACATGATCTATAACACATCGGTGAGTGTGGATGTGTTGGATCAATTCCGCTTGACCGCAGGCGTGCGTAACGTTTTCGACAAGGATCCACCCTTTGCGATCACTTATGACAGCAACACTGGTGCGGGTTCAAGTTGGGAACCACGCGTGGCTGACCCACGTGGACGGTCGTTTACGCTGTCGGTGGAAGCGAAGTTCTAAGCTAAGGGATCGCCGGGTATGGATATGAATGCAACTCGGCGTCAGATTATGGCGGGGCTGGCGGTTATGCTGTCGGCTCCGCCGCTTTTGGCCGCAAGCGCGCCTGCGGCCAAGGCCGCGCGGAAGCCTTCGCGGTTGCGTATCGGCGATACCGTTGGCCTGATTGAGCCAGCGTCGGCCAGCGATGAACCATTTCAGATTCAATTGGTCGAAGAAGCGATTGTCGCCATGGGCCTAAAGCCCAAGCGTGCCGCCCATTTGCTGGACCGCTTCGGCTATCTGGCTGGCCAAGACAAGGACCGCGCATCGGACATCAACGCCATGTTCGCGGACACAGATGTGAAGGCCATTTTTGCCGTGCGTGGCGGGTGGGGCAGCGCGCGGCTTTTGCCGTTTCTGGACTGGAACATCATTCGCGCCAATCCCAAATTATTGACGGGTTTCAGCGACATCACGGCCTTGCATATGGCGATTGCGGCAAAGGGCGGATTTGTGACCTTGCATGGCCCGAACGCGGGCAGCGCATGGGGCAAGGCGTCTTGGGACATATATCGCGATATCGCTTTTGACGCAGGGACGCCCTTGTTCACGAACCCTGTTGGTAACGAAGACCGGATGGCGCAACGCCGATGGCGCACGCGGGTGTTGGGCGCGGGCAAGGGTAAGGCGCAAGGCAAGTTGCTGGGCGGAAACCTGACGGTGCTGACCGCGCTTGTCGGCACGCCCTATCTGCCCAGTTTCGACGGCGCGATCCTGTTCCTCGAAGATGTGGATGAGGCGGAGTATCGCATTGACCGCATGCTTACGCAATTGGGGCAGGCGGGTGTGCTGAAGAACCTGAAAGGCGTCGTGTTTGGGCAATGCACAGACTGCGTGAACAAGGGAAGCAGCTATGGCGCATTCACACTGAATGACGTGCTGACGCAGCATCTGGGCGGCTTGGGCATCCCTGCATATCAAGGCGCCTTTTTCGGGCATATCACCGACCAGTTTACGTTGCCCGTGGGCGGTGTGGCGGAAATCGATGCCGACGCCGGAACGCTTCGCTTGTTGGAGCCTGTTGTCGTTTAGGCGTTCACGGCCTAATTCACGAACTGCGTCATCACCAATGCAAAGACGTTATTGGCCATGTGCAGGATGATGTTGGTGCGCAATGACCCGGTGCGGTGATACAGATAGCCAAAGGCAATGCTGAGCGACATGAGGGCGGGGATCGCATATAGTTGCAAATGCACCAATGCGAACAGGAATGAAGACAAAAGAATCGCGCCCCAAACGGGCACATATTTCGCCAGCGCATTTTGTAACAACCCGCGAAACAGAAGTTCCTCCACGACGGGCGCGACAATCATTATGGCAAAGAACATGACTGCCATATTAAGCGGCGTCCGCGTTATGCCTGCCAGAATTTTCGCCATATCGTCTTGCATCCCGACGCCTGGAATAACGTAGGTTGCGTAAACAAAATTGAACGCCATGGCGGCGATGACCAATAATATGGCAAGCCCTGTTGCCTTGGGCAGCGCGATCCTGCCGAAATCATAAAGGCCCAATGCCTCCGCCCGTCCGTCTTTGCGCAGATACAGCCACATCAGCATCAGTTGGACGACGGCGGATGCCACTAATCCAGAGATGACCGACATTGGCGCTGGCGTGGTGACGTCGCCTTGCGTTGCGGCGATGATGATGGCTGTGCACACCCCTTGCAGGGCGAAATACGTTATGATGAAACCAATGGTGGGTATCAGGCCGGGATAAAAGGATCGCGCGGATATTATTGTAGGGGCAGGTTCGCCAAGTTGCATGTCTTCCCGATCTATCCCGCGTATAAGTGAAGGGCGGGCGTTCTTGGCCCGACCTTCCCCTGTTTACACATAATAGGTCCTGACCCTAGCTTAATAGGCCACCCGTGTTGCGGTCAGGCCATAGGTCGGAAGCAATGCCTGAACGCTTGTCGGGCCAGCCAGATGCCCTGCGCCAACCGCCATGAACGTCACGCCCGGCTTTTTCATTTGCGCGGAAATCCATTTCGCCCAATTGGCATTCCGATTGGTCAGTACGGCGTCGTACAATGTCCGGCTGGTCAGGCCTTCGTTCATAAGTTGGGCAAGGCTTTCGGTGTCCGCCGATCCCCACATGTTGACCATTTTTTCCATCATGCTGTTGGTATCATCAATCGTTTTTGCCGTTTCGACCAAGAAAGCGATTTGATCGGCCTCTGGCAGGGTATCAAAAATACCAAGCTGAAACTCCGCAGTTTCAAGTCCAACGATGGGCTTTTTACTAACCTTCGCCGCCGCCGTCAGTTGTGTTTCAACACCGCTATTGGGTTCATAGCCGGATTTCTGGATTGCCATCAGGGACATGGCGATTCCCGCCGCCCATGGCTCAAATGGGTCGAAAGAGGGCGCCGGAATGCCAAGCTTGCCCATCGCCGCGTCATACACCGCACGGTCCGCGTCATTCATTTTGGAACGCAGGGTCTTGCCCTGCTGATCCATCGCCAGCTTGCCGAACAAGGCTTGGGTCTCTGCTGCGGGAAGGTCGACCAGTTCCAGCACCAATTGGTCCGAACTGTCAAAAGCTGTCTTTACGCCATCATCAAACCAGCCAAGACCAGGCTTTAAGACATGGATGCTCCCGAACAGGTAAATGGTGGTGTCTTCGTCCTTGATCACCCACAAGGCAGGATCGACGTCCTTGACCGCAGGGACCGCCTTGACGGGGTCAAGTGCGGTGACCGCTGCGGGTGCCTCCGTCGGCGCGTTTTGCGCCGCAACCGGCGCTGCCCATGCCAATGCGCATGTCGCAGTGGCGGCCAATAATGACTTCAAACTCATACGCATTCTCATTCTCCTTTAACGAAAGATAGAAAATCATTTCTACGATAGTGGACCGATAGTTATATGTATTTCTTTCAGAACCAGACAATCAGCGCAACAAAAAATGTCATAAAATAGAGTATCATGCCATTTTGATCCGCATTTTCATCTACATCAAACATGGCCCCCTCCTACAAATTCATCATCGAAAATCTCTTCGATGGGTAAGTCGAACAGCCGTGAAATCTTGAACGCCAGCGGCAGCGAGGGGTCATATTTCCCCGTTTCAATCGCATTCACCGCCTGGCGCGAGACATCGAGATGCTCGCCCAAGTCGGCCTGACTCCAGTTGCGCATCGCCCGCAGCACTTTGAGCTGATTTTTCATGTCAGGTTCCGGTGTCTGTATGTCATGGAAACCTGACTAAATTGATTCGCAGATAATGTCAACAAAACCTTACATAATGCTATGCACCACTGACAAAAACCCGTGCGCTTATTCATAACCTTGATTTAGCCGCCTATCTCCGCCAATGGCTGGCCATGTCCGACGTTGCGCCACTTAGTTTTCAGGATCTGATCCTCACGCTCCATGCTTATTGGGGCAAGCAGGGTTGCGCCATTTTGCAGCCTTATGACATGGAAATGGGCGCTGGCACGTTCCACACGGCTACGACCCTGCGCGCGCTGGGGCCTGACCCGTGGAACGCCGCCTTTGTGCAGCCATCGCGCCGTCCGACCGATGGCCGCTATGGCGAAAACCCCAACCGGCTTGGCGCTTATTATCAATATCAGGTGATCCTGAAACCTAGCCCGCCTAATTTGCAGGAGCTATATCTCGGCTCGTTGAAGGCCATTGGCATTGACCCGTTGCTGCACGACATCCGCTTCGTCGAAGATGACTGGGAAAGCCCGACGCTGGGCGCATGGGGCCTTGGCTGGGAAATATGGTGCGACGGTATGGAGGTCACGCAGTTCACTTATTTTCAGCAAATGGGCGGCTTTGACTGCAAACCCGTTTCGGGCGAGCTGACTTATGGTCTGGAACGGCTGGCGATGTATATCCAGAACAAGGACAGCATTTTCGACCTTGTGTATAACAACGCAACGGCGGATCGTCCGGCGGTGACCTATGGCGACGTCTTCCGCGAAAACGAGCGGCAAATGAGCACCTATCATTTCGAAGTCGCCGACACCGACATGTTGTTTGATGCGTTCAAAAAAGCGACGGCAGAATGCGAAAGCTGCCTGCAACACGGCTTGCCCATTCCCGCCTATGAGCAAGCGATCAAGGCGAGCCATATCTTCAACATATTGCAGGCACGCGGCGTGATTTCCGTGCAGGAACGCGCCAGTTACATGGGCCGCGTCCGCGACCTTGCCAAAGGCAGTTGCCAGGCATGGATGGAAAAGAACAGATGGGCAGTATGATGGCCCGCATGTCAAATCCTCCCCGGAGCCGTCACCCTGAACTTGGTTCAGGGTCCATTTATCGTCTCTACCCTTCGGCCTGTGTGGCACGATGGATGCTGAAACGAGTTCAGCATGACGGGGACGCTGCATGACCGACTTCCTGCTTGAACTGCGCTCCGAAGAAATCCCTGCGCGGATGCAATTGAAGGCCAAGGAAGACTTGGCGCGCCTGTTTCATGATACATTGGCAAAGGCCGGGCTTGCGGCGGCGTCGGTGGAAACCTTCGCCACGCCGCGCCGTCTTGCGTTGATCGCGACCGGATTGCCATTGACGACCGAGGCGGTTTCCGAAGAAACCAAAGGGCCAAAGGTCGGCGCGCCACCGCAGGCGATGGAGGGTTTCTTGCGTAAAACGGGCCTCTCGCAAGACCAGTTGGTCGAACGCGATGGCGTCTATTATGCGGTAGTTGAAAAGGCCGGGCGTCAGACGGTGGATGTTTTGGCAGAGGCGATCCCCGCGATCATCCGTGCCTTCCCATGGCCGAAATCGCAACGATGGGGCGCGGCGTCGGTCTCGACAGAAAGCTTGCGCTGGGTCCGCCCATTGCAGGGGATTGTCGCGTTGCTCGGTTACGAAGTCGTGCATTGCGAAATCGAAGGCATTGTCAGCGGTGCGGAGACGATGGGCCATCGCTTCCATCACAGCGGGCCTATCCTTATCGGAAATGCGGGCGATTATATCGAAAAGCTGCGCGACGCCCATGTCCTCGTCCATTTTTCCGAACGCTGCCGCATAATCCGTGACGGCGCGAAGGCAGCGGCGGAGGCGGCTGGCCTGACGTTGGTTGAGGACGAAGGACTGGTTATAGAAAATGCTGGCCTGACCGAATGGCCAGTGCCGATGCTTGGCCGCTTCGACCCCGCATTTCTGGACGTGCCGCAAGAGGTCATTCAGTTGACCGCGCGCGTGAACCAGAAATATTTTGTCTGCCATGATGCAGCGGGCAGACTGGCCAACGCCTTTGTCTGCACCGCGAATATCGACGCGCATGACAAAGGGGCGGCGATTGTTGCGGGTAATGAAAAGGTATTGGCCGCGCGCTTGTCCGATGCGAAATTCTTCTGGGAACAGGACCTAAAGGTCGCGCTGGATGACCAAGCGCAGAAATTGGCGCAGATTACGTTTCATGAAAAACTGGGCAGCGTTGCCGACAAGGTGGAACGGGTGGCGAAGCTTGCCCGTTGGTTGGTGGAGCAGGGTATTGTTGGGCCGCGTTCCCCGGCGCAGGCCGGGGCCCAGCCCGCAACGAATGAGTCATTTGATCAGGTTCTGGACCCCGGCCTTCGCCGGGGCACACAGGATTTGGAAGGCGCTTCAAACCCCAACGTCACCCCCGCGAAGGCGGGGGCCCATCACGTGTCTCAGTCTGGAACGACAGGCGCGATAGGCTCCAGCCTGCGCTGGAGCGACGCGGATGTTGCTGAACTAGCCGACCAAGCCGAGCGCGCGGCGCGTTTGTGCAAGGCGGATCTTGTCACGGGTATGGTCGGTGAATTCCCCGAATTGCAAGGCATCATGGGCGGCTATTACGCGCGCGCACAAGGCGAGAGCGACGCCGTCGCCGACGCCATCCGCGACCATTATAAACCGGTCGGACAGGGGGATGATGTCCCCAATGCTCCGGTCACGGTGGCTGTGAGTTTGGCGGATAAGTTGGATACTTTGGCGATGTTCTTTGCTGTTAACGAGCTGCCCACAGGCTCTCGAGATCCGTTCGCTCTACGCCGTGCTGCCTTGGGAATTTTGCAGTTCATGCAGCACAATGAACTACGATTTAAGTTAAATGAAACTATCGATTACATCAGGCGGCTAGCTGTGTTGGAGGGGGAGTTATCCTCCGATCAAATCGGCGGTGATGGTGACGCCTCTGTTTACAGACTCGATCAGGTTGGGCGATGGAATGATGATTTTGACTTAGATCTAGTTGGCCGATTGGCTGAATGGAAAGACGAAAAGGGCAATCTGCAAACTGCGAGCCTAGAAACAATTGAACCAGAACTCTTAGCTAAGTTAGTTGAATTACTTGTAAAGCCTGATGAACTCGTAACGTTCTTCGCCGACCGCCTAAAAGTCCAACAACGTGAGGCGGGCGTCCGGCACGATCTCATCGATGCGGTGTTTAGTCTTGGTGGTGAGGATGATCTGGTCCGGCTGCTGGCGCGGGTGAAGGCGTTGCAGGCTTATATCACGACCGCCGAAGGTGCGAACCTGTTGGCGGCGTATAAGCGTGCGGCGAATATATTGAAGCAGGCCGACGGTGCCGAAAAAACGTCCGTCGCCCCAGCGCAGGCTGGGGCC